>FMSI01036935.1_pt1 | contig 15450 bp, 13 predicted proteins | sample 1504471 | NCBI WGS metagenome assembly FMSI01 (sample SAMEA4475357, study PRJEB15587) | soil metagenome | biome: Soil; feature: Field | place: India | collected 2015-03-11 | depth 0 m
AATGTACAGCTTGTCCCCAAGCATGAGGGTAAATCCTGGATTAGGTTTTATATCTATACCTGATCTTCTTATTTTGGTGATTACACCACCAAGAGCCCTCAATTTTTTGAGTTCACCGATCTTTTTACCAACCACCTGCTTTGAAGTCACAAGTAGTCTTAAAACCTTCATATTATCATGAAATTCCACAAACTCCTTTATCTCCTCACCAAGCATCAGTTGTGCTGCCCTTAGCTCCTGCTCTGTCCCTACAACCCTTAAGATATCACCCAATTCGATTATATTGTTATCAGTGGACTTTTCAGACTTTTCTATCCTTTCCACCATGCAACCGGTCATCTGTTCGAAATGCTCTTTTGTAACCTTTTCCTTACTGAAATTCTCATTTGTTACCAAGAAGTTTTTACCCTTTAGCTTTTCGTAGGAAGAAAGTAATTTCTCTTCGTACTCTTCCACCTCTTTTTGAATATTTATTCGAAAAATAACAGGAATCAATCTCACAAAAACAACACTCGAGATAATTCCAAAAGGGTATGTAAGTCCGAAAAACACCGAAGCCTGACTTATAAAGTTATGCTCTAACACTGCAGCCAAAGATGGGGCACTGGACATACTTCCAGTAAATACACCTATCAAAGCACCTTTTGAGAAACCGAAAATCTTTCCCGACAGAAAGATGATCAAGAATATACAAAGAATGATACCTGTGGAAATGGTATTATAAAAGATCCCATTTTTCTTAAAAGTTTCAAAAAACAATGGACCTGTTTGAAGCCCCACTGCATACATGAAAAGAGCCAAACCGAAATATTTGAAATCCTCAGGTAGGGTTACACCAAAATACCCTGCCAAAAGGGCTACAATGAGAATTGCAGAGATATCGAGGGAAAACCCCTTAAATTTCAGATTACCTAATAGATACCCTAATGTAATTATTATAAAGAGGTAAAGTACAGTGTTCAAACTTATTTTAAAACCTCATCTTTTATTTCTTTTTACCCAACTCTATGGATCTCTTTGTGGCAGTTTCCACTGCGTTTATCAGCGTTGTTCTTAATCCACCCTGCTCTAATGTATGAATACCTGCTATTGCTGTACCACCAGGTGATGTTACCATATCTTTTAATGTGCCGGGATGCATCCCTGTTTCGATGAGGAGTTTTGCGGCTCCCAAAACTGTTTGAGCGGCAAGCTTCATGGAAATATCCCTCGAAAGACCTACTTTTACTCCAGCGTCGCTCAACGCTTCGATGATCATGAAAATATATGCTGGTCCACTACCAGATAGACCTGTAACGGCATCCATCTGATACTCATCCACAATCACTGAGATACCCACGGCAGAGAAGATCTCCTGGGCTATCCTCACATCATCCTCTGTGGCATTATCCCCCGGAGCAATCCCAGTAGCACCCGCCAATACAAGAGCTGGTGTATTGGGCATCGTTCTTATAAATCTAACCTTTTTACCAAGTGTATCTTCAACAAACTGCGACGATATACCTGCAGCAATAGAGATGAGTAGTTTATCATCGTTTACCCTATCACTTATTTCGTTTAACACCTTTCCCATGATCTGCGGTTTTACCGCTAAAACCACCACATCAACATCATCCACAAGTTTTTTGTTATCTTTGAAAATTATATTGATACCGTATTCATTACTTAGATGCTCCAATTTATCTATATCTACATCGCTTGTGTAGATACTCTCTGCAGGGATCTTTTCAGACTTCAAAAGCCCTTTAATCAAAGCAGTTGCCATATTGCCTGATCCTATAAAACCGATCCTTTTATTTTTTAACATTATGAGCCTCCAACCATTCTTCTATTTTTTTATAAATCTCATCTTTTTTGGGATTAAGACTACTAGATAGGATATGTTTTACCTTTGGGTCATCGATAGATACAAATTCTTTATCCTTGATTGTCAATTCATTAAAGAATTTTACACTACCCTCGTAATCCACCACATCATCATACTTAGAGTGAAGTATCACTACATGTTTATTCAATAAGTTCTTGTTATCCCAAGTATAACTGATGAGATACCTAAGGTGAACCATCCCTTTTACAGACCTCTTGTCGTAGTAATATTCTTTCAAATTTGAGGTATCAGAATACTCTTTGTCAATACTGTCTATAAAATATTGAACAAGTGGCACAAAATCAAAACTACCATCTAAGATCTTTAAAGCTGGAGCAAGTAGAATCACACCATCAACATCATTATAGTAAGCAACATTCAAAGCCAATAAACCACCCATCGATTGCCCTATGACATAAACCTTATCACAGCTATTCTTTAAGATAAAATAACCATACTTCAAAGAATCGTACCAATCTCTATAACTTAACTTGTCCAGATACTCAGATTTAGATCCATGCCCCACTACTCGTGCGTTGTAAACAGAGTACCCCTTTTTATTGAGAAATTCTGTGAGTTCCTCCATCTCAAAAGGCGATGCAGTAAATCCATGAATGAGCAGTACACCTATTTTCCGATTCCCCTCTTTGTATAATGGTAAGTTTCTTTTATTGACAACACCCTCTGAGATAGCTCTTTTCTGATCAATAGAGATAAGCTCTTTTATATCTACATTCGAGAGATCAGGGAATTTTTGAAGCTTATAAGGAGGCTTTTTATTCATAATACCTATTAAAACAAAAATGATTGCAAAAATTACCCAAGGAAGCAAAAACCATCTAACGATAACCTTTTTATTCGCCATCTATTCACAATATTCTTTTTTAAATTTTTCGATATCTAAGCAATTGATATTTGATTCCATTATATATCTCAAAAAGCATTGCAATCTCTGAAAAGTCTCATCACTTATGATATGCTCAACTTTGCAGGCATCCTCTTCGGCTTTTTTAGGTTCCACATCGAGCACATCGGTAAAAAACTTTGTGATTATCTTATGTCTATCGAGTACAGATTCAGCTAACTTTTCCCCCTGCTCTGTAAGGATCACCTCTTTGTAGGGCGAATATCTCACAAGCCCCCTCTCTGAAAGGATCTTCAAAGCACTCGTTACTGCTGGTTTCTTCACATTCAACCGTTGGGCTATATCAGTGACCCTTGCAGAACCCTGTTCCCTCTGTAGTACCAATATCATCTCGAGGTAGTCTTCCAAACTTTTAGTCAGTTCGTCCATAAATTTCTCCAAAATTTACAATATAACATCAATAAAAAATTATCAAATAGTTTTTTTGTCCAATCCATCGTAAAGCTCTGATAAAAAAGTATCCTTATCATGTTCATACTTTGGGGCAAAATGAAAAAACTTTACAAACTTAGACTCAGATCTCTCAAAAATCTCCCTTGCAAGAGAAGTGGTAAGGTGACTTTTATCTATGGCATGTGTGATGTCCGACTTTTTAAACATCGCCTCTATCAAAAGAATGTAACTACCTTTTGCAAATTCGATCGCTTTTTTGAAATTATCATAAGTAGGTGCTATATCTGTCAAAAATGTAATATCCTGGGGTTCTGAATAGATTACAAGTTTCTCCTCTAGGTAAGAAATATCATAAACGGTACCATTTACATCCAAAACACCTCTTCTTTCACCTCTTAGAAGTCTATCTTTCAGTTCTGTAAGCCATGGTCCCGCCTTTAATCCCATTTCTTCCAAAACATTCTTTTTTATATTGATATGTATCGGTTCTTTTATACGATACCCAACAGAGATAGTCTTATGATCAAAAAACTGATAGTCAAAGTAAAACCTATCCTCCAAAAATAATCCTTTTTCGATATCATCCTCATATTCAGGTACAAAACCGTTAGCAGCAGAGAAAACAGCCTTTTTTATCTTTTGCAACCCTAATTCGTAAGCCTCAATCACCAAAGGGTAGCTTTTTATGAGGTTCCAGGTATAACCAGCCAACTTACCTTTTACATTGTTTATGAAGTTTGGAGGTCCATAAAATCGGATAGGTTTTTCTGATCTAAGACATCCCCTCAAGATACGGTCAAAGCCATAAAAATGATCCATGTGGGTGTGGGAGATAAAAACATCTCTAATATCCAATATCTCACTATTTGTAATATCCCCCAATCTACCACAGTCCAATAAAAAGGCATCTTTTTTATAGATATTTCTTATAAAAAATGCCGTATCATCAAAAGGGGAGTTGACCCTTTTGATTATGTAGTTATGCTTCATCGGTTGATTTTAACTTTTCCATTATAAACTTAGAGTTATCCTCCACATCACCAATAGTTTCCACGATAAGATCAGCCCCTATATCTTCAAAATCCCTCTTCTGTTTTTCATAAATCTCTGGTCTCCCGTCGGAAACAGATTCCTTTTCAAACCTCTTGCTTAGTCTTTCATATACAACATTATCTGGGGCAAAACATCTCACTTTGTATGGCTTACCTTTGAATTTAGAAAGGAAGATTTTGAGATAACTCCTCTTTGAAAAACTTGCATCCACAACAACCATTCTTCTGTTTTCCATTGACAAGTTTGATATTTCGGCAAGGCTCTCATAAACCTTTTTCGTCATATCTTCTGAATATAACCCTTCGTTATACCCATCCAACACTCTGTCCGTTGGGTTTATTCCAGCAAGCTCTTTCCTCACCACATCACTGTTTAGATACCTTGCGGCATATTTATGGGAAAAATATCTACCATTCTTACTTTTTCCTGAGGCGATGGTACCATAGAAAATAATAGACTTAGTACGTTTTATATTTAAGGCATAGGATAACGATAAATCTGCCATTCTCTTTACTTCATCATACTTCTCTTTATACAATTCCCAGCTCTCATCTTTGCCATCGAGCATAAAACATCCCACTTTAAACCTCACATACGCTCTATAACACTTATAAAAATTTACTAATCTTTTACTATCCTCGTCATCATATACACTCAAAAATCCCGATAGGAGCTGGTCGGATATATCAACATAATCATAATAATCTGTCTCCATACAGAGAAAAACAAAGTCTGACACCGCATCGTTGTACCTAAATCGTTTGTTAAATTCGATACAATCAATCAAACCTATCTCATCTCCATCAAAATATACATGCTCTGCTCTCAAATCCCCATGACCATCGATTATAAACCCTTTATCAAGTCTCCTATCAAAAAGATCTCGATTATTTTCCAAAAAATTCAGTGTAGCGTTTTTTATGAAATTATAGTCGGATTCCGATATGAATTTACCAACATACTTTTCCGTCTGATCAAAGTTTTCCACACAGTTTATCTTTATGACATCGTATGAGCCGTTCTCCTTTGCTGTTTCGTAGTCGGTCTTGATATTTTTAAAAAGCTGGGCTATCTGCTTGCCGATATTAAACGCTTTCTCTTTTGATATCTCACCATTTTTCAGTCGGGTGGAAAAGAAATCTTTGTCATCGATCTTTCTCATCTTTATCACATATTCCACAGTGGGCAGTGTGTTGTCTATTGGGACTATGTCGAAACTCTTATTTTTCCTGACAACCTTTAGCAGATCTAAATAAACCCCTTTGGAAAACCTTTCATTGAGCTCTTTCTCAAGATAGCAGTAGCTTCTCCTGTATTGAGATAATGTAAAGTCGAGAAATCCGTAATTTACATCCTTTTTCATCTTATAAACGAGATCATCCTTGATAAAAACATAAGAGATATGAGTTTCAATTATCTTATCTGGTTTGATGAGTTCTTTCAAAATTAGTGCGTTGGGACTTAGGTTTTTCATCTTTTCTCCTAAACATTAGTCATTGGGATTATCTTTTTAAATCCCTCGAAAATTGTGTCTTTGTTTTTTTGATACTGATTTTTAAACTCCTTTAACATTTCATTGTACTCTTTGTCTGTATCAATATTCTCAAACACAGATATAAAATCTTTTATCTCCCTGTCAAGAAACTTTTCATCATCTTCTGTTATATAATCCAACATCTTTACACCTACACCCAACTGTTTTGGACTTATATCACCCCTAATGAATGCCGCTCCAGCAGTCATTCCGCTACAGATATAATACCCGATAGGGTTCTTCAAGTTTGGAATATTGAGAATGACTCCGATACCCCCTTGGGCATACTCCATAAAATAATCCCCCATACCCTTTTCTGCACAGAGTCCAAAAATGGCAACTGGTGGTGTCCTTCTTTTGATCTTCTCCTCAAAAGTTTTTATAAACTGATTCCAGCCTACACTTTTGAGTTTTGAGATCCTTTTCTGATACTTTATCCTTAAATCTCTCAAGATATCCTCATCAGACATCGTTTCATACTTCGAAAGATCCATATTTCTCCACTCATCAGGTAATCCAGCTTTTATGAGAAGCAAGTTTCTTACTCCACCCCCCTTTGCAACTCTAAACTTTCCGCTTATGGCATAGGCAGCAAAAAGATCCCCCACGGATCCTGAGATATTTATCTCTGAAGGATTAGAGGTATTTGCCACACCAGCCTGAACATTTGCAGGGATGGTGGTTTTAAGATCATGGTTTGGCAAGACAGTTATCTTTACATCCCTCACAAAAGCAAAAGAATGATTACCCACAAGCCCTTTTACAATTATTTCATCACATTTTACGCCAGTGCCAATGATCCTCTGCCCCACAACATTATCAAGTATAAAGCGTCTAACACCCTTTGACGCAGCCTCTTTCATCAAAGTATTTAACCCGATACTATCTATCTGATCCACACCAACATCAATGGTTAGTGTATCACCATCTATTTTGGATAATGTCTTATTGAAAAACTCGATATTGTCTTCTCTTATCTGCTCGAGGGATTTAAAAAGCTTGTGATTTGCCTCACCCAATTTTACCTGAGGCACCTGTTTTTCGATTTCTTCTCTACCAAAGGTTTCAAATAGTAGAGGATCACTTCCGTGATATCTGAATCTCCTGGACCCTACAACATCTGAATGGGTACTCATACCCAAACCAGCCGCAAACCCTTCCATATCTTTTATAAAACTTTTCACCATATTTACAATATGTTCACTACCCACTTCTGGATCGATCCTTTCACCATACCTCCTTGAAGTTATCCCCCAAGCACATTGGCCGGTATGGCATCTTTGACAAAGGGTACAACCCAAAGGATGAAGCGTCCGCATTCCCATTCCTACAAAATCAGCACCCGCCATAAGCACAAGAAACGCCTGAAAACTATCCAAAACCCCACCTTCAGCTATCAAAGACACATATTCCCTCAACCCCTCTTTTCTGAGAGCCAAATCAGCCTTGTGGGTAAGATAAACCACATTTAAACCTCTATTTTGTAGATCCACAAGGTGAGCCGCACCAGTGGACCCGTCGCCAGCTTTTATGGTTATATAGTCAAATCCTGCCTTTGCAAGGGCTACAACGATCTCAGGGAAGTTCCACGCTGTACCATACACATCGGCACCAATAAGTTTCTCATCCCCCAACAGCGCCCTCAAAGATTCAACCCTCATGGGTAATTCTTCGATGGAATACTGTAAATGCTGAGGATTAGGTGCAGTAAGATTTCTTAAGGCTTCCACACATCTTAGAAGTGCTATCTCAAGATCGTTTTTCTTAGCCTGCAGTCTGCCACCCTTCCCTTTTTTCGCATCCTGACCATACTTCATCGAAATACCGGCAAACTTATCAAGCTCCACCCACGGACCATACCCACCAGAGCCAAACTGAATGATACAATGCTTAGCAGCGGCCATCATATCGGGATGAATGTACCCTTCACCGGTGAAGAATGGTCTTCCCAACTTTATCGAAGCCATCAGTCGTGCCAAAAAAGCCTCATGGCTATTTGAACCGTAGCTCATGTGACAATCAAAAATAGGTGAATGGCACAGATACCTTGCTCTCTTTTTGCCAAGAAATATATTATCCAAGTTTCCTGCAAACTCGTGAAGGTGATCCCGCTGGGGGGATAGGATCTCTGCTGCATCGATGAGCCAATCTTCACTGAGTTTGGAAGGTGAGCTACCCAAATGGGCACTGCTGAGTGTTGACACATTATTTGCCCTAAGAAGACAATTATTTATCACCTCAGCATTGGTAAGTTTTACGCCTATGTCGTGATAATCAGGATTTTTATACACTTTTATAGCCCTCTGAGGACACATCTTAACACATCTCTTACAATTACAGCACTCATCGGGATTTATCCAGAGAATCTTTTCAATGAGATGAACCTTATCCTCTTCATCTTTTGCTACCCTATTCCCCTCAGCATCGTAATAGACCACCTCCATATTGAATACACCTGTGGGTGAATCAGGTTTTGAAAGGTTGTGAGTGCATGCTTCCACACAGGTGGCACAATGAACGCAGCCCCTGCCAGGTTCTTCAGACTCATCTGTGACCTTCACCCAATACTTAGCACCTATGGCATATATACCTGTACTCTTTGGTTCCACATATTTGATACTTCTCTTTATAGTAATCTCTAATTTAGCATCCATAACTTCCTCTTAATTGAGCATTTTTATAGATTTATCATCGATCTTAAATCCTAATACCTTACCGGCATCGGGATCGTAAACCTTATCAAGCTCCTCTTCCATGAAGTATGCTGCTGACACAATAGCTCTTTGCTCACTACCCATAAAAACCACTTTATCGTTGTAACCCACACTAAAAGATCTCAAATGATCCCTATCGGTAAACCCTATGAGGTAATCCCCCACAAGCACTATTGCAGTGGCAGGTCCGCTTATGTTCATTCTTCTTAAGATAGGATTCTGCATAATCGAATTGTATCTGGCTTTTTCCTCTTCATCCATACTATCCACTTCTTGAGGGAATTTTCTTGCAATCACAAGCTCTATGTCCTTCATAGAGAATCCATTTCTCAAAAGGTAATCCACCTCTCTAAAAATAGCCTCAGAATCGGTTCCCACATGCAAATGAATACCAAGCTGCTCCAATGCTATGGCGTTGGACTTATCGCTGGATAGATGCCCATTGTGTATCCCTGCAATCTCACCCAAAGAAATAGGCTGTGGACCCCACCAGAGACCCCTTCCAGAGCTAGTGGGCCATCTAAGATGGATCAAGCATGCTTCATAGTAATGTTCCTCATATTGCAAAATATCGTATATTTTTATGGTATCGTGTAGTTCAAAGGCAGTAAGGAATGTCCCATTCTCTTTGGAGCTGGAGAATATCCTCGCATCCTCCATAAACTTTTTATTAAACCTCGACACATTTCTCAGGATAAACTCATAGTCATCCTTTATCCTCTCCCTATACATCATCTCTTCCACTGATGGAGGCGTCACAAAATACCTTTTTATAATCGGTAAATCGTATTCGTAGTAATACCTTTTCGGGATCATATCATGCTCTTCGATTATATGAACTCCCCAGCTCTCTATGACAGACTCGAGTTCCTTCACCTTTGCATGACTTCTATACATTATATGAAATACATAAAATTTATTACCCTTATACAAACCCTTTATCGTGATACCTGCACCGGTTCTTCCTCTATATTGGAGGCATCTTGCACTCTTTAAAAGGGCAGCCAAACTAAAATCCCCCGCGGCAGCCAAAAGTCCACAGGCACCGTAAGGAAGCCCCTCTTCGGCACCACAGAAATCCCTCACTGAAATTTCAACTGGAATGCTCATAAAAGCTCCTTTTTTATATCTTGATACTGCTCTGATATTTTTTCTCTATACCGGATATCATCTTGAACTATGGAAAGCGCTGATCTTGGACATGCTTCAACACTTTTAAAGGTCGCACTTGATATTGCCCCTTTATCAAACTTATAAAATACTGCATCCATCGATTTATCCCAATTTACCAGTTTCTTAGCAATAGTGCCATCACTGTAGAAATAACACCAATCGCACTGAATACATATACCGCAGTAAAAGCATCTCGATGACATAAAGACAGCCATCTCCTCATCCATCGTCGGTACAATTTCGTTAAAATTATTTCTCCTCTCCTCTGCACTTAACTTTTCCTCTTCGTATCTATACCTTTTTTGGAAATACTTTGTATTAAGGGTATTAAAATAGGCAATATCTCTTTCGATACTTTTCATACTTTCGCCTGTTAGAAACTCTTTCACCGCTTTGGAAGTTATCTGTGCGGAACCAACAGCCCTCACCACCATCCCCACAAGATCTGAACCACCCATTGCGGCATCACCGGCAATGAAAATTTTATCTTTGTGTTTCTCTGGGAGATCCAAGCAGTTTAGTTTTGGAAATTCATTGCAAAAACGATCCCCAACATAGGATAGATCTGGCTTATCACCAATTGCAACCACAATCATATCGAATAAAAACTCCTCAAACCTATTTTTGATCGGCACAGGTCTTGATCTTCCAGACTCATCCACAGGTCCCAACTTCATGACCTGACATATCAATTTTAACTTATTCCCAACTCTCTCGATTTTAACAGGTTGTCTCAAAAATCTGAAATCGATCCCCTCTTCCTCACACTCCTTCACCTCACCTGGATGAGCTGTCATCTCATTTACGGTTCTTCTGTAAATAATCGTACTTTTCAAACCAACCCTCACCGAACATCTTGCAACATCAAAAGCAGTGTATCCCCCACCTATAACCCCAACCGATTCGCCATCTTTTATCTTCAATGAACTCAGATCCCCAGAATTTATAGCTCTAAGATAATCTATACCATTGAAAATGTACTCATCATCCTCACCTTCAATATTCATTTTTGATCCTTTCTGAGCCCCTGTGGCAACGATAATTGCATCATACTCCTCCACCAAACTTAAAAACTTATCCCTATCCACATTTGTATTGGTATATATGTTTACCCCAGTTTTCTTTATGTAATCCAACTCTTTTTGGAATACACCCCTTGGGTACCTATAAGATGGGATCCCTTCCGTCAAAAGCCCTCCAGGTTGAGAATGCCTTTCAAAAATATCCACTTTAAAACCATCCCTTGCTAAAAAATAGCCGCAACTCAGTCCAGCAGGTCCAGATCCGATAATGGCTATCTGTTTACCATTTTTTGATTTTAAGTTTATCGGTTCTAAATTTCTATTATAACCCCAATCCGCCACGAATCGTTCCAGAGATTTTATATCCACAGGATAGTCAAACTTTGCCCTATTGCAGGCTGTTTCACATGGATGATCACAAAATCGCCCACATCCACCAGAGAAAGGGTTTGTCTCCTTTAAAACATAAAAAGCCTCGTCAAATCTTCGCTGGGATACGAGATACAGAAATCGAGGAATATCGTTTTTAGCAGGGCACCCACCGTTTCCTAAATGGTCTTTTGTGTAACATGGACTAAATTTATTGACATAGATAGGGAACAACTTTTTCAAAATAACCCCCTTTCACATGAGATTGTTAGTAAATTTTAACAAAAAAATTAAATAAGCACAATAAAAATTGATTCGAAAATTGAAATTATAAAATTTTTACAAAAGATCATCAAACCTTTTTATCTATGACCCGTTCCACTATCTTTAAATTAAACTTATTGCTCATATCTTGCTTAATATTCTCTTTGGAAATCTCCTGCTTGATCTGTAGTTTGAGGGTGGTTAGATGTTCTTGGACTTTTAAATTTATCTCCTGCAATTTTGATGCAACATCATCAAGGTAATCTTCTTTTAGAATCAGAGTTATTTGATCAAAAAAATTCAAGTAAATCGGGATCAGTTTTTCTATTTCGGAGTAGTCTGATACTGCTTGGATTTTAGACGCAACTTCACTGAATTGATTTAATAAGATTTCAGCCTCTTTTCTCATGCCTCAGTAATACTGCTATCAGGCGTAAAGGTCAATAATATTTTTAGAGTTAGTAACCTTTGGAGCAGACTGTATAAGTTTCATTACTTCTGCCCCCTGCTGCTTTTGAAGATCCAGAGCAGTTTTTGCCACCTTTACACCGTAGGCATACTGATACTGCGCCATCTTAAGGTTGCTGAGTTGCTCAATGTTCATAAATTTGCTCCATACTATTCAAAAGGATAGAACCTCAGCACTTTATTGGGATCAGCCTTCTTATGGGCATCAAGCACAGTAGATAAGTCTCTTTTAAAAAGGGACTTGAGTTCATCGATATGCCTCATCGCCTCATCCTGATCCCTGATAAAACCACTTTTTGAAGCCAAGATATTCTCTTCCCTCACCTTTAAAAAGTTTATCAAGGTGTTATCCGCTTTTTTCTGTTGAACACCACCATCCTTAGATGACTCAACAGAAGAGGACTGTTTAGGTGGAGAAGTCTTTCTTTCCAGCTTCAAAAGCCTATCCTTCAGATTAATTATGGAATTACCGTCACCAATTACCATAATTTAACCTGCCACATTAAGTTTTATATTTTCCACCTTCTGATTATTGTTCTGTTTTTCCTGTTCCTCTTTTGTAACAACCTCTTTCCAGGCATCTCTGAGGGTTTTCAAAATACCTAATACGGGTGTGAGTTTCTCCGCATCCTTCGTTTTGTTTGCCTCCACGAGTTGCCAAATGGTAAAGTCATACAGTTTGAAAAGATTTTCAGCTATCTCACCAGCTTCCATATTCAATGTGCTCAAAAGCTCGTAAAGTATATTCTCGGCCTTGATTATATTCTCGTGAGCAGCAACTATATTCTTCTCTTCAATAGCTTTTATGGCCATATTTACAAACTTTATCGCGCCATCATATAGAAGCAACACCAATTTACCCTTTGTTGCCCCTTCTATCTCATTTTTGAGATAGGTTTTCTGTGCTTGTTGATACATACCTAACCTCCTTGTTACTGTTTAGCTCCTGTTATCGAGGAGATTATTCCTGCAAGAGCATTTCCTCTCTCCTGGAGTCTTGCAATTGTGGATTCCATATTGCTGAATTGTTTCCAAAGTCTCTCATAATAGGCATCCACAGTTCTCTGAGTCCTGTCCATTGCCTCTGCAATTGTCAATATCTGCCTATCAATTGTACCATAAGTCTTGATTTTGTCGTACAATATACCACCCACAGAGTTGTAACCCTTGATGGTTGTTTCAATCTTTCTTGCCCAACCCTGGACGGTAGAACTGTTTTCTGAAAAAAGTTTAAATACATCGTCGGGATTGTTAGTGATTGCATTGATGAATGTATAATTGTTTTGTAATTCTGACTTGATGGCGTCTAAGTCAGTGGTGTCTTTAACAAGGTAACCTTTTTTAAGCAATTCAAGGTCACCATCACCTGCTATCTTTAAACCAATTTGGGAGAGATTGGTGTATTTGCCGGTTATTCCGGTCAACTCTGAAAATAGATTGCTTCTCAGGGAGTTTTTTAAATTTCTAAATTCTGCACTTTTTCTAATGATTTCGTAACCATTAAATTTTTTCCATTTCTCTTCGTAGTCTTTCACCTCCGCTTCTGACATTTTACTTTTATCTGTTGCAGACAATGCATTGAGGTACTTCTGATCCTCTTTATTTATTTTTGGTGGGTTTAACCTTTCTACCAATTCGTTGTAATGCTTAATAAATAAGGCCATGTACTCTACAGCTTTTGTGGTATCCACAGAAACATCAAGGGTAACAGGCTGCTCAGATGCACTTTTGAGATTAAGAGTCACCCCTTCGATAATATCGTCAACTGTATTCTTATTTCTCACATAATTGACTCCATTCACATTGATTATAGCATTCTGACCAGCATAACCGATAGATTGTTCAATAAGTGTGTTGTTTGTGAGATTTAAAGCCTCTAAAAAATTACTTGTATCGGATGATGAACCGAATTTAATCTTATCAATACCATTCTTTGATACAATGTTTATTTTATCTCTCGATTGCTCATAACTAACGGTAACACCTGCACCGGAATTGTTGATTTTGGAAATAACGCTATTAAGTGAGTCGACAGAAGGATCCACATAGATAGATACACCGTTGATAGTGAATATCCCTTTTGTGACTGTTGCTGTCATGCCAGATTGATTTAAAATCGCTGTTGGGTCTATTGTTCCAGCTGTTTTACCTGGTACCACCTGAGCACCAGAAACTACACTGAGTTTCATAACAGATAAAATATTGCTCGTATCGGAGAAATCACCCAGAGAGATATTCGTTGGTCCTGTTGATGTAGATCTTAGTTCAAAACTCTTAGTTGTAGCATTGTAGGAGGCAATTACTCCGGCACCTGAAGAGTTAATCTGCGCTAAAAGTGTATTTACTGAGATTTGAGTATAATCTGTTATAGTGATCTTTTTACCGTTTATTGTAAATGTACCGTTTGTTGCTGAGGATGGGGCAGTAGAGAATCCAGCATTTTGTAAACCTACTACAGATGTATTCAATGTCCCTGTGGTCACCTGAGCACCATAAACTGTAGTATAAGTTGCAGCAGATACATTTAGAGATGCATCTTGAGGGATAGTCATAATTCCAGAAGTAAGAGAGGTGGCATTTAAAGTGACACCTGGTATTAGTCCACCAGTGGAATTATTCAACTTAGTCAATAAGTTTGCATAAGAACTCGCCACATGGAATTTTTTCATTTCTGAAACGGTAGAGGATGTTGTAGATGAAAGCCCCAGATCTGATTGCAAACTACCACCTGTTATTGATAAAGAAAGCTGTTCTGCAGATGTACTATAAAAAGCCAATCTCCATGTTTGAGTGTTGGCATCGTAATCTGATCTCACGGAAAAGTATTGAATATTAGATGTTTCATACTCAGTATTCAGTTGATTATTCAAAGATGTTTCTAATTGATTTGTAATACTATTTATGTCATCGCCGCTGTTGATGTTAAGGTTTATAGTATACGCTGCTGAATCTACAGTTACCACAAGTGTTCCAGATGCACTTGTAGTAAAATTACCAAAAGCATCAACATTTGATACATTTCCATTGCCTGTAAATTTCTTTAACTGCCCTAATTCGTTGAATTTAAAGCTATCTTCTGATTTAAAATATGTACCATCATCTGAGATAGTTATATTGTGTACACCTTCGTTGAAATCGGAAGGCTTTCCAGAAATCGATGATACCCCTACATTATTCAGTTGCAATTTTGCCCTTGTATATTGGCTGTAGGAATAGGAATTTTTGGCAGTTTGAAGAACCTGAACCGTATGACTTCCAACTTTTGCCGAAGGGGTAACAGTAGCAGAAACAACACCTGAATTAGACGAATTGATAGTTTTATTCTTAAAAGTCGATTCCAATTTTAAGTTGAAGAGATCGTTTCTAAGAGTAGTAAGTTTATCAGATATTTCTGTATATATAGATTTTTCAAGAGTTTTCAGGTTGTATTTTGCTTCCAAATTGTCCAATGGGATTCTTGCCTGGGAAACAAGCTTTTCCACCAGTGCATTTGTATCCATCCCTGATATAACGCCACCAATCCTCAATGCATCCATAACTAACCTCCCTGTTAGTTAATATTCTCATCGACACAAAAGAGAATAACTTTAGAAAAAACTTGCTATTTAATTTTTTTTGTCTAAATTATACGAATGATGAAAAAATTGGTTATTTACGATTGCGACGGT
>FMSI01083248.1_pt1 | contig 15430 bp, 10 predicted proteins | sample 1504471 | NCBI WGS metagenome assembly FMSI01 (sample SAMEA4475357, study PRJEB15587) | soil metagenome | biome: Soil; feature: Field | place: India | collected 2015-03-11 | depth 0 m
CAGCTAAACTTTCCAACTCCACTTTTCCAGGTTAGCCTGGGAATAAAAGCTGTGCTTGTTGCTTCAAGCAACCAGATTCCACTGGTTGAGTTTCCGTAGTTATAAAAAAGGATTAAATCTTCTTTGTTGTCGAAGTTAAAGTTGCCAGCAGCTACTAGGGATTTTTCCCAGGAGAAAGGAGTCTGAATAAACGGCGTGGAAAGATTAATACCTCGATAATAATAGTTTAATATCTTTTGGTAACTCCAGCCTTCTTCGTCAGCGAAACGCCTGGCGCCGGAAGCACTTAAACCAACGCCGTGAACGCCGCCGGTGCCCACTTGATACCAGACGGGGTTGCCATTGGCATCAAGGTAGCGGTAACCCTTAGGATCAGGAACGCTTTGGCACCAAGGCACATCTTTTCCCCATACCTCTTTCCAGCTTCGAGTTCGGCCGTCGGTTCCGGAAGAAAAAGGAGTTATAGCGGTATAAGTTGTATATTTAACAACTGTGCCGGCTGTTTTATTGGTAGCGTCAACTACATTAGGGATATTTTTTTCAAAGTTGTAACCAGCATAGACTTGGTCGTTGCCATTTCCCAAACGGCTATTTTTTAGGTGAAAAGGCTCTCCTTTGTGTTTTCCGCCATGCTCGACATGATAAAGCGCGTAAGTTCTTTGAATTACCGCCATTGCTTTTAAAAACTCGGCTGGGTTGTTGTTAGGTTCTTCGGCGCTTCCTTTTATATAGTCTTCAATTGGGAGTTCATTGATAACCCAAATTTTTTTTGAAGTAGGAGAGTACTGGCACTCGATATTACCGCGAAAAACATTGTAGTTGATAGTTTTATTGTAGTTATAATCTTGATAAGAAAGAACTTTCATTAAGTAACTGGGAGAAGTGGGGCGAAAACAAGGATAATAATTGGATTTAGTAACCACCCCGCTCGAATCAGCTATTAGATATTTGCCATTGTAGTAAATAATTGAAACAATGTCTTTATTGTTTAAAGTGCTGAGAAGGGTGCCGTTAGAAAGGTAAGTATTGAAGTTGCCGGTTGAACCAATGGTAATAGGCTTTACTCCGCTGAGATAGTGGATGAGACCATTGAAAATTCCAAGAGCAATTTTCCTCAGGTAGCTTGGGTCAGAGAGAAGGCTTTTTTCAGCTGGATTGCTAACAAAGGCTCCCTCTACTAATATAGCCACTCTTGAAGTGTTGTTTTTTAAAACATAGTAAGAGGCGGTTTTTACGCCCCGATTGGTATTGCTGGTTGCTAGGCAAAGCTGGTCAAGAACTTTAGTGGCTAAATCTTTACTCTGGCTGGCGTAAGGGCTGCTTGAGTAATAGTAAACTTCACTTCCTTGCACGCTGCTATTAGTGTTAGAATTATTATGAATGCTGATGAAGATATCTCCTTCCCATTGCTCAGCCAGGTTTGCTCGATCTTCTAAAGATACATAGATGTCGCCACTCCGGGTAAGGTATGAACCCAGGCCGGTTTCTCGTAAAAGTTTGTTAAGATACTTGGCTATTGCTAAGTTGGCCGTTTTTTCTTCCAGTTCACCATTGACAGCCCCAGGGTCGTAACCACCGTGTCCTGGGTCAACAATTATCATAGCTGCTTGTGTATAGGAAAGCGCGAACAAGAAAAAGATAAAAACAATTACTAAAAGCGGCACAAATCTATTCATTATTTTATTTATCGTCCTTTTCTGCTGCTTTAAAAGCTCCTATTTCTACCTTGATTATTGCAATTTTAACAGTTTTTACCTTTAAGAACAAGCAAGGTATCAATGTTAAAATATAATCCTTCACTTTTCTTTATATTTTGTAACGAGAGCGCAAGTTTAAGGTTTCTTCTGATTGTTTGGCATTTAAATTTTGCAATAAATAGATTTAACACCTATTACTTGTTGCAGGTGGTATTGCCATTTTTTTGTATATAAATTTGTATAAATATATGTAAATTTAACATTATATTAATATTTGGACAATTTTCAAGAGTTTAATGTTTGGTTAAATAAAGTTGGTGATTTTGATTACCAGGAGTCAAAGTATTGCTGTTAGTTTATAATGTTTTTATGTTGCCAGAGGCTGTTTTCATCGGTTTTCTCTCGGGTTATCTTTCTGGCCAATTTGGCATTGGTGGCGGAATTATTGCTACTCCTCTTTTAAGGCTCTGGTTAGGCTTGAGCCCATTTTTTTCAATTGGCACAACCTTACCTCCAATTATTCCTGGTGCGCTTTTAGCTGCTTTTAATTTTTATCGAGCCGGTTTTAAAAGATTTTTTGAGGTGAAAAAACTGGCATTTTTCGGTTTTTTTGGAGTTTTAGCCGGTGCTGGGCTGGTTAAGCTTTTAGGCGGAAAGTTTATAATGTTATTAACTTCAGTTATTGTTATTCTGGTCTCAATTAATTTTATTTTTAAAGGTGACAGCAGAAGGGGTTTTGTTTCTATTTGTTCGCAAAGATTTGCCAATTCTTCTTTGACTTTGGCTTTCCTTGGTTTATTAACAGGCTCTTACTCTGCATTACTTGGCCTGGGTGGGGGATTTGTTTTAATACCGGGCTTAATTTATTTTCGTGGCCTGGAAATTAAAGAAGCAATTTCTGTTTCTTTAATGACTACGCCTTTGATTGTTTTACCCGCGTCTTTGTTTCATTTCTGGTTGGGAGATATAAATTGGCTGGTGACTTCAGGCTTGCTTTTTGGGGTTTTGCCGGGTAGTTTTTTAGGCTCTAAGATAGCTTTAAAGCTAAACTCCAGGTTGCTTGAGAAACTTTTTGGCCTTTTCCTTCTTTTAATTGGTCTTATTTTTCTGGCTTCAGAGTTAGGGGGAGGTGGAAATTAATCCGCTCAGTTTTCTTAGTTCACTCAAGCCGGAAAAAATTAAGCCCGGCTTAGAAAGAATTTCTTTCTTACTTAAGGAGCTTGGCAACCCAGAAAATAACTTTCCAGCCATCCAGATTTCAGGAACTAACGGCAAAGGTTCAACTCTGGCTTTTCTTTTATCTATTTATAGGAAAGCTGGCTATAAAGTTGGTGCTTATACTTCTCCCCATTTGCATCGGGTTAATGAGCGTATCAGAATAGGAGGCAATACAATTTCCTGCTCTGAACTTGAAAACTTGATAGATGAGGTAAAGCCAGCTTTCTTTAAGGCGGTTAAAAAAAAAGAACTTGGCCAACCTTCTTATTTTGAGTTTTTAACGGCTTTGGCTTTTCTATATTTTGCCCGAAAAAAAGTAGACCTGGCACTTGTTGAAGTAGGAATCGAAGGACGATTTGATGCAACAAATAGAGTAAGTCCGGTGGCGACAATTATTACTCAAATCGAAATGGAGCACCAGGAGTATTTAGGCAGCACTTATCCTGAGATATTAACTGAATCCCTTTCGATAATAAGAGAGATGACTCCAGTGATAACTTCCGAAACAAAGCGCCCAACTCTTAAAGCTTTAAAAGCTGAGGCTGAAAGAAAAAGGGCGCCAGCCTTTCTTTTAAAAGATGTTTGCGAGTTAAAAGAGAAAGAATACAACTTAAAAAAACAATTTTTTGACTATCGAGGAGTTTCGGTAAAACAAAAAAATTTAGAAATCCAACTTTTAGGCAAGCACCAAATAGAAAATGCTTCTCTGGCTCTTTTGACTACTGAAGTTTTAATGAGCAAGTTTCCAGTGAACGAAGAGCAGCTAAGGCAAGGATTGAAAGAGGCTTATTGGCCAGCTCGCTTTGAAGTTTTAGAGAACCGAGGCGGCTGGATAGTAATTGATGGCGCTCATAATCCTTCGGGTTTAGAAGTCTTATTTCAGGCAATCAAAAGGCATTTCCCGGAGATGATCCCAACTTTTATTTTTGGGGTTTTAGAAGACAAGGACTACCGGTCTATGGCATCTCTTTTAGCGGCTAAAACCTCAGAAATTTTTCTGGTTGAACCGCTCTCTTCTCGCGCCTTACCCTTGGCTAAATTAAAAAAAGAATTTTTGAGGTATAATACTAAATCATTACTAAAAGAAGTTAAATCTTTAGCTGAAGCAGTAAATTTGGCTTCAGAAAGAAGCGAATTGGTGGTGATTACCGGGTCTCTTTATCTAGCTGCTCAAGCAAGAGAGTTGTTGGGAGTGTCGGGGAAAAGGTAGCGATGGATAAATTAAAAGTATTACTTGTTGAAGATGAGGAAAGCTCGCGAGAAGAACTAAAACATCTTATTTCTCAAGAAGGGGCGATGGAAGTTGTTGCTGAGGCTGAGACTGTGACTGAAGCCATCGAATTTTTAAACTCTTCTCAGTTTGACGTAGTTTTTTTAGATATAAAAATGCCGGGAATTTCGGGGCTGGAACTGGCGGGCATTTTAAAGAAAATGGCTCATCCGCCAGCAGTGGTTTTTGTTACTGCTTATAGCGAACATGCTTTGAAGGCTTTTGAATTAGAAGCTTTAGATTATTTGATGAAGCCGGTTTCTGAGCAGAGGTTTTTGGAAACAGCAGCTCGATTGAAAAGGCGCTTTAGCATTGCTGAGAGAGAGCAAAAAGAAGAAAAAAAGTATCCTGAAACCCCTGAAAGATTGTTTATTGAAAAGGAAGGCGGCAAAAGAGTCCCAGTTTTACCTGAGGAGATATTTTTCTTTGAAGCCCGGGATGACTATGCCATGCTTCACACCATTGACCAGAGGTTCTTAATTTCGGGCAGTCTAAAAAGGTTAGAAGAGAGACTTGCAAGGTTTGGTTTTTTTCGCGTTCATCGTAAGTACTTGGTCAATTTAAATAAGATTTCTGAGATTATTCCCTTGTCTCGAGGAGTGATTCTTCTTCGTATGGCTGACATGGGGAAAAGTGAAATCTTAGTAAGCCGGCGTAAAGCGAAGCTACTAAGAAAAGTGCTTAAGTTTTAAAGAACTAAAGTGAAAAACTGGGACATTCGTTTGGAAAGAATAAAATTTCAACAAAGATCTTTCTTTTTCTTTGTTGCTCTTGTTTTTACAATAATGGTTTTTTTATCTTCTTTAACAGCAATTCTCTATTTCTTTGAACAAATTCATCTGTCTTTTTTAGAGGTCTTTTTGTTTTTCAGTTTTTTATTTGTTGCCCTGATAATTTTATTTTTTATTGGTTATTCTCGTCGAGAGATTGAGCACGCCCGCGCTTATCAATCTCATAGCATTCTTAATATTATCCAGAAAACTCTGCCACTTTTTCGAGAAGGGTTGACTGCTCACTCAGCTTATGAAGTAGCAAAAATTGTAAAACAGGAAATGGAACTTCTGGCAGTTGCGATTACAGACCGCTCCAATATTTTAGCTTTTGTTGGTAAAGGAGAAGACCATCATTTACCCGGTTCTCCCTTGATTACTGAAGCCACCAAACGCGTCTTGAGAAGTGGGGAAATCGAAGTTATTAAAGAGAGAGCAGAAATTGGCTGCCCTGTAGGTTCCTGCCCGTTGGAAGCTGCCGTTATTGTTCCTTTAAAGAAAAAGGGGAAAATTATTGGTTCCCTGAAGTTTTATTATTCTTCAGCTAACCAAATAGATGAAAATTCTCTGGTTGTAGCGGAAGGTTTAAAGGAGTTACTGGAAAGCCAACTTGAGCTTTCCGAGGTGACTTATCTGGAAAGAATGGCATGCGAGGCGGAATTAAAAGCGCTTCAGGCTCAAATTAATCCTCACTTTTTCTTTAATGTCTTGAACACTGCAGTTGCTTATTGTCGAACTGACCCGATAGAAGCGAGGAAATTGCTATTAAATTTTTCTGACTTTTTTCGCCACACCCTGGAGTTGGGCGAGAGAAATTTAATAACTTTAAAAGAAGAACTGGATTATCTTAAAACTTATCTTTCACTAGAAAAAGCTCGATTTGGCAATCGCTTAGATTTTAAAATCATAAGGCGAATACAAAAAGTCAGCGAATGGCTTATTCCTCCATTTACTCTTCAGCCAATTGTTGAGAACTCGATAAGTTATGGTTTTCCATTGGAAGGGGAGTTAAAGGTGGAGATTTTAGTTAGAGAAATAAATGGCGAGGCTGAGATAGTAGTGAGCGATAACGGAGTGGGCATACCAAGGGAGAATTTAAAAAGGATTCTCGAACGTGGGTTTGGTAAAGGCTTGGGGTTGGGTCTTAATTTGATTAATGCTCGCCTTAAAGCTATTTTTGGAGATGAGTATAACTTAAAGGTTGATAGCGAACTGAAAAAAGGGACCAAAGTTACTATCAAGATACCCCGATTTAGCGAGGAAAAAGAGAAAACATCAGCTCGCTTATCCAGGTAAACCTTCTTTGAGCTTTTTGATTTAACCGTTAGCCGAATGTTTTTTTGCTTTACTTTAAAGTTGCTTTAAAATTTTTTACACCGGACTTATTTTGTGAATTCTATAAACAGGGTTTTTAAATTTTTAAAATTAGGGTAAGCAAAAATAAAAAAGGGGGTTAAATAAAGAATGAATAGCGATTTAGAAATTGCCCAGGCTGCCAAATTAAAGCCTATAATCGAAGTGGCTGAAAGCTTAGGTTTGACTGATAAGGACATTGAATACTACGGTCATTACAAGGCCAAAGTCCACCTGGAGGTGCGAGAAAAGTTTGCCAGTCGACCAAATGGCAGGTATGTTGATGTAACTGCTATAACCCCTACGCCTTTGGGCGAAGGCAAAACAACCACAACTATTGGTTTAACACAAGCTTTGGGGAAACTAGGCCAGAATGTAGTTTGTTGTATTCGTCAACCATCGATGGGTCCAACTTTTGGGATAAAAGGTGGAGCAGCCGGTGGCGGACATTCTCAGGTGGTCCCAATGGAAGATTTTAATCTTCATCTAACTGGCGATATTCACGCAGTTGGAGTTGCCCATAATCTTTTAGCTGCTGCCATTGATGCCCGTTTAATGCATGAAGACCGCCTATCTGATGATGAACTGGCGGCAATAGGCTTAAGAAGACTGAATATTGACCCTTATAGTATTAACTGGAATCGGGTTGTTGACGTTAACGACCGAGCCTTAAGAAAGGTGATTATTGGTCTGGGTAGCGAACAAGATGGGCGTCCTCGCGAGACAGGGTTTGATATAACTGTAGCCTCAGAGGTTATGGCCATACTGGCTCTTACTACTGGTCTTAAGGATTTACGAGAGCGCTTAAGTCGGGTTATCTGGGGCTTGGATAAAAACGGTAATCCTTTAACTGCTGAGGACTTAGGAGTAGCTGGAGCGATGGCTGTTCTTTTAAAAGAAGCCATTATGCCTAATTTAATGCAAACTTTAGAAGGACAGCCTGCTTTTGTCCATGCTGGTCCTTTTGCTAACATTGCTCACGGCAACTCTTCTATCGTGGCTGACCAGATAGCTATAAAACTGGCTGATTACGTAGTAACTGAGTCTGGATTTGGTGCTGATATAGGGATGGAGAAGTTTATGAACATTAAATGTCGCTACTCTGGACTAAAACCTGACTGTGTGGTTATTGTTGCTACCATTAGGGCTTTGAAAATGCACGGCGGAGGCCCACGCGTTGTTCCTGGCAAACCTCTTGATCTTGCTTATACCCAAGAAAATCTTGAACTTTTAAGCAAGGGAGTTGAGAATCTCAAGGCCCATATTAAAATAGCTAAACAGTTTGGCATTCCGGTGGTAGTAGCAGTTAATAAGTTTACTCATGACACTGATAGGGAAGTCGAAATGGTTCGCCAGGCAGCTTTGGAGGCTGGAGCCGAGGGTGCTTTTCCGTGTGAACATTGGGCCAAAGGTGGGGAAGGCGCGCTTGAACTAGCTGAAGCTGTTATGAAAGCTTGTGAAAAACCATCAGATTTTAACTTTCTTTATCCTTTGGATTGGCCTTTGAAGAAAAAAATTGAAACAATTGCGACTCAGGTTTACGGGGCTGACGGTGTTGATTATACTCCTTTGGCTGAAAAACAATTGGCAAAATACGAGGAGATTGGTTATGGAACCCTCCCTATCTGCATGGCTAAAACTCATCTTTCTTTGTCTCATGATCCAAACTTAAAAGGAGTTCCTAAAGGGTTTCGCCTGCCAATTCGGGAAGCCAGAATTTCAGCCGGAGCTGGCTTTATTTACCCCCTTTGCGGGGAGATGAGAACAATGCCAGGGTTACCTCGAAAACCTGCTTTTATGCATGTGGACTTGGCTGAAGACGGTAGAGTAAGAGGACTCTTTTAGGAGGTAAGTTGCCAAAAATTGAGTTTTTACCTTCTAACCGCAAAGTTACGGCGCGGAAGGGCGAGTTGCTTTTCAAAATTGCTCGTGAAGCTGGTGTTCATCTTAACTCGTCCTGCAACGGGTTGGGCACTTGTGGTAAATGTAAAGTAAGAGTGATTGAAGGAGAAGTGCTTGAAACCCCCAGCTCTTATCAGCTGGCACCTGAGATGAGAGAAAAGAATTACCGTTTAGCTTGCCAGCTTCAAGTTATGAGTGATTGTAAAATCTTCGTCCCTCCGGAAACTCGCCTTTTAGGCGATGCTTTGCTGGAAGAAAAAGGAGAACTTTACCTGTCTCAAGAGCTAAGCACAACCAAAAAAAACCCCCGATTTAAAAAAGCATTCCTTAGCTTGCCTGAGCCTTCGCTTGAAGATAACCTTAGTGACTGCGCAAGAATAGTAAGAGCAGTGAAGAAAGTTTACCCAAAGGAAATTTTACCTTTTTATCATGTGGTTAAAGAAGCTCCTGTTCTTCTTCGCGAGAATGATTGGAAAGTAACAGCGACTCTTTTTGATCAAGGAGATAAGGCTTTTATGACTAATTTGTTCGGGGGGAAGAAAATATTTGGCCCCTTTGGCTTGGCAGTAGACATTGGGACTACCACTCTGGTAGTTGAACTGGTTGAGCTCTCCTCGGGAGATGTTTGGGGCCGGTCTTCTCGCTACAATCCTCAAATAGCTTTTGGAGAAGATGTTATTTCTCGGGTGGTTTATGGAAAGAAAGAAAGCGGTCTTCGAAAACTACAAAAAGAAGTGATTCGAGCAATTGAACAAATGGGGAAGAAACTGATTGAAGAGGCGAGTGTTTCGGTTGACGAAGTTTCTGGCATTTATGTTGCTGGCAACACAATTATGATGCATCTTTTGGGTGGAATTTACCCTGGTTTTATTCAGGAAGAGCCTTATGTTCCAGTTACCAACTTTGGCTACTGGGAGAGGGGAGAAAATTTAGGCTTTCGTCTATTTGAAAAAGCCTATGTTTTCTTATTGCCTTGCGTTGCCAGCTTTATGGGTGCTGATATTGTAGCTGGTCTACTAGCAGCTGGTTTTTATAAAAAAGGTCCATTGCGTTTGTTTATTGATATTGGCACTAACGGCGAAATAGTTTTGGGAACAGGTGACTGGTTTTTGGGTTGCTCTTGTTCGGCTGGTCCAGCTTTTGAAGGTGGCGGAGTAAAGCACGGTACTAGAGTTATACCAGGAGCCATTGAGGAAGTGAAAATTGACAGCAAAACTTGTAATGTTGAATTTGTGACGGTGGGAGATACTTCACCAACGGGAATATGTGGTTCAGGATTGATTGACTTAATAGCTGAGCTCTTTTTAACCGGATTGATTGACCGGCGGGGGAAGTTTGTCTTTTCATGCAAATCAGACCGCTTGCGAAAAAGCAATGGAGACTATGAATTTGTTATTTATAAAAGCGAAGACCCATCAAAGGATATTACTATTACCGAGTCAGACATAGATAATTTAATGAGGGCTAAAGCAGCTATTTTTGCCGGAATAAAACTTCTTATAGAAACGGCAGAAGTTGACTTTAAAGATATAGAAAAGCTCTATATTGCAGGGACTTTTGGTCACTATATTGATGCTCAAAAAGCTATCATAATAGGTTTGTTGCCTGATATACCTTTGGGGAAAATAGAGTTTTTAGGCAACACTTCTTTGTTTGGGGCTCGATTGGTTGCTTTATCTAAGGAGCTTGAAGAAAAAGCTCTTGAGATTGCTTCTCGAGTGACCTATCTTGAACTAGCAAGAAGTGGTCGTTTTATGGATGAATATGTTTCAGCCCTTTTTCTGCCTCATACCCATGCCGAACTCTTTCCTTCGGTTACAGAGTTGTTTAAAAAAGAAAAGAAGGTGATCAGGAGATGATTTCCATAGCGGTAGCCGGAAAAGGTGGGGCAGGGAAAACTACTTTTTCTGCTGCCTTGATAAGATTTCTTTTAGAAAAAAATTACCTTCCTTTACTGGCGGTTGATGCTGATCCAAATGCTAATTTAAACGAAAGTCTGGGAGTGGGTTATCACCTCACAGTGGGGGAGATTGTTGAGGAAATGAAGCAATTAGAATCAACTTCGATGAGTAAGGAAACCTGGCTTTCAATTAAAGCCGAAGAAGCGTTAACTGAAAGCCAGGGATTTGATTTATTGGTAATGGGGCGTCCTGAGGGTCCGGGTTGCTACTGCGCAGCTAATAATTTATTGCGGAGCTATCTTGATCGGCTAGCAAAAGCTTACAAGGCTTTGGTCATTGACAACGAAGCTGGAATGGAACACTTGAACCGCCGACTGACCCGCGACATTGATTATCTCTTTTTGGTTTCCGAGCCAACTTCAAAGGGTTTAGCTACAGCTCAGCGTCTTTATCGTCTGGCAAGTTCTCTTGAGTTGAACATCAGAAGATTTTATTTGATGGTGAACAAGGTCACTTCTGAAGAAGAAACTCGGCGGTTAGTTGATTTTAACGAGCCTGAACTTTTGGGATTTCTGCCTTATGATGTTGAAATCTTAAACAATGAGAATAAGAATAAATCGATTTTTCAGCTTTCCATAGACTCGGCTTACTGGCAAGCCTTGACTAAGAATTTATCCTTAGTTTTTGAAAAGGAGTTAGTGAAAAAATGATTATAGACGGCAAAGCAGTCGCTTCTCAAATAAGAGAAGAGGTTAAGGAAAAGGTTAGAGATTTAACTACTAAAACTGGCAAAAACATTGGTTTGGCTGTTGTGTTAGTTGGAGAGAATCCAGCCTCTCTGGTTTATGTTGGCCAAAAAGAAAAGGCTTGTGCTGAGGTTGGAATAACTTCTTTTAAAATATCTTTACCAGCTGACATAACTCAGGATTTGTTAACAAAGAAAATTGAAGAGCTAAATGAAGACCCTGCTGTTCACGGAATTTTAGTTCAACTACCTTTACCTGGGCATTTAAATGAAAGCGCTATCATAGAAAAGATAAAGCCAGAAAAAGATGTTGACGGTTTTCACCCTATAAACATTGGTCGTTTAGTGGCTGGGGAAAAAACTTTTATCCCTTGCACTCCTCAGGGAATTATCGAACTGATTGAAAGAAGCGGTTTCGCGATTGAAGGTCAGGAAGCGGTGGTTGTTGGTCGAAGCAATATAGTTGGCAAACCGGTTGCTTTACTGCTCTTACAAAAACATGCAACGGTTACAGTTTGTCATACGCGCACTCGTGATTTGGGAGAGGTTACTCGAAGAGCGGACATCCTGGTGGTGGCAGCTGGCCGCCCTCGTTTAGTCAAGGGAGATATGGTTAAAGATGGTGCTTGTGTTATTGATGTGGGAATCAATCGGGTTGAAGGAAAGTTAGTAGGCGATGTTGATTTTGAAGAAGTAGAAAAGAAAGCTAGCGTAACACCTGTTCCAGGCGGCGTTGGGCCAATGACAGTCGCAATGCTTTTGAAGAATACTGTTTTTGCCTTTGAAAAGAGTTTGGAGGGATAGCAAATGATTGAAGAAAAGATTTTAAATAGTTATTCCGGCAAGATAAAAGAAGTTGAGATTGGTACTGATGGTTTAAAGGTTGGTGGAGAAACTTGCTTCCCATTTTATCTCTGGGAAGGAGAGATGCCCAATAAAGTGCTTTTTGGTTTGGAGATTTTAGATGAAGAGCCTGCTGAATGGGCTGATGCATTAGCTCAAATTTATCAAGGGGTATGGCAGGAACCTATTGCTTGGGCTAAGAAATGCGTTGAGATGGGAGCTGAGTTTTTGCTTATAAGACTTACCGGCACTCATCCAGATAACCGAAAACACGATGCAAATCAAGCTGCTAATTTGGTAGAGGAAATTAAAAACGCAGTAAATGTGCCACTGGTTGTTTATGGTTCAGGCAGTAAAGAAACTGATCCTCAGGTTTTGCAAAAAATTGCAGATAAGATAAAAGATAGTCGATTGTTGCTTGGCCCAGCTGATGAAGAAAGCTACAAATTAGTTGTAGCTCCAGTTTCACCTACCAATCACAATGTTATTGCGTTTTCGCCGGTTGATGTAAACATTGCCAAACAAGTGAACATCTTAATTTCTCAGATGGGGTTGCCTTTAGAAAGAATAGTTATGGACCCGACTACTGGAGCTTTGGGTTATGGACTTGAATATACCTTTTCGATTATAGAGCGACTCCGCTTAGCAGCTTTGGTTCAAAACGACGAGGTGACCCAGCTTCCGATAATCTGCACAGTGGGTCAGGAAACCTGGAAGACTAAAGAAGCAAAAGTTAGCCAAGACGAAGAACCAACTTGGGGTGATGAAGAAAAACGGGGAATAGCCTGGGAAGTGATCACTGCCATTGCGCTAATGCTTGCCGGAGCGAATCTTTTAGCTTTAAGGCATCCAAAAAGCCTGGAGCTACTTAAAAATACACGTGAAAAACTCGTTTCACGAGAAAGGAAAGGTGAATGAAATGGGTTACGAAGATAAAACTATAGACCCAGCAGCTCAGAAGATACTTTCAAAAGCCGAGGAGGAAGGTGTCAAAACTATTTGGGAAAGAAAAGAAGATATGAAAGTTTGCGCTTTTGGAGATGCGGGTACTTGCTGTCGCATTTGCTGGATGGGACCCTGCCGCATTAACCCAAAAGCACCTGAAGAGAAAAGAGGAGTATGTGGAGCTACCGCAGATACCATTGCAGCCAGAAACTTAGCCAGAATGGTGGCCGCTGGCACCTCGGCTCATTCAGACCACGGAAGACATATTGTTCACGCTTTAAAGCTAGCCTCTCAGGGGAAAATGCCCGGCTATGAAATAAGAGATATTCCAAAACTTTATCGCGTGGCTGAAGAGTTTGGAATTGAAACAAAGGATAGACCTGTTAACGAAATAGCCCTTTCTCTCGCAGAAAAAGCTGAAGAAGAGTTTGGTCGACAGGAAGGAAAGCTTACTTTTTTAAAAGGAGCACCTAAGAAAAGACAGAAAATCTGGCATGAATTCGGAGTCGAGCCACGCGGAATAGACCGTGAAGTAGTTGATCTTCTTCATAGAACGGCAATGGGAGTTGACCATGACCACCTTGATATCACACTTTCTTCAATGAGAACAGCTCTTGCAGACGGCTGGGGCGGCTCTATGCTGGCTACAGAACTTACAGATATACTTCTTTCGACACCCTATCCGATTCGCTCAAAAGCTAATTTAGGTGTGCTCAAAGAAAATGCTGTAAATATTATCGTCCATGGCCATGAACCACTTCTTTCCGATTCCATTGCCAGAGTGGCTCAAGAATCTGACATGATTGAAAAAGCAACAGAGGTAGGGGCTACCGACGGAATCATCATTTCAGGTTTGTGCTGTACTGGAAATGAAGTCTTAATGAGACAAGGTTGTCCTCTTGCTGGAAACCACCTTCACCAGGAACTGGCGATTATCACCGGTGCGGTGGAAGCAATGATTGTTGATGTTCAGTGTCTGATGCCTTCTCTGGCACAGGTTGCCAGCTATTACCATACCCTTCTAATTACTACATCACCTCAGGCAAAATACACAGGCGTAATGCATATTGAGTTTGAGCACGAAAAAGCAATGGAAGTAGCCAGAGAAATCGTTACCCTTGCCATAAAAAACTTTAAGAATCGTGACAAAAATAAGGTTCGCATTCCCGATGAAAAAATGGATTTAGTGGCTGGCTTTTCACATGAAACTATAAACTATATACTCGGAGGAAAATTCAGAGCCTCATACAGGCCTCTTAATGACGCTATCATCTGGGGAAGAATAAAAGGAGTGGTAGGAATAGTTGGTTGTAATAACCCTCGTATTCCTCAGGATAGCTTCCACATAACTCTTGCTGAAGAGCTGATAAAGAATGATATTTTAGTAGTTTCTACAGGATGTGCTGCTGGTGCGTTTGCAAAAGCAGGGCTTCTTTTACCTGAAGCAGCTGAAAAAGCAGGTCCTGGCTTAAGAGAAATTTGCGAGACCGTAGGAATTCCTCCAATACTTCATGCCGGAGCCTGTGTCGACAATAGTAGAATCCTGGTCGCTTGCAGTGCAATGGTTCGCGAAGGTGGTCTTGGAGAAGATGTTAGTGATTTGCCAGTAGCAGGGGTAGCTCCTGAATGGATGAGTGAAAAAGCAGAAGCAATCGCACATTATTTTGTAGCTTCAGGTGTTAACGTTTTTATCGGAGTCCGCCATCCTACCTGGGGAAGCCCGGGGATGGAAAAACTGCTTTACGAAGACTTGGAAAATATGTTCGGGGCTCGTTTTCATTACGAACCGGAACCTTGCTTGATGGCAACAAAAATCATCGACCTTATCAATAATAAGCGTGAGAAATTAGGAATTACCGAAAAACCTGCCCGAGTTCTCTATGACATGGCAATGCGTAGAGAACTACCGGTGGAGTAAGGAGGAAAAATCATGTCAAAGCTCATTCTCAGTTCAGCCATAAAAGGCGCTCATAAAATAATAGGTAAAGCGAAGAAACAACTGAATCAGGCAATTGAAATGCAGGGTGAAGATTATCTTATAAAGCCACCTGACACTGCATATTTCGTTCCTATCATTTACTCCATCATGGGACACAAAGTTGAAAAGCTGTCTGATTTTAAGCTAGTGATTGAAGAAGCTGAAAGATTGCTGCCTTCTATTCCCTCTGATCAAGTCTGGCTTCCTTATCTCGGGCCTGCGCTTGATGCTGGAATGGCAACACTTTTTGCTGAAGAAGTAATTGAATTCACCAAACCTGCCATTGGTCAGAGTCAGGCAGAAGGAATCTGGTTGGGGCCTCCGGATGACGTCATTCTCCGTGAACGAGGAGTGGAATTTACTGATGGCCGCGCTCCCGGCTTTGCGGTGGTGGTTGGAGCCGCCTCCAATACGGGAAGTGCAGTTAAGCTTGCTCAGGAACTTCAGGCAACCAACCTTTATACATTTTTCTGTGGTAACACCGACGGGGTCTCTATTGCTGAACAGTTAGCCGAAGCTGGTGTTGAACTCGGATGGGAAACCCGCCTAATTCCATTCGGAAAAGACATCTACTCAGCTATTTATGCCGTTGGATTTGCTGCCAGAGCTGCTATGGCTTTTGGAGGAATCACGCCTGGTGACTATCGTCGGATGCTTCTTTACGTGAAAAACCGGATATTTGCATTTGTCCTTGCTCTTGGATATATAGATGAAGAAAAATATGCCACCGCTGCCGGTGCTATAAACTGGGGCGCCCCAGTTATTACCGATCAGGACATCCCTCCGATTTATCCCACAGGTATCTGTC
>FMSI01050669.1_pt1 | contig 15423 bp, 16 predicted proteins | sample 1504471 | NCBI WGS metagenome assembly FMSI01 (sample SAMEA4475357, study PRJEB15587) | soil metagenome | biome: Soil; feature: Field | place: India | collected 2015-03-11 | depth 0 m
AAAAAAGGAGAGAAAGCAGGTGCTTTACGAACTTCTTCAGGAAAAGATTGTGGTCTTTGATGGAGCTATGGGGACGCAATTGCAAAAGCGTGGTCTCCCCCCCGGCCATCCTCCGGAAGAGTGGAACCTTTCTCACCCTGAGGAGGTTTTGGCCGTTCACAAAAGCTACGTACAGAGTGGTTCCGACATGGTCCAGACGAATACCTTTGGGGGGAATCGCTATCGCCTCAGACGTTATGGACTTAAAGAGCGCATAAAGGAGATCAATGAAGCCGCCGTTTTTCTTGCCAGGCAGGCTGCACGGCCAGGTGTACTTCTTGCTGCCTCTGTCGGCCCTTTGGGAGAATTTCTTGAGCCCTTCGGAGAGCTCTCAAGACACGAGGTCGAAGAGGCCTTTGAGGAGCAGATAGGCATTCTCTATGAAGCGGGGATCCGTATTTTCCACCTGGAGACCTTCGGCTTCACCGGGGAAGCTCTTCTGGCCCTGGAGGTAGTGGAGAGGGTCGGTGGAGAAGCCGTGGTGAGTTTCACCTTCGAGGCGAGGGGCGATGGGCGCTGTGTCACCCTCATGGGGGAGGAACCTCAGGCGGTGGCGCGGCTTTTCCGGGATAAAAAAGTGGTTTTGGGGGCCAACTGTGGTACGGGTATCAAAGAAGCCCTGTGCATCTTTGAAGGGTACCGAAAGGAACACCCCGGTCCCTTCTCGGCGAAGCCCAATGCCGGGATGCCTCGCCTGGAAGGAGAGCAGGTGGTCTACGATGAGACACCGGAAGACTTTTCGGCCTTGGCCCCCCGACTCTTGGAGATGGGAGTACGCCTTATAGGAGGCTGTTGTGGAACTCACGAGGGCCACATAGCTGCCCTGCGTCGGGTTGTGGATGGCTTCATGGGGTAACCCTTTCCCGATGAAGAGGATGAATGACCTCTCCTCCTAAGAATCGGGCAATTTCCTGGAGCTTTTCTGGGGAGGGAGCACGCACCCACTCACAGGCCGGTCGACGATCCACGGTATTGATGTGGACCTTGTCGGGAGAAAGGCGAACGATGTGCTCTTTGAGGGCCTGGAGCTCTCTTTGGTTGTCGTTGACCCCCTCGACGATGAACACTTCCAGCCAGATCTCCCTGGGGAAATTTTTTCGCAATAGAGAAAGGCCCCTGAGGTGTTCCTGAAGGGTGAGGGAAGGGAAGGGCCGGTTAATGTACGCAAAGGTTTCCTCGTGCCCGGCATCAAGGGAGGGAATGACAATGTCGATTCCCTGAACTTCAGAGAGCAGCCTCTCATCCTGGGCAAAGAGCGTACCGTTGGTTATGAGAACTATGCGTTCCTCTGGAAATATCTTTTTCGCAGCGCGAGCAATCTCTCCGAAACAAAGATGCAGCGTCGGTTCACCCCATCCGGCAAAGGTGACACAGGACGGAGGGTTCCCCCGAAGACGCAGTGCCGCCTCTTTGAGGGTCTCGATGACTACGTCGGTTGAGAGGTATTCCTTTCTCTCTTGGACAGGGTTTGTGGTGGCTCCACACTCACAGTAGATGCAGTCGAGGTTACAGGTCTTGTAAGGAACGAGGTTAATTCCCAAAGACCATCCCAGTCTTCTGGAGAGAATCGGTCCAAAAACACACTGTTTGCGCAAGGTCTTTCCTTCTTTCCCTTAGAGGTGTTCGAGAAAGATTTTTAACCCTATGAGGGTGATGACTATTCCCCCAATGACCTCAGGTTTTGAGAATATCCTTTTCTCTCTCATCCGGTGCCCGAAGGAAACCCCAAAGTACGTCATGGAGAAGGCAAATATTCCGATAATCAGGGCCTCAAAAAACACCCCTCCCCGCCAGAGAGCAAAAGAAAAACCCACGGCCAGGGCATCGAGACTTGTGGCTAAAGAGGCCACAAAAAGGGGTAGACCCCGGCTGAGATCGATGAGGGTCTCGGAATTCTTCCGGGTGAAACCCTCAAGAATCATTTTCGCCCCCACCAGAGAGAGGATTCCCGGGACGATGAAGTGGTCGAAAGAGTGTACGAGCCGGGCCACCCGTTCTCCAGCGAAGAAGCCCAAAAGGGGCATAAAAAACTGAAATCCCCCAAAAGATAGAGAGAGGCGCAGCTTTGCCCCCAGAGGACACGCTCTCTGGCACATCCCGAAGGCCATGGCCACCGAAAAAGCGTCAAGCCCAAGTCCAAAGGCAAGAAGAAGAAGTTCCACACCCATGGCAAAAACCTCTGTGGATTATAGCACTTTCCCTAAAAATATGTTATCCCCACCTTCAAAAGGGGTATAACGAGAGCGCTTGCGGCGGTGGTTGCCGCAATCATGCCCGTGGCGTACTCGTAATCGGCATGGTAAAGGCGGGCAAGGATTGAAGATTGCATCATAACGGGCATTGCCGACATCACCACGAAGACCTCTTGCATGAGTTCTGAAAGGGGAAAGACCCGAGCAACAAGCAGGACGAAAAGGGGGGAAAAGAAAAAGCGTCCCAAAAGCACGAAGAAGAGGTCTTTGCCCGGGCGCAAACCCCTTATATCCATCGTGGTCCCCACACACAGAAGAGAAAGGGGGGTGGTGAGACTGCCGATGAGACGGCTACTTTCGAAAACTATCGGAGGAAGTGAAATGCCCCGGAGAACGAGAAGAACTCCTACAAAGAAGGCCACGAAGGGAGGGTTGAAGATTCTTTTGGCCGTCTCGGCGAGAGAGATTCTCCCTTTTTCTCCTGAGGCGGCTATCCCCAGAGCCCCAAAAGTCCAGAAAAGGGTAGTGTTCACCATGTAGTAGAGGAGAACGTAAGGGATGGCCTTTTCGCCGAAAAGGGTCTGACACACCGGAAGTCCCACGAAAATGGTGTTGGAGAGGGAAAAAGCCACAACGAATATGCCCCGCTGATGGTGAGGGATGCGAAGGACATGCCCCAGAAAGAGCCCCAGGGCATAGGTAAGGAGCATAGACGAAAGGGGTACCGGAAGCCCCCCGGAGAGGCGCAAGAGGCTTTCCCGGGTGAAGTTTGTGGTGATGTTCACCACCATGTAAGGGGGGAGAGCCACGTAGACCACGAGACGGGCCAGGAATTCTGATTCTTCCTTCCTAATCCACTTCCCTCGCGCCAGAGCGTACCCCAGACCTAAGAGGACGAGAACAACAAGAATTCCTCGAGCAGCTTCAAGAAACGTGGCCACTTTTCTCCTCCCTTGTTCCCTCTATTATAGCCTGTAGAACTCAGAAAAGAAGGAGGGGTACCCCCAAAGTGGTCCCTTCAAGAAAAGTAGCCCGCCATGGGTTCTTCAGGGCTTCCTCAATCCGGTATCAAGGGGTGGCAAAGACAGAGGGGCTGGGGAGAAGAGCACACCTCACTTCCTTTCACGATTTTCCATATTTGTGGCAGCGCACCAGAACCCCGTGAACCTCTATCTCCTCGGGCATCTTCTCCCGACACACATCCTCAGTCTCTTTACATCTTCCGGCGAACTTGCATCCCTTTCGAAGGTACTCCTCGCTCTCTTCAAGGAGTGTGACCTTTTCAACGCGCCTCTTGTGAGGGTCTGGCTCAAGAATAGAGGCCAAAAGGAGCTTCGTATAAGGGTGCCTGGGGTTTTGAAGGACTTCCTCCACCCTGCCCATTTCCACAATGTTCCCCCTGAACATTATGGCAATACGGTCGCTGACGTAGTAGGCGGTGGCAAGATCATGGGTGATGTATATGACACTCACCCTCTGGGAATCGCAGAGTTTGCGAAAAAGGTTCACAATGGACATCCGTAAAGAGGCATCTACCATCGACACCGGCTCATCGGCTATGAGGAGAGAGGGGTTGGTGAGAAGGGCCCGGGCGATGGAGATTCTCTGGAGCTGGCCTCCGGAAAACTCGGCCGGGTACTTCCCCGAGATTTCCTCCAGGGAAAGGCCCACCGTTTTGAGCTTCGCATCGGCGTACTCTTCAGCCCTTTTCCTGTCCTGTACTAAGCGATAGTTCAGTATGGCGTCGAAGAAGTACTCCTCTACCTTACGCAGGGGATTGAAGGTTTCAAAGGGATTTTGGAAAACGGCCTGGACTTCCCGGAACCAGGACCATCGGTCTTTTTGTTCCTGGAGACTCTTCCCCCGGTAGACGATTTCTCCTTCCGTGGGATACTCAAAGCCCAGAATCATACGGGCAGTGGTGGTCTTTCCGCAGCCACTTTCTCCGGCGAGGGTGAAGATTTCCGCCTCTTTCACGGCGAACGAAACGTGGTCTACGGCGGTGATGCGCATGCGGGAGAAGAGACTTCCTAAGGCGAAGACTTTGGTGAGATTGTGTACCTGAAGTACCGTTTCCACCTTTATTCCCCCTCCAAAAAGCAGGCTACCCGACGATGGTAATTGCGGGAGATCAAGGGTGGTTCCTCCTTTTTACAACGTTCGAAGGCCAGAGGGCAACGGGGGTGAAAGGCGCACCCTTCGGGGAGTCGGGAAAGCAAGGGAGGGGCTCCCGGGACACTTTCTCGGGTGGTTTTGTCTCCTATGCGGGGAAGAGAACGGATGAGATACCGGGTATAGGGGTGCAGGGGGGAGTCGAAGATATCCTCGGTCTTGCCCTCCTCCACGACCTTTCCAGCATACATGATGGCCATACGCTTGGTGATGCTTGCGTGGACCCCCATGTCGTGGGTGACAAGAACGATGGTGTTCTTGAGGTGGGCCTGAACCTCTTCAAGGAGGTCGAGGACTGCTCGCTGGGCTACCACATCCAAGGCGGTGGTGGGCTCATCGGCCAGAATGATGCGAGGTTTAAGCAGCGTTGCCAGGGCGATTGCCATTCGCTGGCGCATGCCTCCGGAGAGCTGGTGCGGGTAGGCGTTGAGCACTCGCCCGGGGATACCCAATCGCTCAAGATGCTCATAGGCTGAGGAGAGAAGCTCTTCTCTGGCCTTGCCCCTTATGTGACTTTCAAGAACGTCAAGAAACGTCACTCGAACAGTCTTTACCGGGTTGAAGACGCTCATCGAACCCTGGGGGATATAGGCAATGTATTCAAAACGAAGCTTCCTTTTCTCCTCCGGAGGAAGAGAAAGAGCCTCTACCTCTTCTTCCCCCATCTGGTACAGTACTCGTCCCTCGAAAACCCTCAGGGGAGGTTCTACGCTCGCAAAGAGGGCTCGGAGGAGGGTGGTCTTTCCACAGCCGCTCTCCCCGGCAATGCCGTACACTTCGTCTTCAAGGACTTCAAGGTCTACCCCGTTGACCGCTTTTATGGTGCGCTTTTCCCCAAAGATGTCAAGGACGTAAAAGGCCCTGAGGCTTTCTGCTCTCAGTATGGATCTGGGAGTCACTGCGGCCCTTCCCTCCAGATGGCCACATCGTAGGGCTTTAGGGTCCTTCCTCCCAGGAGAAATTGCACCTTTTGAGGAACGGGAATCTCCTTGTCCTGGGGAGAGTAGTTGAAGGCAAAGGCCAGGTCTCCTCTTCGCCTTACGCGTATGCCCTCGGGAAGCCTTAGGGTCTTGAGCCCTGCATCCTGGGCAACGACCGTGAAGAAATCGTAAAGAAACTCTTCCCCAGGCCAGAAGGCGAGGTAGTAGAGATTTTCCTTTCGAATAACTGCTCCTTTTCCGTCTTTCCACCTCCCCTCGGGAGGAATGGAGGTCTCGATCCATTCTTTCCAGAGGTCCACGGTGTATTCCTTCCCTTTCCAGAGGATTTTCTCGACGACCTCATGTCCTAAGGTTTCTACCCGCACTACCCGGAGAGGAAGAATCTTTTGGAGGGGTCCGGGGGGGAGGCTTTGGGGAATCTGGAAAGAAGGAGTTTTGCTTCCGGTGCGGGGCCCAAAGACTACCACTCCCTTGCAGGAGGCAAAGTTGCCCACTGTTTCTTCTGAGAGAATGGGGAGGGTAGGTACGACAACAAGGGGATATTGGGAGAGAGGCATTGTGGGGGAGACAAAGTCAACATCAAGCCCCAAGCGTCGCAGGGCAGTGTAAAATCGAAAGACAAGGTCCATGTAGTGTATGCCTTCTCCATGAGGCTGAATTTCATAGACCCAGCTGGCTTCATAATCGAAGACCAGGGCTACCTCGGCCCCTTGGGAGGGAGGGAGAGTTATGCTTTTGAGTTCTTCGGCCACTTTCTGGACCTCGAAAAATCCCACGTCGGGGGTAGAGTCGGGGCAGAGAAGCCCTGTGTGCATCTCTTCCTGGGCAAAGGGAGCCTGCCTAAAGCGGAAGTACGAAACTACCTCGGCACCATGTGCCAGAGCTTCCCACGTCCAGAGCCGTATCATTCCGGGGGCTGGGGAGAGGTTGCGAGGGGCCCAGTTGACCGGCCCGGCCTGCTGCTCCATAACCCAAAAGCGTCCCTTACCCACACCGCGGTAGAGGTCGTGGTTCAGGGCAGCGACATCGGGATGGCCGGAACGATCAAAGAATTCCCGAATTTTGAGCTTTCGCAGGGACCACTCGGCGAAGCCCAGAGGGTAGCTATCCCAGCTTATGAGATCGAGGTCCTCACTGAGGATAAAGTGGTCGAAGTGGGTGAAAAATCCCATGAAGTTGTGGGTAATGAAACGGCCTGGAGAGAGCCGACGGAGGATATCGACCTGGAGGCGGTTGAAGGAGCGAATCTGGTCCGAGGAGAAGCGAAAGTAGTCGAGAAGGTGTGAGGGATTAGGATCGGCCACAGTAAGGTTGGGAAGTTCTATTTCCTCAAAAGACCGGTACTCCTGGCTCCAGAAAACCGTCCCCCAGGCGGCATTCAGGGCTTCTATGGTTCCATAGCGGTTTTTGAGCCATTGTCTGAAGGCCTCTTGGCATCGTAGACAGAAGCACCGGGCAGTGTTGTGACAGCCGTATTCGTTGTCTGTCTGCCACCCCCGTACTGCCGGGTGCTCTCCGTACCGCTCGGCCACAGCATGGACTATGCGCTCCGCCTCGGCACGGTACGTGGGACTTGAGAAGCAGTAATGTCTTCGAGAGCCAAATTTCCTCGTCCTTCCCTCCCAGTCCACTGGGAGAATGTCAGGGTATCTATCGATGAGCCACTTGGGTGGGGTGGCGGTGGGGGTTCCAAGAACGATAGAGAGTCCATATTTTTCTGCAAGCTCCAGAACCTCATCAAGCCATCCCCAGTGGAATTCTCCAGGATTTGGTTCAATGCGACTCCAGGCGAATTCCCCTACCCGTACGAAGCGAATGCCCAGCTCCTGCATTTGCTGGAGGTCCCCCTTGACCTTTTCTCTCCCCCATTGTTCAGGGTAGTAGCAGACTCCAAGCATTGTTTTTCCTCCTCTCTATTCCAGTCCAATTCTCTGGATTCGAGCTCTTGGATCAAGATACTCACTGAGGCTTACCGAAAGCCAATACAGGGCCACAAAGAGAAGGAGAGCAGTGACAATCGGGGTAATGAGCCACCACCAAAGCCCCAGAAAGAAGGCCTGACGGTAGATTGCCGCCTGCAGCATGGTGCCGATGGTGGGGGTGGTGGGGTCAATGCCCAAGCCAAGGTAGGCGAGAAAGATTTCCATGCCTATAGCCCAGTGCATGTTGTTGATGAAGGTGGTGAAGATGATGGGTAAGAGAAAAGGGAGATACTCTTTTTTCACCAGACCGAATGTTCGCACTCCACAGAGCTGTGCCACCGAGGTGAACTCTCGCTCCCTGAGGCTCAAAACTTGGGAGCGAATGACCCGGGCATCCCAGGCCCAGGCAAAAAAGGCCAGAAGAAGCCCCAGGTTGGTGAGGTATCGTACCCAATCACGGAGGACAATGGAGAAGAGGATGAAGACCACCAGAGAGGGCAAAACGAGCGTTGTGTCCCCCAGGGACATGAGGGTTCTGTCTACTATGCCTCCCTTGTATCCTGCTACCGTTCCAACCAGGGTAGCGATGGCCCGGGAGGTCAAAGAGGCCACCAGGGCGATAATGAGAGAGTTTCGTATGGCGAAGGTGAGCTGCCAGAAGACATCCTGTCCCAGCCAGCTCGTTCCCAGGAGGTGTTTCAAGGAAGGGGGGCGGCCTCGAGGAACCTGGTACATCCGCTCGGGGTCGTAGGGAGAGAAGGTCGAGAGTACTACAAGGAGGAGGAAAAAACAGAATATGGCGAAGGCGATGGTGAACCGGTAGTCTCGCGTGAGATCGCGGAAAACGCCCATATCGTACCTCCTCACCGGTATCGAACTCGGGGATCGATGAAGGGGTAGAGAAGGTCAAGGACCAGCACAGAAGTGGTGATGGCCACAACCGAGATGCAGGCGATGGCCATGATGAGGTTGTAGTCTCCGCTTGACACGGCGCGGTAGAGTACCCAGCCGATCCCCGGGTAGGCAAAGACCATTTCGGTGATGAGCGCCCCCGAGAAGATGAAGCCGAAGCTTAAGGCAAGCTGTGTGATCGTGGGGAGCATGGCATTGCGGATGACATACCGGAAGGTGATGCGCCGTTCCTCCACCCCGGCTGCTTTGGCGAAGTTCACATAGTCTTCAGAGCGAACGCTCTGCACGATGAGCTTCATCGCCTGGAAATGTGTCACGCCCCCAGCCACGATGAGGGTGAGGGCAGGGAGTGTAGCGTGGCGAACGATGTTCCCCAGAGTTTTGAGGTTGAAGGTGAGCTTCACGCCCACCCCTGCTCCTCCTCCCAGAGGGAAGAGGGGGAACACATAGGCCAAAAGGAGCAGAAAAAGGAGCGCCATGATATAGTAGGGAATGGGCCGCACAAGCATCACGATACCATCAACAATCTTCGTCCACGTGCTGCGGTGGTAGTACCCTGCAATGCCTCCCACAACAGTTCCCAAAACCCAGCTTAGGAGGGTGGTGACAAAGAGGAGTCCCACCGTCCAGGGGAGGTGGCGCATGACGAGTTCCACAACCGGTGTGGGGTACTGAGCAAGAGAAGGACCAAAATCGCCTCGCAGGAGCCGTCTCCAGAAGGCGACGTACTGCTCAAAGAGGGTTCCCTCAAGGCCGTAGAGTTCTCGCAGGGTCTTCACGATTTTCTCCCGCTCTTCAGGAGCAACGTACACCCCAAACGCCTGAGCCTGGGCGATCCTTTGCTCCACAGGGTCGATGGGCATAAGGCGTGGCAAAATAAAGGCTGCGGTGAGTCCCAAAAAAGTGACAAGACAATACTGTACTACTCTTGGCAAAAGATAGTTCCGCGCAAAACTCATATGTATTCTCCCAACCCCCGAAGTGAACACTTCGGGGGTTGTTGTGATTCACTTCTTTCCGGCAGGCTCAATTCTGTGGAGAATGTACTTGAACTCCGGCCAGGTGGTGTAGACATCGCAGCGGGCATAGTCGTTCTCGGGGCTTGACCAGTTCGTCCAGTAGTACTCATCAAAAACGATGGTGATAGGGCAGTTCATAAGGGGAATGGCCACCATTTCCTCGATGGTGATTTTGAGGCCTTCAAGGCCGAGTTCGATGATACGGTCCTCCTTTCCCCAGGGAGTGGCTTCAAGTTCGGCTACAAGCTGGTCTATGCGAGGATCGCTAAAGCGTCCCGACCACCCCAGGGCAGGTTCTCCTACTGGTCTCACGAAGTCGCTGCGGAAGGCGTTGAGACAGCGGTAGAGATCGGGATGGAGTCCCCATGGCTCTCCGGCCCAGCCACCATGGCTTGTAGCAAGGACCTGATACTCCCCATTCTGGGCTAAGGTAGCGACGGCGGCGGTGGGGAAGAGTTCTACATCGATACCGAATTTCTTCCACTGCTCGATCACTCCCAGGGCGGTGATGTAGCCCATGTCTGTGGGATCGGGACCGGAGAGAATGGTAATCTTCCAGGGAGTACCATCGGGAAGACGCCACTTTCCGTCGGAACCTCGGGAGAAACCGTGCTTTTTGAGCAGCGCTTCGGCCGCATCAGGGGCATACTTCCACCACCCGTACCCCAGAGCCAGGCGCACTGCCTTTTCATCACCAGGGTCGATGTTCACTTCATACCCTTGAGCCTTGGCCCACTCAAGGAGGCGGAATGGAGCGTTAGGGTCCCAGGGCTTGAAGGTTTGACCGTTGCCCAGATCGAGTGTCAATTCCTCAAGCCACGGTCTCAGAGGTTTGAAGTACCACTCGTAGAAGGTGGGACTGACCACAAGCGGAAGTCCGGGAGTCATTGCCGCCATGCCGTTGTAGGTGGAGACGAGGAGTTCCACGATGTCGATGCAGAGTGCGAGAGCCCAGCGGACATCTTTAATGTTGTAGGGGTAGACGAGGTGGTTAAAGCCAGGTCCCCGGGTGGAGATGTCACGTGGGTCGATGTAAGGCCAGGTTTTCCGGTAACTCCGGGTGGTCTTCCCCTGTTCAAGGAGGGTGATCATCTGTTCTGCCGTCCCCTGGACGATGTCGAGCTCATGCCTGAGCATGGCCATGACCTGTTTCTCCGGAGGACCATAGTTGATGAAGAGCACATACTCCGGCTTTGGCTCTCCAAAGAGCTTTCCCGCTACCGTTCTCTGCCAGTCATCTCGCTTTTTCCAGAGTACCCAGTACCCTGCAGGGTCGTGGTCCAGGTACACGTATGGTCCTATGCTCACCGGGGGATGGAAGGGGAAAGCGGTGATGTCTTCGGCCTTCTCGAAAATGTGTTTGGGCATCGGTCGAATGGCATTCCACCGCTCCACAAAGTAGGTGTGGAAGCGGCTGTTGGGTTTTTTGAGCTTTACCACCACGGTGAAATCATCGGGGGTTTTGACCTCTTCTACGTCCTGCAGGAGGCCGTGGAATTCGAGTCCCGGATTATCCCGAACAGCGAGAATGGTGAAGGCCACGTCCTGAGCGGTGAACTGCACCCCATCGCTCCAGTAAATGCCTTCCCGAAGCTTTATGGTGAATTCGGTGAAATCTTCGTTGTAGATGGGGGGTTCAGCGGCGAGGCCGTTGAGGATACCTCCCTCCACCACGTTGGGGTTCAGGGTCCACAGGGCTTCGGTGACGAACTGGTGCAAGCCACCATTCTGTGCTCGCCATCCTGCCCACAGATTCCAGTTTCCCGGGACCGGCTGGGGGGAGAAGAGGTAATGGATGATGAGGGTTTTTTCACGGGGAATTTCTGGGGGGAGAACCTGGGCCAGGCCCTGCACTGCCATTCCCAGAACAACACCCAAAACCAGTAAGAGGACCACCACGCTTTTCCTCCATACCATAACAACACCCTCCTTTTGTGAGTAAACATTTACACAACAAATGTAGCAAAACAATATTTTTTCGTCAACGACCTGTTCCCCTCTTGCGGTGAAATTTTGTTTCAGGGTATAAAGGCCCCGGCTCTGCGGGGTTGCACCGCCGCAGGCCGTGGTACAATCTCTGCGTGGAGTGGTGTACACCGGCGCTCTGGGTGGAGAAGAGAGTGTGTCGGCAGGGACACCGGCTTGGTGTGCCACAAAGGGAGATCTGTTGTCTCTCCCTGGGGTTTTATTTTCTGCTTCACAGGATGGAGAGGAAAACGTGCATCTCTTCCGGAAAGGTGAGTGGCTGGCCCTTCTCGTGGCAGGGGTTGTGCTGGGGCTTTTTTTCCTGAAGTATGCCCCCCCAAGGGCCGGTCGCGGAGAGGGCTACACCGTCGTCATCGAAAGCGAAAAGGGCACCAAGGAAGTCCTCGTAACCCCGAAGGATGAAAAGGAACTTACCATTCCCGGTCCCCTGGGCAAAACCGTTTTGGCGGTGAAGGGTGGGGAAGTTTTTGTGGTGACCTCTCCCTGCCCGGACAAAGTGTGCATCAAAATGGGGAAAATTCCCCACATCGACTTCATTGCCTGTGTTCCCAATCGGGTCGTCATCCGCCTTAAGCGCTGACCCTCTAAAACCTTCCTAACTCTCCAGCCATGAAATGATCAAGGACCAGGGACGCTGCTCCAAGAAGGGTAACGTCCTCTCCCCACTGGGAGTAAAGGAGTTCTGGGGTTATGTACGCCCGGTAAAGGAGCCTCTCCTCAAGGGTTTCCCGAATGGGACGGTCGATGAAATCCCTGGCCAGGGCCGTTTCCCCTCCAATGACTACAAGCTCCGGGTCGTAGAGGTTGATGAGGTTTACCACTCCCACCCCGATGTAGCGACCAAGCTGTGCAAGGAGCTCAAGGCAGGCTCTGTTGCCCTCCTTTGCCCCTTCCACGATGTGCCGAAAGAGGAGTGGTTCCCCCCGTTCGATGAACGACCGAAAATACGGTTCTCCGCCGAACCATCCTATTTCCCGGGCCTTTTCCACAATCTTTTGGGTACTGCAGTACAGCTCAAGGCACCCGTAGTTGCCGCAGACGCATCGCGGTCCAAAGAGGTTGATGCTTGTGTGTCCCACTTCTCCGGCCTTTTTGTGTTTCCCCTGGTAGATTTTCCCCTCGATGAGCACCCCCGCTCCCACACTCTCCCCCACCATGAAGTACACCATGTTCTGGACTTCCTTGGCGTTTCCACACCAGGTTTCATGGAGGCAGGCCGCGTCGGCGTTGCTCATCATAAAAATGGGGAGGTCGTACTCTCTGAGGTACTGACGGAGATCGAGGCTTTTATGGATGAGGAAGGTGGGATGGGCAAGGAGGGTGCAGGATTCGGTGTCCACCGGGCCTGGAGCACTCACTCCGATTCCCAGAACAAGACTCAAAGACTGGGTGGCATACTCAAGGACGTGGATGAATTCTTTCTGGAGCTCTAAGAGGGCAATGTCTGTGTCCTCGAGGAGGCTGTAGGAAGAATCCCGCCGGAAAAGGATGTTCGGTCCCAGGTCGGTGAGCGCTACGGAGAATCCCTGACGGGTGAAGTTGATGGCCACGATGTAGAAGGCCTGGTCGTTGACCGAAAGGAGGATTGGCTTTCGTCCGGTTTTGGTATCGGAGACCCCCACTTCCCTGAGAAGGTTTGAGGAGAGTAAATCGTTGACGATGTTTGTTATGGTGGGCTGGGTAAGGCCAGTGATGCGGGCAAGTTCAATACGAGAGAGGGACCCCCTTTTTTTGAGGAGCTGCAAAACTAAGGATCGATTTTTAATTTTGACGTCAGTGAGGTTATCCCCCACCCAGGTGTTTTTCAACATCACACTCCCCCATTTTCATTATACTCCAAAGTTTTTCCCATTCCTCAAGGGTAAGGTCTTCGGCCCGTTTTTTCCCAAGCTCCGTGGGAAAGGACCCGATTTTCGGGAGGACGGCCTGGAGAGTCTTTCGGCGGTGGCGGAAAATCCTGAGGAGGAAATCCAAAAAGGGGATAAAGTCGGAGGGAGGGTCCTTCACCCTTTTCCCCCGGAGAACCAGGGAAAACACCTTCGGGTTGGGCCGGAAGGCAGAAGGAGGGACTACGAAGAGGCGTTCTACAGCGAACACCCGGTGTGTCCCCACCGAAAGGGGGTTGCCCTTTCCCCAGGGCGGGAGGGCAAGGAGTTTTTCCCCGAACTCCTTCTGCACCATGACTACAAAGCGTTCCCAGAGGATTTCCGGGGTGGTCCGGAGGAGGCGGAGAAAAAAGGGAGAAGAAATCCCGTAGGGGATGTTGGCGATGCACTTTTTGAACCGGGCAGGGAAAGAGCCGATGATTTCCGAAAGATTTATCTTGAGAAAATCTCCCTGGTAGAGAATGACGTTGGGATACACCGAAAGACGCTCCTTTGCCTGAGCCAGAACATCTGGGTCTATCTCCAATCCCACTACCCACCCTGCTTTGCGTGCCACAGCTTCGGTGAGCACCCCTTCACCCACACCCACTTCAAAAACGAGATCCTCTTTTTCAAGCTCTCCCGCTTCCACAAGGTGCTCAAGGATGCGCCGATCGAGGAGAAAGTGCTGCCCAAGGCGCCTCCCCGGCATGTCCCCTACTTTCCCCCCTCTTTCTGGGAGGCGAGGTGATCCGGAAAGAAGTAGTCGCAGCGGTCCACTGGCTGAGTCCGCTCTTTCTGCTCACCCAGAAGACAGCGATAGATTCCCTTCTCCTTGAGCACCGGGTCGCAGTGCCGACATACCTGGCACAGCCCTTCGGGATTGTACAAAGGCGTCTCACCCCCTTTCGTCGATGCTCGACCAGTCCACTTCCTGGACCTCCACGTGTACCTGGTGGGGTTGCATCCCTAAACGGTGAAGCAGGGTATCAAAGACATTCTTTTGGACTGTCTGGGCCACCTGGAAGAACGATACCCTGTGGTGTACCCCGATGTGGACGCGAATGGCCAGTTCTTTTTCCTCCAAGAGAATCTTTTCGTCGCGGGATACGGTCTCATTCCCCCGAAAAAGCTCGACGCTTCCGAGGATGCGGTCGAAGTTCCAGGTGACTCCTTCCACCTCCTGGGCTGCCCAAGCAGTAACCTCCGCTATGGTCGCGGCGCTAATCCGTATGGTTCCCTCCACCTGTCCACCTACACTGCCTGTGTTCCCCGGAGCTGGGCAAAAACATACTCTACCGCCTCCTCGGGGCTCTCAAAAGAAGGGAAAAAGTCCTTTCTTCCCCTGTGGTCCTCTATCCTCCAGGTCTGCACCCCAGCGAGAATTTTTCCCATTCGCAGGGCAAGGGCGATTTCACTCAGAGTCCCTGCCTGCCCCCCGCAGGCGATAAGAGCCGAAGAGGCCGAAACAAGCACAAAATTCCGCGCTTCCCCAAGGCCTGTAGCAATGGCAAAATCCACATAGGGATTACCCTCGGAGGGAGAGTGGCCCGGAAGAATCCCTATCGTCACCCCATTGGCCTCTTTGGCCCCCCGGCAGGCCGCCTCCATCACCCCGCCGAGTCCACCGCAGAGAAGAATCCCCCCGCGCTCGGCAATGCGTCGACCGATGCGGTAGGCCATGGTTACGATAGGCTCTTCGGGAGCGCTCTGCCCCACAACGCCGATGTACACCTTACGAGTCATATCCCAGGTACTTTTTGAGATCGTCAGGCTTGAGGTTTTCCAGAAACTGGCGAAATTCTTCTATTTCTCTATCGTCAATCTCTCCCATGGCCACGGTGGTAGAGCTTCGGATTTCCTCGGAGATGTAAATGGGTGCTCCCATGCGGAGTGACAGGGCAATGCCGTCACTGGGACGGGCATCCACCATCACCTCCTGGCCGTCGACCTTGAGGTACAGGAGGGCATAGAAGGTGTTGTCGACGATTTTTGTGATTACCACTTTCTCCAGCTCTCCGCCCATGCTCCGAATGACTGAGGCCATGAGATCGTGGGTGAGGGGACGGGGAGTCTGTACCCCTTGAAGGCCAAGGAGAATCGCCTGAGCCTCAAAGAGCCCGATCCATATGGGGAGGCTCCGCTTCTCTTCTTCGTCGACAAGGATAACCACCGCCATGGCGCTTTTCTGGTCGAACATAAGGCCCTGGACCTTCATCTTCAGCATGGCGTTCACGCCCTTTCTCTGCTTCTATATTATACCCCCTTTCTCCGATTTCTCAATTCCGTTTTTCTGCCCTCCTCCGTGCACCACCCTTCTTGGGCCTGGGAGTGGGTTTTCGGGTTCAGGCCCATGTCTTGGAAAATGGAGGGGG
>FMSI01024797.1_pt1 | contig 15422 bp, 12 predicted proteins | sample 1504471 | NCBI WGS metagenome assembly FMSI01 (sample SAMEA4475357, study PRJEB15587) | soil metagenome | biome: Soil; feature: Field | place: India | collected 2015-03-11 | depth 0 m
AGTACGAGAAACGGGTAAACCAGGCGCTTGGGTTAATCGAGAAGTTTCTCCCCAACAGTAGCAGTATTGCCAGCTGGGCACGGGGACTGAAGCAATTTCTGGAAGCGGCGGATTTCGGCAAGAACCTGACACCGGACGATACACACCAGGAGTTATTAAAAGACCGTCAGGAACTGTATGATATCATTGATACTCTTGCCGATTTTGCAGAAGAATTTAACCTTTCCCCTTCTCTCCATTATAAAGCAACCGACTTTCTCAAACTGCTCTCCTACCTTTTAACTACAAGCGTCCGCACCCCGGAAAGCGACCAGGATGGTCTTACCGTAATCAGTATTGAAGAAACGCTCGGCATATCACCTGAACACCTCTACCTTATCGGCCTCACTGAAACCAACCTGCCCGGTGCCTATCGCTCCGACCCGATCCTCCCGGACCGGGTGCGCCGGCAACTGGAAATGCCGGATATGGACTGGCACCGAGACTGGCAGCGTTTCCATCTTTACCGGACGATTCACTCCAGCCGCAATTTACCGTTTTTAAGTTTCTACGAATCCCAGGACAATCAACCGATACTCCCCACCCCGTTGTTAGAACTGGAGGCGGTTCCACCCCGGGTGATAAATGTCATCTATTCGGAAGCGGAGCACCAGCGTCTTAATGGTGAAACTACCGGTAGCCGACTTGATGAATTGAAGGCTTCCGTTGATTTTCAGAATGACCAAGAAGTATTAAGAGAACTCGCCCGCCATTTCGGAGCAGAAAAACCGCTTTCCATAACAAAGTTAGAGTCCTATCTCCATTGCCCTTACCTTTTCTACATTAAAAGCGTCTTGCAACTGGAAACACCTGAAGAGCCAACGTTTGATATGGAGCGTCAACAATGGGGCTTAATCGTCCATGCGGTGCTGGGGCGTCTGTACCAAAACGGACCGGTTTCACCTGATGACATCAAAACGCTTGCCCCAAAAAATCTGGAGACAATTCTCGAAGAATTCAAACTTCCCCATTTCTGGAACGAAGTAACCCGGCAGGTATTCAACACACTCCTGCCCCAGTTTATTACGACCGAAAACAAACTCCGGCAGGAAGGGTATCAGCCGTTTAGAACCGAAGAAAAGCTGGAAGGCAGCATTGGTTCAGACATAATCCTTAAAGGCAGAGTTGACCGGATTGACATTGCCGATGGTAAACGGCTTCGGCTCGTTGACTATAAAACCGGGAAAGAGAACATCGGCCCCCCTAATGTGGAAGACGGCACCCATATCCAACTTCCACTTTACGCCTATCTGGTGAAGGAGAAACTCACTGATAAGACAATTGACAACATCGGCATCTACAATCTAACAGATCTAAAAGTCAACTGGCTGGCTAAAAAACAGGATGTCTCCGCCCTGATTCAGACGGCGATTGAAAAAACAATAGAAATAGTCCAGAATATCCGCGCCGGTAAGTTTCCGGCTAAGCCTTCTAAAAAAGCAGGAGCCTGTTATAGTTGCCCACTGAAATTTACCTGTGGGTTTACTGACACCGATCGCGAATCGTCGCCAGAAAAACAGGAAAATACATGAACCAATTGCCTCGGAGTAAGATTGTCTCTGCCCCTGCCGGATCCGGTAAAACTCAACTGCTGAGTGAGCGTTATATTGAACTGCTCCAAAATGGAGTCAAGCCCGAAAGAATCCTAACTATCACCTTTACCGAAAAGGCAGCAGCAGAGATGAAGAAACGCATCCTTGAAAATGCCCAGAAAGACTATCCGGCAATCTACCAGACCCTGCGGGAAAACATCTTCCGGCTGCGTATCTGCACCATCCACTCCTTCTGTTTTGCTCTGGTACGCCGATTTGCCGACCTTTTAGGGCTGGACCCGCGTCTTGAAGCCCTGACCGATCCGGACAGTCTCTGGCGTCAGGCAAAATACGAAACTTTGATGAGCATCGCGGAAAAGGAAGAGGGAACCGAAGACTACAAGTATCTGGTCCAGTTTCTCACCGAAGAGAGAAAACCGATATGGGAGAGCGTCTCCACATTTCTCAACAAACTCTTTGAAAAACGAACCGCCCTTCTGCGCGGCTCCCTGGTTTCACTGAGGCAAACCCTGGAAAAACTGCAACCGCTCGCCGGACAACTGAAAGACCATCCGGTAGGACAGGAAAAAATTCCCGATTACCACCAACTCTTTCCGCAAGATAATTCCCAGCGAGGGCTCGCCAATGCATATGAAACCCTAAAACAACACGAAAACACCTTCGCCACTCAGAACCGAACGCCCCGCAGACAGGGCGCCTCCGAAAAAGAAAGAGAGTGGAATAGTCTGATACTCAATTATTACAACCTGCTGGAGGTGGCGCTGAAAAATTACCGGTTTGAATGGCAGTTTAACCTGTTCACCAATCGGTTCCTCGCCACCTATCAGAAACTCAAACAGGAACTCGGACAGGTTGACTACAACGATATGGAGTTCCTCGCCTATCAACTGTTAACCGAACATCCAGAATGTTTCAATATTCTCTTTGCCTTTGACGAACATACCGACCACCTCTTGGTTGATGAATTTCAGGACACCTCATTTCTCCAGTGGGGAATAATTGATAAACTAACTGAAGAATGGCGTTCTGGAGAAGGAATTAAACCCGCCCGCGCCATCACCCCGACAATCTTTATCGTTGGCGACGAGAAACAGTCAATCTATATGTTCCGAGGTGCAAGGGTAGAAGTATTCTCCTCGGCAGCAAAAAAACTCAATGAATTTCTTGGACCGGAGAAACTGGAACAACTGAGCCTGGAGAAAAACTACCGCTCGCTTCAGGCAATCATTGACTTCAATAACCATCTCTTCTCCGGTTTGATGAAAACAACGCCTGAGGCGCCACCCTGGCAGACCCGCTATACCAGATTTATTCGCGCAAGAAACAACGACCACCCCGGTCGGGTGGAAATCATTCTGGAAAAACTTGAGGGTAATAGTGAAGCATGCCGCTTAAAAGATGCCCAGAATGTCGCCCGGCGGATTCAGACCATTATTGCCGACGGCTATGAGGTATTTGAACGCCAGCCAGATAAAACTGAAAAACCCCGCCGCTGTGAATACCGCGACATCGCAATTCTCATCCGCAGCCGCACCAGCCTTTCAAAAATGGAACAGGCACTAAGGGATCACAGTATTCCGTTTGTCGTCGTCGGGGGCATCGGTTTCTATGAAGAAAAGGAGGTTCGCTACCTGATGGCACTCACCTCTTTTCTTTCCGATCCCGGCGATGACCTTGCCCTTTACCTTGTTCTGCGTGGGCCATTCTTTAACATCTCCGAACGCGAACTGCTCCTCGTCACCCTGAAAATCGAAGGCAACCTCCTCTGGGAGCGACTCCAGCAGAGTGCCAAAATATCAACATGCCTCAAAACTGCGGTTGACACCCTCAATCGCTGGTTAAACCGTGCCCATTACGACCCCCTTTCATTAATCATTGAACAGGCGCTCACCGAACAAAAACTCTACCAGACCTTCTGGGAACCACAGCGGCTGGCGAATATTAACAAGTTCCTCCGTCTACTCCAAGAACAGGAGGCGCTGGGCAAACACCCCTTGCGGATCAAATCTCTTCTGGACCAACTCAAAGAAAAAAAGGAGGAGGCAAAAGCGGATGTTCCTACCGCCGGCATGAACGCGGTCCAGATAATGACTGTCCATGCTGCGAAAGGGCTCCAGTTCCCGATTGTGTTCCATCCCGGACTTCATGAACCAATATATCAAAAAGGAGACGAACTCTTAATAGAAGAAATTAGCCCAGAAGCGGTCCTGGTTTCCTACATTCCGCAAAAAGATGTAAGAAATTCGGACCGATTGTTCGCTGACTACGAGAAAAAAGAACTGGAAGAGGAAAAAAGGGTATTTTATGTTGCCTGTACCCGGGCACAGGACGCTCTGTTTCTCACCGGCATCTGGAATGAAAAATCTATCAAAAAATCAACCGAAACCCGACTGAAATGGCTCCAAGAGCATCTGCAACTCACTGAGGCAGAAGGAAAATTTAACCTCGGTTGCAAAATCCCGGGGGTTTATTGCCTCAGTGCTCAAGAAATCCCCCCACCCCAACCCCTTCCTTTTGCCGTCAAAGAAAAACCAACGCCCGAAATTAAGACGGAACCGGTCCAACTTGTCCTGCCACCCCGGGTGCGCTCAGTTACCCGCAACACCCCCGAAGATTTCCACCGCCATACCGGTGATTACATCGCCCTTGGTGAAGTCATCCACCGGCTATTAGAACTCATCTCTCTGGGCAAACTAACCGTTGATAACACCACCCTCACCAAGGAAATCCACCGCCTATTCCGTCTGAATGGTATCCCCAAGAAAAAACAAACAAATTTTGCTCGGGAAATTAAAAAACAGCTCCACCAGCTCCAGAAGGACCCGGCAATCTGGAATGTGGTCAAACCACAAGAAAATGCCTTTGCCGAACTGCCAATTATGTTCAACGACGGAAAAACCATCTGGACCGGCAGGATTGACCGGCTCATCATCACCCCGCACGAAGTCCACATCTATGACTACAAGACCTTTCCGGTAAAAGAAAAAGATATCCCCCATCTGAAAGACGAGTACCACAGTGGACAACTTATCCATTATGCCCGCGCCTGCCAGGAACTCTACCCGGATAAAAATGTCAAAACCTCGCTAGTCTTTACTCACCTTCCCCTTCTCGTTCCTACCCCTTGAGAACGCTCCCCTAACCATATCCCTGGTGATTGTCTCGGCAATTATCTGCCCTTATTCCTGCCCCGCCTTGCTACTGTTATCCCGTTTAATTTTATTGTGGAGAAAATTATCAATTGTCGGGGTTGAATTTATCTCCCTGTCTTGGCCGAATAAATATCCGCTTACAACCTAACCTATCACCGGAAAACGATCAGCGACTGCGGGGCATCAGCAGTACCAGTGGCACAATCATCTCCTCCAAGGAGATACCACCGTGCTGAAAAGTCCATTTATAGGTTTTCTCGTACTCGCGTGGTTTGGTCGGATAGATAAAGTAATAATCGGATTTGGCAATGGCAAACTTTAACCCGGGGTGTTCAATGGGAAGAAAATAATCTTCCGGGCGGTTGAGCAAGAGTGCCTCCCGTTCATTCACCCGCAGTGCCGCACCGTGCTTATAACGCAGGTTGGCAGAAATTTCCCGAGAACCATAAATCAATGTCGGCCGGTGCACCTGGATAAACCCGTGGTCACTTGTAATCACCACCCGACAGGGCCGCCGTGACAGGTCACGAAGTAAATCAAAAAGTGGCGATGAGGAAAACCATACCCGGGTCGCTCCCACCAAAGCAGCGTCATCCGGAATTATTTCATCCAGAAGCCGGGTTGATTTAACCGAATGAATCAGTAGGTCTAAGAAATTAACTATCACTACCGCCAGTTGCAGATTGGTATCAAATAATATATCCCGCAGCGCGGTAAATTCCTCTGCCCGCGATGCCTTGATAAAAGCATGGCGTCCCCGAAAACTCAAACGGCGAAGCAGTTCGGCAAACAATTGCTCTTCAAACCGGTTTTGTCCGGTTTCCTCAAACACCCACCACCTGGGAAACCGGCGATAAATCTCCAGCGGCAGCAATCCACTGAATATAGCGTTACGAGAGTACGGGGTAGCGGTGGGCAGAATTGAGTAGTAGTAATCGGTGTTAACCTCAAAGAAATCAGCAAGAAGCGGTGTAATCGCCTCCCACTGGTCCTGCCGCATTGAATCCAATAGAAAAAAATACGTCTGCCCCTGTTCCCAGAGTGGCTTCACCCGTTGTTCAATCAACCGGTGGCTCAAAAGCGGTCCCCCGCCTTTCAACCAGCCGGGATACCTGTCCTCCACAAACCGACAAAAACGGTTATTCGCTTCCCGGTGGCGATCCTGAAACAGCTCCTGTAGAGAACGGTCACCAAAACGTACCACGAGCGTCTCCCAGTAACCCAGCATCCGATAGTATTCCACCCATTGCTCCGGGGTGTCCAAAAGCCGCTCCTCGTTCATCGTCGCCACAAACTCCTCGGCGATCCGTCCCACCACCAGTTGCCGTTTTTCCAGAAGCCGTTTCAAAACCGCCAGCAGCTGGACCGGGGTAAATGGCTTGATGATAAAATCATCCACCAGTTTTCCCAGCGCCTCATTGATCAACGCCTCATCCTCTGATTTGGTCACCATCGCCACCAGAACCTGCGGGTCAATTTCCTTTATCCGGCGCAGCGCCTCCAGCCCCTGCATCCCGGTCATCATCTGGTCAAGAAGAATCAAGTCAAAACGCTCGGTTCGCAGCAGTGTCAATCCATCCGGAGCGTTGCTCGCGGTGACAACCCGATATCCCTTTTTCGTCAAAGCGTAGATAAACGGCCGGAGCAGGTCTATTTCGTCATCAATCCATAAAATCCGCATCCGCTACACCTGAGAAACCGGCAGATAGATAGAAAACACCGTCTTACCGGGACGGGACTCCTTCAGAACCAACTTACCCCGATGATAATCCTCAACAATTCTTTTGGCTAATGTCAGCCCTACACCCCAGCCATAACGCTTGGTTGTTATTCCGGGTTCAAAAATCTTATCCACCTTTACCCCCTCTCCGGTATCGGTTACCTCTATTTCCAGCCATCTCCGGTCCGCCGTCAGCCCCTGGCGTACCAAAACCTCACCTTCCTGGTCACCAATTGCATCAACACCGTTCTTCAGCAGATTCTCTAACGTCCAGGAAAAAAGCACCGCATCAACTTTTATTGGCGGGTCGTCGTGAATTGTCACAGTCAATCGCACCCGTTGTGGTGCCCGACGCTGAACAAACTCCACCGACCTCTCAACCAGTTCACCGAGTGGCCGAATCGTTAAATCCGGCGGCAACCCAATTCGGCTAAACCGGGAAAGGACCCCCTTCATCCGACCGAGATCCTCCTCCATCTGCAGTATCGCATCGTCATTTCGCTCCTCCTTCAACATCTCCACCCAGGCAGAAAGTGAAGAAAGTGGCGTCGCCAGTTGATGGGCGGTTTCCTTGGCAAGGGCGGTCCAGATATGCTCCTGTTCCCGCTTTTTATCGGTCAGAATCGCCCAGAATCCGACCAAGACAAACCCGAAAAAAAGCACCATCTGAACAAAAGAGAACAGGCGTAACTGCCGTACCGAACTGGTCAGATTGGCACTGATTTTCCGCAACGTCACTGTAGACGGTGAAACCCCGTAGTGAATCACATTCAAACAGCGCAGGGTGTCTCCTTCCCGCACCATCACCGGAATCGGTTCATGCTCCGCACCCAGTTCCCGCAACTTTTTCTGTAGTCCAGCCGGGCTGGTATCGGTGTCACCAAGATTTCGGTGCACCACCGGCACACCGGAGGGGTCGGTTATTATCACCGGAAAATCTATCTTCTGAATCACTTCGTCAAAGATGATGTCAAGCTCCGGCGACCCTTCCTCACCGGGCTCGGTTATCCGACTCATAACCTTGGCGTAAAGTCTGGTCCTCAGCTGAGTGTCGTTTTCCAGTTGACTGGAAAGAGTAGTGGCATAATTCTGCCACTGTCGGGACAGCCGCAGCAGTAAGAGCTGGGAGTAGAAAAACCAAACGCCAGCCAGGCCAATTACACCAATGATAAAATAACCTGGCAGCGCCTTTAGTCCAAAGCCTAAATTAAAGCGGTTCAAAAACTTTAAGTTTCAGTTTAATAATAACCACTTTCCCCCAGAAGTCAAGGACATTTTCTACTTTCATCATTTATTGACAGTACATAGAAAACGGCTATCCTCATACCAGCGCTGTGTTGATAAACTGTCTACTTTTTATCTCGTTGGCGATTACCCCGCCGGATTCAGTCACGGTACAGGATAACCCGAATGACCAGGGACAGGCAATTTTAGTTACCTGGACCCATCCAACGATTGAATCGGTCATCGGGTTTAGGGTATTTCGCTCGGATGCCCCCGCTACCGGGTTTGTCGCCACTGCCGAAGAATTAATTACCGGCACCGAATATCTTGACGCTGATTCATCGCTCCGGGACGGTGTTTACTATTACTACTTTGTCCGCGCTTACTCGGCAGCGGAATCAGCCAGTTCCCCGATTGTCGGGCCGGTGGTTGCCAGCGCCCAATGGTTCAACACCGGCCGCAGCAATGTTCTTGTTCTCCTCCTCATCATCTCGGCGCTTTTTCTCTATTATATAATTCGGGCGCGTCAAGGAAGCAAAATGTTCATCCGGAAAATCAGCGGACTGGATGCAATTGACGACGCCCTGGGCAGAGCAACCGAAATGGGAAAACCGATCCTTTTCAGTTTTGGTCTCGGTTACATTACCGATATGGTGGTTATCGCCGCTCTCCCCTTGTTGCGCCGAATTGCCCGAAAATCCGCCGAATATGCGGTCCGGCTTGTCGTCCCCAACTCTGATCCCATTGTTATGACCGCCGCCCAGGAAACAGTCAAAGAGGCGTATACGGAAGCGGGCAGGCCCGACCTCTATAACCCGGACAACATTACCTTCATCACCTCAGACCAGTTTGGTTACGCCGCCGGTGTTGACGGCATTATTCTGCGCGAACAACCCGGTGCCATTTTCTGGTTGGGCTATTTCTATGCCGAATCACTCATCCTTGCCGAAACTGGCCATACCGTTGGCGCCATCCAACTCGCCGGCACCACCGAAACTACCCAGTTGCCGTTCTTTGTCGCCGCTTGCGACTATACCCTGATCGGCGAAGAGATCTACGCCGCCTCCTGTTATTTGAAACCGGAACCGGCGATGCTGGGCACAATAAAAGGAGAGGACTTTATTAAAATTACCTTGATTCTGCTTGTTACCGGGGTGGTCATTCTCGGCACACTGGGTGCCATCGGAGAAACGCGCCTGCCTCTGATAACCACCGTCTTTGAAAAAATCGTTAACTGGTTCTCGCCCCCCTCCTGACCTATGCTCCAGCGTAACATCCCCCTCCTTATCGTTCTCTTCACCGCCCTGCTTCTGATCGTCGCCTTCTTCATCCCCCACAAACCATTTGGCGACCTGGAATCTCGTTTCCTCAACTGGTATGCGATCATCTCGGGATTTACATTTCTCCTCGGTCTGGACTCCCTCACCCGCCATCACCTCATCAAAGTAATCCGCCGGGAAAAGGGCTGGTTTTATAGCCTCCTTCTGATACTGAGTCTGTTTACCACCCTCGGGTTAGGACTTTATTCCTGGTTCAAGTTTGCCAGCCCGTTTGCCCTGCGGGCACCGTTCATGTGGCTTTACAAATATATGATTATTCCCCTCCAGGCAACGATGTTCGCCACCCTTGCCTTTTTTATTTTCTCTGCCGCCTATCGTGCCTTCCGGGTACGCAACCTTGCCGCCAGTTTACTCCTCATCGCCGCCTGTCTGGTGATGCTCGGTAATGTTCCGCTTGGCAATTCCATCTGGCGTTCCATCAGCCACTTCATCCATATCCTCTTCCCCGAAACCGACCTCACTGCCCTGTATCAAATTGAACTATTCGCCCGGGTAAAAGATTGGTTGATGGCAATTCCCCAGGCTGCCGCAGGCAGAGGGATTGGTATTGGTCTGGCGCTTGGCGGCATCGCAATGTCGCTGCGCATCATCCTCGGCATTGAACGCACCTACCTTTCATCGTAAGATATGAAGTTATCCGAACGCCTCGCCACCATTGACCGCCGGATTATCTACCTGCTCCTGGCGATAGTGGTTATCCTTCCCCTGATTATTAAACCCCGGATATCGGTCCGGGTATCGGAACCGGTGCGCAACGCCTTTAACGCCGTGGACCGGTTAGCGCCCGGTTCAGTGGTGATGATTTCAATTGACTTTGACCCCTCCTCGGCGCCAGAGGTTCAACCAATGCTCATCGCGATTCTCCGGCACTGCTTCCAGAAAGACCTGAAAGTAATTCTCACCGGCCAACTGGCACTGGGACTGCCCTTGGGCGAAATCGCCCTGAATCAGGTCGCCCCGGAGTACCAAAAAAACTACGGAGAAGACTACGTCAACATCGGCTACCGTCCCGGCTCTACCGCAATGATGGTCGGCATCGGCCGGGAGATCCGGGACTTTTTTAAGACCGACTACCGCGGTGTTCCCTTGGACAGTTTTGAATTCATGCGCTCGGTACACAACTACCGCGACATCGCTCTCCTCGTCACCCTTGCCCACGGTCCGGTCGCCGATGCCTGGATTCAATACGCTGGTGCCCGGTTTAAACAAAAAATCATTGTTGGCTGTACCGGCGTCAACGCCCCGGGAATGTTTCAATACTACAGTGCCCATCAGATTGAAGGCATCATCGGTGGCCTCCAGGGCGCATCCGAATACGAAGCGCTCGTGGCAAAACCCGGCTCCGCAACCCTCGGCATGCCCGCCCAGTCCGCTGCCCACGCTCTCCTCATCCTCCTGCTCATTATCGGCAACATCGGCTTTCTTATCTCCCGACGGAAAAGGCGCAGTTAAATGTTTCTTGATATCATCGGCACCTGGCTCGCTGCCCTGCTTACCCTTGCCATTCTTTCGTTTCTTTACCGGGACAATCCGTTTTACCGGGCCGCTGAACATATCTACGTTGGCATCTCGGCGGGCTTCGCCGTCATCTATGCCTGGGCGTTTGATGTCTATCCGATGTTGGTCGGCGCCTTCCAGACTAACCTTGCGACACGAAATTACCTGGAAGCATACCTTCTCCTCCTCCCCGCCCTTCTGGGTATAATTATGCTCTTCCGTTCCATTCCGAAACTGACCTGGCTTTCTCGCTGGCCGATATCGTTTACCATCGGCATCGGTGCCGGCCTGGGGCTGGTCGCGGCCGTTCAGGGCTATTTATTACCCCAGATATCCGACACCTTAAGACCGCTGATTAATTTAAACAATATCGTGCTCTATGTTGGCGTCATCTCCACTTTGTTTTATTTCTATTTCTCCCGAGAGCATACCGAGGTGCTGAACGTCCTTGCCCGAATCGGCATTGTCTTTATTATGCTTGCCTTTGGTGCCTCATTTGGTTACACGGTGATGGCCCGAATATCTCTCCTCATCGGAAGATTCTACTTCCTTTTCCACGACTGGTTACCCCTGATTCGTTAAAGCGCTAATTCCCGTTCACAACGGCTCAAATCCGGCCGGGCCCCAAGAAATTTGCAAACCACAATCCGGACAGAACCGAAATTTAAACAACTGTTGCATCAGTTCATGCTGAAATGCACTACAGCGGGGAAACGGGCGTGCCAGTTCTAACAGACGCCTTCGCCCTTTAGCAGCAACCGATTTCTCGGCCAAACCGGTTCCAAGCCGACGACCACAGAATGGACAGAACTTCGGCTGCTGACGAATCCGGGCACCACAATGAATACAGATACCAGACGCTGTATCCCTTCCTTCCACAATATTTATTATAACGATTTTATCGTTAAAATCAAACCAAACCGCAGCGAAATTTTCTTGACTTTGCGGAATTAACATCAATAATTATTAAACTTGATAAAGTTAACAATTGCTGGAATCCTGCCGCTTCTGCTGCTTGCGCAGACACCTGATACCACGGAAAAACCCACCTTTACCGCCGATGAACTCTGGCTGAAACTCACCCTTTCCGGCGGCCGCAAACGATTGAGCCTAGTCATTGCCGATTTTACCGTCCCCAAAAACGCCGGGGTGGACACCGTTGCTCTGCTCAAAGAAATCCAGAACGTATTTGCCGCTGACCTGCGCTATTCCCTTTACTTCACATTTGAAGAACCGGAATCGGGTAAGGTTTATAACTTCTCCACCGACCCAAAAAAACCTGACCTCAAAGGCTGGGCAACCACCGGTGCTCAGATTTTAATCTGCGGTGACCTGCGGCGCCAGCAAAACAAACCCCTGGTAAATCTCCGCCTCTACGACCTCGCCAGTTCCCGGCTCATCGCCAGCAAAAACTATCCCATCATAGAAAACCGACGCTGGCTTGCCCATCAGATGGCCGACGAGGTGATAAAACTGCTCACCGGCGAGGAGGGGGTCAGCTGCACCCGCATCGCCTTTTCCCGGCTTCTTGGCCCCGGTCACAAGGAACTAACAGTGGTTGATTACGACGGCGCGGGAATAAAGCAAATCACCTCTTCGGGTGGTCTCAAGCTCTTTCCCGACTGGTCCCCAAAAGGTGACCAGATTGCCTACTGCTCCTACAGCACGAAATCACTAAATGCCTATATTCTGGACCTTGCCCAATCCCGGGTGACGACCATATCTGATCGTCCGGGCTTAAACACCACGCCGGCCTTCTCGCCGGACGGCAAAACCATTGCCATTTCCCTTTCCTTTGCCGGCAATTCGGAAATCTACCTTGTTGATGCCAACGGTCGTAACCTCCGCCGCCTCACCAACAGCCCAGCGATTGACATCTCTCCAACCTGGTCCCCGAATGGCCGCCAGCTCGCCTTCGTCTCGGACCGCACCGGCACACCCCAGATTTACATAATCAACGCCGATGGCACCGACCTCCACCGTCTCACCTTTTCCGGCTCCTACAACACCTCACCCGCCTGGTCACCAAAAGGTGACCTCATCGCCTTTGTCCAGCGTCAACCTGACGGTTCCAATCAAATCTGTGTAACCAACATTCTCGGCGACACCTATATCCGCCTCACCAGCAATGGTAACAACGAAGAACCTACCTGGTCTCCTGATGGGCTGCATATCGCATTTGCCTCCAATCGCACCGGCGTCTGGGAAATCTACACCATGGACTGGAACGGCGCCAACCAGCGTCAGATCACCCGCACCGGTGGCGCCTTCTCACCTACCTGGAGCCCCCGCCTCACCCCGGCCGCGAGCCGGTGATAAAAATCTCACCGCGGTAAAACTCATCTCTTGACTGCAGCGGTCAATTTTTATAAATTTAACTAAGATGACCAGCCGGAGCCGCTGTCCTCACTGTAACCGCAACGAAACCTGGGCTGAGTATTTCTGCGAAAAATGCAATTTCAACTGGGAAGAAGAGGCGATTTTAGAACCCAACGGCACTGTCTGCTCGTCACCCTGTCCGCGCTGTCTGAAGATCACCCCGGCCGAGGCAATTCGCTGTGGCAACTCGGCCTGTATGGCAGTGTGGCCCCCGCCGGAACCATCTGCCTGACGATTCCTCTAAACCAACCCGTGACTCCGAAAACTGTAATAGTTATTGCCGGCAATAATAACGTGGTCTAAAAGTTTAATCCCCAACACCTTGCCCGCCTCCGCGATCCGGTGGGTCAACTGAATGTCCTCTCCGGAAGGGGTCGGGTCTCCAGAAGGATGATTGTGAACGACAATAATCGCCGCAGCGTGGTCATGGACCGCCGGGTTAAAAACCTCACGGGGGTGGGCAACGGTTGCATCAAGACTACCAACGGAGATCTTCTCGGTCCGGATATGTCGGTTCCGAGCATCAAGAAGAACGGTAAAAAAACTCTCTTTCTTCCGCTCCGCGAGAAGCGGATTTACCAGCCGGACAACCGCCTCGGGATTGGTCAACTCTTTTCTTTCGCTAACCCCATCGGCTTCCTGACTCCGCCGGGCCAATTCAAACGCCGCTTTTAACTGGCACGCCTTCGCGGTCCCGATTCCCGGAATCTGCTTCAACTCCTCAACCGTTGCCTCGGCAATCGCCGCCACCGACCCAAACCGCACCATCAACTCGTGCGCAATATCCTTTACCGGAACCCCGGCCGTCCCCCGGCTAATGAGAATCGCCAACAACTCCTCGCCGGAAAGTTTATCCGCTCCGTACCGGACCAACCGCTCCCGTGGGCGTTCGGACAACGGAGTATCCCGCATTGTCCAGCGGCGCAGCGCACCTTTCATAAAATTACAAACTCCCAGGCACACCAGGCGTCTTTAGGATGCTCATCCGGAGGGCAGAAAAGGCACCGCGTCTGGATCCTCTCATCCACTGTCCGGGCAAACCACTCATACTCAACCTGCCCCACACTCTTACAGGGAAAATCGGACAACCCCTTACGCTGCCGCGCGCTCTGCACCCGACAGTCGCGCATCCGGAACACCACCCGGCGCTCACTCTGTTCCAGAATCTCCTGACGGTTAATATAAGCATACAGCCGGAAAGAAAGCGCCTTAACCAGCATCGGAATGCCGCCCCCGGGAGAAATCTTATGCCTTTCCATAATCCGCTTGGCTTCAACCACGGTAAAATGTCGCCACGCCTCCCGATCTAGCCGAATCGCCGCATCTAACCCAAATTCTGCCTCCACCGCCTGAAACCACAGCCCGTCATGCGCCAGCCAGTTTTTGGCCGCATCCTCAAGCAACTGAATTAAATCTTCCCTTGTCAGCCCGCGCAACTGAGGAAACCGCTCCTCACCGCTACCGACCATATCTCCCCATCAATTCTCCTACCGCCAAAATATGTCCCGCCATCGCCGACTGTAACCTGCCCGCTGCCGCTCCGGGCGGCAAATCCAGCACCGTATCCAGGGCATACAATCGGAAAAAGTAACGATGGGGCTTTCCCATTGGCGGTTTAGGACCATTGTATCCTATCCGTTGAAACGAATTCACCCCCTGTCTAGCTCCGTCTACCAGTTCCTCATCTGACGCTATCCCCTCTGGTAAACGCCGGGCACTTCCTGGAATGTTATATACCACCCAGTGAATAAATGTCCCCATCGGCGCATCCGGATCCGAACAAACAAGGGCAAAACTTGCCACTCCAGCCGGAACGCTATCCCAAACCAGTTCGGGCGATATATCCTCACCATTACCGGTATACCGCTCAGGAATCAACTCACCCGGCCCAAACGCCGGTGAAGAAAGAACCATCTTGCCTACTGGACCTTCTCTACCCTTCGGCTCTTCAGCCCTGTTAAACGCGGCTGGTGCCGAACCCTTCTGCCTGGCACAGCCAAAAAACAATAAAACGCCTACAAACCAGACAAATAAACGCTTCATATCAAGAGCCTCCATCCGAAGGGTAGCGTTGAAAATGCTCGCTGTCAATCTCGGTTTCCACCCCGATGGCAAATGGCGTTTCCCCACCCCGCCCCCTGCGCCATCTAACCGGATGATAAACTACATCTAAACCGCTGCTATCCCTGGCCCGACCACATCAAAAAACAGCGCCTCCGATCACAACCCGGCCAGAACCGCAAATCCCTCCGCACAACCCTTTAGTAAATATCCGGCAGATCACCGCTAAAACAACTCGACAAATTACCTGATAACTACCCAAGACGGTCACCCGGGTAACTACTCCCGGGTTGGGGTCTAAAATTGTGCTTTATTTACATAACCTTTTGAAAACGATAACCCTATCAAGAAAACCGCGGGCTACTATTTTTCTACTTATAAGTAGAACCGTGCCATTAACCAAAACCTCGCCAATACGAATATTTCTTGACATAGGAGAACGATTGTTTTATATTTT
>FMSI01109136.1_pt1 | contig 15414 bp, 11 predicted proteins | sample 1504471 | NCBI WGS metagenome assembly FMSI01 (sample SAMEA4475357, study PRJEB15587) | soil metagenome | biome: Soil; feature: Field | place: India | collected 2015-03-11 | depth 0 m
GGTATGTTTTGGGGCGGCAATGGTAATGGTGGATTATTAGGTGGCAATGGCAATGGTGGTTTTTTTAACGGCAATGGTGGTAATGGCAATGGATTTGGTAACGGCAATGGTAGAGGGCTCATAAGAAATAGGATTGGCTCACTTGTGCCTTTTGCCTATCTATTTGAATGGGATAGTTATATCACAGATAGCACTAGCACCCAAAGGGGTAAGCTTGATAGATATTCTTTTAACCTGGGTTTTTTAAGATTTTGGATAAACTCTAATTATACGAATGATAACGAGAACGATAGATTATTAATTGAGTTTGGTCAGAGAAGATATGATGGAAGTATTATGTGGACTCTTGTTAGCAACTGGATATCTGCGGCAAGTTATTTTACTTACGAAAAAAACGAGATTAATAATAAGACAAACACAGAAAGATACGAGGGTAACTTTTTATTTAAGACCTTTAGAAATAGTTGGTACTCAAATCTGCCTTCCCGTATAACATACTATGATAAGGTAAACGCTGAACATTTGGAGCTAAGGCTGCCTTACTATTTTTATGGGACTACAAAATCACTTAATACCTTTAGTGGTGCTCTCACATATGACTATGACAAGCATAATGTTAGGTTTGGTGAAAATTTCAATATAAACAGAATAACCAACAATTATTACACCAGCTTTAAATTAGGCAACTGGAATGTAAGTTCAAGACACGATCTTGTAACATACTTTGACGATATACAAAACTCAAAGGACTACCTAACTTTTAACTATAGAGTTACCTTTAGAGAACAGCCTCTTATGGATAAAAAGTATAATCAGAGTGCCTTTTATGAACTGACAGTTAATAAGACATTAGAGCAGAATGAAGATCTTTTTCAAGTACACAGTGCAAACTACAGTCTTTTCTACTCGGGGATAGACAAGGTTGGTCTTACCTTATCTGAAAGCCTATCCTATTATGACAGGGGTGCAATTCCTGTTAGCTCAAATGACTATATTTCTCAGAAAAAGGTTGTCGATGTAAAATTAGAGCCTAAAAATCGAAGTATAAGAAATACATTATCTCTTGGTGTTTCCTATAATCCCACAGCAAGTTTATCTATGACAGGCTCTTTAACTAATGATGTTGTATTCTATAATGTTGGTAGTGAAACAAAAAATACCTATCAGGCAACTGCTTCTTATAGTGCCATAGAAAGGATGCTTACCATCACGGGGCAGGCAAGTTATTATGAGTTAAATACCTTAAATAACAATGATGAAAGGTCCTATACTTCAGGCTTAAGTGTAAACTACACGCCAACATATAATTTAAAGTCCATAACATCCTATTCCTCGAGCAGAACAGAGTATTTAAAAAACAACTTGGAAACCTACAAAACATCTCTATCTGAGTTAATTACCTATAGCTATTATTACGGAAAGATGAGGGCTAAAAAGCTTTTTGATTTAAGTGCGCAGGCCAAATTAAATAGATATAAAAATACATCAGGACTTGTAGCTGAGGAATATCAAGGTACAGTAACACCAGATATTCCAAAGACACTTATTAGTTATGAGGGAAGTTTAAGTCTCTATCCACACAGATATTTAATTTTAGGTGGTAATGTAAAGAAAGAGTTTTTTAAAGATGATCTACAAAATGACTATGCAGAAAATATGATATACACACTTAATGCAAGTGTTAACTTTCCATTGCTTTCAATAGCTGCCTTTTACCAGGAAATTAATAAAAGAATTGATGCCAATAGGGACGAGAAAAAGTTTAATATCACCTTAACCAAAAGATTTTGAAGTATTACAAACAGAATAAACAATTATCCCTATTATTCAAAGATTAAGTTATGTTAGAATTTTGCAATGTTTATCTTTATTATCGCTTTTGTCTTATTTCTCATTTATCTACCACCTCTTATAAACTTTTCGGATGGCACTGAGTTTGCTATTACATTTTATTCCTTAGGTATCTCCCATCCCCCTTCATATCCTTTATTTATTAATCTCTCAAGGTCTTTTAATATAATCCCCCTTGGCAATATATATTTTAAGCTGTGCCTTTTCACTGCCATTATATCAAGCTTAGTTATTTATACAATTTGGAGATTCTATAAAGGTACTACTCTACAAAAAACTGCATTTTCTTTATTTTTATTATCCACGGAAAGTTTTTTTGAAAATTCGATCATAGGTGAGGTCTATGGGCTAAATTTATTATTTTTTGCTATTATTTTTTTTCTTATCGAAAATATAGAAAAGAAGAAAAATTTCTATCTAATCTTTTTTCTATTAGGTTTGGCCTTAGGAAACCATCACACTATTTTGCTTTTAGTGCCCTACCTTTTTCTTAAAATATATAGGAATAGAAAAAAATACTCTCTAAAAGACTTTTCTATAGCAATATCTTTTGTCTTACTTGGACTATCAGTTTATCTATATCTTCCTATTAGAGCAGCAAAGGAGCCCCTTTGGAACTGGGGTAATCCAAAAAATGTCTGGTTCTTTCTAACTAGTTTTTTTAGATGGGACTTTGAAAACAAGGGACTATTAAGACCAATAGAACATTTTTTATCACAGATTTCCTGCTTAAATCCTATAAATGAGATTGGCCTTACAAACTCATTGATAGCAATTTTTGCAATAATATTTCTGTTTATTAAGGAAAGAGATGTTATTATTAAAAAAATATTTATAGTTTTTTGTTATTCTGTAATTGTAATTTTTTTACTTGGTTATGATGATATAGATGTTAAAAAGATGTGTCTCGTTTATAGCCCCTTCTTTATTCCATCCTATTTTATCTTAGCCTCAATAGTTGCTGATTCAATGAAATATATAAAAAAACTAGGCCAAATAATTGTTCTCTTAGCAATTACCTTTGGTGCAATTATTAATCTAAAAAGTTATATAATTGATTTTGGAGCATTAAAATTTAGTTTTAAGTGTTATAACTATACTAAAAGTAAGATGTCTATGCTTCCAAGAAACTCTGTATTGATAGTCCAAGGTGGAGAAGAGGATTTTCCTCTTTTCTTTAAACAAAAAATTGCTAAATTTAGAGAGGACATAACAATAATCCCACTCTCCATGTTAGGGAAGAAATGGAATTTTAAAGAAAGTATAAAGGTTGGCACAACCTATACGAGAGGCTTTGAGGGTGAGTTTGACAAAAAAAAATCAATAGTAAAAGCGGTTGTGCTTTTTCAAAGGGACTTTAATAATAAAAGGGTATTTCTATCCAATCTAAATAATGAGGAAGTGCCTTCAACACTAAAATTAGATATAAATGGTCCTTTCTTCGAGTATGGCTACGGCGGGTCTCTTGATTACACATTTTTAAGAGAAAGCTTTTTTGACTCTGCCGATAGAGAAATTGTTGATATAGCGTATAATAATATGAAGCAGTATAAAAATAAAGATAGTAAAGCCTTTAACTATTACTCAAGTCTTTGGAGTAGATTAAAGTGAGCGAGAAAAAGACTTGGTCCTATCTCTCTTTAATAATATTATTTGGGTTTCTAATTAGAACAATCCCATTTATGAATACATTAGTATCAGGTCAGATAGAGTTTTTGCAAACAGACCACTATTATTATCTTAGAAGAATTGTTCATATATTTGATAGCCTACCAAAAGTACCAGTTTACGATTACTTTCTTACATTTCCAGAGAAGATTGATCTCCCAAGCCCGCCTTTTTATCCCCTTTTTCTAACCTTAATTAGCTATCTGATAACCATTGGAAAAATTAGTAATAGTAATATTGAGCTTATAACTTCTATCATAACAGCCTTCTTTGGAGGGATGATTGCCTTACCTATATATCTTATATCAAGAAAAATTTTTGAAACTAAACTTGCTTTAATCGTTGCATTACTCTCTGTTATGATGGTTCCACACTACTGGTATAGCTTCTCGCTTGCAGGTGACCATCATTCCTTAGAGACATTTTTAGGTGCCCTTTCATTATACTTTTTTATTGAAATTTACCAAAAAGAGAGAGTAGGAACTATTTTAATAAATGTTATAGTATTTTTGAGCCTATTTCTGGTCTGGCAAGGATCGATATTATATATAGTATTATTTTCAATAATTGTAATAGTATTAAGAGCTGTAAAATTTAAAATAGGTGAGCAGCATATCAAGGTTTTTCTGTGGGTTTTAATTTTATATCATGTCTTTTTAGCTTTATTGCCGCCAGTAGAATTTTCTTTAAAATATGGTAGATACTCATACTCATTTTCTATTTTCCTTATGTTTTTCTTTAATTTTTTATTGAATCTATATTTTTTTGACAGGAAAGAAAAAGGAAAGTTGTTTTTATCATTACTGTTTAGTATCTTCATGTTAAGTTTGGTAATAAAAATTGTAATAAGTGGGAGCGAGTTTTTCTCTGGAAAAGAGAAATGGTTTTCCATGTCACTTGAGATGGAAACTTTTTTTAATTTTTTAGCAAGAACAGACTATAAAATTTTTAAAAACGTTTTAGAGAATGGATTGTTAATCTTACATATTCTCCTTGCTATTATAGGTCTCTTCTTTATATTTAAGGATTGGCTGAAGGAAAAGAACAATATATATTTGATCTCGTTATTTCAAATAATAATTTTCTTTGCTTTTATTGCTTTAGTAAGGGCAAGATTTAATTATATCTTTATGGTATTTGCTGTTATTTCTACAGTCTACTTGATAAAAAATAGAAAATTTTTAATAGGCCTCTATTTAATGATTTCTATATTACATATATTTTTTATTATCTACCTGATTGTCGGTAGTTATGAGATTAAAAATATAAAACCATTATTATGGCTTAAAAACAATACTCCCAATCCTATCATAGAGGTAGGTGCACCACCGAGCTATGCGGTTCATTGTATATGGGATGATAGTTATAAGCTGGTGTACTATGCAAAAAGACCAACAATTGTAAATGGGAGTCTAACATTATCTAATAGAAGGGCATTTCTTGATCATTTCATTATTATGGCTACAGATAACTTAGAGGAGTTTTTAAATCTAATTGAGAGACATAAGATTAAATATCTCTACTATGAGAGCCATACTAAATATCTTGGTAGTATGTACTTTAATTTGTTACAGAAGGAATATGTTCTACCTATAAGAAGGATTTATAATATAATTGGTTATAGAGATGGTTTTTATCAGGACAGCTATCTTGAAAATTTTCGTATAGTCTATAATGAGTTTAATATAAAAACAAAGAAACAGACAAAGGTCTTTGAATATGTAAAGGGTGCTAAGATAAATGTTAAGACAAAACCATATAAAGAAATAACAATCTCTATAAAAGTTACTCTTGATAATGGTGCCTTCAAGTATTTCCAAACAAAAAAAGCAGATGAAAGAGGAGACATAACATTTATAGTGCCTTACTCTACTAATAATGATGGTGTAGTAAAGACAGATATTTATAACATTGGAGACAATAATAAAGTTATTAATATTTCTTTGACTGAGGAAGATGTTAGAGATGGCAATAGTAGGACAGTTATTTTTTAATCTTTATCATTTAGGATTAAATATTTTTTATGATAGAATATTTGTCATATGGCTACATCAATGCCGAGTGTAACTATAGTTGTACCTGTCAAGCCTGGTCTAACACCAATTGTTCTTGATGCTATAAAAAATATTGATTACCCAAAGGAGCTACTGGAGGTATATCTTGTATATGGAAGAAACCCATCTATGCAAAGAAATAGAGTAGTTGACATTGCAAAGGGTGAGCTAATCTATTTCTTAGATAATGATTCCTTACCACAAAGAGATACTTTAAAGAAGTTAGTATCCCACCTTATTAACAACCCAAATGTTACTATATCTGGAGGCCCTAATATTAAACCAGACAAACTTCCCTTTTTTCCTTTTATTTTTGGAAAAACCTTTGAATCCATCTTTTGTACTGGTTCATCGAGAAGTAGATATCTAAGGTTAGGAGAGGTGAGGGAGACAAATGAAAAAGAGATAATTCTTTGCAATATGGTTATGAGAAGGGAAGATTTTTTGTTATTTGGCGGACTTAATGAGAGGCTATATCCTAATGAAGAAAATGAGCTCATGGAAAAGGTAAGAGTAAGTGGAAAGAAAATAATCTATGACCCCTCTGCCTATATCATAAGAACGCCTCGGCAGACCATAAGAGCTTTTATAAAGCAGGTTTTTAATTATGGGCGAGGCAGAGGCGAACAGACAGTTTATTATCCAAAAAGCTTTAGCTTCTTTAATTTTATACCACTAATGTTTGTTTTTTATCAACTTGTAGCCCTCATTAAGGGAGGAATATTATTTTATCCCTTCTATTTTTATCTTTTCATTCTATCTGTTGATAGCATAATTAAGTCGCTAAAAGAAAAGGATTTAAGGCTCTTAGCATTACCTATAACAAGCTTTTTGCTACATACTATATATGGCATCGGGACCTTATATGGACTATTAAAAGCACCCTTCAAGAAAATAAAGACAGAGGAGATTAGAATTGAGAAAGTATCTATTAATTGAAAGGCTATCTCTTCTTTTTATTGTTCTTTTTGGTTTTTTGGTGAGGCTTATCCCCTTTCTTGATAGACTTAAAGAAAGCCCCATACTCTTTTATCAACCTGACAACTGTTATTATGTTAGAAGGGTATTAACGATACTGTATAACTTCCCTCATATACCGATGGCTGACATTTACTTGAGTTATCCAAAATTATCAGAGTTTCCAAGCCCACCCTTCTACTCAGTCTTTCTTGCTTTTTTATCATATATATTTGGTTTAGGTAATCCTACGGAACATACCGTAGAACTAACAACATCACTGGTATCTGCTTTTACAGGTGCTATGGTTGCTATACCAATTTATCTTTTTGCAAAAAAGATCTTTGAGAGAAGATTTATAGCTATAGCCTGTGCCTTAGTCTCAACAATGGTTCCCACTCATTATTGGTATACTAATGCCTTTGATGGAGACCATCATGCCATAGAAGTATTTCTTACTTTAACAGCTATATATTTTTTAGGGGACTATATTGAGAATAGGTTAGCCAAGGTAAGTAAAAATCTTTTTATACTTTTTACTGCGGCTTTGTTTTTAGTTTGGCAGGGAGCAATCTTGTATTTAGGGTTGATGGTAATATTTGTAGTTACTTACTCAATAGTAAAGAGAGATTGGCAGTTACTATCAAGTTTTGGATTTCAAATTTTAATTATTGCTTTGATAATCTTATCTTTTAACTTAATCCTTCCACCTTATACTGAGTTTGTTAGCTACGGACGTTACTCTTTTTTTTCTGCCTTTGCTGTGTTTCTAGTATCTTTCGCAATTTTATCTTTTTATTTCTCGATAAATAAAAAATTTTTTCGTGCTATCTTATCCTTTATTCTTCTCTTTGCAATCTTTTATCTTCTTAAAGAAGAGCTTTTAAAGGGCTTTCTTTTTATTGCTAAGAAAGAGAAGGGTTTTATCTCAATTCTTGAGATGAAGTCTATCCTGGATTTAAAGTTCTGGACAGGTAGCATTAACAAGGAGTTTTTCAGAGGACTTGGCTACTTTTTTTATCTCCTTTTTCCTCCTTTTTTGATACTCTTTCTTGTTAAAGATAGAAGATTTAGTTTTTCCTATACATTATTTTTTATAGTTGCCTTTGCCTTACTTTCTTATAATCAGAGAAGGTTTGGGTATATATATGGCCCATTAATAGCACTCTCCTTTTTTTACTTCTGGGACAAGACATATAGTTTTAAAAAGGGTATTATAGGCATTATCTTTATAATCCCAATCTTGGCTACTTTTATAGAAGGGGTTTCTCTGACTAAGAGGCTTTTTGACAACATTATAAATACAGAATTAAGAAATGCCTACATCTGGATGAGAAATAATACTCCTCTCCCATCACCTAGTGTTTTTGACTATAAAACATTGCCAAAATACACAGTATATGCGCCATGGTATCAAGGTTATTATCTTGTTCATATAGCTCAGAGACCAGTTTTTGCTAATAATGCATTACTTGTGAGTAATCAAGAGGGCTTTATAGATAGTGTAAAGATTTCTATAACCAATGATTTAAATGTTTTTAGTAGTTTATTAGATAAATATAATGTTAGATATATTGTTATCCCTGGAGTTACCTATGAGTTTTCCTCCTTTGAGTTTATAAGATATCCCTATATTGACCCTCCTCAAAGAGTCTTTGGTGCTCTATTTTTGTTAGATGGAAAGTTTGGCAAAAATTATTTAGGCAACTTTAGGCTCATAGCTGATTTTATAAATCCAGTGGATGGTAGAAAAAGAGTAAAAATTTTTGAATATGTTAAGGGAGCAAAATTAAAGATCCATGTGGGTAGAGATAAAGAAGTGTCAGTAAATATAAAAATTAGAACTCCCTTTCAAAGAATAATTTTTACACAAACAGAGAAGGGAGATAATGAAGGTTATGTATTTTTTACAATACCCTATAGTACAGGTGTTCAGGGCATGACTTTTACAGAACATTCTGTCATCAATATTGATAGTAAAAAGATACCTCTTTATGTCTCAGAATCTGCTGTCTTAGATGGCAAGAGCTTTGAATATAATTTAGTAAAGGCAAAGCCTACAGGGGTTAACCTTGATTGATAAAGATAAGGTTTCAATTTTGATGACAGCCTTTAATGAGGAAAAAGTGGTCGGGAAGGTATTAGAAGGGCTTATTAATAGAGGCTATAAAAATATAATTTTTGTTGACGATGGTTCAACAGATGGTACCTATGAGATTGCAAAAAGTTTTGATATTTTTATTCTAAGACATATTATAAATAGAGGCAAGGGAGCTAGTCTACAGACAGGAACAGATTATATTTTGAAAAAAGGGTATGATTATATTGTTCATTTTGATGCCGATGATCAACACAACCCCGATGATATAGATAAACTGCTTTTCCCATTGTTTAAAAATGAAGCAGATATTGTTTTTGGCTCTCGTTTTTTAGGATGTGTAGAGAATATACCTTTCTTTAGGAAAATAATCTTGAAAGGTGGTATTTCCTTTACAAACTTTTTATATGGTATAAAACTTACAGATGTGCATAATGGTATGAGAGCTTTTAAGAGTGAGGTTTTTAAAAAAATTGTCTTAACGGAAGATAGGTTTGCCTATGCCTCAGAACTTATTGAAAAGATAGTAGCCTTTGGATTTAAGCTTAAGGAAGTACCTGTAAGGATAATATATACAGAATACTCACTTAAAAAGGGTCAAAAAAATCTCAATGCCATAAATATTTTTTTGAAAATGATTAGGAGGAAGTTTTTTGCTTAAATATCAGATTTTTTTTGGCACAATTATAATTATTATCTTAATTTGGAATATATTTTCTTTAAAAAAAGGAGCTATAAAACTAAGAAGATTTTTTATTATATTTGTTTTCTGGCTATCAGTTCTTTTAGCAGTTATTTTTCCAGAAGAGACCAATAGGATAGCAAAATTTTTTAATATTACCCGTGGGGCAGATTTTTTTATTTATATTTCAATTATTGTAATTTTTTATGCACTCTTTAGAATCTATGAAAAGATTGAAAAAATAGAAAGTAATATTACAAAGATAGTAAGAGAGTTTGCCCTTTTACAAAAGAAGATCGAGGACCAGTCAAAAGACGAGTAGATGTTTTACATTTAAAAAAATATTCAATTATGATATTTTAAAAATCTATGATATCGATAATAATCCCCCTTTTAAATGAAGAAGAAAGTTTGAGACCCCTTTATGAAAGACTCTCTAATGTTTTTGATAAGGAAGAAGTGGAGTTCATCTTTGTAGATGATGGAAGTACTGACAAAAGTCTCTCAATACTAGAAGAGTTTGCAGAGAAGGATAGGCGTATTAAGGTTATCTCTTTTAGAAGAAACTTTGGAAAATCACCTGCCTTAGCAGCTGGTTTTAGTAAGGCTAAAGGGGATATCATTGTTACAATGGATGCGGATTTGCAAGATCAACCTGAGGAAGTACCTAAACTTATTGAAAAATTAAAAGAAGGTTACGATTTTGTCATTGGTTGGAAGTATCCCCGATTAGACCCTATAAATAAAAGGCTACCTTCTAAGGTTATTAATTCAGTTACATCTTTATTAACAGGATTAAAAATCCATGATATGAATAGTGGGCTAAAGGTGATGAGGAGGGAAGTAGTAGAAGAGGTCGCTCTATATGGGGAGCTCCATAGATATATGCCCCACTTAGCTTATATGAAAGGTTTTAAGGTCTGTGAAGAAAAGGTTAGGCATAGTGAGAGAAAATTTGGTAAGAGTAAGTTTGGTGCAAAAAGGTTCGTAGCAGGGATTTTTGATCTAATGACCATTGTCTTTTTAGGCAAATTTGGTAAAAAACCCATGCATTTTTTTGGCCTCTTTGGGATCCTTCTTTTAGCCATAGGCTTCTTTATAAATCTTTATATTGCCTATTTGAGGTTTAAACATGGTGGTATACTTGGTAGATTACCCCTACTTTTACTGGGGATACTTAATATGATTGTAGGTATCCAGTTTATATCTATAGGGCTTATTGGAGAACTCCTTACAAGCTTTTATGTTAAGGAAAAGGAGTATTCCATTAAAAAGGTGATAAATTATGAAAATAATTGATGTTTTTAGTCTAAAGATAGAGGATATTAAGGTTATAAGGTTTGCGAGATTTAAAGATCATCGAGGATATTTTTCAGAGATCTTTAGAGTCCAAGATATTGAGGAGCTTGATTTTCTTAAAGGATATAAGTTTTATCAAGCCAATGAAAGCTTTTCAAAGGAAAATGTGATTAGGGGGCTTCATCTCCAATGGAACCCCTATATGGGAAAACTTGTTAGAACCATAAAAGGTAGAATGATTGATTTAGCCCTCGACATTAGAAAAAACTCGCCAACCCTTGGAAAGATTGTAGCCTATGATATGCCTGCTTCTACAGAAAGAGATTACTCTGAATGGATCTGGATACCGCCGGGCTTTGCCCATGGTAATATATTCACAGAGGAGACCATGATCGAATATTTTTGTACTGGCTGGTGGTCGCCAGATACTGAGGCGGCTATATCACCTCTTTCAGATGATATTGATTGGTCCTTTACTGCAACAGAGATTATAAAAACTTTTCAGAATATCAAAGAGAAAGGAGCTTTGATGTCAGAAAAGGATAGAAAGGCATTTTCTCTCAAAGAATGGCTATCCGATGAAAGATCGCAGAATTTTCTTTACGGAATGAAACATATTTAGTATGGTTCCATTTAAAATCACTATTGTTGGTGCTGGAGTAGTTGGGCTTGCAATAGCCTATAGTTTATCTCATTACTTTAATGATATCTTAGTTATTGACAAAGAGCCCTCCTTTGGAAGAGAGACGAGTAGTAGAAATAGTGAGGTCATTCATGGGGGCATTTACTACCCACATGGTTCTCTAAAGGCGAGACTTTGTGTTAAAGGTAGAAGACTTCTCTATGAGTTCTGTGATAAATACTCTATCCCCTATAAAAAATTAGGAAAGCTAATAGTAGGAAAAGAAGAGGAAGAGAATCATTTAATTGAACTCTATCACAGAGGGCTTAAAAATGATGTTGAAGGACTTGAGCTGATCGATCAAAGAGATATTAAGAGATTAGAACCTAATGTAAAAGGGTATATAGCGATACATTCAAAAGAGACAGGGATAATAGATAGTCACAGTTTTATGAAAAGGCTTTACCTGCTTGCTAAAGAAAAAGGCGTTTTCTTTGCCTTCTCTAAAGAACTTATCAGTTTAGAGAGAGAAAAAAATAGCTATCTAATAGAGATAAAAGAAGGAGAGAGAATTTTGTCAAATCTTGTTATTAACTCTGCAGGCCTTTATGCAGATAAAGTGGCAGAAAAAATTGGTATAGCTATTGACAAAGAAGATTATAGGATTAAGTATTGTAAGGGTGATTATTTTTACTATGCCAAGCCATCTCTTGTAAATAGGCTTATCTATCCCCTTCCACATACAGATCTAAAGGGCTTAGGAGTCCATGTTACTTTAGACCTTGCAGGTAGAATGAAGTTTGGTCCTTCTGCCTATTTTGTTGATGAGATAGATTATAAGGTAGACGAAAGTAACAGAGAGCATTTTTTTGAGAGCGCATCAAAATTAATAAGTGGCTTAGAGAAAGAATTTTTATATCCTGATATGGCAGGTATAAGACCTAAGCTTGCCGGTGAAGGCATAAGGGACTTTATAATAAAAGAAGAGTCTGATAAGGGATTAGAAGGTTTAATAAATCTCATAGGTATAGAATCTCCAGGACTTACCTCCTCTTTAGCAATTGGTGAGTATGTAAAAAATATTTTAGAGGGTAGATGATTTGAGAGTTTGTTATTTTGGTACCTATGAAAAAGATTATTCAAGAAATGTAATTTTTATAGAGTCCTTAAGATCTGTTGGTGTGGATGTTATTGAAATAAATGAAGAGGTTAAGGAAAGAGATGCAAAAAGATATGGAAAGATATATATTCTTCTCCATCTTATCATTAGATTTTTTTTTGCCTATGTAAAGTTATTATTTAAGCTTTTAACTCTCAAAGAGGTCGATGCAATCATAATTGGCTATCCATCTCATTTAGACGTAATATTTTTTTTCCCCCTATTAAAAATTAAAGGGTTAAAAATATACTTCAACCCTTTAGTATCTCTTTATGATACCTTTGTCCTCGATAGAAGGCTTTTTAATGAAGGTTCTTTTATCTCAAAGGTTATATTTTACATTGATAAAAAGGCCTTTTCTCTTTCTGATATTATCTATATAGACACAAAGACCCATAGAGATTATTTATCTACTCTCTTTAATATACCTAAAGATAAGTTTGTTATTGTTCCTGTTGGTGCTTCAGAGGAGTTTTATAGAGAGCTAAGTGGAGAGAAAAAAGCTCTTTTTACCGTACTTTATGTTGGTAAGTATATTCCTCTTCATAGCGTTGAGACTATAGTAATGGCTGCTGATATCTTAAAAGATAGGGATATAAATTTTTTAATGGTAGGTACAGGACAAGATTATGAGAAAATTAGAAAGATTGTAATAAATAAGGGGATAAATAATATAGATTTTATTGAATGGCTTAATAGAGATAGACTTTCTAATGTAATAGCCGAGTCTCATATAGTGCTGGGTATATTTAAGAAGGATGGTAAGGCAGTTAGGGTAGTTCCAAATAAGGTTTATGATGCATTGGCTGTAGGAGCAGTTGTGATTACAGAGAGGTCACCTGCACTTTTAGAGTTTTTTAGTGAAGAGGACCTTTTTATGGTAGAACCAGAAAATCCCGAGGAGCTTGCAAGGAAGATCTTGTTTATAAGAGATAATTATGAATACGCCCTTTCAGTGGCAAAAAGAGGCAAAGAAAGGTTATTATCCTTTGCAAGTAAAGAAGTTATTGGAAATTTATTAAAAAGTTCAATTTATAATTCTTAAAATTAATTGCAATAAATTGTACCATAAGACTTAGAAGGAGATGCTAATGTTTAATAAACTAAAGGAAAAGATTGTCCATTATGCAGAAAGAAAACATGGAAGTGCCATACTGTTTTTAAACTCCTTCACAGAATCTTCTTTTTTCCCAATTCCGCCTGATTTACTTCAGATGGCCTTGTCTTTTATAAATCCCAAAAAGTCAATATTTTACGCCTTTTTGTCAACAGTTGCATCCGTATTGGGTGGTGTCTTAGGATATTTTATTGGTGTTTATCTTATGGATTATATAGGTATGCCTATAATAAATTTTTATAAACTTCAAGAACAGTTCGAAACAGTAAAAAAGATGTATTATGAGAAGGATGTTTGGATCGTTTTTACCGCCGCCTTTACACCAATCCCCTATAAGCTTATAACAATAACAGCAGGTGCAGTTAGCTTAAATTTAATAAACTTTATTATTGCCTCTGCCGTAGGTAGGGCAATGAGGTTTTTTCTTGTTGGTCTATCTATTTACTTTTTTGGCGAGAGGGTAAAACCCTTTCTTGCAAAATATCTCAATCTACTTACAGTACTTTTCTTTATACTTCTTGTGCTTGGATTTGTGGTTATAAAATATATTGTTAAATAATATTTTGAGCCCAACTAAGAAGAGTTAAAGCTAATAAGGACAATCTTGCCTTTAAGATTTTTCTATGCTTAAGGGTAACTAATCTCTCCATTCTAATTAATTAGTCATTTAATCTTGCTTTTGCAAAACTTGATGATTAAATTAACTTTAGATTACATAGGAGGAAAATATGATAGATTTTGAGAAATTTACTACCAAGTCTCAGGCAGCAGTTCAAGGAGCCTATTCTCTCGCCCAAAAATACGATAATCAGGCCATTGAGCCAGAACACCTGTTTTATGTGCTCTTTACTGAAACAGACTCAGTTCCATCAAAAATTGTTGAGAAGATAGGAGTTAAAAGAGAGCAAATCTTATCTCAACTTGAAGAGAGGATTAAAAGATTTCCTAAGGTTCAAGGAGCAAAAGTCATCTTTTCACCTGATATGGAAAAGGTTTTTGATAATGCTTGGAAGGAAAAGGAGGCCCTTAAGGATGATTACATTAGTACGGAACATCTTTTGTTGGGGGCTATATCTTCAGATAAAGAGATCTCAAAATTTTTAAAATCCTTTGGGATAACCAAACAGGCAGTGCTATCTATATTGCAAAGCATTAGGGGACATCAAAGAGTTACAGATCAAAATCCTGAAGATAAATATCAGGCCCTTGAGAAGTATGGGAAGGATCTAACTGAGCTGGCAAAAAAGGGGAAGTTAGACCCTGTTATAGGTAGAGATGAAGAGATTAGAAGAGTTATACAGGTTCTTTCAAGAAGAACAAAGAATAACCCTGTTTTAATAGGTGACCCAGGAGTTGGAAAGACAGCTATTGTGGAGGGATTAGCTCAAAGAATTATATCTGGCGATGTTCCTGAGATGTTGAAAAATAAAAAGATAGTTGCCCTTGATATGGGTTCTTTAATCGCAGGTACAAAATATAGAGGAGAGTTTGAGGACAGACTAAAGGCGGTTTTAAAAGAGGTTATTGAATCAGAAGGTAAGATCATCCTTTTTATAGATGAGCTACATACAATAGTAGGGGCAGGCGCAGCCGAGGGGGCTATGGATGCTGGGAATATGATAAAACCTCCCTTAGCTCGTGGAGAACTTCATTGCATAGGTGCTACTACCGTTGATGAATATAGAAAATATATAGAGAAGGATGCAGCCCTCGAAAGAAGGTTTCAGCCTGTCTATGTTAATGAGCCTACTTTAGAAGATACTATAGCAATATTAAGAGGACTTAAAGAGAAATATGAGATACACCATGGTGTTAGAATTAAAGACTCAGCAATAGTTGCTGCTGCATATCTCTCTAATAGATACATCTCAGATAGGTTCTTACCAGATAAAGCAATAGATTTAATA
>FMSI01001556.1_pt1 | contig 15399 bp, 14 predicted proteins | sample 1504471 | NCBI WGS metagenome assembly FMSI01 (sample SAMEA4475357, study PRJEB15587) | soil metagenome | biome: Soil; feature: Field | place: India | collected 2015-03-11 | depth 0 m
TTCATCTGCGTCACCGGTGTATCCGGCTCCGGCAAATCCACCCTGGTGGAGGAGATCCTCTACCGCGGCCTGGCCTGGAAGCTAGGCCGTTCCGCGGGCAAACCCGGGGCCCATGCGGGCATCGAGGGCGGGGAGCACTTCGACCGCGTGCTCATGGTGGACCAGTCCCCCATCGGCCGCACCCCTCGTTCCAACCCCGCCACCTACACCAAGGTCTTCGACCCCATTCGCGAGGTCTTCGCGGCCACGCCGGAGGCGCGGATGCGCGGGTACTCCCCGGCCCGCTTCTCCTTCAACCTGCGGGGCGGCCGCTGCGAGGTCTGCCAAGGGCAAGGAAAGGTGAAAATCGAGATGCACTTCCTCCCTGATGTGTACGTGCCGTGCGACGCCTGCAGAGGGACCCGCTACAACAAGGAGACCTTGGCCATTCGCTACAAGGGCAAGAACATCGCGGAGGTCCTGAACATGACCGTGGAGGAGGCGCTCGCCTTTTTCTCGGCCATTCCCCCCATTCGGGAGAAGCTGCAGACCCTGTACGACGTGGGTTTGGGCTACATAACGCTTGGACAGCCAGCCACGGAGCTCTCCGGCGGGGAAGCCCAGCGGATAAAACTTGCCCGCGAGCTCTCCAAACGTCAGACTGGCCGTACTCTGTACCTGTTGGATGAGCCCACCACCGGCCTGCACCCCGAGGACGTGCGCAAGCTCCTCCACGTGCTGCATCGCTTGGTGGACGCGGGGAACACCGTGGTGGTGATCGAGCACAACCTGGACGTGATAAAGACGGCGGACTGGATCGTGGACCTGGGGCCAGAGGGTGGGGAGGGGGGCGGCGAGATCGTGGCGGAAGGCCCACCGGAGAAAGTTGGGGAGGTGCCCCACTCCTACACCGCTCAATTCCTCCGCCAGATCCTGGCGTTGGAGCCCGTACGATGACCTGGGAACTTCTTCTTGCCGTTTCGGCGATAGCTGTGGTTCTGGTCGTATTTTTTGTTTGGGAGCATAGGCAACGCGCGCTTCTCGGCAAAAACCTGGAGAGGACCCGCGCGGAGGTGGAAAAGGTGGCCGCGGTTGTGGAGGCGATGCAACACCAAATCGGGCAGAACCTGTCCACCACTCTGAAACTTCTGCAGGGGCAGGATCAGAGCCTCACCAACCGACTGACCGCGGTCCAAGGCCTCATGGCGGACCTACGGGAGCGGCTGGGGAGGTGGGAGGAGCTCGGCCGGCAAGTGGGGGAAGCGGCCAGGGATCTGGTGGGGCTGCAGGAGCTTCTGCGCGGCCCCAAGGCCCGGGGTGTGTTTGGGGAATGGGGGCTTTCCGCGCTTTTGGCCGAGGTCCTCCCGGCCGGGCGGTTTCAGGAACAACACCGCTTCCGCGACGGAAGCATTGTGGACGCCGCCATCTTTTTGGAGGGCAGCGTTGTCCCCGTGGATGCGAAATTTCCTATTTCAGGGTTTGAGGAGCTGCGCCAGGCCCTCACCGCCGAGGAACGGAAAAAGTTGAAAAAGAACCTCATCCGCAACGCCCAAAAACACGTGGACGCCATCGCTCAGAAGTACATCAAGCCTGAAGAGGGGACCACGGATTTTGCCCTCATGTACATCCCCGCTGAGGGGGTGTTTTTGGAACTCCTCATCCCTGAGGAGGACGCTGATTTTCTTGAGTATGCTTGGAGCCGCCGCGTCTTCCCCTGTTCGCCCAACTCTTTCTACGCCTATTTGCGGGCGTTGAGCATGGGCCTGCGCGGCTGGGAATTGGCCAAAGACATGCAGGCTCTTTTGGGCCAGCTCAAGGCTGTGGAAAACGGTTTGGCCCAGGCCCTGGAGGAGTTTGGCACCTTGGGAAACCACCTGCGCAACGCCCAGCGCAAGTGGGACGAGGTGGACAAGAAGTTCCGTGACGTGCAAGCGCGGCTTTCTCACGCGGTGAAAAAGGAGGCCCAATGAAGGGGGTGTTCGGCCGGTATTTGTGGGTGGATCTCTCTCGGGGCGAGGCCAGGGAGGTGGAGATCCCGCGCCGTTGGTACGAGCTGCATCTGGGTGGCCGTGGCCTGGCGGCCCGTCTCTTTTTGGAACATGTGCGTCCCGGCACGGATCCTTTTTCCCCGGGAAACGCGCTTGTCTTTGCCACTGGTCCTCTCCAGGGCACTGGCACTGCCGGCGCCGGACGGCATGTGGTGATGGCCATCTCGCCTAAAACCCGTTCCCTGGCAGATTCCTATGTGGGCGGCTTTTTGGGCCATGAGCTTGGCCGCTCTGGTTTCGACGGGATCTTCATCATAGGGAAAGCGCCTGAACCCGTGTATCTCCTCCTCGACGCGGGGAAGGCCGAGCTGCGGCCGGCGAGGGACCTTTGGGGGAGGTTCACCGCGGACGTGGAGCGGGAGCTGCGGGGCAGGCATCCTGGGGCGCGGGTGGCCGCCATCGGCCCGGCTGGGGAAAAACTGGTGGTCCAGGCCTGCATCATCCACGATCGCAACCGGGCGGCTGGCCGGCCGGGGTTGGGCGCGGTCATGGGCGCCAAGCTCCTCAAGGCCCTGGTGGTGAAGGGCCACACGGAGAAGCCTCTTGCCGATCCCGAGAGGTTCGCCAAGGCCCGGACGGAGTTCGCCCGCGAGCTCCTCGCCGATGAGGGCAGCGTGCGCCTGGGCGAATATGGCACAGCCCGCGGCCTCACCTGGCTCGCGGAGATGGGGATCCTCCCCACCAAGAACTTCCAGGAGGGCCTGTTCGATTTGGCCGCGGAGATCGGCGGAGAAATGCTTAAGGACACGATCCTCGTGGACCGCGACACCTGTGCTGGCTGTCCTATTCGCTGTAAGCGCGTGGTGCGCACGGAGTTCTTGGGGCGGGAGGTCGTTCCCGAGTACGGTGGGCCGGAATACGAGACCCTGGCGGCCCTGGGCTCGTTATGCCTCGTTTCTGATCTGCGGGCCATTGCCCTGGCAAACCAGCTCTGCAACGCCTATGGCCTGGACACGATCTCCGTGGGCGTGGCCATCGCCTCCCTCATGGAAGCCTCCGAGAAGGGCCTCATAAGGGAACGCGTGCCTTGGGGGGAGGGAAAGGCTGTGGTGGAGTGGGTGGAGAGGATCGCCCGCCGGGAAGGGCTGGGCGAGGAGATCGCCGCGGGCCTGGAGGCCTGGGCTGAAAAAGTGGGCGCGGACTTCGTGATGACCGTGAAGGGCGTGGAGGTCCCCATGCACGATCCGCGCGGCAAAGTGGGCCTGGGCCTCTCTTACGCCATCACACCGCGTGGGGCCAGCCACCTGGAGGGCCTCCACGACACCATGCTTGAACAGGACAATCCCACGCCGGAGCTTGGCGTCAATTCCCGCTACGACCGCTTTGCCCTGGAGGGGAAAGCCCGCCTGGTGGTGCTCTACGAAAACCTCCGGTCCTTCGTGAACTCCCTTGTCATGTGCGTGTTCACCACAAAGGAGGTGGGTCGCCACTATAACTTCCCCAGGATTCGTGAGCTGTTGGGTTATGCCGTAGGGCTGGAGATTGGACCGGAGGATATGCTGACCTTCGGGGCCCGGAACTTCGCCCTGATGCGCCTTTATTCCGGGCTTTGCGGGTACACGAAAAAAGAGGACCGGCTTCCGCGGCGGCTTCATGAGGCTCTTCCTCGCGGGGCCTCCGCTGGCCGCCCCATTGATCCTGGGCTCTTCCAAAAGGAAATCGACGCGTACTACGAAATCCGTGGTTGGGATGAGCGCGGTCCCACCAAGGAAACCCTGCGTGCCCTGGGGCTAGAGGAGCTCACGCGCCTCCTGTGACCGAGGCTAAAGGGAAAGCGTGTGCCGCCTGAGGACCTGTAGTTCCTCGCCAGGCAGGGCCCATGGGGCCGGCTTGGGAAGGTGGCGGGCCACGTAGCGATGGGGAAAACGGCGGATGAGGTCGTACCAGGAGAGCACAAGCTCGTTGTACCTGTTTTTGCGGATGTCCAGCTCTTCGTCCGCCTGAGCCAAGAGGTTTTGCGCCCGGCGCACGCGCTCCTCGCGCTCGCGGGGAAGGGCGCGGTAGATGCTGCGCAGCGCTGCTTCCACCCGCTCATCGGCTTCCGCCACTTTTCCGGGGTCGTCCTTTTGGAGAGCGCGCAGCTCGTCCAGGGCTTGCTCCAGGTTCCGTTGGCCCTCAGGGGCGTAGCCGGCGGCGCGCAACGCCGCAGCCAATCCCTCCAAAGCCTGAATGCGTTGGGCTAAGCCCTCTTCCACCTCTTGCCATGCCCGCTTGAGCTGTCCTTGTAGTCGGGATATCGCGCGTCTGGCGCGCCAAAAGGAGAACAGACCTACCGCCAGGAGCAAGACCGCGAGGGCCGCGGCGATCTCTACCATGCGCGGCCTCCTCCGCCGCCCATGCCTCCCCCGGAAAAGCCGCGGCCCCCGAAGCCTGAGCCTCCGGTCCAGCCGCGGAACGGCCCTCCCCGGCCGGCGGCCGTGCGTGGCACCGCCGTGGCCGCAGCCTGGCCGAGCTGATGCAGGAGGACAAGACGGGCGGGGAAGGCCATGGGCAGCCACGGCCCCCGGCCCTCATACCAGCTCGGAGGGTTTCTCAAGGCCTGGGCAAACTTTTCCACCCAAAGCTCACTGAGCCCGAAGGCCACAGCGTAGGGCAAAAGCTGTTCAAAATGCTTTTCCCTGGCGGCAAACTCTAGGCGCTCCACTTCAGCTCGCCGGATGTATTCAGCAAGACCGAGTATCTGCCGCAGCGTCTCCGTCCCTTTTGGCGTCTTGCGCGGCATGTACGGGGCGAACAGGACGACGATGACCCCCGCGGCGATGAGCGCGGCGCCCAGGTACAGGTTGGCCAGAAGGAACATCAACACCAAGCCCAACACACCGAAGCCCATGCCCAAAGCGCGCCACCGGCTGCGCACTTTCTCCGGATCAGTGCGGTAGAGGCCCCTATCCACGAGCTCCATGAAAAGCTGGGCCCGCAGAGCCGGTATCTTTTCGTACAGTCTGAACTTGAGGTCCGCAAACGTTGGCTCTTCCTTCCCCCCGGTGAAGAGGGCTTCGCGCAGGGCTTTTTCGTAGGGGGTGAGCTCTTTTCCCTCGGTTTGGGGGATGAGGCGAAAGTCGTGCTCTTCATCCCGGATTTTGAGCGCACCTTTTGTGGCCAAAGACAGGATCCCGGCGGTGAAGTCGCGGGGATCAAACCGGTCGTCGGTGAGAACGCCGGCCTCGGCTGGGCCGAGCCCCCGGGGCGGGGCGAACTCCGGCGCCACTGACCCCAGTTGCGGATCCCGTCCCCACTTCCACCATACCAGCGTCATCCCCAAAAGCACCACAAGCGGGATGGCTGCATACACGTTGTCCTGGAGGAACCAAAGGATGCGCTGTCCCAGGCCAGGAAGGGCCAGGTAAGGCGCAGGTATTCTTATGGCCACGGTGATCCCCTCGCCGGGCCGCAGGTTCTTGGCTTCCCCCCATAGCTTCTCGTTTTCCCAGGCAAGGCTGAAGGGAAAAGCGCTGCCATATGGCCCTTGGTAGCCCAGGAACTGCACGCTCTCCTTGGGGACCTCCGGCGAAACCTCGATCTCCACGCGGGCCCGCCGGATGGGCAGGGCCCAATCCGTCCCGATTGCGTTCCAGTAGAGCTCAACCTCGTCGCCGTAGCGCACCAACGCGCGCAGGACCCGATAGATTAGGGTATATCGAACGGATCCGCGTACAGTCCCGTCCGGATCCCCGATTTTCACCACGAGGTTTTCGCCCTCTCTGTAAACTTGATGGTGAGCAGGCCGGCTGTCCTGTCGAACCTCCAAAAGCTCCAACCGCAGCCGATATCGCTCCCCCGTGGGAATCCTGTAGACGACGGGGATCTCCCGCAGGATACCACGCCGTGGGAGCTCAAAGAAGACGGTGATCTGCTCAGTCACCAGGAGGCTGGCGTCGGCACCGATCGCGAGGTGGACGAGGTAATCCTCGATCGTTTGAGAAAAAGCGCCGCAGCCAAGGCAGAGGAGGAGGGCCAGGACTATCTTCATCGGGAGAAGCTCACTTTGGGCGGCTCGGCCAAGGCTTCGTCAGGCAGCATGTAGAAATCCCGGCCTGTGATGCGGAAAAGGCTGGCCACAAGGTTTTGGGGGAAGACCTTGATGGCGGTGTTGAGATCGCGCACCACCGCGTTGTAATACCGCCGGGAACGGGCGAGTTCCTCTTCCACCGCCTCCAATGAGCGCTGAAGGGCGATGAAGTTCTCATTGGCCTTGAGAACAGGGTAGTTTTCCACCACAGCGAAAAGGGTTTTCAGCGTTTCCCGCAGGGCGTTGTCGGCCTGGGCTTGCTCGCGGGGGCTCTTCGCCCCAAGAGAGGCCGCGCGAGCTTGCGCGATCCTCTCGAAGATCTCCCGCTCATGCCCAGCGTAGCCTTTCACAGTTTCCACGAGGTTGGGAACAAGGTCCGCGCGTTTGCGCAGCAGGGTATCTATCCCCCGCCAGGCCTCCTCCGCTCGCACCTGCAGCGTAATGAGCCTGTTGTAGATGACCGCGACCCAGAGAGACACAAGGACAACGGCACCTAGCCCAATCCACCCGATCATTTCGCCCCCTTAAGAGAAGACATTCTACCTAAAAGAGCGAGTCCGGACATTTTTCACTTCCCCTGCGGGCAGGCCAGCCTGAACCGTGCGCAACGGGATCGGCGGGCGAGCAGCGGTTCAAAGTCTGTGGCGAGTGCCATCGGAAACGGAGGGGGACCGGCCTGGGGAAGGCAAGAGCTGATGATGGTCCTCCAGGGGGCGGGGCGGAGGCGGTGGAGAAGCTTCCGTATCTGGAGTGCGAGCGCTAAGAGGGCCAACGGGAGCAGAGGCCACGGTGGTCCGGGGAGGACCATGGGGTTGGGGAAAACGCTCCCTGGGCGGTGCCTTAAGTCACACACAAGGGCACGAACTTTGCGACGTTGACTGGTCAGTGCTTAACCTTTTTCCAAATCCGCATGCTGTTCGTCTTTCTTTCCCCCGCCATTTTTGTGGAACTCCCGAAAGCTCTTGGTGAGGCGCGGCCAGACATCACCCCGCTGTTTTTTCGTTGGCCAAACTTTCGGACAGGAGGCGAAGCAGAAGGGTGGCGTAGGAGCCGGGTGGGAGGGCAAAGGAGAAGACCAGCTTGAAATGGCCAGGGAAGAGTTCGTCAGCCTCAGGTTCTGCGATTTCTGGCGCGGCAGGAACCACCCAAAGGGCGCGCCTGCCACTGCCAAGATAGGCCCGGTGGAGCCCCCGCGCTTTGAGATCCCCTTGCGCCAACCCCTCTTCCGCCAAAACGGCGGCCATGGCCGTGGAAACACTTTCCGCTTCCTGGGGGAGGGGCTCTTCAGAGCGGCACCGGGGCAAAGTTTTAGCCGATGGAAGGGGAATGCCTATGGTCAGGAGTTTTGCGCGGAGGCCCGGATCCAGGGGGTATGCGGGCACCGCCCCCTCACCCCAGGGAAAAACCATGGCCGTCAAAGCTTGCACACCTCCTGCAAGATCGCGGAGCACTCGCGAGGCCATCTTGTTCCAAAGAAAGCTTTGGTAGGCTGAAAGCCACAGGGAAAGAATTCGCGGGGTGATGAGGTTCACGGCGCGTTTGTGGTCCTGGGGATGATCGCAAAGGAAGGTGAGGACGCTGCGGAGGTTGCCGCGTGGGGCCTGTCCTTTGAGGTGCTGCCAGTTCCCCCAGTGTTCGCGCGCCACCCGTTTGAACCGACGCACGGGGGGCGGGTCGCCGCGCAGCGGCTCGGCCAAATATGCCCGCAACACCTCCTCCCAACGGCCCAAAAGCAGATGCTTTCCAGGAAAACCTAGGCGGGAGCTCCAGGAGCCAAATCGCTGCATGTCGAAGTAGTTGGGAAAACCATCGCCGCTGATCACCTCGAATTTTTCCCTTATGGTATCCACGTCGGACCGGGGGATATCCCGTAAGGTCACGGTGAAAACGTTTTTCTCAAGATCCCGAGTGCTTAATGGATGAGGAAGAAAACCGAGGCGCTGAGCAGTGAAGCCTCGGCCTTCGATATGCTCGGGCATGGCGCGCTGCGCGACTCTCACGGTCCCGTGTTGGATAGCCACGGCCACCTTGTCTTTGAGCGCAGGGAATTGCACCGCCGAGGGAGCCAGGCCCAGGCGTTGTGCCAAGGCTGCCTGCACCTCCAACGTGGTAAGGTTGCGTTTTTGCACGCGGTAAACAGCGTAGGGCCCGCACCCCTCCAGAGGAACGGCGAGGACTTCGACCACCCTGAAGTCTTCAGGGACCGCTTTTATGCGCATTGATTGGGGGAAGAGCCTGTTGCGTCACATGGCCCACGAATTCCTCGATCTTCTCCGCCAGATAGGCCATGCTTTGGTCCCAGAACCGCCGTGAAGCCAAGGAGAACCCAAAACGCTCGGCCAACTCGGCCACGGGATACATGCCCACCGAGGCCAGGAGCTCCTCGTACCGGGAAAGGAACCTTTCCCCCTCCCGGCGATAGTGGTCATAAAGGCCCAGGCCGAAGAGGAGGCCGAACGTGTACGGGAAGTTGTAGAAATCGGTGCCATAGTAGTGGGGCTTCACCGCCCACATGTAGGGATGGAAAGTGGCCAAAGCCTCACCGTACGTGGCCTTTTGCCCCTCCACCATGAGGGAACAGAACTCATCAGGCGTGAGTTCCCTTCTGGCCCGGCGCGCAAAAACCCAGGACTCAAAAAGAAAGCGCGCGTGGATGTCCACGATCACCTGGGCTGCCCCCTGCAGGTAGGTCTCAAGAATGGGGAGCTTTTCATCCTCCGGAAGCACACGGAGGGCCGCTTCCACCACCACGGTCTCGTTCATGATGCTGGCTGTCTCCGCCAGGGTCATGGGGTACTGGCGCAAAAGCGGCGGCACATGGCGCAGGCACCAGTTGTGATAGGCGTGGCCAAGCTCATGGGCCAGGGTGGACACGGAGTCAAAGCTCTCCTCGTAGTTGGCCAGGATTCTGCTTTTCCCTTCGCCGACGTGGGTGCAGTAGGCTCCCCCGCGTTTCCCCACCCTGGGCTCCGCATCGATCCAATTCCTTTGGAAAGCAAGGGTGGCTATCTCCGCATCCGCCGGCGAGAACCGCGCCAGGTTCTCCACAACGAACGCTCTCGCCTCCTCCCAGGTCCACTTCCGTTGGCTTTGGCCCACAGGGGCGAAGAGATCCCACCAATCGAGCCTGGGCTTGCCCAGGGCTTTGGCCTTGGCCGCAAAATATCGGCGCCAGAGGGGGAAACTTTCTTCCACCACGTCGTGCATGGCGGCGAGGATCTCCCGAGTTATGCGGTTTCTGAAGAGAACGGGCTCAAGGTCATCCTTCCAGCCGCGCTTGCGGTTGAGGACGCTGGCCTCGCCCTTCACGCCGTTTAAGGCCGCAGCCAACGGCACCTCCTGGGCTTTCCAGGCCGCGAGCTCTGCCTCATAGGCCTCTTTGCGCACCGGCTCCTGGGGGCTATAGGCCAGGTTGCGCACCGCGGTTATAGGCAGCCTCTTCCCGCCCACCTCTGCGGTCATGAGGCTTGTCACATTTCCGTGGAGTTTGGCCCAGGCGGTGCCCCCGGAAAGGCGCAGTTCTGCGGCCAAAACCTCCTCCGGTTCGCTCATCATGTGCTGTGCTTGCACACGCGCTTCCTGCAAAAGGAGCCGATACGGGCCTGCCCCAACCTCCTCAGGGTCCAGCTGTGCCAGCCAGGCCACAAACCGCGGCCGCAGCCGCTCAAACCCCAGGAAAAGCTTTTGCAGCTCGGAGAGCTTGGCCTGGGCCTGGGAGTTAGTGCTGTCCGTGTCCACCAGGCCTTGGAGGAAGGCGCGTATGGGGGTGAATGCCCGGAGAAAAGCGTTTGCGGCGCTAATGACCTCCGGAAACGCCAAGCGGTCCGTGGGGAGGGGCCCGCGATTTCCGATCTTGTGTCGTTCCAAGGCTTCTTGAAATTTGGCTAATTTATTTTCCAAATCCTGCCAAGCTTTTTCGAGCTCCGGCGTCCCCAGCCCTGGAAAAATATCGCTCCAATCCCACCGCGGCAAGCTTTTCGCGTTCATGGCCCCGCAGTATACGGCCAACAGGGGCGACATGACGTTGGGGCCACCGCCCACTAGGGGGATAATTTGAGGACCCGATCTTTATGAGTGCTTCCCATGTGGTGGTGCGCTGTGCCCAGACAAAAGATAAAGAGGCGATCCTCGCCATCTCCCGCGGAATTTGGGAGGGGGAGGATTATGTGCCGCGGGTCCTGGACCTCTGGCTTGGGGAAGGGGGCCTGATTGTGGCTGAGGTGGGGGCAGAGGTGGTGGGATTCGCCAAGACCACGGAGGTTGGTCCTGGCGAGCTTTGGCTGGAGGGCCTCCGTGTTCATCCCCAGCATCAAGGCAAGGGGATTGCCAAAGCGCTGGCGCGAGCCCAGTTGGAGCAGGCCCTGGCGTGCAAACCTCGCACGATCCGCTTGGCGACCATGGAGGCAAATGTTGCTAGCCTGCACATTGCTAGAGATCTTGGTTTCATGGAGGTGGCCCGCTTTTTCTACCTGGAGGCGGAGGTGAGGAAGCCGGCCCAGGCCCCGCCCCTGCGCAAACCAGACCTGCAAGAAGCATGGGCCTTCCTCAGCGCCTCCGCGGCGTTGCGGGAGGCCCAAGGCTTTCTGGGCCTGGGCTGGCGCTTCCGCCTTCTCACACCGGAGCTTCTGCGTGCGCTTTGGGAAACCACCAGTGTTTTCGCGGTGGGAAGCACAACCCCAGCGCTGTTCATCCTCATGCCTGACCCCTATACGCCGGAGGAGGTCGGGGCTTTGGTTTTCCTGGATGGGCCGGAGGAGGCGTGGCCGAAAGTTCTCGCTGGGGCTCAGGCCTGGGCCGCTGCACGCGGCTTGCGCCTTCTGGCCGCCATGGTCGCTGCTCCCCGGATCTTCACCTTCCTCACCCGGCATGGGTTTGAGTTCGTGCCCGAACTTGGTAGGGTGTTGGTGCTAGAATATTTTGGGCGTGGGGAATAGACCCAGGGAGGTCATTTGAAGAAACTTTATCGGGCTCGCGAGGGCAAGATGTGGGGCGGGGTGTGCGCGGGGCTGGGCGAGTATTTGGAAGTGGATCCAACCCTCATACGTCTCGCCTTTGTGCTCCTCGCCCTCGTCACGGGCATAGTCCCCGTCCTTATTTTTTACCTGATAGCCTGGATCATTGTTCCAGCGAAGCCAACCGCCGGACATCCGTCATGAAAACCGCGGCGGTGGCGGTTTTGGGCGACATCAACTGGGATTTGGTGCTTGTGGCCCCGCGCCTTCCCTCGCCTGGCCGGGAGACCTTGGTCTCCGCGGCAGTGCTGCGCCTGGGCGGCTCCGCCGCGAACACGGCAAGATGGCTGGCCCGGTTGGGCATGGAGACGCGGCTGTTCGCTGCCTTGGGGGACGATCCCCTGGGCCAGTTGGCCCGGGCGGAATTGGCACAAGAGGGCCTCTCCCCCGAGTTTCTGCGCCTCTACCCCGGGGCCAGCGGGATTTGCTGTGCCCTTGTGGACAACGAGGGGGAAAGAACGCTTCTCACTCACCGTGGTGCCAACGCTCTCCTTTCCCCCCCTTTGCCGGAGGGCTGGCTTTTGGGTGTGGGCTGGCTGCATGTATCGGGATATGCTCTTTTGGAGCGGGGATCCCGCGCAGCTGTCTGGGAGGCCCTCGCCCAAGCCCGTGGCGTCCCTGTCAGCGTTGATCCCGGCATGGTATCTGTGCACGGTCACGGCGAATTCCTCAGGGATCTGGGTCCTGTGGACGTCTTCCTCCCCAACCACATGGAGGCCTGGGCCCTCACCGGCGAGGAACGCCCGGCACGGGCGCTCCCCCTGCTTTTGGGGTTTGGGAAAAGGGTGTTCTTGAAGCTTGGTGCTGAAGGGTGTTTGGCCGCGGATGAATCGACGATCCGGAGCGTGCCCGCCATTTCTGCAAGGATCACGGACCCGGTGGGCGCAGGCGATGCCTTCAACGCCGGGGTCATTGCCGCGAGCTTGTTAGGCGGAGGCCTGTTGGCCCAGGCAGGGCTGGGGAACGTGTTGGGCGCATTGGCGGCCACGGGGTCCCCCCTCACGGCCCAGAACCTGAGGCAATTAGCCAGGGCTTTGCCCGAGGAAGTGCAGACTGAGCTTCACGGTGTTCTCGCTCGTTTAGGCGTATGAAATGGGGCACCATGTGGAGCGAGCTTTTTCCCCAAAGGAGGCCGCTCATCGGGGTGATCCATCTTCCCCCCCTTCCTGGCACGCCTCTTCATGGTGGTGTCGGTTTGGAGACCATTGTGGAGCGGGCGCTCCACGATCTCTCCGCCCTGGAGGAGGGAGGAGCGGATGCCGCCATCGTGGAGAACTTTGGAGACCGTCCCTTTGGCAAACTTGCGGCCAAAACCACTGTGGCCCAGATGGCCGTCATCGCCCGTGAGCTTGTGCGGAGCGCAAAAATTCCCATAGGCGTCAACGTCCTCCGCTCCGATGGAGTGGCGGCGTTGAGCATCGCCCATGCTGCCGGTGCCGCCTTCATCCGAGTCAACGTTTTTTCTGGCCTGGCCTTCACGGATCAGGGGATCATCGAGGGCTGCGCCCACGAGGTCCTTTCCCTGCGCCGTGCCCTGGGCGCTCAGGTGGTGGTGCTTGCGGACGTGCACGTGAAGCACGCGTTCCACCTAGGAGATCTTTCTGATGCTGCGCGGGACGCCGCCAGAAACGGCGCCGAGGTCCTCATCGTCACGGGAAGGGCCACGGGCGAGGCTCCCGCCCCAGCGGACGTGGTGACGGCAAAGAAGGCCAGTGGCCTTCCGGTCCTGGTGGGGAGCGGGGTTACCCTGGAAAACGTCGGCCAATACCGGGTCGCCGACGGATGCATTGTGGGCACCTGGCTCAAGCGGGGTGGGAATGTGGAGAACCCTGTGGACCCTGAGCGGGTGCGCCTTCTAGCGCGGGCCCTGAGGGCCTAGCTTTCGGGCCCAGAAGCGGCGGCGGCCATCGGGACGTACCTCCCGCTCCTCGATGACAAACCCCGAAAGGAGCGCTTCGATCTCCTCTTCCGACCAAAAGCGCCACAGCATGCGATCCCTTCGACCGCCCAGAAAGCGCCAGGTTCCATCGGGAAAGACCTCGTGGGGCCAGGCCTGGTCCTCCTGGTCGGGCGGGCCGTCCAGGCCCAAAAGGAGAAGGCCTCCGGGGCGAAGCACCGCGCGGATGCGCCGCATGGCCTCCTCAGCCTCCCCCTTGAACATGTGGTCCAGAACGGAGTTGGCGATCACAAAGTCGTAGGAGAGATCGGTCGGAATCTCCTGAGCTGGGCAGACGAAAGCTGTGATGGGCAAGCTCTCCTCTTTGGCCCAGGCGCTGAGGTGCTCCACGGCCAAGGCGGAGATCTCCACGGCCGTGACCTGGAAGCCGGCGCGGGCCAAGGCCACGCTCCAATGCCCCCGCCCGAAGCCCACATCCAACACGGTTTTCACCCGTTCGCGGCCCAAGCGCTTTATGAGCCAAGACCAGTCCTGATCCTCTAAGGAGCGCTCAGGCTGGCTTAGGGAGAAGATGCGCTCCCAAACCCGCGCCTGCTCAGCAAGATCACTCCGCACCCGGCCAGAGGGGCACAGGGCAGGGCTCAACACATCCGGAATCCTTATCCGAAAGCTCGCTGCAGCCGTGCATATTGCAGGCGCGCACCGCGTAGGTGTAGCGCACGCCCGCCCGCACGTTATGGTCCTCGTAGTAGTTGGCCCTTAGGTCATCGGCCAGGGGGCACAAGCCACGGCAGTTGGGGTCTGGGCTGGGATCGCGGAAGAGCTGATAGTAAAGGGCCCCGGGAACGGAATCCCATTCGATCCTGATAATGCTCCGATGGGTGCCATCGCTGGCTTGGACGTTTTCCGGTTTTGGAGGTCGGCCGGCGTAGCCCCGCGCCGGGTCCGACCAGGGCCCGCACCCCGCGGCGTTGCACGCCCGCACCCGGTACCAGAACCACTTTCCCTGGTCCTGCTCGCTCACCCCGTCTTGGAAGGAAGTAACGGGTGAAGTGCCCACCCGCGCATAGGGACCGGCCTCGGTGTCATCGCGTTCAATCTCGTAAAAGGTGGCCCTTTCCACAGGTTGCCAGGTGATTTCGATCGAGTTCAGGCGTTTCCCCACGGAGGCAGCCACTCCCGCCGGGGCCTGGGCGGGCGGCAAAGCCGGAACCTGCTCAAAAAGGCCGCAGCCCGCCAGAACCACTCCCAGGGCCAATGCCAACGCCACGGTCCATCCCCTTCTCATTATGTCCCCCAAGCTTTTATGGTAGCACAAAGCGGTTGTCCTGGGTTGCGGCGCGAAGGAATGCGGGAAGGTGAAGGGGAAGCCCTTGGAGCGTGCGCAGGAGCTCGGCCTCGGTGAGGCCCATGGCCAAAAGGACTTGGTTTTGCAGGGCGCGCACGAAGGGCTCGGCCGCGGCGATTTTCTCCTGGAACTCAGGGTAGCGGGTCCACAGGGCGGCCAAGCGCGCCTCAAGCCCCACCACCGTTGCCCCTTCCACCAATTTATCCGCGAGAAAAACGAGCTTTTCCGGCCAGGAGGAGGGCAGGCGGTCGGGCTGAAGGACATGGGCCAAGGCGATACGGCCCAATTCCGGGTAGCCGCGGGAAGCGAGGATCTCCGCGGCTCGAAGGCCATGTTCCCCTTCCTCGCTCAAGGACGAGATCTTGTCGAGATCATGGAGGAGGCCACCCCGGTGGACCAAGAGAGGATCCACCTCTACCCCGCGGGCCCGAAGCCGATCTGCCAGGAAGTGGGCCACAGCCGCCACAGCTGCGGAGTGCTCCACCACGTTTTGGGGAACACCCTGCTCCTGCAAAAGCCCGAGGCATTCCCACACGTCGGGCCAAGGGAATTCCCAGGTTTTCCCGATCTCCTCTGCGCTTCGGATCTCGCGATCGTGAAGGGGGTGGGGTTCGGGGCAGAACTCGGCCGCGGGGTTGTACCACACTGCGCGCAGCCCGCGCTCCTTGGCCCAGCGGATCCAGGCGTAATCATGCGCCACGAGAGCGGCGTCCCCACCCCCCTCTATGGCCTCCGCAGGGATGGCCAACGGAAAACGGGAGAGGATGGGCCAATGAGGCGGGCGGGAGGCACGGATGAGCGCCCGCGCTGGTCGGCTGGCCACGGCGCGCAAAAGCTCCGCTGGCGCATCCGAGGGCACCAGGACTAGCACAACCCCCCCTTTGCCGTGAAGACCATGGTCGCCCGCACGGGCTCGAGTTTATCCGGGCTGCGCCTTCTTTGACCCACCAACAGGCTTGACCGCTTAAAAACACCCGGCTAGGCTTGATCAATGGGTGTTCTCCCCACGCTCCGGGTGGCCGCGGGCGCGCTCCCGCGCGGACTTCTTCTTCCCGGTGACCCTGCCCGCGCGGCCCACATGGCCACGAAACTCGATAGGGCTGAAC
>FMSI01013062.1_pt1 | contig 15356 bp, 9 predicted proteins | sample 1504471 | NCBI WGS metagenome assembly FMSI01 (sample SAMEA4475357, study PRJEB15587) | soil metagenome | biome: Soil; feature: Field | place: India | collected 2015-03-11 | depth 0 m
AAAAAAACGTAGAACCTCACCTTGACCGACAACCGGTTTCCACGCATTCTCTGCGCGCACGAGGAACGTGCGACGTGAATACTCTTTTGTCCATTATAGCGCATTTCCGTCCTCCATCGCCGCGCTGCGCTTGAAGGGCGCAGTGTTTTAATGTATAGTAAAGCAAGACTCTCCAAGGAGGTGATTCCAATGTCCAAAAGCGACCTCTTGCGCATCCGGATTCGCGCTCTAACGCTCTTTGTGATAGCCGCTCTGACCCTGAGAGGGTTGACCGCCCTGCCTCTCAGTTACGAGTTGGACTACCTCAATCGTGTAGCCGGACCACAGTCTATTTTCGTTCGTCTTTTCCCCAACGTGACCGCCTGGATCGGACAGGTATACGATGGTCTGACAAACTGTTGGGCGCGCTATCCCTTCCTGGCCTATGGCACCGACTGGTTGGCCTTCGCGCATTTTGTCATTGCCCTGGCCTTCCTAGGCGTTCAGCACGATCCTATCAAGAATCGTTGGACCGTCGAATGGGCCATGCTTGCCTGCGCTCTTGTCATCCCTTGGACGCTCCTTTCCGGCGCAGTGCGCGGCATCCCCTGGTTCGGGCAATTGGTCGACATGGCTTTCGCTATCCTTGGAATCATTCCCCTAGCGTTCCTCCGCCGCGATATTCGACTTCTGGAAAGTCTCCCCTTGCCATAAGTGGGGAACGATGATAAATTTAGAAATAAGGTATGCTGATTGTCATTTGACAATCCAGAGTAAGTGCAGCACCCTACATAAAATCACCCTGCAAGGAGAATTCTATGGCCCTCAAGATTACTGATGAATGCATTGCTTGTGGCGCCTGCCTGCCAGAGTGCCCAACGAATTCCATCACAGAAGGTACGCCGTATGTCATCAACCCCGACACGTGCGTGGAATGCGTTGGTTACTTCGATGCGCCGCAGTGTCAGGCGGTTTGCCCGGTGGCCGATGTCGCCATCATCAAAGCGTAACGAAACCCGCACAAGAAAGAAATCCCCTGGCCGGGGATTTCTCGTTTAAAGGAGCTGCCTTCGTGCGCGCAGGAGGAAAGCCTGTGAAAGAGAACAATTCCACATGGAGCTCTTTTCGCGTGGTCGGTCTCTCTCGCTTCGGTCTAACAAGCGCTTTTCTTGTGGCTTTGACTTCAAAATTGGCTTCGTCTTTGACGTTTTCCCGCCAGCTCCACGAGAAAGTCCTCAGAAGAGGCCTGTCGTATAGGACGGCAAGACAGCCTTCCGAGATTGTCACAGCAAAAGCCCAAAATCAAGCAGCGCCGATACAAAAGAGCGCCGGATTAACCCATCCGCTCTAACAGAGCAATTGCGTTCCGCATTCGCTCCAGCACCTTCTCCTTGCCGACGATTTCCATACTTTCAAACAAGGGCGGACTGACAGTCTGGCCCGTCACGGCCACACGCAAAATACCGAACACCTGACCGGCTGTCAGGCCAAGTTCGGCAGCGAGTTGACGCAACGGCGGTTCGGCCAACGCGGGCGTGACTTCCGGCAAGGATTCCAGAATCTGGTAGGCCCGGCGCGCCGCCTGCGCCGATTGGGCCGCCGTCAACCCCTTGGCGACGAGTTCCTCTGGCTTCGGCTCCACACGCTCGCGGAAGAACCAAGCAGCAAAAGGAAGGCTATCATCTAACGTGACCAGACGTTCCCGAATCAAAGGGACGATGCGCCGCAATAGGGAATCGTCCGCTTGGAGACCAGCGGAAAGGAAATATGGTTTGATGCGCGCGGCCAGATCGCCGTCGGGCAGACAACGGATGTGCGCCGCGTTGAAGTGGTCGAGTTTGGCAAAGTTAATGGCAGCCGGCGAGGGCGTCAGGCGCGTGATGTCGAACCGCGCGATCATCGCGTCCAGCGTCATCAGTTCATCCTCCGCCACCCCCCAGCCCATCAACGCAATCCAGTTCAAGACTCCTTCGGGAATATATCCTAGGGCCTTCATATCCCCGATGAAAATCGAATGGTCATCCTTGAGCGCTTCCACCGCATCGCGTTTGCTCATCTTCCCTTTGCCGCTGGGTTTCAGGAAAATCGAGAGGTGAATCCAGACCGGCTCTTCCCAGCCGAAGGCGCGTACCACGTTGACATGCAAGGGAAACGTAGACAACCACTCTGCGCCGCGAATGACATGGCTGATTTTCATGAGATGGTCATCCACCATAGCGGCCAGATGATAGGTTGGCAGACCGTCCGACTTGAGCAAGATAGAGTCGTCCAGGGCCCTGTTTTCCACCGTTATCGGCCCGCGCAATAAATCAACGGCTGTGGTTGTCCCATCCCTGGGCATCTTGAACCGAACGACGTGCCGGTCGCCTGCGCGCACGCGCCGTCTCGCCTCATCGAGGTCAAGCGCGCGGCAGGCGCCATCGTAGCGAGGGTTCTCCTTGCGTTGCATTTGTTCCCGTCGCGCCTGCTCCAAGCGCTCTGGCGGGCAGAAGCACGGATAGGCATGGCCCTTTTCCACCAATTTCCAAGCGTAGTCACGATAGATCTCTTCACGTTCCGTCTGCCGATACGGCCCATAAGGACCGCCTATATCGGGCCCTTCATCATACTCCAGTCCTAACCAGCGCAGACCGTCCATGAGTTCCTGTTCCGCCCCGGGGACGAACCGCTTGCGGTCTGTATCCTCGATACGCAGAATGAACTGTCCGCCGGTGCGGCGCGCCAACAGATAATTGTAGAGCGCGGTGCGCGCCGACCCCAGGTGCATGCGACCGGTAGGAGAAGGCGCAAAGCGCACACGCGCCGGCGTTAAGGGAGTAGAGGAAGGCGATGAATGCTCCATAAGGCCTCTGGAATGACTTTGCGACGTGCTCGTTCTGTCAAAAAGCGCATCTCTTCACGACGTATGCTTGCTTGTCTCGATTGCACGGAAGCGCGTCGCACGCATGTGAAGTTTTCGACGCGAATCGGGTAAGGCAGGACTAGAATTCGAGAGGTTGACGGCGCATGACAACGCTCTCCACCAGACCGATGCCGATCATCAACGAGACCAAACCACTGCCGCCATAACTGATGAAGGGCAACGGCAAGCCCGTGACAGGAATGAGGCGCAAATTAACGGCAATATTGACCGCTCCCTGGAAGAAGAGCAAGACCGCCACGCCATACGCGATCAGGGAACCGAACGGATCGCGCGCCAGCCGCGCCGCGCGCAAACAACGGTAAACAATGAAACCCAGTAAGATAATGACCATCAATGCACCGACCAACCCCAGTTCCTCGCCGATCACCGAAAAGATAAAGTCCGTATGGCGAACTTTCAGAAAACGAAGTTGAGTCTGCGTTCCCAGACCATAGCCCTTTCCTGTCCAACCGCCGGAGCCGAGGGCAATCAGCGCTTGTTCCACGTTGTAGCGCGCGCCGTGGCGCGCTGTCGAATCGGAAACGAAAAAGGTAAGGATGCGCTCCTTTTGATAGTTCTCGAGCCGGGGAAAGAGAACGATACTTCCAACCACAGCAACGGCAAGGAACGTCAACGCTTGCTTCCATCGCATACCACTGACCCAGGCCATCGCCGCCCAGAGCACGCCGATCACGATCACATTGCTGAGATTGGGCTGCAGAAAAATCCAGACCGCCAAGCCGGCAGGGATGAGTAGGCTGAGAAGGAACCACCGCCAACCATAGGATTGCTCGCCGGAGCGGGAAAAGTAATATGCCAGCGCAAGAATCACCACGATCTTAGCCAGTTCCGTCGGCTGAATGGAGATCAAGCCGGTCTCAATCCAGCGCGCGGCGCCGAATCGCTCGCCAGCGGTCAGGTAAAGAACGATGAGAAAGATCATCACGGCCAGATAGAGCCAGCGAATGGCTGCGCCCCAGAAATGGTAGTCCACCGCTGCCACAAGCAATATGAGGAGAAAGCCCAACCCGGCGAAGACGATCTGGCGCGGGACTAGGTCGGCCAGATAGGGATTGCTGGCGAGCGCAGAGCGAATCATGGTCACGCCAAAGACCATGGCAATCAACACGGCGCCCAAGAGCCAGAAGTCGAAGTGCCGCCAGAGTTCACTGCGGAACATAGGGGTTCACTTATGCCGTCGCCCCGCTCCCGCGCGCAAGGGAATATCGGCTACCAAACGCTGCGAACGTCCGTCCTGCGCCACGCGAATTTCCACCGCCGTAGGGTCTATCTCCACATGGCGGGAGATTGTGGCAATCAGATCGTCTTTCAAGACCTCTAATTCCGTTGGAGTCAGATCGGTTCGGTCGTGAATCAGAACCAAGCGCAACCGTTCACGCGCGCTCTCGGCGCTGTTCTTCCTTCCGAGGAAGGGGGCCATGTCATTTCCTCCCCAAAAGTTTTTGCAGGATTCCCGTGGATTCCATATCCAGGAACGGCACCTGCTCGCCCAGCAAGCGACGGGCGATGTTCTGGAAAGCCAGGCCGGCCTTTGATTTGCCGTCCAGCGCCAACGGTTGCCCTTTGTTCGAGGCGATCAGGACATTTTCGTCTTCGGGCACCACGCCGATTAAATCCACAGCCAGCAAATCCAGCACATCCTCCACAGCCAACATGTCGCCGCGCCGCACCAGCACCGGGTTGACGCGGTTGATGATAAGCGAGGCCGGTCCCTTCCCCTCGGCGTCCAATAAACCGATCACGCGGTCGGCGTCGCGCACAGCGGAAATTTCCGGGTTGGTCACCACGATGACTTTATCCGCCGGCGCGATGGCGTTGCGAAAGCCGCGCTCGATGCCGGCCGGCGAGTCAATGAGCACCCAATCCACGTCAGGGCGCAGTTCGTCGCACAGGCGCACCATATCGCTGGGCGAGACAGCGCTCTTATCGCGCGTCTGCGCTGCCGGAATAAGAAACAAGTTCTCCAGGCGCTTATCGCGAATCATTGCCTGTCGCAGCCGACAACGTCCCTCCACGACATCCACCAAATCATAGACGATGCGGTTTTCCAGGCCAAGCACCACATCGAGGTTGCGCAGGCCAATATCGCTATCCACGCAGACGACGGTTTTGCCGCGCGCGGCCAGAGCGACGGCAATATTGGCGACTGCCGTCGTCTTCCCCACCCCTCCCTTACCGGAAGAAATCGTTACTACTGTTGCAGTCATAGCACCTTCCCACGTTTAACCCTGCCAGGCTTCCGCCTCAATCTGTCCATTGACCAGTCGCGCCATCTCCGGCTGCGTCTTGCGGCCCTTCTTAGGAGGAAGCGCCATCGCACCGGCAATGCGCAACTGGGTAGGGACGAGTTCGAGCGCGCAGACAACGGCGCTCTCGTCGCCGTGCGCCCCGGCGTGAACCAGTCCGCGCAAGCGACCCCAGACCAAAACACTGCCGGCGGCGATGACTTCTGCGCCAGGGTTGACATCGCCAAAAATGACCACATGGCTGCCATGCTCCAGGCGCGTCCCGGAGCGCAACGGCCCTTTGACCCACAACGCCGTATCCGGCGCGGCCTTTTCGATCGCCGACGGCGCAGCCGGCGCACGCGATCTCGCCAAACGCGTGGCGAGACCCAGATTCTGGGCTGTTGCTTCGGTCAACGGCGAGTCCGAGAGCACCGCCCAGAGCGAGATGCCACGTTCGGAGAGTTCGTCACGTAGATGCGCCAGTTCCGTCGCTTTAAGCGCTTGATTGCCAACATCCAGCGCCAGCCGGGCGCCTTGAAAGAAAGACGGATTCGCGCCAATGTATTCCAGCAAGGCCGCCTCCCGTTCCGGCCAGGAAGCATCGCCCAGGATAACCAACAGGCTATCACGCAGACCTTTGATTTGAACCAGCGAGTCGGCGGCGCTCATGGGCACTTTGATTATAGCATGAGTGCACGAAGGAGACACAGCCCTTTACGCGCCTGCTTCATCGCCGCGCTAACGGCAGACAATGACCTCGTCGCCGGCTTGACGCGCGTGCAGCGGCAATCCAAAATAGGGCGAGGGATCAAGCGTGTTGCGGATGTCCAATTCGTTGCGGAAATGGCCCTCCCCATCGTCCAGCACAATAGAAAAATGCAGATGGACGCCCACCGGTTTCGTCGGATCGCCAGAGTAATTGCCCTGATAGCCGAGCAGGGTACCGGCGCGCACGTAGCGTTCGCTCACGCCAGGTGGAAACTCAGACGCGATGAGCGATTTGCCGTTCTGATCTGCCAGGTGCGTGTAATAAAGCCAGATTTGCCGCCCAGGATGGAGAGGATCCTCAGGAACGCGAAGAATAAGCGAAGACTCCCAATCCCACAGGCGCGTGAGATAGCCATCGTAGGCAGCCAGCACAGGGGTCACGCCCGGCGCCGCGCCGCCGAAGATGTCAATCCCTTGATGGCGATGACCCAGGCGGAACGAGTCATCATAGAGATAGCCGATGAATCCGTCTGTTGGAAAGAGGAACGGTGCTTCAGGATGGCAACGCGCCCCAGCCCTGCTGGCCCATTCCGGATGAGCAGATGATCGCCGTATCCATTCCAGGACGCGCGCCGAGCGCGTCATAGCAGGGCGAAGAGATTGAAAAAGCGTGTACCCTGCACCCACCAAGGCGCCGGCCAGCACAACTGCAAGCAAAGTCTGTTTGCGCATGGACTTATTATACCTATCTCCGCATCTTGCTTGACTCTCCCTTCCCAGCGAGTATAATGTTTATACATCCATCTTTTGCCCCATGTTGAAACTGCCCACTTCAAACAGTGGAGTGGAATTTCCCAGCGCAGTTTATGCTTGAATCCGCAATGACCAAAAGACAAGGAGACCGGGCAGACCGGCCGAACAGGAGAAACGCTGGCGCAACGTCGGCTTTGTCTTGTTGGCAAGATGGGTCCGAATGCCAGAGAGGGTAAAGGGATGTTCACACACATTCTCGTGCCATTGGATGGCTCTGCGTTAGCAGAGTGTGTGTTGCCGCACACCGTCGCCTTGAGCCAGGCGCTTGGAGGGCGGATTACGTTGTTGCGCGTGGCGGAAAGCAGCGGAGAATCCATGCCGACGGTGGATACTTTCAGCTGGCACATCCACAAAGCCGAGGCCTTCGCCTATCTCGAATCGGTTTCGGCGCGCCTTCAACGCGAAGCCGCTCTGGAGACGCAGACTGTCGTGCAGGAAGGTCGGGCGGCAGAAAGCATCCTCAAGTTCGCCGCCAGCGAGGACGTCGACCTCATCGTGCTCAGCAGTCATGGGCGCAGCGGCTTAAGTCGCTGGAACATCAGTAGCGTCGTGCAGAAAATCGTCTGGCAGGCGTACCTGCCGGTGATGATTGTGCGCGCGTACCAGCCGACGCTGGCAGAGTGGACATCGTTCCGTTACCGTAAACTCATGGTGCCGTTAGATGGATCCTTACGCGCCGAGTATGTCCTCCCCCTGGCGACGGCGCTGGCCCGTTTTCATCAGGCGCAACTTCTGCTGGCCCATGTGGTCGCCCGATCGCATCTTGCCTGCGTCCCCGCACCGCAAGCGGAGGACCTGGCCCTTGCGGAACAATTGACCGAACGCAACCACCTGGCTGCAAGTCGTTATCTGGAAGAACTCTGCGCCCGCCTTTCGGCCGAGGTGGAGACACGAGCGCGCCTGGTCGTCAGCAAGGATGTGACGACCGCGCTCCATGAAATTGTGGAAGAGGAGGGGGTAGACCTGATTATCCTGTGCGCACACGGGCAGTCTGCCAGGACACGCTGGCCCTACGGAAACACCGTTGCAAGCTTCATCACGTACGGCATTACGCCCTTGCTCATTGTGCAAGACCTTGCCCCTCACGAAGTTCAAAGGTCCAAAGCCGAAATCATGGCCCAGGAACACACCGGTCATTGAATACGCTTTTCCGAACTAGATAACCGCACCCGCTCCCTGCTTGAGGGTTTGAACCATGCTAGCAACCCGCTCCACTCCGATAGCAGGAGAAAACGCTTTGGAGACGCTGGCTCGCCGTTTGGCGAACGAACACCTGAACGTTCGTCAAAGTACACGGCGGCCAAGCCTGTTGGCGCGCCTGAACGCCTGCGAGCAAAGGTTACGGGAGGCATATCGTTTCTTTGCAGCAGCCCCGCCAGAGGTACAGGCGCGTTCCCATGCAGCCGAGTGGTTGTTGGATAACTTCTATCTTCTCAAGCGGTCGGCGCGCCAGATTCGCGAGGCCATGCCGCCCGGCTACTATCGCCACCTGCCGGCGTTGGCGCAGCCCCCCTTCCAGGGACTGCCGCGCGTCTATGCCATCGCGCGCGTCCTCACGGCGGAAGGCCATGAACGGCTGGACCTGACGCAAGTCGAACGCTTTCTGGACGTCTATCAGGAAACCGCCCTGCTCACCATCGGCGAACTCTGGGCGCTGCCCACGATGCTGCGACTGACGCTGATCGAGTTGCTGGACGGCGCCTTTACCGCTCTGCTTGCTCCCCAGCGCCCCGCCTCCGTGGCTGTCGATCTCACCAACGTAGATACCGTCGTGGCAAACAGTTTTCTCGGTCTGCAGATGCTGGCGCGGCAGGATTGGAAGGCCTTCTTCGACACGGTCAGTCGCGTAGAACGAGTGTTGCGCCGGGACCCGGCAAGTGTATACGCCCATATGGACAGCGAAACTCGCGATCGCTACCGACACGTCATCGAGGAGATCGCCCATCTGAGCAAAAAGACAGAAGAGGAGGTAGCCTGGGCTGCTATCTACCTGGCGCAAGAAGCCAAGGACAATAAGGGAGAACACAAAGGCAAGGACGAGACATCGCCTCGTCTCTCCCATGTCGGCTACTATCTATTGGTCACGGAGGGCAGGGAGCGCCTAGAAGCGCGCCTTGGATACCGCCCGAGTTGGCGCCTTCGCCTGCTGCGCTGGTTGCGCCGACGCGCGCTCGCTCTCTATCTCGGCGGAATCGCGTTCCTGGCGATCCTGTTCCTTACCGCCGTTCTCGCCTACGGTCTATCCTTCGGCGCCTCGTGGGAACAGTTGCTCGTTTTGACCCTCCTCGCTCTGGTTCCCGCGCTTACCCTGGCGGTAGACATCGCCAACTGGTTGGTTACTCACACCGTCCCGCCGCATTTCCTGCCACGCTGGAACTTCCAGCAGGAAGGCATCCCTCCGGATTGTAGTGCCATGGTAGTGATTCCTTGCCTTGTCACCTCGCCTGAGGAGATTAACTTCCTGCTCCAACAACTCGAATTGCATTATCTTAGCAACGCTGACCCCAATCTCGGCTTCGCCTTGCTCACCGATTTCCGCGACGCGCCCGAACCACACATGCCGGAAGACAATACCCTGCTGACCCAGCTAAGAGAAGGCGTGGAGACGTTGAATCGAAAATACGGCAGAGCCGAAGGCGGGCCTTTCTTCCTCTTCCACCGAGAGCGGCGTTGGAACCCGGCGGAAGGATGTTGGATGGGCTGGGAACGCAAACGCGGCAAGTTAGAGGAATTCAATCGCCTGCTGGCCGGCGAGATGACCTCCTATAGCTTCAAAATGGGGGAGTTGGCATTTCTCCGGAGGGTGAAGTACGTGATCACCGTGGATGCCGATACCGCTCTGCCGCGCGGAACAGCCGCGCGACTGATCGCCACGCTGGCTCACCCTCTCAATGCTCCAGAGTTTGATCCCAACACCGGCAAATTGATCGCCGGCTATACTGTCTTGCAGCCGCGCATGGAAGTTCAACCGACCGCCGCCGCGCGCTCGCGCTTCGCCCGCATCTTCAGCGGCGATAGCGGCGTGGATCTGTACAGCCGGCTCGTTTCTGATGTGTATCAAAGCCTATTCGCCGAAGGCAATTACGCCGGCAAGGGCATCTACCATGTCGTCGCCTTTCGGCGGACTTTGGAAGGCCGCGTTCCCGAAAACGCTCTGCTCAGCCATGATCTCTTCGAGGGCAGTCATGGACGCGCCGGCCTGGTCAGCGATGTCATCCTCTATGAGGACTACCCCTCCCACTATCTGACCTACATGAGCCGTCTGCACCGCTGGGTGCGCGGCGACTGGCAGTTGCTGCCCTGGTTGTTCCGCCACGTGCCCCACGCAGAGAAGGGGCGCGTGCCCAATCCTCTTTCGCTCCTGGCACGCTGGAAAATCTTCGATAACCTGCGGCGCAGTCTGCTGGCCCCTGCCGCCTTCCTCTGGCTTTGCGCTGCTTGGTTATGGTTAGCCGGACCTGTCCTGACCTGGACTTGGTTTGCCATGGCTGCTCTGGCCGCGCCGGTGTTCACCGGCCTGATCACCGTGGCGCGTCAACGTCTGCGCCGCTCCCCAATTCGCTCCACGCTGCCCTCCCTCCGTTTGGCGCTGGGCCGATTCCTGGTTTCCTTATCCGTCCTCCCCTATGAGGCAATCCTGTTATTGGATGCCATCCTGACTACCCTGCACCGTTTGTTCATCAGTCGCAAACGACTGCTCCAGTGGACAACCTGCGCTCACACGATTCGCCTGCTTGGGCTGGAGGCCAGAATCGGGGTCGTCTGGCGCAGGATGTGGAGCGCGGCGCTTCTGGCGTTCGTCCTCGGCGCGCTGATAGGATGGGCGCGGCCGGCCGCGTTCCCGACAGCCGCGCCGTTGCTTGCCGCCTGGATTTGCTCACCGTATCTGGTCTTCTGGCTTGGGCGCCCCCTACGCACAGAGAGAAAACCGCTCTCTAAAGAACAGCAACGCCGCCTGCGGCACCTGGCGCGACGTACCTGGTTCTATTTCGAACATTTCGTCAGTCCCGATGATTCCTGGCTTCCCCCCGACCACTTCCAAGAATCGCCGCGCGGCACAGTAGCCCATCGCACCTCGCCGACCAACATTGGCCTCTACCTGACTTCTGCCCTGGCTGCCTGTGATTTCGGCTATCTCGGCCCCCTGGAGTTCGTCCTGCGTATGAGTTCGACGTTCGAGACCATGAGTCGCATGGAGCGTCGGCGCGGCCACTGGCTGAACTGGTACGATACGCGCGATCTAAAGCCACTTGCGCCGCGCTATCTCTCTACTGTAGATAGTGGCAATCTTGCCACGGCTTTGCTCGTCTTCTCCGCCGGCTGCGCGGACCTTGCCAGACGCTCGATCCTCGATTGGCGACGCTGGCAGGGCTTTCTGGATACCTTGGGTGTGCTGGCCGAAACGGTGCGCGCCTTGGGCGGGGAAAGCGCGCTGCGAGGCCCTGCGGAGGCCGCTCTCAACTGCCTGGAGGAGGTCCAGCAGCAGGTGTTGGCTGTCCGCTCTATGCCCGAACGCTGGGGGGAACTCTTGGAAAAACTAGAAACTCGCAGCTGCGCCGAAATCGGCGCACTGCTTGCGCGATTGACCGAACGAAGCATCCCTTTCCTGGCCGCAGAGCGACTCGGCGAACTGCGCGATTGGTCCACGCTAACCAAGTACCAGGTGGAACGACTCTCTCAGGATGTCGCCTTGTTCCTGCCCTGGCTGCTTTCCGCCTGGAAGCCTTCCGCCGCAACGCGGCAGGTGTTAACTACCGCGCCGTTCGATTCGCTCTGGCAGGCTGTCCAGAACGCCCTTCCGCTCACTCCAACGCTGGAGGAAATCCCGCAGCTTTGCAAGACGGCGCGAGCGTGCCTGGACGAATTGGGAGAAATGCTGGCCGCGCATGGGAAACACGCGGAACAGGCCTGGTGCGATCGCCTCTCGCGCGCCCTATACGACGCGCAATTGAACGCCAACAACGTCCTTGCCGGCCTGCAACGGTTGCAAGAACAAGCCGAAACCTTCTTCCACGACATGGACTTCGGTTTCCTCTATGATAAGGCCGCCAAAGTCTTTCACCTGGGATACCACTTGGATGCCGAATCCCCAGACAGCAACCACTACGACTTACTGGCTTCCGAGGCGCGCCTGGCAAGCCTGGTGGCGATCGCGCGCGGCGATGTACCCCAGGAGCACTGGTTACACCTGGGCCGCCCCCTGACACAACTCAACGGGCAGCGGATCCTGCTTTCCTGGGGCGGGACGATGTTCGAGTATCTGATGCCGGCCTTGTTCGCGCCGCACTACACGGGTTCCTTGTTACATCACACCGCCGAGGCCGCCGTACGACGCCAAATCGAATACGGTCGGCGGATGGGAATTCCGTGGGGGATTTCGGAATCGGCGTACTACCGTTTCGACGCCGCGATGAATTACCAGTACCGTGGTTTTGGCGTGCCCGGCCTCGGACTGCGCCCAGACTTAGGTCGCGATCTGGTCGTGACCCCGTACGCATCCTTGCTGGCGCTCCCCTTCCAGCCGCAGGCGGTTTGCCAGAACATCGAACGTCTGCAGAGAGGGGGAATGCTCGGCTCCTATGGGTTCTACGAGGCGGTAGACTATACTGCGCGTCGTCTTCCTCCGGGGCACGATCGCGCCATCGTGCGTTCCTACATGGCGCATCATCAAGGGATGATCCTCGCCGCGTTGAGCAACAGCCTCTGCGAGAACATCATGGTGCAGCGTTTCCTCGCGGATCGGCGCATTCAGAGCGTCTCTCTCCTCTTGCAAGAGGAAATGTCGCCGTGGACGCCGCTGGAAGTTCTTCCAGCCTACCCAGAGGCTCCGTCTCCGCTCCGCTGGGATCCTGGAATCGAGATAGCGCCCTGGGACGTGCCGTTGGAACTGCCTCTGCCTCAAGTGCATTTGGTATCGAACGGGCGATACAGCGTGGGGGTGACCCAGCGCGGCAGCGGATTCAGCCTTTGGAACGGCCTGGCGCTGACACGCTGGCGCGCCGATACCACAATGGACGGTTGGGGAACATGGATTTACCTCCAAGATGTCGAAAACGGCGGCCTCTGGTCGGCAACCTGGCAACCAACCGTCGTGCGACCGCGCAGTCAGTATGTGCGCTTCCATTCCCACATGGCCGAATTCGGACGACGCGACGGCGATATTTCCTCCCGCCTGGAAATCACGGTTGCGCCAGACGATGACGTCGAGATCCGTCGCCTGACGTTGATCAATCATAGCGATCGCCCTCGCCGACTGCGCGTGGTCAGTTACGCCGAAGTCGTGCTCGGTTCTGCAGAGGCAGATGAGCGTCACCCGGCGTTCAGCAAGCTCTTCGTAGAGAGCGAATACATCGCCGAGCTAGGCGCGTTGCTTTTCCACCGCCGACCACGCGCGGAAAGCGAGTCAACGGCCTATCTAGCGCATCTTCTGGCCTTCGAGAATAGGAACAGCAACCTGTTTTGGGAGTGTGATCGGGCGCGATTTCTCGGTCGCGGCCGCACGTCACGCGCCCCCCTTGCCCTGCAACCCCAGGGAGAGGGACTGAGCCATACAACTGGCTACACCCTCGACCCCGTCATGGCGCTGGGCAGCGAAATCGAGTTGCCCCCCTATGCCACCATCCGCGTGGCGTTCGTGACCCTGGCAGCAGCCGACCGTCAGGACGCGCTTGAGCTGGCGCGCCGCTGCCGCCAATGGGTCTGGTTGGAACGCGCCTTCTCGCGCGCCCGCTATGCTGCCGAGACCGGCCTGCAACGTCTTGCTTTCCCCACATCAGAACTGCAACTCGCCGAACAATTACTCTCCCTTCTTCTCTATCCCCATCACGCCCTGCGCGCCTCGCCGCGCACACTGAGCGCCAATCAGAAAGGTCAATCCGGCCTTTGGGCTTGGGGGATTTCGGGGGATCACCCCATTTTGCTCGTACGTCTCCAGAGTGCGGAGGATACTTCCCTCTTGCAATTCTTGTTGAAAGCCCATACCTATTGGCGCGAGCGTCAAATCAAAGTGGACTTGGTTCTCCTCAACGAACACGAGAGCAGTTATGAACAGAGCAACGAAGGAATCGTACACCGTCTGCTGGCGCGCCAGGGCAGCGACCCGTGGCTGAACCGCCCCGGTGGAATCTTCCTTCTGCGTCTCGATCACCTGAGCCAAACCGACCTCAACCTCGTGCTCAGTGCAGCCCGAGTTGTGTTGGATAGCCGAAAAGGGCCGCTGGCGAAACAGCTCCGGGCGGTAGAGCAGATGGAACCAACGCTGCCGATCTTTATTCCTCTCCCCTCCACTCCAATCAAAAGGGAAGCGACGCCCCCGCTGCGCCGGCCCGATAATCTCATCTTCGACAACGGTTTTGGCGGCTTCTCCGCTGATGGGAGGGAATACCTGATCTACCTGGAGCCAGGCCAATATACCCCTGCACCCTGGGTTAACATCATCGCCAACGCAGGGTTCGGTTGCCTGGTCTCGGAAAGCGGCGGGGGATATACATGGGCCGGAAACAGCAGCGAGAATCGTCTCACCCCCTGGAACAACGACCCGGTGACCGATATGCCGGGGGAGGCAATCTACCTGCGCGATGAGGAAACGGCTGCCATTTGGTCGCCGACCCCGCTGCCGGCCGGCGAGGCTGCTCCTTACCTTATCCGTCATGGAGCTGGCTACTCGATCTTTGAACACCACAGCCATGGGTTAAAGCAACAAGTCCATATTTTCGTTCCCCCCGATGCGTCGATCAAAATCGTCAAACTGAGGCTAGAAAATCTCTGGTCGCGTCCACGCCGCATCACGGCGACTTTCTATGTGGAATGGACGCTGGGATCGACGCGTCAGCGAATGCAGGCATATCTCACGCCGGAATTTGCGGTGGACCCGGTCGCCTTGCTGGCGCGCAATCCTTACAACGAGGAGTTCGGTCAATGGGTCGCCTTCGCCGCGGCCAGCAAAATGTTGCATGGGATGACCGCCGACCGCGCTGAATTCCTGGGTCTTGGCGGCTCGCGGACCCGGCCGGCCGGTCTGTTGCGAATCGGGCTGGCTGGTACCGTCCAGGCCGGACGCGACCCCTGCGCGGCGCTTCAACTCCACTTCGATCTATCGCCGGGCGGAAGCGAGGAAGCGCATTTCCTGCTCGGCCAGGGCTACAACCGGCAACACGCCCTGCAACTGGTTTCCCACTATCAGGAGGCCGCGCATGTCGCGGCCGCCTGGCGCGCCACGCAGGCATTCTGGGATGACCTGCTTGGTCGCATCCAGGTCAAGACGCCGGACATGGGGATGAACCTCATGCTCAATCACTGGCTGCTTTACCAAACCCTCGCCTGCCGCATTTGGGGCCGTTCGGCACTCTACCAGTCTTCCGGCGCGTTTGGCTTCCGCGACCAACTGCAGGATGTGCTAGCGTTGCTTTATGCCGCGCCTTCGATCGCCCGACGACACATTCTGCAAGCAGCCAGCCATCAATTCGAGGAAGGCGATGTGCTTCACTGGTGGCACCCCTCGCCATCGGAGGTCAATGCTCTAGCGCATCCGGAAAGCCGCGAAGCAACGGCTTCGCCGGCAAATCCCCCAACGGGAGCCGACAGAGGTCGAGCGCGTGGCGTACGCACGCGTTGCTCCGATGACCTGTTCTGGTTGCCCTTCGTCACGGCTCAGTACGTGACGACTACTGGAGACGATACCATTCTGCAAGAAAAAGCCCCTTCCC
>FMSI01046436.1_pt1 | contig 15351 bp, 15 predicted proteins | sample 1504471 | NCBI WGS metagenome assembly FMSI01 (sample SAMEA4475357, study PRJEB15587) | soil metagenome | biome: Soil; feature: Field | place: India | collected 2015-03-11 | depth 0 m
AATTTTGCTTATCAGCTATAATTATTAACAATATGTTCATGTTGCCACCAATTGTCAATGATTTTTTAAATTCATTTAAAAAAAGAGGGTTCCAAATATATATTGTCGGTGGAGCGATAAGAAATTTACTACTCAATCAAGAAGTGAAAAATTGGGATTTTGCTACCGATGCCAAACCGGAAGAAATTATAGAATTATTCCCTGATAGTTTTTATGATAATAAATTTGGAACGGTTGGTATTGTTCAAAAAATTAATGGAAAAGAATTAATTTTTGAGGTAACGACTTTCCGAAAGGAAGAAGAATACAAAGATTTTCGCCATCCGGAAAAGATTAAGTGGGCACATACGATTGAGGAAGATTTAGCGCGAAGGGATTTTACTATCAACGCCATAGCTTATGATGGTAAACAATTAATTGATCCTTATCATGGTCAAGAACATCTTAAAAAAAAACTTATTGTTGCCGTTGGTGATGCAGATAAAAGATTTAATGAAGATGCTCTTCGGCTAATACGAGCCATTCGTCTAGCCTGCCAATTGGGATTTTTAATTGAGGAAAAAACCAGACAATCAATAAAAAAAAACGCCTCGCTGATTACTAAAATCTCTTGGGAAAGAATTAGGGATGAATTCTTAAAAATATTGGCGAGTAATCACCCATCAGAAGGTATTTTATTTTTACGAAATACCGGTCTTTTATCTTTTATCCTTCCGGAACTTGATGTTTGTTTTGCCATTCCTCAAAAAAGTCCCAAACGTCACCACATCTATGATGTGGGAACTCATCTTGTTAGGGCTCTTAAATATTGCTCATCAAATGACCCAATCACCCGCTTTGCTACCTTGATTCACGATGTTGGTAAAGCAAAAACTTTTAAGCAGGATAAAAAAACTAACCTGATTACTTTTTACAACCATGAAGTCGCGGGGACCCAGCTGGCTCAAAAAATCGCCGATCGCTTTAAGTTGTCTAAAAAACAAAAAGAAAAACTTGTCCGTTTGGTTAAATTTCATCAGTTTACTGTCTCAGAAATTCAAACCGATAAAGCCATTAGGCGATTTATTAGAAATGTTGGAAAAGAGTATCTTGATGATATTATTAGTTTACGCTTTGCTGATAGATTAGGTAGTGGCGCCAGGGCAACTTCGTGGCGTTTTGATCTTTTCAGAAAACGTTTAATTGAAGTTCAAAAAGAACCTTTTAAAATTACTGACCTTAAAATTAATGGCTACGACGTAATGAGAATTTTAAAAATAAAACCCGGTCCAAAAGTTGGTCAGGTTTTATCCCAAATATTTAACGACGTCGAGGAGGGGAAACTTAAAAATGAAAGGGAAACTTTGTTAAAGGAAATTGAGAGATTCAAAAATTAGAGAGTAGAAAACTTGTTTTTTTCTTTCCCAACTGTTGTCTCTTCACCATGGCCGGGATAAACAGTTACCTCTTCCGGCAAACTCAATATCCTTCTTAATGAATTTTTTAAATCTTTTTTGTTACTGTATGAAAAATCATATCTACCTATGCCGTTTTTGAATAATGTATCGCCGGTAAAAATAATTTTCTCGTCGGGAAAGTAAAAACAACAACTACCCGGCGTGTGGCCGGGGGTAAAAAAGATTTGCCATTTAAAATTTTCAATTTCCATTAATCCATCACGTTCAAAATTCTTAATTATCTTTATTGGTAGAATTATTGGTTTATATCCTAAAAAGTATTGGGCTGTTTCTGCCAATCTATCAACTAAAAAATGGTCTTTAGAGGAAATATATAAAGGAATCTTAAACGATCTTTGCACCTCTCCTGCCGCCATTAGGTGATCAAAATGACCATGGGTAATCAGCATACCACTTAACACTAGATTCATTCTCTGAAGTTGCTCCAAAATAAACCCTGCTTCATCGGCAGGATCAATAATGAGACACTTTTTTTCTCTTATCAAAAAATAACAATTCGTCGCCAGTTGCCCAAGAGAAAAGCGTAGTATTTTCATATTAAATAAATTTTTAGACTTTTTGCTTATTGTTTCTTCTTTTTTTCAAGAGCGACAAGTATTGGTGTGGCAACAAACGGAGAGGAATAAGTACCGGTAACCGTACCAATCAAAAGGGTAATGACAAAAAAGCGGATGGTTGACCCTCCTAACAAGATTAAAGCCAAAAGCATAAAAATAATCGTCATGGAGTTATTAAGCGATCTTACCATCGTTTCCGTTAAGGCTTTATTAGCGGCAAATTCTATATCAATTTTCTCTTCTGATTGATAATATTCTCTTATCTTATCAAAGATGACGATCGTATCGTGGACTGAGAATGACATGGTAGTTAACAAAGCAGTGACAAATAAAGTGTCAAGCTCGGCACCGAAAAAATGGGAAATTAATGAATAACTACCAACAACGACTAAAAAATCATGTAACATCGCTAAAATAGCCGCTAAGGCAAAATTAAAACTTTTAAAAGCGAAACTCATATAAATTAAAATCCCAAAAATTGCCAAAAATGAAGCAATGACTGTTCTTACCATTGTCTCACGACCCAAAACTGGTCCTACGGTTTCAAATTTCATTAAATCAAATTTTGCCTTAAATTTTTTTTCTAAACTTTTTCTTAGTTTTAACTCTTTTTTTTCATCGATTGGTGATGTTCTTATTTGAACAATTTTTCCTTTTTGGTTTATATTAAAGACATTAACTTTATTTTGTTCAAAAAAATTTTTGAACAGCTCTGGCTGTATTTTTTTATCAATCAAATATTCTAAGTTTGTCCCCCCAACAAAATCAATAGAAAACCGATAGCCCCATTTGATGATAGAAAATAGACCAACACTGATAATTATCAAAGAAATTAGAAAACAGATTAAACGATGCTTAAGAAAGTTAAGCATAATTAAATTAAAAATTAAAAGTTAAAAATTTAGACAATGTAAGGATGCCAAATTAAAACTTTTAATTTTTGCCTTTTAACTTTTAACTTGTTTATAAAATAAACCAATTAATCTTTTTGTTATCACCACTCCTGTAAATAAACTCGTCGCTACCCCAATCGCCAATGTCAAAGCAAACCCTCTAACTAATCCAAACTGTGGCAAAAACTCCCAATTAAGAGGATTAAAAAGAATAAAGGCTACTAAAAGGGTTGTCAAATTAGCATCTTTAATAGCATCAATGGCTCGACCAAAACCAAGTCTTATTGCCACATCATAATCTTTGCCCGCTCTTAATTCTTCTTTTATTCTTTCAAAAATCAAGATATTGGCATCAACCGCCATCCCGATAGAAAGAATAAATCCAGCTACTCCCGGTAACGTCAAGACAACGGGTATTAAACGAAAAATGGCCAAGGAAATCAGACCGTAAATAATAAGAGCAATAGCGGCAATAATGCCTAACTTGCCATAGTAGGCGATCATAAAAAATAAAACCATTAAAAGCCCAACTACTCCCGCATACACACTTTTTTTCACTTCAGTCGCTCCTAAAGTTGGGCCGATGTTTCTTTGTTCAATTAATTTAATCGATAATGGTAAAGCGCCAGAATTAATCGCAATGGCTAATTTTTTTGCCTCCTGAACGGTAAAATTACCGGTTATTACTGCGTTACCATCAACAATTGGTTGTTGAACTACTGGCGCTGAGATAAGAAAATCATCAATAAAAATCGCCACTGGTTTGCCAACGTTACGAGTGGTAATATCAGCAAATAATTTAACTCCTTCTTTATTAAAAATTAAAGACACTTGGGGCTTACCATTCTGGGGATCAAAACTTAATTGGGCTTTTTTTATATGTTTCCCAGTAAATCCGGTGTCTTTGGTTAATCTAGTAAAAATTGGTGTTGTCGTAGCGATCTTTGCCTCAACTGTTGCTTCTTCTTTAAATGATAACTGAGCGGTTCTACCAATAAGATTAATTGCTTGAGAAATGTCAGTCACCCCGGGAAGATCAACGCTTATTCGATATTTGCCTCCTGACTTTAATGTCTGGATCATTGGTTCAGAAACACCAAAGTAGTTAACTCTCTTCTCAATTATATCTCTTGTTGAATCTAAGGCATCATCTAAATCGGACGGGGAAATTTTGGTTGTATCGGCTTCAAAAATTAAGCGACTCCCACCTTTAAGATCTAAACCTAAATGAGTTTTAAATTCTTTTTTTAGATTGAAGCCAAAAACATTTACCGAAATCGTTGGTGGATTTATTGTGTAATTAAATATGCGAAAATTCTCTGGTAAATCAATCCAGACTAGTAGTATTAATAGCGAAAACAGGATAGAAATTTTTAACAATTTCATCGATGATGATTAGCTTATTTACTACTGAGTAATTATTTTAACAATTCTTCTTCTATCCCAACCAACATTATTTTTGGCTGTTTTAAAAATCGCCAAATGAAGGGGTCATTGTTTTTTTTACGAAAAATAAATTCCTCTTCGGTCATGACGGTATAATTTATCGGCCGGCCAAAGTTTTTTTCCGCTTGAGAAATAATTACCTCAACTTCGGGAATAACAATCACCCCAACAAAAAGGATATATATTTCATCATCTTTAATGGCAAGATTTTTAGCAAACTTAGTTGACAAAACAATAAATTTTACCTTACCAATTTTTGGAAGATTTTTATAAATCTGGGTAGGTAAAAATCCGGTTTTTGTAAAAATTCGTAAAAATTCATCATAAAAAAGATAATTTTTATTAAGACTGTAATAAACTTTATTAAGCCGTCTTTCTTTTAGGAGTAATTTTTCTTCTGACAAATTATCAAGCTCTCGCTTGACGGCATTCACTTCTTCGTCTACTTCTCGAACAATGCTTCTCAGATAATAATTTTCATTGGGATGATGGAAAAAAAATTCTAAAATTTTACGTCTTGTTTTTGAGGGGATAATATTTTTTAACATAAAATTAGTTTAGTAAATTACTTTATTGCCTACCGGTAAAATTTCAATAAATATCTGACCTCTTACCATTAATATCTCCTTCCTCTCCTTATTAAGAAACCTCATTAAATCTTTTTCATTTTTCCTTTCCCAAAAAGCAGTAATTGCATTGCCATCCTGAAATATTAAAGCATCGCCATTTCCCAACAATTTATAAAGAAGATGCCCTCCTTCATAACCGTCATTAGCAAGTGATTCATGAGCAAAGACGATAACAACATTTTTGGCCTCAAGTTGTTTACCCGTATTTTTATCAAGATGTGGTTCGCCTCCATTGGTTCTTAAATATGTGTTCCTGCTTCTTACATAATCCCATACGACCGAATATTGAGAAGCCGATTGTGTCCAGAACCCAAAATCTATTTTTTCTATTGTTCCTCTTTCTTTTAATGACGCATCATCTTTAAATTTCCAGGGAGTAAATGTCTCATCCCATGATCTTCCTTTATCGTCAATATTAGTTAAGCCCCTTTTATCCTTAGCAAACTGCCATAGCTTTATTGTTGATGAATAAACTGTATGTTCTGTTGCTCTTCCTGGTAACCGTTCATAATCTCGCCAAAAATAAGGATAGGGGACGGAAAATTGATTTAAATCATTGTAAAGAGACCAACCAATTTTTTTGATGTAACCTAAAGCATCAGCTGGTCCAGGTGTATTCGCTCCACCAACATGGGCATAAAGCGGATAGCTTCCATACCCTTCAAGAATTTTAATAAAATAAATTCGCGCCGAACGAATTGGGCCGATATAAGGAGCATCTTTACAATAATAGATTGCTAAAAACCTCGTAATCCCTCCTTCTGCCACAACCTCATAAACGACATCGGCTGATGATAATCCCGATTGTGGCCTAGCATCTACGTGGTTTTCTATCATCACCCCCAAAGGTCTTCTCTTTTCCCATTTAGATTTTTGAGTTTTAGTCAACATTTCGCCATTTAAAGGACATTCTTCTGTTTTTGGTTCATTGGTAATCTCACTTCCGTTAAAATTATTTCCGTTGCCTTTTGGCACTTTATATTCTGTAACTAAAGGGGAAATAAATTTCTCAGGCCCCTGAGAAAAAAAAGAATAAGAGGTATAAGCTGATAAAAGAAAAATTATAAAACTAATAAAAAAACCGGCTTTTTTATTGATCATAAAAATTAACTTTAATTTCGGGTTTTAACGAGTATAAAATATAAAATTTAAATATAAAATTTATAGATTTTATAATCTCTTATCATCTTATTTTTTATCCGTCGAAAAACTGTTTTTTATAGCTTCCTGCTCTTCTTCAGATAACTCATGCTTTTCTCCTTTTCCTTTTTTAACCTTTTTTGTGTAAACTCGTAATCCGTCTCGGGTATAAATAAAATTAATGATTAACCCATTATTTTCAGCATCAAGAAAAGCTAAAACAAAACTCTGCTCTCCCCCTATTCTTTCAAAAGGATTAAAACGAACTAAACCAATCTTTTGTAAATGGAATTTAGACTTATTTATCTCCTCATCTAGCTCTTTTTTAATTAGACTTATTTCTTTTTTAAAATTATCATTTGTATTTAATAAGTGATCAAGGATATCATCAATGTTTCTTTTTCTGGTACGAGAAACTAAATTATAGTAATGACTTCTTAATTTAAAAATGATAAAAGTCAAAGTAAGCAACCAAATAAAAAAAACAACGGCAACTATGATAACCATTTGGATACCATTGTAACTTCTTTACAAATAAGTGTCAATATGTTTTAATATTTAAAAATGAACAAATAAAATTTGAGAACTAATGCTTTTAATGTTTTTAGTATAATATTTTGAAGATCTTGCTTTTTTTTACTATTTTATGCCAAAAAAAACAAAAAAAGAAAAAATAATTGCTCAATATCGAAGAAAGTTAAAACTTCTGGAAAGATTACAGACCCCACCATCATTTAAAAAAGAGGTAATATCAACCCAAAGTTCAAAAAAAGCTACCAATAAAACCGAGTTAAACATAACTTTTGAAAAGAAAAATAAAGATAGCGATACAGAAACAGTCTCTTTTTTTTTAACCGATCTGCGAAAAAGTTTCATTCTGATAGGGGTAATAATTGCGCTTGAAATTTTGCTTTATTTTGTTAGGATTATAAAATAAATTGAAAGGGGGTGATATTATGGCATCAATGTACTGTGTTAAATGTCGAGGAAAAAAAGAAGTAACCAATCCTCAAAAAGTAACCATGAAAAATGGTAAACCAGCCATGAAAGCCAAATGTCCTGATTGCGGTACAGGAATGTATAAAATAGGCACCGCATAAAAGAATTTTTTAATATTAAAAAACCACTCCTGAGATTTAATCTCAGAGGTGGTTTTTTATAAAATTTTATATAAGAAATATCTCCCCCTTCTTTTTATATGTTGCCGCCTTCCCTTCTAGAATACTTTCAAAAAGAGTCACTTTTTTAACCGGAAAAGAGATATTAATTTTTAGCTTACTTAGTCTTTTCTTTAAAGCAAAATATTGTTGTTTGGAGGGAATACGACAACGGGCTAAAGTTAAATGAGGAATGAATTTTTTTTCTCCATAAGAATTAGTAGTTACAGCAGCTTTTACTTTATCAACTAATTGTTCTAATTTTTTCTCTCGCCTAAAACCAAGGTAAATAACAATTTTTTTATTAATAAAGAGACCAACATAGGTAGAATAGAGATAAAAAGATTGCTGATCAAAAAGACTTCTTTCTAGTTGTTCTTTTATTTTCTCCTCATCCTTCCTTTCTCCGTAAAATTGAAGAGTGATGTGAAAATTTTCCCGCGGCACCCACCTAAAATCAGGGTACAGTTGTTTAATCTTCACTAACTCTTTTTCTACCTTTTTTTTAACTGATAAAGGCAAATCAATTGCCACAAACAATCTCATAATTTAAGTAAATTTCATAATAATTTTTCTTGTTGAAAACTTATTTAATAAAGGAGTAACAACCCTCACTATTGCCCCAACTTTTCTAGCTTGTTTCTTTTTTTGCCTAATTTTTGGGTCACCTTGGGTAACGGCAATAATTTTTGGATTAATTGTCTTGATCATATTAAAATATTGTTGATCGCTAGAAAAAAATGGAAGAGTGACTACTAAGTCAATCATATCTAATGAAGCCAAAATTTCTGCCCGCTCTTTTTGCTTGTGGATAGGATCTCTTTTTTTATCTTTTTTAATGAATTTATCAGACTCCAAAGCAACGATGAGAAAATCACCAATAGCCTTTGCTTTTTTCAAAAACTTGATATGTCCATAATGGATTAAATCAAAACATCCACCCACGAGCACGGGTTTCTTTCCTTTAATAATTAATTTGCTTTTCTTTTTTTTTAATTGATTAAAGGAAACAATTTTCGCCATTTTTTAGTAAATTTTAAATTAAAACCATTAGCTTCTTTTTTATTTATTAAGGGCTTTTACCAACTTAAGTTCATTCTCAATAAATTTAAAACCACAACGATTTAAAATTAGCATTAAAGAATAAGAAATTATACAATAGAAACATGAACCTAACAACGGAAATAACCGAAGAAAAGCAAAAAATTCTCATCGTTTCAAAAACCAATTTTCCTTTTATTTCTCTTTTAAAATCAGAGTTAAAAAAACATCAAGCAGAGGTTTTTTTTTCCTCAAAAATCCCTAAATCGCTGGCATCATTCGATTATTGCTTATTTATCAATGAAACGTTAGATATTAATACCCTTATGAATATTAATGTTAAACGGCTTATATTAATTTTTTTTAATCAAGGAGCTCAAATGGATCAATTCTTAAAAAACTTGCCTCATCAAATAAAAGTAATTAATATCACTGGTGATATTATTAAAGAAAATGATATCGAGAGAATCCTTTGGTTCTCTTTTTCACAAACAAAAGAGAAATACTTAAGACTTTTTTTTCCAAAAGTTTATAAAATAGAAAAAGAGGGTTTTCAAAGATATTGGCAAAAAATAAATCTCCTTCTAACTCCGAAAAGATTAATTACCTTATTTATTAGTTTCTTTATCCTTATTCATCTGGCCTTTATTATCCCTTTAATTGGCTCTTTCATATTTATTTATCGAGGTGTTTTGTTACTCAAGCAAGAAGACTTTAAAAAAACTAACTCTTCAATCAACGCTAGCAAAATACTACTTAAAACTACTCAAAGACTCTATCTTATCTCAAGACCAACTTATTCATTATTTTCACTCGCTCTTTTTCCCGATAACCTCATTGATATGGCTGAGAAAACTCAAAATATTCTTAGTTATCCTTATGAAATAAACACTCACGCTAAGGAAATTCAAAAATTACTTTTTAAAAAAAATAAAAATACCAAGGAAAAATTATCTCTTAATCTTCATGTAAAAAAATTAAAAAAAAGCATTACTTATTTAGATGAAGATCTTAAAAGTATTAATCAAAAAATTCCCTCTTATTTTTTGCCTTTAAAAAATATTAAATCTCAATTATTGGAGGTTTCCGATGGTGTTTCTAAAATAAAAAAAATTTTTGAGCATCTAGATATTATTTTAGCTAAAGATAAAGAATTAAAATATTTAATTTTTTTTGCCAACAACAGAGAACTTCGACCAGGTGGTGGTTTTTTAGGATCTTTTGGGGTTATTGACGTTAAGGACTACTCTATAGAAGATATTAAAATTTATGATGTTTATGATGCTGATGGTCAGTTAAAAATTCATATAGAGCCCCCTGAACCAATCAAAAAATATCTTAATCTACCTCATTGGTTTCTTCGTGATTCCAACTTTTCACCGGATTTTTTGGAAAACTATCTCAAAGCGCAATTTTTTTTAGAAAAAGAGCTGCAAATGTCAGATTTCGCGGGAGCAATTTTAATCACGACAACTAGCATTGAACAAGTTCTGTCGGCGTTTGGGGATATTTATTTACCGGACTTTGGTGAATACATCAACAGTAAAAATTTTTATTTAAAAGCCCAGATATACTCAGAAAAAGGGTTTTTCCCTGGCTCCATTCAAAAAAAAAGTTTCTTATCAGCTCTTACGCGGCAGATTGTCATTAATTTAGAAAATGTTTCTTTTATCAAACTCGCCATGGCAATTAAAAAATCCCTCGATGAAAAACAAATTGTTATCTACTTTGATAACCAACGATTACAAAATTTTATTGACATGTGGTACTGGTCGGGGCGCCTAATCGAACCTAAGTGCGCTAATTCTTTTGGAAATTGTTTTGCCGATTATTTTTTTGCCTACGATGCTAATCTCGGCGTTAATAAGGTTAATTTTTTTATTAATCGTTCTTTTATTTTTAAAACCAATTTTGACTCTAAAGGTACTATTAATCATTTACTCATAGTTAATTATAAAAACGATTCTCCTGGAGATTTCTTCCCAGGCGGGACGTATCGAAATTTTTTTCAAGTCCTTCTGCCAAAAAATACTATTTTAAAAAGTATCACTAAAGATGGGGTAATAATTGAGGATTATACTGAACAAATTAATCAACTAAAAAATATTGGTTTTTTCTTTGAAGTGCCACCAAAAAAGACGGTAGAAATAAAAATTGACTATCAATTATCGCAAATGTTGGAAAAAGGAAAACAAATTTATCAGTTAATTATTCAAAAACAAATTGGTTCCTCTAATAATGATTTAATTTTAGAATTTAACCTTCCCAAAAATATTTTTTTACTTAACCAAAACTTTTCTCCCCTTGTCAAAGAAAGAAACATTGTTTATAATACTGTTCTTAACACAGACAAAATTTTCTTTATTGAACTAATTAAAGAGTAATATTTTATAAAAGATGGAAAAACCACAGGGTAATAAACTTATTTTGGAGGCTAAAACTCGGACGATCTTTGGTCGTAAAGTAAAAAAATTAAGAGCCGACGGCTTTATTCCGGCTAATATTTACGGCCGAGAATTTAAATCTCAAGCGATAACTGTTAACTTTAAGGATTTCATTAAAATCTATAAAACAGCAAAAGAAACCGGTATTGTTTATCTTAAATTAAACGAAAATTTAATTCCTGTGCTTATCAAAAATCTCCAAAGAGACCCTCTTACTGATAATATACTCCATGTCGACTTTAGAAAAATTGATTTAGATAAAAAAGTACAAACTGAGGTTCCTATCAAAGTCGTAGGTGTTTCAAAAGCAGTAAAAGAACTAGGAGCAATTCTTTTAACTCATTTAAACTCTCTTTTAATTGAAGCCCTTCCGCAAAACATTCCCCCCACAATTGACATTGATATTTCATCTTTAAATGACATCGGTCAAGAGATTAAGGTGAATGATCTTCCTAAAACAAATAATTACGATATAAAAACTGCTCCTGAAAAAGTAATTGTTTCGGTAATTGCCCATAAAGAAGAAAGCACCACACCAGAGACAACAAGCGTTGCTCCCGAGGTTATTACCGAAATTCAATCTAAAGAAGCTGCACCGGAAGAAGATACTGAAAAAACAATAGAAAAATAATAAAACTCACGAAGAAAATATATCTTATTTTAACCAGATACTCCAAATACTGAATCTAAAAGCCAATAAATAATTTCCACTTTCTCATTGAAAACAACCCTTTCTGTGATAAAATAAAAAATATGACAATAATTAAATCAGAATTTGCTCTCGCCTTAAATCAAGTAGCCACCGAAAGAGGTATTTCAATAGATGATGTTATCACCTCAATTGAAGCAGCTATTATTGCTGCTTATAGAAGAGAATATCCCCAAAAAACAGGAAAAATTTATGCTAGAGTCAATCGAGAAACAGGAGAAACAAAAATATTTGAAGGTGATCATGATATAACTCCTCCAGGCTTCGGTCGTATTGCCGCACAAACAGCAAAACAAGTCATTCTCCAAAAAATAAGAGAAGTTGAAAAAAAAACTGTCACTGATCACTATAAGTCTAAAATTGGAACAATTATTCGCGGACGTATCATCCGTTATGATAGTAACAACTGCTATCTTGATATTGGAAAAACAGAAGCAATTCTTCCGAAAGAAGAACAAATAAAAAATGAGCGATATCAACTAAATAATTCCCTGATAGTCTATTTAAAGCAAATTATTAATGATAAATTTGGTAATCCTCGAATAATCGTCTCTCGGACTGATCCTAAATTAATCGAACAGCTTTTTAAAAGGGAAGTTCCGGAAGTAGCTAACGGCACCGTAATCATAAAAAAGGTAGTTCGCGAACCAGGTGAGCGAGCTAAAATTGCTGTTTACAGCACCCAAAGTGGGGTTGATCCAGTTGGGACTTGCGTTGGTCAAAAAGGCGTAAGAGTTCAGACGGTAACCGACGAATTAGGAGGAATGGAAAAAATAGACATTATTCAGTGGAATAATGATATAAAATTATTTTTAATTGCCGCCCTCTCTCCAGCAAAAGTAACAAATGTGGAAGTTGATGAAAAAGCTCGAGTAGCAAAGGTGATGGTTGATGAAAAAGAAGCCCCACTGGCTATTGGAAAAGGAGGAATTAATGTCAGTTTGGCTTCAAAATTAACCGAATTTGATATAGATATCATTCAAACAAAAACCAAAACTTCTTCGGAGGAAAAAATTAAAAATAAAGCAAGTTAAATTAATATTTTTTATTAACTATATGTTTCCTCGGCCGCCAGTCGTAACTATTTTAGGTCATGTCGATCATGGAAAAACTAGTCTTTTGGATTATATAAGACAAAGCCATTTGGCTGAAAAGGAACATGGTAATATTACTCAAAAAATTGGCGCTTATGAAGTTAAAACTGGAATAAAAGGCTACAAGACTGATAGGATTACTTTTATCGATACTCCTGGGCATGAGGCTTTTTCAAAATTAAGGGCACGGGGAGCTAACGTGGCTGATTTGGCAATCCTACTCATTGATGGAAAAGATTCCGTTATGCCCCAAACAGTTGAATCTATTGCTCATATTAAGGCGGCAAAAATACCTTATTTAGTGGCCATAAATAAAATTGACCTTCCCGAAGCCAATCCTGAAAAAGTAAAAAACGATTTAATAAAATACGAAGTTTTAGTGGAAGAAAAAGGTGGCTCAATCCCAACGGTCCTTCTTTCTGCTAAAACTGGCAAAGGAGTTAAGGAATTCTTAGAAACAATTCTCCTTCTTGCCGCTGATCTTAATTTACAATATAATCCTCACCATCCACCACAAGCTTATATTATTGAAACAAAAAAAGACAAAAGAGGAATCGTAGCAACTACAATAATCAAAGATGGCACTCTAAAAATTGGTGATGTTGTTTATGCTGATGAAGAAAAATTAAAAATTAAGGCCATGATAAACGACCAAGGAATAGTATTAAACCAAGTATTACCCTCGACTCCTTTTGAGCTTTTAGGCTTCAAACGAATACCTGAGGTAGGCGCTCTTATTCAAAATCAACCAAGCCAAAAGAAAAAGAAAAACCATCTCTTTTTATCTTACAAAAAAGAGGTGGATATGAAATCACTCTATTCCTCTGTTTCTTCTGAAAAGAAACTTTCTTTAATAATTAAGGCTGATTCTGTTGGTAGCCTTGAAGCTATTGATTTATTATTGGAAAAAAATAATAAAATTGAAACTATCTTAAAAGCAGTGGGGGATATTACTCAATCTGATGTTTTTCTGGCTAAAACAACAAAATCTATTATCATAGGCTTTTCTATCAACCCTCCATCGGAAGTCTTTGCTTTAGCTAAACAGGAAAAAGTAATTATAAAAACCTATAATATAATCTATGAACTAGAAAAAGAATTAAATGAAGCGACAAAACTCTTGATAGAAAAAGAAGAAAAAGAAAAAAATTTAAAAGGAGAGGCAAAAATATTGGCTGCTTTTATAATTGAAAAAGAACCAGTTTTTGGCGTCGAAGTTGTTAAGGGAAAAATCAATCTTGGTGATGAATTAGAAGCCTATCGTGATAATAAATTTATTGGCAAAACAAAACTTGTTTCTTTAAAAATTCGGGCAAAACGCGTAGAAGAAGTTAAAAAAGGTCAAGAAGCAGGAATGATTTTTTCTCCCTCTCTTGACATACGGGTGGGTGATGTGGTAAAATCTATCTTATAGTTTTATGAATAAGGATAATAACGTTTTCCAACGAATCAGTGAAATTATTAACAAAGGAAAAACTGGTAGTCTCCTTTTACCCACTAATCCTTCTTTTGATGCCGTGGCTGCCGCTACTGCTTTATATTTAGGACTAAATAAAGGAGGCAAAACAATAACCCTGGCTTGTGATACCGAAATTAAACACAATTTAACCGGTGTTGATAAAATCCAAAAAAATTTAGTCGCCAGCGGTGATAGTTTAGTCATTTCTTTTCCTTATATTGAAGGAGGAATTGATAAGGTAGATTATAATATCAAAGGAGACTTTTTCAATTTAATTATTACTCCCCGACCCGGTTACCAAAAACTTGACCCATCCCAAGTTAAATATTCATATACAGGAGGAGCGGTTGATTTTTTAATTACAATTGATGTACCTAGTCTTAACAGTTTAGGAAATCTTTACCACGAAAACCAAAAGCTTTTTGTTGGCTGCGACATCATCAATATCGACCGTCATTTAACCAACGCTCATTTTGGCACTGTTAATTTTGTTAATAAAACTTCTTCTTCTGTTTCAGAGCTAATTTTGACGCTTCTTAAAAATCTTAATATAGAAATAGATCCAGATATGGCCACCAATTTATATGCGGGAATAAGTGCTGCTACCAATAATTTTACTTCTTATTCTGTGACTGCCGAAACTTTTGAAAATGCCGCCCAACTTCTACGAGCTGGAGCGATAAAAAAAACTTTTAGAAAACCAGAAAAACAATTCTCGCCTTCTTTCCCTATCAAAGAAACTCAAAACATCAAACCAATTGAGGTAGTAGAAAAAGAGACTCAACCAGAACAAAATACTCCCCAGGATTGGCTTAAGCCAAAAATCTTTCGTGGCGGAAATCTGATATAATTTTTGTGTGAGTGATACTTTTTTTATTTTATTGATTATTGCTTTTGTTATTACCCTTTTCATCATCCGCTTTTGGCTTAATCAAATTGAGCAAAAGTCTAAACTTTCTGATGAGTTAATTCAATGGCTTAAAACCTCAACTAATAATGTTGACCAAAAATTAACCGAAAGTATAAAAATATTTACCCTTCATCTCTCTCAAATACAAAAGTCAATCGGTGAGTTTTCGCAAATTGGTCACTCAATGCAAGAGCTTCAAGAATTACTCACTTCACCTAAACTGCGTGGTAATATCGGCGAACAGGTTTTAAAAGAACTACTAGCACAATACTTTCCTCAAGACTCTTACAAAATTCAATATACTTTTAAAAATGGAGAAAGAGTTGATGCTATTATTAAAACTTCTCAAGGAATAATTCCTATTGATGCAAAATTTCCTATGGATAATTTTCGTCGAATGATAAAAGAAACTATT
>FMSI01001732.1_pt1 | contig 15350 bp, 15 predicted proteins | sample 1504471 | NCBI WGS metagenome assembly FMSI01 (sample SAMEA4475357, study PRJEB15587) | soil metagenome | biome: Soil; feature: Field | place: India | collected 2015-03-11 | depth 0 m
CTACCACAACTACCGCTACTACGTCCTGGACAGCCCCGAGATCAGCGATGCTGAGTACGATGAGCTCATGCGCCAGCTCAGGGAACTCGAGGCTAAATACCCGCAGTTCATCACCCCGGACTCGCCCACCCAGCGCGTCGGCGCTGCCCCAGTAGAAGCCTTCGGCGTGGTGGAGCACCCCCAGCCCCTCCTCAGCCTGGCAAACGCCTTCGATGATGAAAGCCTTGAAGCCTGGTACCGTCGTGCTGCAGATTTGCTTGGTGGGCGGAAGTTCGACTTTGTCTGCGAATTGAAAATAGATGGACTAGCGGTGGCGCTCACCTATGTGAACGGGCTACTCGAGGTGGGTGCTACCAGAGGCGACGGCTACCGCGGCGAAAATATCACCCAGAACCTGAGGACGATAAAGAGCATACCGCTCTCCGTGCCCAAGGACAGAGCACCGCGGCGCTTCGAAGTCAGGGGCGAGGTGTACATGCCTAAGACAGGCTTCAAAAAGCTAAACCAAGAGCGAGAAAAGGAGGGGCTCCCCCTGTTCGCCAACCCCCGTAATGCCGCCGCCGGCTCGGTGAGACAGCTCGATCCCCGTATCACCGCCCAGCGCCCACTGGACATCTTTATCTATGGCCTGGGCTGGGCTGAGGACGGCACCGCGCCCGACACCCACTGGGAGACACTGCAATACCTTAAGACCCTTGGCTTCAAAATAAATCCCAATGTCACCCACTGTAAAACCATGGCAGAGGTGCGTGACTATTATCGCCACTGGGTGGAGTACCGCGAGACGCTGCCCTACGATGTCGATGGTGTGGTGGTGAAGATAAACCCCATCCCCTATCAGGTGGAGCTGGGCTATGTGGGGCGAGAGCCCAGATGGGCAATAGCCTACAAGTTCCCCGCCACGCAAGCCACCACCCGCCTCATAGACATCGGCATAAACGTGGGCAGGACAGGCAGCCTCAACCCCTACGCCATCCTGGAACCGGTACAGGTGGGCGGCGTCACCGTGAAGAGCGCCGCACTGCACAATGAGGAGGATATCCACCGCAAGGACATCCGCATCGGCGACTGGGTCATCGTACAGCGCGCCGGCGAGGTGATACCGGAGGTGGTCGGTCCCGTCATCAGCCGCCGCACCGGAGAGGAGAGGATCTTCCACATGCCTGACCGCTGCCCGGTGTGCGGTGCTGAGGTGATAAAGCCCGAAGGCGAAGCCATGCACCGCTGCACCAACGCCGCTTGCCCGGCGCAGGCACTGGAACGAATCAAGCACTTCGTCAGCCGTGGTGCCATGGATATAGAGGGCATCGGCGAGAAACTGGCACAGGCTATGTTTGAAAACGGACTGGTAAAGGATGTGAGCGACATTTATGGACTCACCAAAGAAAAATTGCTGAAACTAGAGAGGATGGGGGACAAGAGTGCCTCCAATGTCCTCAACTCAATCGAGAAGAGCAAGGACCGTCCCCTGGCACGGGTTATCTTCGCCTTGGGCATCACCCACGTCGGTGAGGAGACCGCGGAGCTCCTTGCCGAGCACTTCCACAGCATTGATGAACTGGCTAAAGCCAGCAGAGAGCAGCTAATGGAAATACCCTCCATAGGGCCAAAGATTGCCGATAGCATCGTGGCTTTTTTTCGGCAGGAACAGAACCGCAACATCATCGAAAAACTGCGCCGCGCCGGCGTCAGAATTGAGGAAAAGAAAGCTGAAGCAAAAGAACTCCCTCTCGCTGGTATGGAATTTGTCATCACCGGCAGGCTGGAATCGTTCACTCGCCAGGAGGCGGAGGCTAAAATAAAAGCCCTCGGCGGCAGGGCGGGTTCCGATGTCACCAGAAAGACGAACTTCCTGGTGGTCGGTGCCGACCCCGGCGCCAAGCTGGCGCGTGCCCAGGCGCTGGGCATCAAACAGCTCAGCGAGGCAGAATTTCTGGAGCTCCTGCGCCGTGCCGAAAGTCAGCTAAAGTAAAGTCTCCGATGAAGCTTATAATAGGTCTGGGAAACCCGGGCAGGGCTTATGCCTCGAGCCGCCATAACATCGGCTTCCGCTGCATCAACCTTCTGGCACGGGTGCACTCCATCCCCCTCAGGCAAAACCAGTGCCGGGCACAGACCGGCAGCGGCGAGATAGCCGGCGTGCCCGTGCTGCTGGCAAAACCAAAGACTTTCGTCAACCTTTCCGGCGAAGCCGTCAGCCGGCTGATGCAAAAGCACTCCATAACCGCCGATAATGTCATCGTCATCCACGATGACCTCGACCTGCCCCCGGGCAGGCTGCGCATTCGCAAAGGTGGCAGCGCCGGGGGACACAAGGGCATAAACTCCATAATCTCCGCCATTGGCAGCAAAGACTTCTGCCGTATCAAGGTAGGCATTGGTCGCCCGGTGGGACCAGATGGTACGCCCACCACCGACGAGAAAATAATCGTGGACTATGTCCTCGGCGACTTCACATCTGACGAGGAGAAAGCCATTGGGCCAGTTATCAGCAGGGTGGCTGAAGCCATCGAATGTCTGCTCACCGAGGGCTTGAGCACAGCCATGAACCGCTTCAACCGATAGGCATTTTGATGGCAGAAATGTGTCCTGAAGCCCCGCAACTAGACCGGCGCCCTATTAATGTCGAGCTGGAGGTGGGCTTTTCCGAAGGCGGCGCCATCGGTGCTGGTGGCGGAGATGGCGGTGGTGGAGGAGGTGGAGGTGGCGGCTGAGGCTGCTAGTGACTGACCGGGCGGTCAGCAATTTCTTCTTCGCCAAAGAGGATACCTAGAGTGAAAAGACTAATCGCAAGCGCATTGCTATTCTGCGCAGTGCCCTTTACCGCTCCAGCTGGTTGCCTTGTGCCCAAAAGCGCCCTGATCGGCGAATTCGTCAGCTGTCTGGTTCAGATGAACGCCGAAGCTCTAGACGAGGTACAGTCCGAATTAGACACAATCGACCGCAATCTTTACCTGACCGAGGAGAGGTTATTGAAACTGGAGGAGGTGGTAACGCCGGCGTTGCAATGGATAGAGGAGCACATCCGAGAACACAGGCTTCCATCCAACTCTGCCACAGTGAAAATCCAGACAACTCTGGTTTGCCACCGTTAGACTTCGTGGTATAATTGCCTTCAGGCTTTTCCCCGATTCTTGAACGTGCTATGTCCAGAGTGGCGGAGAGGAAGATAGTCATCGGCGTAATCGGCGGCAGCCAGTGCACCGCCCAGGAGGCAGCACTAGCCGAGACGGTGGGCAGGGAACTTGCCAAGAGGGGGGCAATAGTTATCTGCGGCGGTTTGGGCGGTGTGATGGAGGCTGCCTGCCGCGGTGCCGCTATCGAATCAGGCACGACCATCGGCGTGCTCCCCGGCGATAGCCCCTCATCAGCCAACCAGTTTGTCCAGATCCCCATCGCCACAGGTCTGGGCGAAGCTAGAAACTTGGTCATAGTAAAGTCAGCCCAGGCGATAATCGCCATCGGCGGCGATTATGGTACCCTGAGCGAGATCGCCTTCTGCCTAAAAAACGGCACACCGGTCGTGGGCTTGAACACTTGGTCCTTCTCCCGAAACGAAAGGGAGGATACGTCAATAGTCCGCGCCGAGGATGCCGTGGATGCCGTGGAAAAAGCCATCGCGCTGGCAAAGGAACGGAAAAGGTGCTAGGAGCAATCCCATGACAAGAAGCCCCGCAACCATCAGTAAAATCGCCGCCCGTGAAATCCTGGACTCTAGGGGCAACCCGACCGTAGAAGTAGATGTGGAACTGTCCGACGGTAGCTTTGGCACTGCCGCTGTCCCCTCCGGCGCCAGTACGGGCAAATACGAAGCCGTGGAACTACGCGATGGCGATAGGTCCCGCTACGGCGGCATGAGTGTGCTCAGGGCGGTGGAAAATATTCTCAGGGAAATAGCACCGGCGCTGCTCGGTATGGCAGCTTCAGAGCAGGAAACCATCGATGAAAAGCTCATCAAGCTGGACAGCACCGAAAATAAGTCACGTCTCGGTGCCAATGCCATACTCGGCGTCTCTCTGGCAGTAGCCAGAGCCGCTGCCGTGTCCCGCGGCTTGCCCCTATACCGTTATCTCGGCGGCAATTCTGTCAGCCTCCTGCCCGTGCCGATGATGAACATCCTCAACGGCGGTAAACATGCTGCTGACTCCACAGACTTTCAGGAGTTCATGGTGGTGCCCGCCGGTGCCCCCAGCTTCAAAAAAGCACTCCAGATGGGCACCGAGGTCTACCATGCCCTGAAGAAGGTCATCAAGGACAGGGGCTTGAGCACCAACGTCGGAGACGAGGGCGGTTTTGCCCCATCGCTGAAGTCGAACAAAGAGGCGGTGGAACTGATACTTGTCGCCATTGAAAAAGCGGGCTACAAAGCGGGTAAGGACTGCTTCATAGCCCTCGATCCCGCTGCCAGCAGCTTCTACCAGGACGGCAGGTATTTACTCAGCCGTGAGAGTTCCTCCCTCACCAGCAGCGAGCTCATCGAGTACTACGCCCGCTGGGTGGACGACTACCCCATCGTGAGCATCGAGGACGGGCTGGCTGAGGACGACTGGGACGGCTGGGTGGCACTCACTGCGAGATTAGGCGATAAAATCGCCCTGGTGGGGGACGATCTTTATGTGACCAACCTCAGGCGTCTGGAAACCGGCATCGCCAGGCGGGCATCCAATGCCATTCTAATAAAGCCCAACCAGGTGGGCACGCTTACCGAGACAATCAACACGGTAAAGAGGGCTCAGAAGGCTGGCTGGCTGACCATAATCAGCCACCGCTCTGGTGAGACGGAAGACACCACCATCGCTGACCTGGCGGTGGCTATGGGTTCGGGGCTCATCAAGACCGGTGCCCCCTGCCGCAGCGAGCGTGTGGCGAAGTACAACCGCCTGCTCAGGATTGAAGAGGAACTGGGCACCAGAGCTCGCTTCCCGGGCAAGGAGATTTTCCAGAGACACGGAGGTAAATAGCATGGAAATAATCCAAGGCGTACACCAGATAAAAGTTCCCCTCCCGGGTGGCTCGCTGGACCACGTAAACGTCTATGTATTGCATGGGGACAAGGGCAATGTACTCATAGACACCGGATTCGACACACCTGAAGCCTTCGCTGCGCTCAGGGACGGGCTAAAACTGGGGGGTTTCGGCTTTAAAGACATAACCCACATCATCATCACCCACATCCATCCCGACCACTACGGAATGGCAGCAAAACTGAAACAGATGACCGGAGCAACAGTTGCCTTCAGTGAGACCGAAGAGAAGCTGCTGGAGTCCCGCTATCAGAACCCGGAGAGCCTGCTGGCAGAGATGAGGGAGCTCCTCCAAGCGAACGGCGTCCCCGAAGAGGACCTGCCGGAGCTGGTTGAGGTTGCCATGCCGCTGCGCGAGTTCGTGGGGATGGTGACAGCTGACAACAAGCTCAAGGGCGGAGAAAAGATCTCGCTCGGTTCAGCAGAGCTCAGGGTAATCATCACCCCGGGCCATTCACCGGGCCACATCTGCCTCTACGAGCCCAAGAGGAAGTTCTTGTTCTCCGGCGACCATGTCCTGCCGGATATCACCTCACACATTGGCTTCCATCCTCAGTCGGGTGATAACCCGCTGGGCGACTTCCTTGCGGCACTGGAAGCCCTGACCCAGCTCGATATCAACCTCGTCTTTCCTGGACACGGCTCCGTTTTCTCCGGGATCAGGTTGCGCATAAACGAGCTATTGTACCACCACCAGGAGCGGGAGCGGGCAATAGTCATCGCCGCGGAGGACGAGATGAAGACCGCCTACCAGATAGCGAGCGAGATATTGTGGATGCCCGCAGGCGAACCAATACCGTTCTCCAAGCTTTCCAACTTCGATAAAAGGCTGGCAGTGCTGGAGACACTGGCTCACCTCAAATACCTGACCAGCAAAGGCAGAGCACAGAAGTTCACCAAGGACGGCTTGGACCTGTACTGGACAGGGGAGTGAGGATGATGGAGGAGCTTAAGAAAAAGGTGAAGGGGCTGAGGCTCAAATATAAGTCGCAACCGCAGAAGGACCTTTTGATAGCCCTGACCAACCCCCATCCGGACAGAGAATACGAGGTGGAGATAACCACCGCCGAGTTCACCTGCCTCTGCCCGCTCAACCCCGGGCAACCGGACTGGGCGACCATCAACATAAAATATGTACCTGACAAGAAAGTAGTCGAACTGAAATCGCTCAAGTTTTACCTCACCAGCTACCGCATGGTGGAGATGTTCCACGAAGCAGCCACCAACCGCATACTGGAAGACCTAGTTAGCACCATCGAGCCCCTGCGGATGGAGATTACTGCAGACTGGAACATCAGGGGAGGTATTGGCACTAGGATAAAGGTGAGCTATAATAGGCAGCGATCCTGAATTTAACAGGGAGGGCAGGATAATGGCAACGAAAATCGGCATCAACGGTTTCGGTAGAATCGGCAGGCTGGTCTTCAGGGCAATAACCCAGCACTATGCCGGCAGGCTCGAAATAGTGGCTATCAACGACCTCACCGACGCTAGGACTAATGCCCACCTGCTCAAATACGATAGCACCTATGGCATGTATCTGGGGAAGGTAGAGGCAGTCAGCGATGGCATAATGGTCAACGGTAAGAAGGTAAAGGTGCTCGCCGAGCGCGATCCGGCAAAAATCCCCTGGCACGGTCTGGGAGTTGACATAGTCATTGAGTCCACCGGACTCTTTACCGACGCCTCCAAAGCCGCTGCCCACCTTCAGAACGGTGCCAAAAAAGTCATCATCTCAGCACCAGCCAAGGGAGAAGACATTACCATCGTCCTCGGCGTTAACGAGGACAAGTATGACCCGGAGAAACACAGGGTCATTTCCAACGCCTCGTGCACCACCAACTGCATCGCCCCGGTGGTAAAGGTGCTCCACGAGAACTTCGGGGTGGTGCGCGGTTTCATGTCCACAATCCACGCCTACACCAACGACCAGCGGCTGCTCGATATGTACCATTCAGACCTGCGCCGTGCTCGTGCTGCAGCGCTAAACATAGTCCCCACCACCACCGGCGCTGCCAGAGCCATCGGCCTGGTAATCCCGGAGCTTAAAGGCAAGCTCGATGGCGTTGCCTACAGGGTACCGGTGCCCACGGTCTCCATGTGCGATTTCGTGGCTGACCTGGAGAAAGAGGTGACCGTGGACGAGGTCAACGGAGTGTTCAAGTCTGCCGCACAGGGCAAGCTCAACGACATCCTGCGCTACTGCGATGAGCCGCTGGTGAGTTCAGACTTCAAGGGCGACCCAGCTAGCTCCATCTTCGATGCCCCCAGCACTATGACCATGGGCAACATGGTCAAAGTGCTTGCCTGGTACGACAACGAGTGGGGCTATAGCTGCCGTCTCGCCGATCTTGCTCTCTATATCGCCAACAAAGGTCTTTGACTTGCTAGTCAGTAGCCGCCTCCACCCTCCCCAAATCCACGTAACTAGCGCAACATTGTTTGAGGCAACCACAACGCCACTTGGGGAAACAATATTATCAAGGCTAACCCCAGCGCCTGAAGTCCCACGAAGGGACCCACAGAACGGTATATTTCCATCATGGTCGTTCCCGGCGGAGCCACCGCTCTCATATAGAACAGGTTGAAACCAAACGGTGGCGTCAAGTAAGCCATCTCCATATTCACTACGAAAAGAATGGCAAACCACAGGGTGCTAAAGCCGAGCTCCTGGACCACCGGAATAAATATCGGGGTACAGATCATGATTATTCCCACGGGATCAAGAAAACACCCCAGGACGAAGAACACCAGTTGCATGGTGACCAATACGGCATAGCGCCCGCCAGGCACGGAAAGCAACAGGTCTTGTAACAAGTGGGAAACCCCTGTGGTGGTATACAGCGCTGTGAAGCAATAGGCTCCAGCCAGTATCCAGATTATCATACCGCTAAGCCCGGCAGTGCGGTAACAGGCTTCTTTGACCATCGTCCAGTTAAGCCTGCGATACACAGCAGCCGAGATCACAGCCCCCAGCACACCTATCGCCGCCGCCTCAGACGGCGTGCACACCCCGAAGTATATCGAACCCAACACCATCACCACGATGACCAGCGGAAGAATTACAGCTCGCAAACTTGCTAGCTTCTGACCCCAGGTCGCCCGCTCAGGAAGCGGTAAAGGGGGCCCCTCCTCCGGTCGCAGCCAACAGCGTACAGCTATGTAAACTACAAACAAAGTGGCGAGCAGAAGCCCGGGAAAGACCCCTCCCATAAACATCGCCCCTATGGACTCGCCGGTATAGACGCCGTACAGTATCATTATCACGCTCGGTGGAATAAGTATCCCCAGCGCACCCCCAGCTGCGATGCAGCCTATTGCTATTTTCTTATCGTACCTTCGCTTCAGCATCTCAGGAAGCGCGATCACCCCCATACTGGAAGTAGCTGCACCGCTTATACCAGACATAGCAGCGAACACGGTGCAGATACCCACTGTGCCCATTGCTAGCCCCCCACGTAGACCAGCCATCCAGCGGTGCATCATGGTGTACATGTCGTCAGCAACGCCAGCCCTTTCCAGCAGCATCGCCATAAAGATGAAGAGTGGCACCGCCACCAGGGTGAATTTCCCCATGGCAGCATACATCTGGGATGCCACCACCATGAGACCACCTGGACCCCAGAGGAGCAATATACCGATTACACCCACACCTCCCAATGTAAAAGCAAGTGGCAGCCCCAGTGCCAAGAATAGAACCAGACAACCGAAGAGAATAACGGTAGCCAGTTCTGGCGACATCAGGGTTCCCTCCCAGTTACCGCCAGAACGGCATTTCTCACATAGTCTGCCAGCCCCTGCAGGAAGAGGAGAAATGCTCCCACAGGTATGCAGAGTTTGACCGGATAAACGGGGCAGCCAAAGCTTGTCGGTTCACGTTCCCTCACCAGCAGAGAATGCCAGCCCGACTGCCACCCTTCCCATATCATGGAGCCAACCCAGAGGAAGAAGAGACACCAAGTAAATAGATCTACCGCCGCTCTCACCCTGGGGGGAAAACGACCGTATAATATTTCTACGTTTACATGCTGCCCCACGCGGAGCACATAAGCACCGATTAACACGATATAGGCACCGTAAAATGCCAACGAGACCTCAAACGTCCAGTTCGTGGGCGAATCGAAGAGATACCGAGCTACGACTTCGTACAAAATGACCAGCGTGAATACAATGACCAGGAAGCTAACGACTTTCCCCGACCATTCACTGATGGCATCTATGACCTTCAGAGCTCTGCGCATCGCTCAATCCTAACAATGGTCCCCATAGAGAAACGCGGCGGGGCGTTTTGCCCCGCCGCGCTCGCTAAGACCGCTCTCACTGCAGATAGCCCAGCTTTCTCATGAAGTCCTTCATCACCCCCACCCAGTGGGCATTGTCTGCGCTTGCTGCAGCCACCCGGTCCCATACCTTAAGCGCCGCCGCCTGCAGCGCCTTCTGCGCATCAGCATCAAGCGTGGTCACTATCACACCGTGCTTGGTGACCATGGTATTAAGAGCGTCCATCTCATCCATATAATACTCGTTGCTCCGGTCCCAAGCGCGCTCTTTCAATGCCAGATCAACGATAAATTGCAAATCTTTGGGCAGTTCGTCCCATGCCTTCTTGCTGATAGCCACCCAGTCAGTGGCACAGAAAGCTAGGTTCGGCTGCACATAGTACTTGGCAACCTCATAAAATTTCATCGTATAAGCACCGCCGGCAGCACCCCAGTGAGCCGCATCGACCACCCCGGTCTGCAGAGCCGTATATATCTCCGCGCCAGATATCATAGTAGGAGCAGCACCAACTTCCTTGAGCATATCGGCGATGGCACCAGACGACCTCACTTTCAAACCCTTCAGGTCAGCAAGTGTCTTTACCGGCTTCTTGCTGATCATGGCTGTAGGATACCACTTCTCCGTCCAGTACATTACCCCAGCAGCCTCGTGCGCCTTTTTCAAGGCGTCCTCAAAGCCAAGCTGCATATGGAAGTACTGCACCTCCCAGGCATCTCTGAAGGCAAACGGACAGTTGCCAGAGACAGCTTGCAGAGGCACAATACTCGTCCAGTATACCGAGCCTGTACCGCCCTGAAGTGCGTTAGTCCGCCAAGCTTCAAACATGTCCTTGGTGGGCATAAAGGTGTCTGCAGGATAAAGTATAATCTTTAACCGTCCATCTGTCAGCTTTGGGATCTCCTCTTCGCAGAACTTCTTGAACGGCGCATAGGATAGACTTGCCGCTGGCCAGTGGGACTGGAACTTCCATTCAAAGGTTTTGGCTGGGGCTGAAACAGGTGGCGCTGCGGTAGGTTGACTCGGAGCCTGAGCGGTACAGCTAAAAGACAAACCAACCACGAGCACCAAAGTCATTAAAAACACTGAACAGGCCAACAATTTTCGCCTCACTTCTACCCTCCTTATGTTTTTCCATCAAACGGTGGCTTAAACAGTGTTACTCGCGACCTTCAGTTATCTCACCTCCCTTCAAATAACAAAATAAGGACACCACGACAAGAATCAGACATAGCTTCCCTGCTACAACCGGCGCGAAGATAAAAACTCTTTACATTATAGTCTGGCTTTCGTAGCCAGTCAAGGGGTTTTGTCGAACGGTAGCCGGTGATAAACGCACCTTCTCCCGGTACCAGCAGACCCTGGCTAAAGACGTGGCTGCCCTGGTAAGGGACGGGGCAAAAGCTATACCGGCATTGAAAAGTTTCTGCTGCGCCGATCTCCGCTCCACCTCCGCCTCTATCTTGTCGATAGCGGTGGTGAGCTCCTCAGTGACCACCACGAACTGTCTGCTGGTTTTCCGCTGCAAATCCAGAACCACCTCCAGCCGCTCTTCACAGCTCTTTTCCGGCACCCCATTCAAGCCTCCCAGCCCGTAAAGGTATATACGGTCGATTATCACCGCATCTATCCCCTCCCAGGAAAGCAGCACTTCGAGCACTTTCCTGAATAGCTGTGCCGGCAACACCGGGGCACCGATATCAAAGGGGTTCCTGATGCTCGTCCCCACCGGGGGTAATAGCCTCCTCAGCTGCTCCTGCACGCCTGCCGGCGCCATGGGTACCGTGAGCCCCACCCTCTCACAGATGTCCCCGGCAGCCACACCCACGGCGCCGCCTCCACCCACCACCGCCACCCTGCGTCCGACATCGCGCTGACACTGTCTGAAAAATAGCACGGCATCGACAAGCTCCTCAAAATCGTCCACCAGTATAGCGCCGGTCTGGCGGGAAAATGCTTGCCACACCCCCTTCTCTCCGGCTAAAGAACCGGTATGGCTGCTCACCGCCCTACCACCAGCCTGGCTGAGCCCGCCCTTCCACACGATGACCGGTTTCTTTCCCAGCAAACTGCGGGCTAGCTGGAAGAAACGACTGCCCTCCTTCACACCCTCTATGTAGGCAGCGATGACTTTAGTCTCATCATCGCCCCCGAGATACTCAAGGAAGTCACTTTCGTTTAAATCGCAGGCATTGCCATAACTGACCACCTTGCTGAACCTCAGACCGCAACCGCTGGCTGCCCAGGCGAAATATAGAGCCAGTCCACCGCTCTGCGAGATAAAGGCGACATCACCGCCCTCCCTGGGCAACCTAGCGCCGGGGAGCAATGTCAGCCCACCACGCGGACAGTAAACGCCAAAACAGTTGGGCCCTATGATCCGCAGCCTGCCTTTAGCCACTCTCACTACTTCCTCCTCCAGCTTCCTGCCGTCTTCACCGACCTCCCTGAAGCCGGAGGTGAATATCTCCACACCCGCCACCCCCTTCGCCGCACAATCGCTGATGACTCCGGGCACGGCACTTGCCGGGACGGTAATGAAGGCAAAATCCACCGGCTCAGGCACGTCCCGCACGCTGGAATAGGTCCTGAACCCGAGTATCTCCTCCGGTGCCTCCGGGTTTACCGGATAAAGCTTACCTTGGTACCCGAACTCAAGCAGCGTCCTCATGAACTGGTACCCGGGCCTGCCCGGCTCACCGGAAGCCCCCACCACCGCCAAAGATCTGGGGTAAAAAATACGCTCAAAGTCGCTCGCTCTATCCATTGCTGGCTCCTGTAGACTTATTCTCGCCACGCCAGACACAGCCAAATCAGCATTTTACTGCATAGCAGCCCCCTATGCCAAATCGAGTGACAGATGACAATCGGATACATAAACTTTCGCCACCGAGCCCCGTTTTATATAATAGACACCAGGCGAACAACCCCCTGGGAAAAACCCTCTCAGGCAAATGTAAGAGGTTCCTCCTGGTGTTAGAAAGCGAAGAATATCTGGTAAAACAGGCGGTAAATGGAGACCAGACGGCTTTTACGCAGTTATACAACGCCAACTTTGACCGCATTTACCGCTATGTTTATGCCAGGGTGAGGAGTCAGGCTGAAGCCGAGGACTTAACACAGGATGTATTCATCAAAGCCCTGGAGGCGATCAACAACTACAGGTGGCGGGACCTGCCCTTCGCCGCCTGGCTGTTTAAGATCGCCCACAACACCATCATCGATCATGTGAGAAAAATGTCCAGAGAGAAAAGAGCTGAATTCGACGAGGCGCACCTGGCTACGGTAGAGGACCCCGTGGAGATGAGCGAAAGGCAGTTTGAGGTAGAGCAGTTGAAAATGGCGCTGGAAAGGCTGCCCGAAGCACAGCGGGAGGTGGCTACCCTGCGTTTCATCGCCCAGCTCTCCATAGCCGAAACGGCTAAGGTGCTAGGTAAGAGCGAGGGCACCATAAAGGCGCTCCAGTTCAACGCCACCATGGCTCTGAGGAAAGCCCTGAGCAAAATAGAGGAGTAGAATGGGGAAAAGGCTCGAAGATATATTCAATGAGTGCTATGAGCGGGTTCGCTCCGGCGAAAGGGTGGAAAGCGTCCTCGCCAGCTATCCAGAGCATGCCGCGGAGCTGGAAAGACTGCTCCGCACTGCCTTTGACATCGGCAGGAGGGGCTCCTACATTCAGCCCAGACCGGAATTCCGATACTGGGCAGGCGTCAGACTGCAGGGCGCATTCGAGTATGCCCGCCGACAGAAGCAGAGACCCGCTGCCAGGGGGTTCAACTGGAGCACCGCCTGGGCGGCGGCAATTACCGCCATCGTCATCATGGTAGTGAGCGGCATCAGCACCGCAGCCGCAGCCTCAGATGCCATGCCTGATGAGGCACTCTACCCTGTGAAGCTGGCTACCGAGCAGGCAAGGTTAGCCCTCACCTTCTCCGAATCCGCTAAGGCTGAACTCTACGCCAAGATGGCTGAAAAAAGGGTTATCGAGCTTGAGACCATGGCGCAGCAGGGGAAAATAGAGGCGGCTGCAACCGCCGCAGAGAAACTGGCAAACCATCTGGAGACAGCCAGTGTCGCCATCACCAAGATGACCGAAGTCCCCCAACCCGCAGTCACCGCCACCACCACTACCACAGAATCGGCGCCGTTAACCCAGGAGGTCACCACAGAAAAACCAGCCGCAACCGAGGAGACACCACCTCAGCAACCATCACCACAGGATATAGCTAAAACCGCCACCACGGCAGCAACCGAAACCATCCCAAAAACAATCCCCGAAAAGACCGTTAGAGCTGAAAAAGCAGAGCGCGTCAAAACGGCGTTGGAAAACAGTACCGCCCGTAGCCTGACCGCACTGCAGAAAGCGATGGATGAGGCATCCCCTGAATCAAAAGACAGGCTGCAGAAAGTTATGGACAGGCTCTCGGAAAGGGGCTATCGAAAAGACCAGCGCAAGGATAGCCACAAGAGCCAAGAACAGGGCAGCGATGATGAAAAGGATGCTGGTCCGCAGCAGAAACTCGCTCCCCCGCCATCCCACAAAGCCCCTGAAGACAGCCAGCAGCCCGGCAACAGTTCAAAACCATCGGCACAGCCCGTCGGACCGAGAAACCACAGACGGTAACCCCGTTTGCGCGGGACTAAACCTCCAGCCACCACGCAGCGTTGTAACTGTTGAAAACACAAGATAGCGCTTTCCGATAAAGGAGGTCATGATGAAAAACTGGAGTCTGTCACTTATAGTAGCCATAGTTCTATTATTGGCACCGTCACTGACAGGAGTGGTAACTGCCCAGTCCGATGCGGTGCTTGACACCACACTCGAGTCCGGCACCTCACAGAGCGACAATACCACGGACAACGCTACTGACAATGCTACTCAGACCAAGTGCTGGTGGCTGAGGCTACGCGGCGTCCCCGGCAAGGGCATCTTAACCGCCCCCGGGCTGCAAAAGCCATTCCACCCCAACTGGAAGGGGTTCAAAGCCTTCGAGAACAAACTCAGGCTGACAACCCAGCAGCAGACCGCGGTAGAGGAGCAGACACAGAACAAGGGCGAATCACAGCACCTGCAGGTGAGAGAGAGGACAAGGCAGGAAACACAGCTTCAGGAGCAGGCAGGAACAGCACAGCAAACACAGAACCATAACCCTGCCGCCGGTCCTGAGGCGAAAGGAAAGGGGGAAAAGGGCAAGCCCTAGATGCCAATACAGGCCGTATAAGGGGTGACCATGGATGGTCACCCCTATTTCGTTTTGCCCACGGGTATGATGTAGAGCGGTGCCTCGTCATTAGCCAGCCCCACTATTTTAGCCACCCCGGCATCATCAAAAGCCCCTACCGTCACCAGTCCCAGACCCAGAGCAGTACCCTGGAGGCAGATGTTCTGGGCAGCATGTCCCACCTCGATATGGACATAGCGCTCGCCGCGCTCACCATACTTTGCCTTTGTCCGCTGGTATACAGCAGCTATGATGATATCGATAGCCCCCTGCTCCACCCACGGCTGTGACAATGCCGCTGTCGCCAGGCTCCGCCGCACATCCCCCTCTTTGACAAGTCTGATGTCATTTGCCGCCGGGTCATACTTATATATGCCCGGCTTCAGCCCGGCAACATTGCCCACCACAACATAGAGCTCCAAAGGGTAGAGTGCCCCTGCTGAGGGCGCCGTACGGAACCGTGGCGGTCTGGTTATCCCCTGCCCCGCCCAGAGCAGTTTCATTACCTCCTCCTTAGTCAAGGGCTCACCGCTGTACTCCCTCACCGACTGCCTCCGCCGCAGCAGTTCTTCAAGCGTGGCAGTCCTAGCGGTAACCACCTGGGCACGTGCCTTCTCAAGTTCGGCCTTCATGGACTCCAGCTCACCCTTCACCCTCTCCAGTTCAGCCCGCAGGGCACTGCAGTCCTCCCCGCCAGGCGCAGTAGCACACCCCGGGACAATGAGCAGCAAAAGCAACAACACAGACAACAGCTTACAAAAGACACGCACCATTTCTGTCCTCCCCGACTATTATGCCCACCCCTGAGCGCAAAATCAATATATAT
>FMSI01030825.1_pt1 | contig 15346 bp, 13 predicted proteins | sample 1504471 | NCBI WGS metagenome assembly FMSI01 (sample SAMEA4475357, study PRJEB15587) | soil metagenome | biome: Soil; feature: Field | place: India | collected 2015-03-11 | depth 0 m
AGTACATACTGTATATATTTGTTTTGAGGGATATCTAAATATTTTGCTAAAAATTGGGTCAACAGGAACGCTATCACAAAAATTAGTATAAATATTATTTTTTGAAATAGCACATAAGGTATTGCATCATACGTAAAACCTGGTATTCGTGTTATGAAAAAGTTAAATAAATAAAATGAAAAAGCAATACATGTTAATCCAAAATATAAATTTTCTTTATCTTTTCTTCGTAAAATGAACATTAAAATGTAATAACATCCCACCAGAAAAAATAGAAATGCTATAATAGCATTGATCCTTGAATTTAAAAAATCCAGGTAATTGTATTCGCGCTCAAGTTGAGTGAACGATCCTATTATTGTTTTACCTGCGATCGATCCTTCGTTATTTACATATATTTTGATAAGAATAGTATTATTTTCCTTTTTTAATAATCCACTGGGTATTGTATATAATCGCGCTTTATTCCATTCACTGAAAAAATTTGGAGGGAATTTTCCTGAATATCCAATTAATTCACCATTGCAATACGTCTCATCAGCTATCATCACTCTATCCAAAAGCAAACCTATTATCTTTGTTTGTAAAAATTCTTTTGATACACTAAAATCATGGCGAATCCATAAATACCCTTCTCCACCGGGAATTAACGTATGCAGATTACTGGTAGTATGCAATGGTTTGTATGATAATTGCATAGCTGATTCATAATTCTGGTTTTTGTCCCCTATTGCATATTTCCAGCTTTTGATTGAGTAAATTTGTGCCACTAGTATTGATGGAAGTAAAAGAACAATTATTAAAAATACAGATAGCATCAGCATTTTTGGATATTTGGGTCCCATAACTCCCCTCATAAACACAATATTATATATCAGCAGCTATATATATTTCATTACTTGTTTGTAAGCCTCTAACTATTTAATGATAGTTTTTAATATTGATTTCAGCGTTTAGCTTTCCTTAGCTGAATTACCCATTGAGATAATATAGAATGAAACACCCTCCCTTTAGCAAGTGGAAGATGTGTATAATTCATTATTCATAAAATATTTTGAGTAATAATTATTGCAATTAATTCAATAATAAAAAATAAAAACAAAAATATCAACTATAATATCGTTATCGACATTATCATATGTTAAAAAAATACTAAGATAATTATTTTTTTATCCGACATAATATATGAGACATAAATATTTCAACTAAGCGAGGTGATTATGCCAAAGAAAAATAAAACCAATAATTTCATAAAGCAATTAAAAAAATATATCTCAATCAAAGGGCTTGAAATAGTAATACATCTTGTCAATGGTGAAGTAATTGAATTGCAAAACAATGTCCGTTTGGAAAAAAATAATATAGTTGTAAAAAATAAAAACAACGAATTCCATATTCCAATTTCAGATATTAAATCAATCGACCTTTATGCTGCATAAATATTTTTAACAATAATACTAATAATTATTGACATTATTAGTAATTATATATCAATTTTTGTAACATAAAACATAATTCACTATACTTAAAATGTATAGTGAATTATGTTTTCAGGTAGACGCATTTTGTATATTAATAACATTGAATTATTCTTAAATGTTATTTTACACTACTTTTTTTACATGATATCATTAAATTTGTTTGATAATTGCTGAATATGACCAGGATACAAATACATATTATCAACACTATTGCCGTGATCTTGTTTTCTTTTATCACCGCTCAGTTAATTAACCAGGCCATCAAATTTTTTATTAAACCTTCGGATTATAAAAGCTATGTTCAAACACGTTATAAACCTGTATCATCGTCATTAAAAAGTTTCAGCGAGTATCAATTAATGCTTGATTCAAATTTTTTTAAAGTAGCTACAGTGGATAATACAGGTGCAGTAGCAACGAGCAGTGAAATAAACGAATTAGTAGTATTAGGAACTATCTCTGGCCCTCCCGCTATAGCACGAGCTCTGATAAAAAAACAATCTGAAAGCTCTGCGCAAATTTACAAGATTGGCATGGATGTGTATGGATTCAAACTTATTAAAATTGATAATGCAAAAGTGTATTTGAAAAAAGATGGCAATGTAGAAGTAATAGACATGTTTGCAAAAGAAAAAACATCACATCCAAGTTCAGTACAACAAACTATGCAACAAAGTACGCCCAATAGAATTGTCAAATCTATCAGTAAATCGGAAATTCAACAAAAAGTTTTAAACAATCTTGACAATGCTCTCAATGGTGTTAGAGCTGGACCATACCGGGTTGGTGGAAAAATAGAAGGTTTTAAACTTTTTTCTGTAGCTCCCTTTAATATCTTATATTCAATGGGTGCCCGTAGTGGTGATATAGTAAAAAGAATAAATGGACAACAAATTGATAGTACTGAAAAATTAATGAAAATGTGGGAAACGCTAAAAACCGATTCACGTTTTGTTATTGAACTTGAACGTTCTGGTCAAATGATTACGTTTGATTTAAATGTTTCAGATTAGCATACACTTATTATTACAATATATGACTTAATTGGTGGGTCAATGAAAAAAAACAAATTAAGTATTAGGTATTATATTTTTACAATCCTTTCAAGCGTCATTATTATCTCTTTTCTGTATGCTCAACAGGAAAATACTAATCCAGAAAAAATTGATGAAACCCAGAATCCACAGGCCGAAATAATTAATCCTAATATTGAACAAAAAGAAACCCAACCCAAACAGGAAATCAAGATAGAGAAAGTCAAAGGCAAAAAGAAAGAGGAAGAAAAATATTTTACCCTTAATTTTAAAGATGTTGAGCTATCTGAATTTTTAAGTGTAATGAGCCAGCTAATTGGTAAAAATATTGTTATTGATGAACGTGTGAGGGGAAAAATTACGATATCTTCAGTAAAAAAAATACCTATCAAGGATGCGTATGAAGTGATGAAAGCTATCCTTGAACTTAAGGGATTTGCGGTTGTTGAATCTGAGAATCTTATAAAAATACTACCGATTAAAGATGCTATCAAAAAAAATGTTGAGGTAATTATTGATACCACAAAAAAACAAATTATTCCATCTGATGATCAGACAATTACCTATTTACAGGAAATCAAAAATGCTGATGCAGAACAAATTGCCAATGTGTTAAGAGCATTGAAATCTGCAAATACTGATATAATTGTCTATCGTGATTTAAACATTATAATCTACAGTGGCACAGCATCCGAGATCAATGGTTTAATCAAAATTGCTTCATCACTCGATAAAAAAATTCAGGAACTGGATATTGATAAAACTATAAAAGGTGACATTCATGTTGTGCATCTGGAAAATGCTGATGCCGAAAAATTGGCTGCTGTGCTATCACGGATACCGTTCGCTGAATATGCTGCGATCAGTAAAGGTGACCAGACGCAGCAGGTTGATGTTACCAAACAAGCACAACAAATTGCACAGGCTAAAGCTGCAATAACTGATAAGCAGAAACTATCGATCATAGCAAATAAGGAAACTAATTCATTAATAATCACAGCAAAACCTGAAGAATTCAGGATGATAAAAAATATTATTGATCAGCTTGATATTATACGCGAACAAGTTTTAATTGAAGCTTTAATTATTGAAGTATCTGCAGATAGCGGTTGGGGTTTTGGCATAGACTGGATGCTGGGAGATCAATATAATTCACATCTTTATGGAAGCTCATCAATCCAGGGAACCCCTCCATCCTATACACTTCCATCAGGCATGACGGGCAAAAAAATTGCAGTCCCATTAACTACAGGATTCCAGATTGGTTATCTTTCAGATAAATCTATGCTAGGATTTGCGTTGCTTAATGCAACAGGTGCAGAAAAACATTATAATATATTATCTACACCACAAATACTGACTACTGATAATCAAGAAGCGGAAATTAATGTGGGTGAAGAAATTCCAGTACCAACAAATAATAGGATTAGTGATACCGGTGTGCAATTTTACACGTATGAATATAAATCAGTAGGAGTAAAACTTAAAATAACACCACACATTACATCTCAGAATAGCATTACCTTAGATTTATATCAGGAAGTTAATTCAGTTCTTGGGCAAACCACTGTACTTGAATCTGGTTCAGTAATCCCACCTAAATTAGGCAAACGTGATATTAAAACTAAAATTAATGTAGCAGATGGCAAAACAATAGTAGTTGGTGGGCTCATTACTAATAATAAAAGTGTAGAAGAAACAAAAGTACCTATTTTAGGCGATATTCCTTTATTGGGATGGTTTTTTAAACGCAAAGTTGTTGAATACAAGAAAACTAATTTGCTGGTATTTATTACCCCTCATATTGTTACCAAACAATCAAAAATTGACGCATTAACCGAACAAAAACGTGAAGAGCAAAGAAGATTACAATTAGATTAACAATGATAGGCATTAAAAATAAAAAAATAGGTCAAATATTAATTGATAAAAGATTAATAACTAATGAAGATCTTCAGGATGCACTTTTGTCTCAACAAACTACACCTTTAAAGATTGGTCAAATATTGTTGAAAAAAGGATTAATCAGTGAACTTGATTTATTAAAAGCATTATCTACCCAATTCTCTATGGAGTTTTCTGAAACGCTTGAGTTTTCTGACAATGAAAATATACTTAATGCTGTTCCGGCACAATTTTTAAAAAGATATAAAATAGCACCTTACTCAGTAAAAAAGAACACTATAAAAGTTGCTATTAATGATCCACTCCTCATCCAACCACTGGATAATATTAAAATTATTTTTGAAAACTATAAAATTGTTCCTGTTTTATCAACTGAAAAAGAAATACTTAAAATAATAAACAATCATTATGAACTATTGAAGGAAAACTCAACAACATCAGTGATCGAGAACCTGGAGGAGTCTGATTTTGAAATTCTTACTTCACCTATTACTGAAACTGAAGACATTCTTGATATGGCCAACGAAGCCCCAATTATTCGACTTGTTAACACTGTGATTAAGCAAGCAATTGAAGACAGGGCCAGTGATATACATATTGAACCCTTTGAAAAGGACCTTGTTATCAGATTCAGGATTGATGGCATATTGTATAATATGTTTACCCCTCCAAAAAAATATCAGGCAGCAATTGTTTCCCGAATAAAAATCATGGCTAATTTAAACATTGCTGAAAACCGCTTGCCTCAGGATGGAAGAATACAATTAAAAGTTGGAGGGAAAGATATTGACATACGTGTTTCTGTATTTCCTACCTACTATGGTGAACGTATCGTTCTACGATTACTCAATAAGAGTGATATGAAGTTTGATCTGGATTCATTAGGTTTTTCAAAAGAAACATTAAAAGTGTTCAATGACTTAATTAAAAAAACACATGGTATAATACTGGTAACAGGTCCAACTGGAAGCGGTAAAACAACCACCTTATATAGTGTCTTAACACGACTTAATACTGCAGACGTAAATATTTTAACAGTAGAGGACCCAATTGAATATCAGCTACACGGCGTTGGCCAGATGCAGGTAAAACCAAAAATAGACCTTACCTTTGCTGCTGGCCTAAGGTCAATTTTACGGCAGGACCCTGATATCATTATGGTTGGGGAAATACGTGATCTTGAAACAGCTGAGATAGCAATTCAGGCAGCATTAACCGGCCATAGAGTTTTTTCAACAATTCATACTAATGATGCTGCAAGCGGCATTACTCGTCTTCTTGATATGGGTGTTGAGCCATTCCTTATTGCTTCTTCAGTCAATGCATTTTTAGCTCAACGGTTGGTTCGGACCATATGCCCTCACTGTAAACAATCATATAAACCCGATCCAGTGGTACTGAAGGATCTTGGCATTAAATCCTCTCAAATCCAGGGTAAAAAGCTTTATAGAGGAAAAGGTTGTGATAAATGTATCAACACCGGTTATTTAGGCAGAACTGGCATTTACGAACTCCTGCCCATTACAAATGATATACGAAAATTAATAATGGAACATGCAGATGCTGTACAGATAAAAGAAAAGGCTATCACTAATGGCATGAAAACACTTCTCCAGGATGGCGTTGAAAAAGCCCTCCAGGGCATTACCACTTTAGAAGAAGTATTACGGGTTAGTTAGACTATGATATTTGAATACGTTGCTTTAACCAGTAAAGGTGAAACAGTAGCCGATATTATTGATGCTCCATCTGAAGTTGTTGCCCGCCAACGTTTACGTAGCAACGGATTATATATAGTTAAAATATCAAAGCAGGATTCCGAAAAAGTCGATACTGTTAAATCATCAACTAATATTTTTAATACAATTATTGATAAAATATCATTTTATATAAGTCTTCAATTAAGTACAAAAGAAATCAGCACTTTTTCACGTCAATTATCTACCATGCTTAAAGCCGGCATGCCACTATTGACATCAATTTCTACCATAATTGACCAGATAGAAAACCCAATTTTTAAAAGAGCTATTATTGATGTTAAAACAAAAGTTGAAGAAGGCTCCTCCCTGTCAAATTCACTGGAACGGCATACATATATCTTTAATGAAATGTATATAAATATGATACGTGTGGGTGAAAGCTTAGGGTCATTGGATAATGCTCTTGAGCGTTTAGCTGATTTAGAAGAAAAAAAGAACCTATTAAAAAGTAAGGTGCAATCTGCACTATGGTATCCAGCTTTTATGATTTTATTTGCCATAGCTGTGGTTACTTTTTTAATGATAAGCATCATACCGTCATTAGGTAGGATGTTTGCCGAATTGGGCAAGGACCTGCCAATACCTACTAAGATAGTCATTGGTACCAGTAATTTCATTACTTCTTTCTGGTATGTAATTATTATAGTTGTAATATTATGTTTTTATTATTTTAACCGTTATAAAAGTACAGAAGAAGGCAGAAAAAAAATCGATGAATTGAAATTAAAATTGCCAGTAGCAAGTTCATTATATAAAAAAGTATTAATTCACAGGTTTACATATAATTTAGGCGTACTATTATCCAATAGAGTTGATGTTATAAAGTCATTTGAGATAGTACAGCGTTTAATGCGTAACGTAATTGTTGAGGAAAATATTAAAAAAGCAGCTAAAATGGTTCAGGAGGGTTCTTCAATTTCAAATGCATTATCAAAAGAAAGATTTTTACCTCAATATATCATTGGAATGATTGCAGCAGGTGAATCAAGCGATACAGTAGATGAAATGTTGCTTAATATTGGTAAAATTTATGAAAATGAAATTGAATTATCAATAAATAGTATGACAAGTCTTATAGAACCTATCATTATTGTTTGTATGGGATTCGTTATTGGCCTTATAGTCATTTCAGTACTATTACCTATTTTTGAAATGAATTTGATAGTTAAATGATTAGACATTAATTGGAGGACAACTTATGAAATTAGATCACATATTTCCATTGATTAAAAGAATTTTTAATTACCTTAACACTAATAAAGGTTTTACACTTATAGAACTATTAATTGTCATTACGATAATCGCAATACTATCTATTATTGTTGTACCAAGATTTATGGATATCCCCCAAAAAGCAAAGGTTGAAGCTGCTCGCCAGCAGATTTCAGCCTTTTCTATGGCTTTAGATCATTACTATCTGGATAATGGGAATTATCCTACAACTGAGCAGGGACTTCAGGCACTCATTGAGAAACCAACAACTGACCCTATTCCACAAAATTATAATCCAAAAGGATATATGGATAAAAAGAAAATTCCTAATGATCCATGGGGAAATCCCTATGTCTATAATTCTCCAGGCCAACATGGAAATGATTATGAGATAATGAGTTATGGTGCTGATGGAAAAGAAGGTGGCAGTGGATTTGATGCTGATATCACAAGCTGGCAATAACAAATATATTCTTATGTATGATAAAATGTCTTAAAACAAATAACCATGGTTTTACGTTAATTGAACTTATTGTAGTCATTGCAGTTTTTTCTATTTTATCTATTGTTGTAATGCCACGTATTATTAATTATCTTTCATCAACAAGGGATAACTTTTTAATTTTGAGTACGATAGTTACCAAAGCTTTTGATGATGCGTTTATTAATCATCGTACTAATTTCATTGTAATCCACTGTCTTAACAGTGAAAATGAGATTCAGGACATATCTAATCCAATTTTTGAACGAAATAATGGCATATCAGTAGTAATCCTAAATGATAAATCAGAATTTATTGACTCGCCAAATAAATTATTAAAATACAGGGGATTTCCTGATTCTTTTGCAATAAAGCAAATTCTTCTTCCTGACGCCACAGTCTATACTGAAGGAAATGTTATTATACCTTTGTATCCATCAGGATTCACGAGTGGTGCAATTATTCATATAGTAACAAATAATGAAGAAGAATGGTCAGTGATTATTAATCCATATATAAAAACACCGAAAGTTTTGAAAGGTTTTACTACCTATGAAGATATCAAATGAAGGTTTTACATTAATTGAAATTCTTGTTTCAATAGCGATATTGTCAATTTCTATGCTTGGCATTATGAGCGCTGTATCTTCTGGAATATTAGGTATCACAAAAAATAAAAATCTTACAATTGCAATGCTCATAGCTCAAAGCCAGATGAATAAGTTTTTAATTGATAATCAGCGCGGGCCAGATTTACAGGATGAACCGGTTTCTGATTATCCGGGATTTAGTTTTTCAAGAACTATCACCCGTTATGAAAATGCTATGATAGGGCCTATAGAAGCATATAAGGTTATTATCACTGTTAAGTGGTTGGAAAGACAACAAGAGCGTTCATATAGTATATCATATATATTTCCAAAAAGATGACATGAAACTTTTCAACTATTCAATTACAACTACTAAGGGATTTACGCTAATAGAAATTCTGGTTGCTACAGCGGTTTCTTCTATTATTCTGCTTATTGTATATACAACACATCACTCAATTATTCAATCAGTGAATAATTTATCAAAAACTGCCCTTTTCTATGAAGAAGTAAATTTAGCTATATATAGAATGAACCGTGATTTTTCATGTGCGTATTTTGATAGATATAAAGAAAAGCTTTTCTTTATTGGATCTAATGATTTTGGCGATAAAAGTTTAGGCAAGGTTGATTTTGTAACAATAAATACAACTGATATGTTATTAACAGGAAAATTGTCAAAATCAACTCCTTTAACTGATGTTTTTGAGGTTGGCTACTATTTAAAACAAATGGAACAACCTGATTCAAATGGGAACTATCTCTACTATTTAATGAGGCGAACTGATATTACATATGATGAAGACCCTCTCAATGGTGGCGATAGTTCACCTGTATTATCTAATGTTGTTGATTGTAAATTTGAGTTTGGCATTGCCCAAAAATTTACTGATAAGTGGGATTCACGCGAATATCGCCGATTCCCAAATGCAGTTAAAACAACATTAATAGTTAAAAATCCAAATGGGAATGATGAAAAATTTGTTTTTATTTCTTATATTAATTTAAGCAGATAATTATTATACAATGTTTCAAATAATAAATAAAACTATGAAACAACTTTTCCATAAGCTAAATTCAAACGGCTATGTGTTGATAATCGTATTAATCATAATTGCTGCAATAATATCTATTTCAACAGAATTTTTGATTTTGGCTCAAACAAATACTAAATATCTACAAACCTTCACTGACAAACAAAAGGCATATTGGATTGCACGTTCAGGAGTTAATTTAGCCATAGAATTATTAGAAGCTGACAAAAGAGGATCTATTTCTAATTTTTTGATTGGTGATATTGAAACTGACCCAAATGTTGATTCTTATAAGGATATCTGGGCTATTCCTTTACCTGAAATTCCTCTAGAAAACGGCAGTATACAATTATTCATTGAAGATGAAAATTCAAAAGTTAATCTAAGCGTTCTTGCTAACGAATTTGTTGATCAAACACCATATTACATTATTACACAGCGATTTTTTATAAATATGGGTTTACCTGTTGATCTTGCTGATTGTATTTTAGACTGGGTGGATATTGATGATGCCCGCTCACCATATGGTGCAGAATCTTCTGATTATTACCAAAATTTAAAAAAACCATATAAAGCAAAAAATTCTGTTTTAGATACCATTAACGAATTACTCCTTATAAAAGGAATTTCCCCAATGATATTTTATGGTTTGAGCGGCGGTAATTACGGCTTGGAAAGCAATCTTGTTGACAATAATAAGGGATTACAGGATGTAGTTGCATCGTTAACTACACAAACAAAAGTTGAAGTATCAAAAGAAATTTCACTGATTAAGATAGGAAAAGAAAAAAATAGAGCGCTAAGTAATTATTTTAGGGTCAATGGAGAAAGAAGTGATTATTTAAATGATATTAATAAGATTAATATAAATACTGCAAGTTTCAGAGTATTATCTGCGTTGACAGATGCTATGACTGATGATAAAGTGACAGAAATAATACGAAGAAGATTGCAAAAACCCTTTAAAAATGTTGATGAAATCAGTGATATTATCACCGATGAAACTATACGAAAAAATCTATTAACAGTACGTTCTTATATTTTTAAAATACAATCTGTTGGAAAGGTAGGATCAACTTCATTTAAAATAGTGGCCTACTATCACAGAGAACGAAAACAAATTATAAACTGGTCAGAGGAGTAAGACTGGAGGTTTACCTTGTTTGAAAATATTGCTGTTTTTGATATAGGATCATTTTCAATTAAATGTATAAAAGCAAAAACTGGGTTTAAAAATTTCCAGATTGATTCTCTGATTATAGAGGATCTAGATTTTTCAATTGATAATAGGCTGGAAAGAATTAATAATGCACTTGATAAGATAGTTTCTCAAAATGATTTCACAGACTATACAATTATAACAACACTGCCTTCTAATAAATTGTTTTTTTATACATTAAACTTTCCTTTCAGAAATATTAACCAGATAGCTGAAGTCATTGGGTATGAAATTGCAGATTCAATCCCACTTGATATTGATTCAGTTATCTATGATTTCCAACCAATTCAAAATAAAATACCCGAAGGCATGGATGTTATTGCAGTAGTTACTCAAAAAACACACATTCAGCAAATAACAGAGATATTTCTAAAATACAACCTTAATCTTGCATTTGCAGGTACTGAATTTAATTCATTATTTCAATCATATAATTATTTTAACACAGTTCAAAATGAATCAATAATTCAACTTAATGTTGGATATGAAAAATCTATTATAAATTTAATTACTGACAATAGGTTGTGTGCAACACGTTGTATTTTATTTGGAATAAAAAACATTGAAGATCGCATTCAGAAACTCAATATTGAAAATATTGGAATAAAACAATTCTTTGCAAATTATTCTTTTGATGTATCATCGTACGAGAATAATACATATCACGGTTTACATAAGAAATTGAACATTTCGCAGCAGAAATTTAAAACAATTTTCAATGATATTCAGAATGAAATTCACCAATTAATAAATGAGTTACTACTATTTATCAATGCAGAAACTCAGAAATATGATAATTTTTCAATTCAAAGAATTATTATATCTGGCGGTGGCGCATTGCTCACCGGCTTTAGTTCAATGTTATCCCAACAATTACAAATACCAGTTGTAATGCAGACTCTAATTGCTCAAACAAATGATACTGAAGTACAATCACAATTCTATATTGCCTTTGGCACTTTAATCGATTATATCAATCGCTCAAAACAAAAGAGTATTAATTTTCTTAAAGATGAATTTAAATTAATATTAGCTCAAAAATCAAAAAGAAATTATTATATTGCTTTGTTTTATGGCTCATTAAGTGCAGTATTTCTGATTATTTTCATAATTTTATCATTAGCGTATCAATTTTCATCATCTGCTTACTATAATAGAATCCTTGAAGAAAGATATAAACGTTATTTTCTTACAAATACTGTGCCCGATGATCTGCTAAAAGATGCTACAAATAGAGTATCAACACTTAAGCGCGAAGTAGACAGCATTGAATCCTTCCTTAAAGTTGAAGATAAAATGATAGAAATTTTGAATCTATTGGTTTTAAATTTTCCTTACGATGCAAATTTCGATTTAAATAATCTTGTTATTAATGAAAGCATAATAAGATTGGATGGATCAATAAACTCAACTGCAAAAATTGATGATTTTAAAAACAGGTTGGTTCAAACCCATAAATTTGAATCGGTTGTTTTTAATACAAATGTTATGCAAAATAATGTTAAATTTTCAATGACAATTAAATTCAAATCAAATAAACCCAAACGCCCAACTACAACCAGTGAGGAATAAATAATGATAAAACTTTCCAACAGAGAAAAATTACTGTTAAAAATACTTATTGCAACAGTAATCCTCATAACTGGATATAATTTCATTTTTATGCCGTTGATTAATTTCTTTTCATCTTCAGATTCAATTATCGTTAATGATAAACAAAAAATAGAACAACTTGATAGAATATATAGTAATTTTAAAGAACTTGAAACAAAAAGAAATCAATATATGTCCCTTCTAAAGAGTGATTCTGATAATATCAGTACTTTAATTGAACAATGGGCACAAAGCAGCAATATTTCCAGAAATATCGCCTATTCACGGCGAAATCAAACAAATGTTCAGAACAAATATATAAGGATTACCACTGATATGAAACTGGAAGGCGTATCAATACAATCTTTGCTTAGATTTATTTATGAAATTGAAAATTCCAACAAACTAGTTAACATTAGCTATCTCAGAATTAATAAATCATATAAATCACCAAATCTGTATGATGTAAATTTGAAAATCGAAAGTTACACGCTACAATAATCAACCTGGATATCTATTATGAATGTAGAGAAGTTTAAAATCTTATTGAAAGCACATCTTGATAGGCTTTATAATTTTCTAAAAGAGATAGTGACTGTAGAGTACTTCTGGCATTATTTTATTCTATCAATTATCTTGATGATACTATTTGTTTTTGTAACTTTTCCATATGAAATTATCATTCAAAATAAATTAAAAGAAGTTGAAAACAATATAGCTGCCTATATTTCTATAGGCAGGTTAAAAATACACACGATCACTGACTCCATAGCTGAAGATGTAACAATCGAATTAAAAAATGGTAGTCAAATTACATTACAGAATGTTTCATTTAATTTCACAATTAATCCAGTTTCGCTATTTATTACACATCACTACGATGGAATGATCAAAATCAATAATCTGAATTTAATTGGCGAAAAACTACAAATAAAAAGTAATGCTGATATTCTCTATGACCTGAAATATAACAAACAGATTCCTTATCCCGTTGATGGTAATATTATATCAACCATGAAAGAGTTCTCCATTAAAGGAATATCTATTCAGGGTTTTGAAATACCTGCCATAAATATTTCCCAACTAAAATCTGAATTAGTATTTGAAAAAGGCAATATAATTAATCTCAAATATCTTTTATTTACTGGTCCTGAATTAAGAGGGAATGCTTTTGGTACAATTACATTATCAAGTTACTTCCAGAATTCTTCACTTAATATTACAATGCAGATTGATTCTCAGTCCAGTATTCTTGAAAATTATAAGGTATTATTAGAATCAATGATGAAATCAGGTACAAAAAATATTACAATAAAAATAATGGGAACAATAGGCAATCCTAATATAATTACTCAATAAATTTAATGCTATGAAAATAAAAGTTGCTGAAAATACTGGCTTTTGCATGGGTGTACGAAAAGCCGTGTTAGATATAGTTAATGAGATAAATCAAAGTAGTGAAACGATTTATGTTTTAGGACCTCTTATACATAATCCTCAGACAGTTTCTATTTTACAAGCACGTGGCCTTATCACAATAAATTCTCTTGATAACATTCAAGATAAAATTGTAGCTATCCGTACTCATGGTATCCCCAAAGAATCATTACAGATTTTAAAAAAAAATGCATCCCGAATTATTAATTTAACTTGTCCACGAGTAGCACGTGTTCAGGGTATAGTTAAAAAGTATTCTAGAGAAGGTTACTTTACGATTATCATTGGAGATGACCATCACGCTGAAGTGGAAAGTATAAAAAGTTATGCAAATAACGGTGTTGTAGTAATATCAAACATTGAAGATATTGATAAAATTCCTTATGCAGTAAAATATATAGTTGTTGCGCAAACAACGTTTGATGAGTGCCTTTTTGAAGAAATTACACAAGTTTTAAGAAAAAAATATAACAATCTTTTAATATTTAATACAATTTGTGATTCCACACATAAAAGGCAAAGTGATGTAATCAATGCCATAAAAGATGGTATTGATACATTAGTAGTGGTAGGCGGTAAAAATTCGGCCAATACTCAGAGACTGGCAAGAATTGGTGAAAATAGTAATATTAAAACATTTCATATTGAAACTGAAGATGAATTATACGATAAAGATTTTAAAGACTCAAAATATGTCCTTGTAACTGCTGGTGCATCTACTCCAGGCTGGATTATAAATAACGTATTAGAGAAGTTATACTCAATATCAAATAAATATCAGAACCCATTGATATATGGTTTTACACGTTTTTTTGAAATTGCTACAAGATTAAACATTTTTTCATCTATAACCAGTTTCTTTATGTCATTGTTAATAGAAAAAATATTAGCTGTATGGTCATCATATACACTGCCATTACTTTCAGCTTTTTTTATATTTATTATGTATGCAATAAACAATTACTTTCTAAAAGATACACTTAAAATTAACAATCCATTTAAATATACACTTCACAAAAAGAACCATTGCATAATTTTAACTTCTACTATCGCTTCTATTATATTTTCTGTAATTATTACATTAACTATTGATAATTATTTATTATTAGTTGTATACTATGCAATATTACTTACTGGTATGGTCTACTCTTCAAAATATTTCCAATCATTTATAAAGAAATACTCACCATCGATGATACAAACCATATATGCAATAAAATCTATCCCAGCAAATATAGGATGGATTATCATCACTTTATTCTTGCCAACAGTTTACGCTCTACAATACACTAATATAGATAATATACCTATTGATATGACTATCGCAATAATATTATTTCTTTCATATCTGATAATTTCTAGAAATCTATTACTTGATTTCATAGGGTTTAGTGGCGACCTCATTATAGGTAATATTACATTGCCAATCGTAATGGGTATTAACAGGGCTAAATATTTATTTTATGTATTATCAATTATAGCAATGAGCTCTTTATTATATTTATCTATATTTTATAAAATACAGTTTTTATTGTTTTATATTAACATAATATTTTATTTTTACTTAATTATAAAAATCTTCAACCTTAGATATTTTATA
>FMSI01018936.1_pt1 | contig 15309 bp, 20 predicted proteins | sample 1504471 | NCBI WGS metagenome assembly FMSI01 (sample SAMEA4475357, study PRJEB15587) | soil metagenome | biome: Soil; feature: Field | place: India | collected 2015-03-11 | depth 0 m
CCTACGGTGAAAGCTACCGAAGAGACCCCCCCTGCGCCAGAACCTACGGTGAAAGCTACACCTAAAGCTACTGAGACACCCCCTTCGGCACCTGCGTCTACGCCGCAAAAGCCCTTCTGGCAGCGTCTAAATCCCTTCAAGAAATTCAAGAAAGCAGACAGCCCAGCTCGTTCTGTCCTCATCAGCCCACGAGTCCTCTCCAAACCCTCTCCTTCTGTGGATGAACCCACCCCAGCGGTCACTGGACCAGAAACGGCTCCCACTCCAGAGGATTTGCCACAATTAGAAGAACCGACGACCCCTCAGGAGTAAAACCATGCAAGGAACCTCCTTAGCTACTGTTCGCCTTCAACCTTCATTTGCCGTCCCTTTAGGCGTACTGCTGTTGAGTCTGCCCCTATGGTGGCTGCGCTGGTGGTTGGGCTTGCCCCTTTCGCTCTTTGCGATATTTTTGGCTGTGCAGGCGGCGACGCTGCGCTTGGAGTTTACAGCAACCGCTCTCGATGTCTATCGCGGCAGCCAACAGATTCGCCACTTTCCCTATCAGCAATGGCAGCACTGGGAGGTCTTTTGGCCAGCCTTTCCCGTCCTCTTTTATTTTCGGGAGGTCAAGAATATCCACTTTCTGCCGATTCTGTTTGACGCCAAAACTTTAGTACAATGCCTCCAAGAACGCTGCCCACGCACAGCCTTTATTTCCACAGTTCGCAATGACGGATGACCCTACGGTGACTGATGCCTCTGAACCTACCCCAGAGGAACTAACTGCCCTCAAAGCTCAACGCGATGCCCTCAAAGCTGAAATTCAAGCCCTCGATGCTGAGTTTCATCGTCTCGTCCACGATCGCCTCAAGTCCCTTGAAGAGCGGCAACAAAGTCTGCAACTCACCGTTGAACAACTAGAACGGCGCAAGGAACGCATTGAACAGGAGCTACGCCGCAACTTTGTGGGTGCCTCCCAAGAACTCGCGATTCGAGTGCAGGGGTTCAAGGAATTTCTCGTCAAGAGCATGCAGGAGTTGGCGGCCACCGTTGAGGAAATGGAATTGCTGCCCTCGGCGCCTGCTGTAGTGGAAACTGCCCCTGCCTCAACAGAAACAGCCACAACGCCGCCCAAGTTAGTTCTTGATGAGGGATTTCAGGAGGAAGCGGATCGGATTCGCCGTTTGCTAGAGCAATATCGGAGTAGCCCCAACTACTATGGCCCCCCTTGGCAGTTGCGACGCACGTTTGAGCAAGTTCATGCTGAGCGGGTAGAAAGCTGGTTCTTTGATCTCGGGGGACGGGGTGCCCTGCGATCGCTCCCCAGTCGGTTGCAAAATATCCTTGTTGCCTCGGCAATCATCTCGATCCTGCGGGACTTCTATGGCGATATGTTACGGGTTTTGGTTTTGGCTGATTCCCCTGAGCGGCTGGGGGACTGGCGACGGGGATTGCAAGACTGCTTGGGAATTAACCGTCAAGATTTTGGCCCCGATCAGGGGGTGGCTCTCTTTGAATCTGCGGATGCCTTGGCCTTTCGTGCTGATCGCCTCGAGCAGGAGGACTACATCCCTCTAATTCTCATTGATGATTCCCAACCTCAAGTCAGCCTTTCACTGCTGCAATATCCCTTGCTCTTGGGCTTTGCCCCTGAACCCCAGTTGCGTCCTAGCCGTAGTTCTGATTTCTTTGAGTAGTTTCAGTCACCCTTGGAGGCTCCCGTGACCACTGCATTGATCCTTGGACTGCTGGCGTTCATTAGCTACCTGCTCGGCTCGATTCCCACAGGCTACCTCTTGGCGAAAGCACTGCAGGGTATTGATATTCGTGAGCATGGCTCTGGCTCAACGGGGGCAACCAATGTGCTGCGGGTGGTGGGCAAAGGCCCCGGCCTGCTGACGTTCTTGGTAGATGTGGGTAAGGGGCTAGGGGCAGTTCTTTTGGCGCGTTGGGTCTTGGGGCAATCTTGGAGTACAGTACCCACCGATTGGTTTGAATTTGTGCTGCTGGCGATCGCCTTCATTGCGGTTCTAGCCCACAGTAAGCCGATTTGGTTGGGCTGGCGCGGCGGCAAATCCGTTGCCACTAGTTTAGGGGTGCTCCTTGCCCTCAATGTCCCCACGGCTTTGGCCACCTTTGGGGTGTTTCTCGTGGTCTTGGCGGCCAGCCGCATTGTCTCCCTGAGTTCAATCACTGCTGCTATATCCTTGCCCTTCTGGTTTTGGTTTTTTACGCAGTCGTGGCCGTTTGTCGGCTTTAGCGTGATGGCAGGTGCCTTTGTGATTTGGCGACACCAGAGTAATATTCAGCGCCTCCTTGCAGGAACAGAACCACGGTTGGGCACCTCGGAGAGATAACTTTTGGACAGGTTCTGCGCCCCACATTTGAGAAAACGGTTGTATTTGTACATTTGGAAGGCTCCTGAGGTTGCTACCATGAGTGGATACCAGTTTTGGTGGGAAGATTTGTGATGGAAACACTGCGGGGCCGTGATTTGCTGAGCATCGCCGACCTCTCACGGGCAGAGGCGGAATATCTGCTGGATTTAGCAGCCCAGATGAAAATCGGTAAAGTGGCTCCCCAGTGTCCCAAGGTCTTGGGGCTGCTGTTTCAGAAGGCTTCCACCCGTACCCGTGTCAGCTTTACGGTGGCGATGTACCAACTGGGCGGCCAAGTCATTGACCTGAATCCCCAATCCACACAGGTGGGGCGCGGTGAACCATTGCCCGATACAGCACGGGTATTGGATCGCTATTTGGATGCGGTGGCGATCCGTACCTATGGTCAGGCGGAACTGCAACTGTTTGCTGACTATGCACGGATACCGGTGATTAATGCCCTCACCGATCGCGAGCATCCCTGTCAGATTTTGGCGGATCTGCTGACGCTACGGGAATCCTTTGGCACCTTGGCGGGACTGACCCTCTGCTACATTGGCGATGGCAATAATGTGGCGCATTCCTTACTACTGGGCTGTGCCCTCTTGGGGGTGAATATTCGTGTGGCTTCCCCACCGCAGTTTGCGCCTTTACCCGATATTGTGGCGCAAGCCAAGGCATTGAGTGGCGGTAAGAGTGAAGTAACTGTTCTTACGGATCCGCAGGCAGCGGCTAAGGGTGCCCATGCGCTTTATACGGATGTCTGGGCGAGTATGGGGCAGGAAGCAGAAGCGGGCGATCGCCAACCCATTTTTCAGCCCTACCAAATTAATGATCAACTGCTAGCCCTTGCGGATCCACGGGCGATCGTTCTCCATTGCCTGCCGGCTCACCGCGACGAGGAAATTACTGCTAGTGTCCTTGAAGGACCACAGTCTCGCGTTTGGGAGCAGGCGGAAAATCGTCTCCATGCCCAGAAGGCTCTGCTTGCCAGTCTCTTGGGATAGGGTGATGCTCTACCACCGTTGGCAGAAATTCAGCCTCTCGGATCGATTATTGCTGGTGGGAGCGGTCATTTGTGGGGCTTTTTTGCTGCTGGCGGTTCTTGCTCCCCTTGGCCAAGCCCTCGGTTGGATTGCCAATCCCCAAGAATTTCTTGACTTTCCGATTCACGCGCCGCCTTCGCCGCAGCACTGGTTTGGTACGAATCGCTTGGGCTACGATGTCTTTTCCCGCACGATTTTTGGTGCCCAAGCAGCTTTGCAGGTGGTCTTGGTGGCAACGCTTTTGAGCTTGGTGGTGGGGGTGCCCTTGGGATTGTTAAGTGGCTACCGAGGGGGCTGGTTCGATCGCGGGTTGCTGTTTTTTATGGATACGATTTACACGTTGCCGGGGCTATTACTGGCGGTAACAGTGGCCTTTGTCGTCGGCAAGGGCGTGCTCAATGCGGCGATCGCCCTCAGTGTCGCCTATATTCCCCAGTACTATCGGGTTGTGCGCAACCACACGGTGAGCCTAAAAAATGAGGTCTTTATCGAAGCTGCCCGTGCCCTAGGTGCCTCTACCCCCCGCATTCTGCAACGGTATCTTTTAGTGAATGTGCTTCCCAGTATTCCCGTGCTCTTTACCCTCAATGCCGCCGATGCCATCCTGACCTTGGCCGGATTGGGGTTCTTGGGCTTAGGGTTGCCGCCGCAGGTACCAGAATGGGGGCAGGATCTACGACAGGCCTTGGATGGGTTATCGGTGGGCATCTGGTGGACGACGCTCTTTCCGGGGCTAGCCATGACACTGCTGGTAGTGGGTCTGTCGCTCCTTGGCGAGGGCTTGGGAGAACGTCTTGATCCCCGACAGTTGAGTTAGCCAACAGTGTCTCATCATGCCTGATCATGTCTTGGTGACCGGTCCAAGTCGCAGCGGCAAGAGTGAATGGGCAGAAGCCTTTGCCACCCAAAGCGCACAACCGGTGATTTATATTGCGACGGCGATCGCCCCCCCAGAAGATACGGAATGGCTGCAACGCATTGAACAGCACCGTGCTCGCCGCCCCGCTGAGTGGCAATTGCGGGAGTGCCCCCTCGAACTGGCTGCCCTGCTGCGTGACCTGCCGCCTGATCATTGTGCCCTTGTGGATTCCTTGGGAACGTGGGTGGCCAATTGCCTAGAGCAATTCCAAGATCAATGGCAAGAAACCGTTACCGAATTTCTAGCGAGTGTGGAAGTCTGTGCCGCTCGACTCATTTTTGTCGCCGAAGAGGTGGGCTGGGGAGTCGTTCCTGCCTATGCCAGTGGTCGCTGTTTTCGCGATCGCCTAGGCGAACTGTGTCAGCAACTGAGCCCGTTGATGGCGGAAGTGTATCTTGTAACAACTGGCTTTGCACTGCCGCTCCACCAATGGGGTATCCGTCTCCAACCTCTGAGGGATAAATTGGACTCGCAAAGATAAGCCTCATGGGGATTCCTCAGTGGTCATGGGGGCAAGGGCAACCACAATGGCATCGGTGACACGACGGACAGGATAAATCTCTAGCCCCGCGATCGCACAGGCTTGGCTTTCGGGAATAATGGCACGGCGAAATCCCAACTTCAGCGCCTCCCGCAGCCGTAGCTCCAATTGAGAGACCGCTCGCACTTGTCCCCCTAAGCCCACTTCGCCGATAATTACGGTTTGGGGTTGCACCCAGCGATCGCGAAAACTAGCCACAACAGCCACTGCTACCCCCAGATCAGCAGCGGGTTCCGCCACATTCAGCCCCCCTGAGGACGCCACATAGGCATCTAGCTTGGAGAGGGGCACCCCTAGGCGCTTTTCTAGGACAGCGAGAATTTGCAAAAAACGATTGTACTCAATGCCTGTGGCCGTGCGGCGCGGAGAGGGATAACTGGTGGGGCTAACTAAACTTTGCAACTCAACCACAAGAGGACGGGTACCTTCACAGGCAACAATGGTGGCGGTACCGGGGGTTGGCTCGCGATCGCCCAAAAACAGCGCGGAGGGATTCGTGACCTCGGCTAAGCCCTGCGCCCCCATTTCAAAAACGCCAATTTCTTGACTGGCACCAAAGCGATTTTTAACGGCGCGTACGAGGCGGTGACTGGCAAAGCGATCCCCCTCAAAGTAGAGCACGGTATCCACCAAATGTTCCAGCACCTTCGGACCCGCGATCGCCCCCTCCTTTGTCACATGACCCACAATAAAGAGACTCATCTGCTCCCGCTTGGCCAAGCGCATCAAGGCGGCGGTTCCCTCACGTACCTGAGACACGGATCCCGGGGCAGCCGTCAGTTGGGGCAGATACACTGCTTGGATGCTATCAATAATCGCCAGATGGGGTTGCAGATGGGTCAGTTCCTGCAAGATGACCTCTAGATCCGTCTCGGCCAAGAGATAAAGGGAAGAGGGGGCAGCAATGCCCAAGCGTTGCGATCGCAATTTCACCTGTTGCGCCGATTCCTCTGCACAGACATAGAGCACCCGCTGCTGTTGCCCCAAGGTGGCTGCCATCTGCAACAAAAGCGTGGACTTGCCAATTCCCGGTTCGCCGGCCACCAACACGAGGGAGCCAACAACAATCCCCCCTCCTAAAACCCGATCCAACTCAGTAAATCCAGAGGCAGAACGGCTCTGTGTCTGTTCGCTAATCTCTCCTAAGGCCTTGGCGCTGAGGGGGTGGGGAGTGGTCGATTTTCGAGGGGTTGTGCGTCGAGCAGTGGTCTCTACTGGGGTAACCACCTGCTCATCAAGGGTATTCCACTGACCACAGTTGGGACAGCGACCAAAGTATTGCAGGGACTCGGCACCACACTCGCGGCAGATGTACAGTACCTTGGCCTTGGGCATCCCTTGCCCTATTGCACACCCAAAAGTTCAACGTCAAAAATCAGCGTTGCATTGGGGGGAATGACCCCACCCGCACCGCGTGCCCCATAGCCTAAGTCTGGGGGAATAATCAGCCGCCGCTGACCCCCCACGTGCATTGAGCCAACCCCTTCATCCCAGCCTTTGATGACTTGACCGACACCAATTTGAAATTGGAAGGGCTGGCCGCGATCGCGGGAGCTATCAAAAATACGGCCATTGGTGAGCATTCCTGTGTAGTGCACCGTCACCCGATCGCCCACTTGAGGCTGTGCCCCTGAGCCGACAACAATATCTTCGTATTGCAAACCTGAAGGGGTAGTCACCACCTTTGGATTCCCCATAAGTCCCGCAGCCTCCGTTGACGCTTCCAGCGGCACACTGGCGATCGCGATCGGAGCGGCCACCAACCATACCACTACTAGGACAATACCACAGAGGAGCCAGCCGTAGGCTCGATGCCCCAATTGTCTTACCATGAGCGATTTTTTAACTCCCTAACATCTCGTTCTAGGCGATCAATACGTCCCCGCAATTCATCAATTTCTGACTGTTGTGGCACCCCCAAGCTCTCTAAAAACTGGCGCGTTTGTCGTTGCACCGCTTCATCGAGGGAGGCAGCATCTTCCTTAAGGTGGGCAAGGACTTCATCCACCATTGCCTTGGCCTGATCGGCATTGAGGCGTCCCTCTTTCACCCATTGGTTGCTCACTTGACGTAACTTTTCGGCCACAAGGGAGGTGGTGCCGACACCAATTAAAAGCAATTGCTGAAGCAGATTTTGCTGGTTCATGGGGCACGTTCAAAACGCCTATCTTGTATTGTGCCATTGGCTCTTAGGCTTGCGGTAAGATGAGGGAGAGGTCATGTTGTATAGATTCGCATCGCCAGCGAGGTTGAAGATGATTGAAAAAATTGCCATTGGTCTGTGGGCATTTTCAGCAGTTGGCCTGATTGTCCTGGTCTTGCTCCACAGTCCCAAGGGGGATGGCCTCGGTGGTATTGGCGGTCAAGCCCAACTCTTTACCAGCACCAAAAGTGCAGAAACCACGTTAAACCGTGCTACCTGGACATTGACGGTGTTGTTTATGGCGCTCACCGTTGCTCTGAGTGCCGGCTGGCTGCGCTCAATTTAGTTGGGTTGGCGTGTCTTTCTCCTTTGCGATTCGTCCAGCGACCCCGGCGGATGTTCCAATCATCTTTCAACTGATCCAAGCCCTTGCGGCCTATGAAAAGCTCAGCCACGCAGTAACGGGTACAGAGGAAGCGCTGCGGCAGCATTTATTTGGCGATCGTCCCTATGCCGAGGTACTCCTTGCCCATACCCCCGCAGAAGTCATTGGCTATGCCCTGTTTTTCACCACCTACTCCACATTCCTCACGCGCCCCGGCCTTTGGCTAGAGGATTTGTTTGTCCTCCCTGCCTATCGGCGTCAAGGGGTGGGCACTGCTTTACTCAAGGCATTAGCCCGGCTGGCCAGCGATCGCGACTATGGCCGTATCGAGTGGAGCGTCTTGGACTGGAATACTCCTGCGATTCAATTCTATGAACGCGTCGGTGCGACTGTGCTACCTGACTGGCGTATCTGCCGCGTTAGTGGTGATGTCCTCAAACACTTCGGACATTCTGACGAGCCTGTATGACCCGTCGCCCCAGATAGCGGCCAAGGGTGTAGGCCAACCATTCCACATCCCTTGAGGTCACGCCAAGGCCATTTTCAGTCAATTTGATCGCTTGGCTACCGGCACGAATCACCAGTTTGCTCGATAGATCTTGGCGATCGCCCTCGCGATCGCAGTACGTGCCTTGGGGCTGAAATTCAATCTGTTCAATCACTTCAAGGGGGAGAACTTTGGGAGGACGCCAGCGGAAACCAAGGATATGTTCGTAGAAGCGCAGATCCTTACGGGTGACCATTAGCACCTGCCATCCCAATAGCATGTGAAGAATGCTGCCAATGAGGCCTAAACCGACAGCAAGATGACCGGTGGCAAAAACAGCCATCAGCCAAAAGCCAGAACTAATCGCTAGAGTGTACCAGACCACCAAAAACCCATTCCAAGCCACGGCAAAGGGAATCAGGAAGAATAGACCGACATTAAATCCAACAGGGGGAATTTGCACCAGTAGCCCTTGGGGCGTTTCTCTCACCTGTAGGCGGGAGCCGTAGGGGGGTGTTTTTGTTATGGGTGAGGCCTCGTGGGGTGAGGTGTCCAGTTGCTTTAGGGTTTGGCGAGCCGCAGTCGCGGAGTCAAATCGCTCCTCCAGGGCAGGGGCAACCATTTTTTCGAGCCAGCGGATAAAGGGGGGACTCAAGGAGACCAAGGGTTGAAATTGAACCCGCAGTTCCTTTTGCGGCAGCTCATCGGGGGGAGTGCCGGTTGCTAAGTAGATGAGGGTCATTCCCAAGGCGTAGAGATCACTGGCGGGCAAGGTTTTACCGCCGAATTGTTCCGGGGGCATATAGCCATAGGTACCAACCACAGTTCGGGTGCTGCCTGCGATCGCTGTTTGTACTGCCCCAAAATCCACAAGATAGACCTTGCCAAGATCATGACCGGAGCGATCGCCCAAGAGAATATTCGTGGGCTTAATATCGCGGTGAATCACCGGCGGTTGACGACTGTGGAGATAAATCAAAATATCCAGCAGGCGATCAGCCAGTAACCGCAAATCCTCTTCGCCAAAAACTCGTCCTTTTGCTTGCCATGTGGCGAGGGATTTTGCCTCAATGTAGGTTTGCACCAGAGCAAAGCCCTTGAGATCAGGAGTATTGATTTCAAAGTAGTCGAGATAGCGGGGAATAGCCGGGTGATCCAAGGTTTGCAGCACAGCCGCCTCCCGTTCAAAGAGCTTAAAGTCGTCCCACGTCATGCCGCTACCAAAGAGCAGCAGCTTCAGCACCACCTGTTCATAGCGCCGCCGATCCAACGCCAGATAGGTGCGCCGCCCCGGCAGAGACCCCAGTTCGCGCAGGAGTTCATAGCGATCGCCCAAAATTTGACCAATCAGTTCCGCCACATTTCTTTCCCCGCTGGTCAACTCTATCCTAGCGAGTGAGTTGCTGAACAATCTCTGGGGCAATTCTTGTGAGCACCTTGAGGGCTTTGAGGCTGCCTTGAATCAAGTGTGCCGCCGCAAGGGGGTTGCGCAGCATCGCGATAGCCAGTGGCCCCGGACACAAATTGCCTTGAGAATCAAAGGCTGGGCTCAAGTCGGGTAGGTCGCGATCGCCGCCATCACTGATCACCCGCACCATCACCACTGGCATTCCTGCTAAAGCCTTGAGGAGTGGTACCCCTTCCATATCCACCACCTCCACCCCCCAGCGAACTGCAAGGCTCTGTTTTTCCTGAGCCTGAGAAAGGGGTCTTGCGGTTGTGATGCCTTTCACCCGTCGCCACGCAGGCGCGAATTTCGCCGATAACGTCTGGTCTAAAGAATACGTTTGCCCTGCTTCATCTTGACACGTGGTATAAACCACCACTTCACCGACGCGGTCATCAGGACGTAAGCCGCCACAGACCCCCAAGATGAGAACCATGTCAGGGGATTCCTCAAGGGCACTAATCAATGCCGGTGTGGTCACTGCGGCTGCCCCTGCTCGGATCGGAATAATCGACCCCTTGGACGCCTGTAGCCCCCGTTGTACGGCTTGATATTCTGCCCCTTGGGGCACAAGGATGAGGCATGAGGTCATTGTTTTATCATGGGGCGTGCTACTGCTAGCCCATGGGCAAGAGCGTGGGCAAATGCAAATATCGCTGCTTCTAGACCATACTGCCAAAACAAGTACTCCGCCAAGAGGCCAAAGAGCATATTGCCGCCGAGAATTAAAGATACACTTGTTAAGCTTGGGTTACTGCCTGAACTCGTGAGGGCTGGCAAATGGGACAGCCCAAAAATGATGGCACTGAAGCAAATAGCCATACCCATCCAAACCACTGAGATTTGACCAACCAGCGCCGGCAGCGCGATGAGAAAGAGAGTGAAGGCGAGTTGCGCCCGGTAGGCGGCGACCAGTTGCTCCCACCGCGGCTCGCGCGCGAGTCGGGCCACCGCTACACCCGCCATCGCACGGTACGGCTGGTTGCTCGCGTCGAAGCCCGAGGAACTCCAACTGCCTGAACGACGTGGTGGTGATCCCGTGGAACCGCGGTGGCGAGCCGGTGAACTCATTCAGGATCGCTTGGACCGCGTCGAGCCGGACCGTCATCGTCAGCGAGAACGCGAACAGCGGGTTGTAGTTCCAGAGGGCTACCCCGAGCTTCTGTCGCCCGCCAGCGATCGCCCGGACGAAGCTCTCGTCCTTCTTGACGTAGCGGAACCCGGCCGGGGTGACCGTGGGCTTCAGCCGCTCAACCTCAGGCTTCCCCCACTGAGCCATCGCCCCTCCGCCGCCGAACGACCCAGCTCAGCAGTCCTGCTCTGGACCGCCGTCGGCTGCAACGCCTGGTTCGGCCCCGTTTAAGACCGGGAGCCGTTCAGCGAAGTTCACAACGGACTCGACGAGTTCGCCGAGTAGCTCCACAGAGCGCTCGGCATTCACCGTTGTAAGGTAATCCCACTGGCCAAAGCCCACGCCCAAAACCGACTCGAAGCAGAGCGGCGGCAGTGTCCTCACTTGGTTCGCCGACCGAACTTGGACTTGGTAATCCAGTTGCGGCCGTGACATTCTTCCCGAGTAGCGGACCATCACCCGCACCGACGACTCGCCCAGCGTGCCGTCGTAACACCAGATCTCGCTGCCCATGTCTCGATCAGTTGCGGCGAATCGTTGGGCAAATGCGGTCCGCACAAGTCGGCGTAAACTCGCTGGCTTGACTGGAACCAATTCGCTGACATCGCGCACCAAGAGTTCCGGCAACTGCAGGGCCATGCCACCGATTCCACGGCTTTGAAACCAGTTCACCAGATCGCCGTGCTTTTTCTTTAGACCGGCGAGGAGGTTCACATTCGTGTAGCGCAACCCACCGGATCGACCTGGAATCGCTGTCGCCCGAGCGAACTGCTCGTAGATAGTCTGGGGAAGCGGCGTACCCGACAAGGGGTACGAGGCCCACTCGGATAGAACTGCGGCAATACTCGTTTGCTCGACTTCGTTAAGGCTTGCGAAGTGATCGAGGAAACGAATCACATGCGTATCAGGTACCCGTCTTAAACGTGCGAAGCCAGTCGATTTTTCCTCCGCGAACTGGCTTCGCAACCAGCCAACCAGAATTGTACGCGAATCCATCACCTATCACACTCCCGACCCGCCGAACTTTTGAATAGGCCGATCGCGGGCAATTTAGAAACTGACCAATGGAAAGAGTGTCACATTCAAGCGTCCGCTATGGTAAACAAGAGGCATTTTCCGCCAAATCTGATACCGTTGTTAATTGTTGAAGCTATGTTATTGTTCTGGCAAATTGTGAGCTATCCGCCATTCTACCTCAGCCAATCTGGGCAACTGTCACAGGCCACCTAGACTAACAAAAATGAGTATGATACCTATAGACTTTGCTCAATCCCTGTTTGTGGCAGTCGTCCCCTGCTAGGTTGCGATCGCGAGACCCTTTTGGAGAATCGCGAATTGCCTGCCCTAGAGCGTTGGCCTAAGGAACGGTCGAGGATTGACTCAACTATCGATCAATGCGTGTAGGAGTGAACCCCCATATGATTCAAATGGTGCTGGAGAATCCAGTTTCCGTCAAGGATGCTGAGCGCTTTTGCCAAGAAATCCTTCCCCAAGTCTCGCGCACATTTGCCCTCAGTATTCGCTTCCTTCCCGGAAATTTGGGTCGGGCGGTTCTTGTGGCCTATCTCATCTGTCGCATTGCCGATACTGTTGAGGATGATCCAGTTGCCAGTATCCCCGCAAAAACAGCTCTATTGGATCACTTGTTGGAGTGTTTTGACAGTGCTGATCTGGCCAATAGCTATGGTGAAACCGCACGGGGGGTTCAGGGGGAGCCAGCCCACGTACAACTGGTGAAAAATACGGGACTTGTCTTTGCCCTCTACCGTTCTTTGCCCCTCACGTCCCAACAGCACGTCCAACGCTGGGTCAGCGAAATGGTGCATGGGATGAAAAAGTTTATTAACCTCTACCCCAATGGCATTCGCATTCAAACCCTCGATGAATATAAAGAGTACTGTTATTATGTCGCGGGTACCGTTGGCTATCTCCTGACGGATTTGTGGTATGAGCATTCCCCCAGCATTCGTGCCGATGAATACCAAGTGCTGCTTAAGCGCTGCGCTGCCTTTGGTGAAGCGCTGCAAACAGTGAACATTCTCAAGGATATTGCTTGGGATGCCGAGCACGAAAACTCAATCTATATTCCCAATGAATCTCTGTTGCTCCAAGGCAGTAGCCACCAGTCCATCCTCAGTGCTGAATACCTTGAGCAAAATCATGCAGCCATCAAGGAATTGATTGCCCTTGCTTGGCATGATCTCGATGAAGCCCAAGCCTACTTGCTGTCGGTGCCTAAGGCGGCAATTCCGATTCGCCTCTTTTGCGTGCTGCCGCTGCTCTTTGCCTATGCCACCCTGCGGGAACTCACTCACTCGACGGCGATGCTGCAACCGGGGGGTGTGGTCAAAATTAGCCGCGCAGAGGTGAAATCTTTGATGGTGATGGGGCCTGTGTCCATTCTTAGTAACCATAGTCTCCGCTGGCTGATTGGCCAAGTGCGGCAAAAGCCTTTCATCCTTGGCGGACTTTAGGGAAATGTGCCCAAAAAGCCAATGGTTGGGGAAACCAAAATCCGTTAGGATAGGGGGAGATTGCTGAATTGTTGCAAATCTTCATAACTCGACATGAATTGTATTATTCACCGCCGTGCTGAGTTTGCCGCCAGTCATCGCTACTGGTTGCCAGAATGGTCTGACGCGGAGAATTTGGCTCGGTTTGGTGCCAATAGTCGCTTTCCCGGCCACGGTCATAACTATGAGTTGTTTGTTTCGATGGGCGGCGTTGTTGATGACTTTGGCATGGTGTTGAACCTATCGGATGTCAAACACATCATTCGCCGTGAAGTCATTGAACCTCTGAATTTTTCCTATCTCAATGAGGTGTGGCCAGAGTTTCAAGCCACGTTACCGACAACTGAACATATCGCGCGGGTGATTTGGGATCGGCTCTTTCCCCACTTACCCCTTGTGCGTATTCGACTGTATGAACATCCCCGCCTTTGGGCGGACTACACGGGAGACCCTATGGAAGCCTATCTTTCTGTTGGTACTCACTTTAGTGCGGCGCATCGCCTAGCCCTTGAGGATCTCAGCTACGAAGAAAACTGCCGCATCTATGGCAAGTGTGCCCGCCCCCACGGCCATGGCCACAACTACCACGTGGAGATTACGGTCAAGGGCGCCATTCATCCGCGTACGGGCATGATTGTTGATTTGGTCAAGCTCGAAGAGATCCTCAAGGAACAGGTGATTGAACCTTTGGATCACACGTTTTTGAATAAGGATATTCCCTATTTTGCCACGGTGGTGCCGACGGCAGAGAATATCGCCATTTACATTGCTCATTTGTTGCAGGAGCCGATTCGCCAGTTGGGTGCGACGCTGCATAAGGTGAAGTTGATTGAAAGTCCCAACAATGCCTGCGAAATCCTCTGTGAGGAATTGCCCCCCACGGATAGGATGCTGAGTGGTGCTCTACCAATGTTGGAGCGAGTCTAGGTAATGTTGAGCAATATCCCTTGGCTACTGGCCGCTAGTTTACTGACAGCAACGCTACTGATCTATTTCCCCTACATTTTTGTTGTGGTGGGGCGCTTGCAGGCGGGCTTTGATATGGCGGCTCCCCGTGCCCTCTTTGAGAAACTGCCGCCCTTTGCGCAGCGGGCGGTGTGGGCACACGAAAATAGCTTTGAAACCTTTATGCCCTTTGCAGCGGCAGTGTTGCTGACCCTTTTTGTGGGGGTGAATAATTCAACAGTGGCGATCGCCAGCCTGAGTTTTGTTGCCGCTCGCTTTTTGTACAGCATCTGCTACATTGCCAACTTTCCCCTTGGCCGCTCTCTCATGTTTGGTGTCGGGACAGCAGCCACCTTGACGCTTTTTTGGCAAAGTCTCACCGCCCTTGGCCGTTAATATAGTTTATAAAAACCTTGAGGAAATGCACTGAGTATAGAGTATTCTAAATGTCTCTTGATAATCTCCGCACCCTCTACCAGCAAGTCATTCTGGAGCACTACAAGAAACCCCGCCACCGTGGCCGCACCCAGCCTGTGGATCGTCAGCAGCGGGGACATAACCCCTCCTGTGGCGACACAATTGATTTAACTGTTGCCCTAGGCACCAATGAGCAGGGGGAGACCATCATTCAGGATATTCAGTTTGAGGGGGAAGGCTGCGCGATCGCCATGGCCTCAGCGGATTTGATGGCCGATGCCCTGCGGGGGCAACCCGTGAGTCGTGCCCTGCAAATGGTGGAGCAGTTCCAAGCCATGATGAAGGGGCAGTTTGAGTTCCCTCGGGAGTTTCGCAAGCTCAATGTAATGCAGGGGGTGGCTCAGTTCCCGGTGCGGATTAAGTGTGCCACATTGACATGGCATACCCTACGGGCAGCGTTGCAGCAGGATCCAACCTCTGTAAATGGTTTTGTCAGTAATGAGGAGGAAGAGTAGTGCTGACCCCCGCTGATTTTGCCACCTATAGCCGCTGGGCTGGCATTGCTACCCTTGTCATGGCTGGCTTAACCGCACTCACATTTGTTTTTCGCTGGGGTGTACGCTTTCGCTTTGTTGGGATTACGGGCTTTCTCGGGGTTGTGACGGTGGGACTCTTTGCCCTGAGTATTGTGCCGATTGTCCACTCTCCGGTGCCCGGTGCCAGCAAATACACCCTCGTCTATGACAATGGGGCAACGCAAGTGGTCATCACCGTGCCTCCCGACATTGAGCGCAGTACCCTTGAAGCAACGCTGGTACAGGCGGCTAATGATTTGTTTTCCTTGGGACGGCTTGGCCGAGGGGGCGATCGCCTGACGGTGATCGCGCGTACCGTTGTGCACCCTGAACCGGGGGTAACTGAACCCGTCATTTTAGGGGTGGCCAGCCGCTCCTTGAGCGATCGCACTGATACAA
>FMSI01006630.1_pt1 | contig 15277 bp, 13 predicted proteins | sample 1504471 | NCBI WGS metagenome assembly FMSI01 (sample SAMEA4475357, study PRJEB15587) | soil metagenome | biome: Soil; feature: Field | place: India | collected 2015-03-11 | depth 0 m
AAAAAACATCGATTTCAAGAGTATGCTATAACCAAAGGAGCTTAAATGTATATCTTAGAAAAAATCACAATGTCTGAATTTGAGAGATATCTTAAAGATACAAAGACCATAGTATTCCCTTTTGGAACCATTGAAGAGCATGGGAGTCATCTTCCATTAAATACTGATTCTTTAATAGTTCAAGAAGCTTTATTAATAGCATCAAAGAGAAAAAAATTCTTTCTTGCTCCACTCATTAATTATGGTGTTTGTACTTCTACCAAAAACCATCCAGGCACGATAGGTATCTCTGCAGATACGCTTAGGAGGCTGACCTTAGATCTTGTGATCGACAGTTACAAAAAGGGGCTCCAAAACTTTGTTCTTATATCAGGCCATGGAGGTAGCCTTCATATGTCAGCACTTAGAGAGTCTGCTGAGATTATTGTAGAGCGTTTTCTTGATATTAGGATAGCTGTTTTTACACCCTATGAGGTTTTATACAAAGAACTTTCAGAGATAATAGAGACTCCTGATGACTCGCATGCTGGTGAGATTGAGACTTCAATTGTTTTATATTTATATCCTGAGCTTGTTAAAGGCTCTGCCCCTGCTGAATATCCTCAAATGCCAAAACCTTTTATAGTAAGGGACAAGTTAAAATATTGGCCAGGTGGAGTATGGGGAGATCCACAGAAAGCTACTGTTGACAAGGGTAAAAAGGCTATTAACTTAATCGCCGATAAGATTGTCTCAATAATAGAGGAGATAGAAAACAGAACTTTTTGACTATCAACAAAAATGTATAATTAAAAGAAACTTTTGCTTATAGCAGTATTAGTTGTCTGTATTTTTAATTGTGAGATTCTGGAGGCAAAATGTTACGAGATAAATGGTGCAACGAGATTACAGAAGCTGATGTAGGTAAATCATTAAGACTCTCAGGATGGGTTTTTAGAAGACGAGATCATGGTGGTTTAATTTTCTTAGATTTAAGAGATAGAAGCGGAATCATTCAAGCAGTTCTTAGTCCTGATTACTCTTATGATGCACATCAAAAGGGGCACGAACTGAGAGCTGAGTATGTTGTTTCAATTGTAGGAGAGGTGAGAAGAAGGCCTGAAGGGACCGAGAACCCTAATATATCTACAGGAACAATAGAGATTTATGTTAAAGAACTTCATGTGCTTAATGAATCTGCAGTTTTGCCATTCATGGTTGAGGATGCTCAGAATGCCTCTGAGTTTTTAAGATTAAAATATAGATATCTCGATCTAAGAAGACCAGAATTACAAAGAAATTTAATAATCAGACATAAAGTAGTAAAGATAATAAGGGACTTTTTAGATAGAGAAGGTTTTTTAGAGATTGAGACGCCTATGCTTACAAAGTCTACCCCTGAAGGGGCAAGAGACTTTTTAGTACCAAGCAGGCTGGCGCCTGGCCATTTCTATGCACTTCCACAATCTCCTCAACTTTTTAAGCAGATTTTGATGATAGCAGGCTTTGAGAAATATTTTCAGATTGTTAGATGCTTCAGAGATGAAGATCTCCGAGCTGATAGACAACCAGAGTTCACCCAGATAGATCTTGAGATGTCTTTCATAGAGAGAGATAAAATTATAGAAATTGTAGAAAACATGCTCTATGAGATTTTTAATAAAATTTTGAGCATTCAATTAGCAAGACCATTCCCGATGCTGACTTATGACGAGGCTATGGAAAGATTTGGTAGTGATAAACCCGATTTAAGGTTTGGGCTTGAACTTAGGTCTCTTGAAGATCTGGCGAAGGAGAGTTCATTTAAAGTCTTCTTAGATGCTCTTAACAACGGTGGGACTGTCAAAGGGATTAATGCTAAGGGCATGGCTTCAATCTCTCGAAAGGAAATTGATACCCTTACGCTGATGGCTCAATCTTTTGGTGCAAAAGGATTAGCCTGGATTAAGATTAAAGATGGTTTTGATTCTCCTATAACCAAGTTTTTCTCTGATGGAGTTTTAAAAAATATAGCTGACAGACTCAATGCTGAGAATGGCGATTTACTACTTTTTGTCGCAGATAAAGAAAAAATAGTCAATGATGTATTGAGCCGTATGAGACTTGATCTTGGTAAAAGACTCAATCTTATAAAAGATGGTTTTTATTTCGCCTGGATAGTAGATTTCCCTCTTCTTGAGTGGGATGAGGAAGAAAATAGATTTGTAGCAATGCATCATCCATTTACATCTCCTATTGATGAAGATGTCAAAGTTCTTTTTGATACAGTTGATTTAGACCTCAAAAATCCTAAATCAAAACTATCAAAAATTAGAGCTAAGGCTTATGATATTGTTTTAAACGGATACGAAATTGGCGGTGGAAGTGTTCGTATTCATAAAAAAGATATTCAAAAAAGAATGTTTGAGATCTTAGGAGTTTCTGATGATGAGGCAAACATCAAATTCGGTTTTCTTCTTGATGCACTTCAGTTTGGAGCACCTCCCCACGGGGGCATAGCTCTTGGACTTGATAGATTAGTAATGCTGATAGTAGGTGCAAACACTATAAGGGATGTCATTGCCTTCCCTAAAACTCAAAAGGGTGCTTGTCTAATGAGCGGAGCACCATCGCCGGTCTTCTCTAAACAATTAAAGGAATTAAATATAAAATTAGATTTAAAAATTTAGCGGGAATTTTTTAGTTTACAAAGTGTTTGAATCATTTATGAGTCGTCTTTATGTCTAAAATATATACCTTCATAGATCTTTTTAATTTACTCCCAAAGACGAATTGCAGAAAATGCCATGTTCCTACTTGCTTAGCTTTCGCTATACTGGTCTTCAAAGGTGAAAAGCGTTTAAAAGACTGCCCCTTTATCTCAGAAGACCTTGTCGCTAATCTTGAAGGCAAAATTGATACAAATAAAACCTTTGAGCAGAATTTAAGTAAAATCGTTGAACAGTTTAAGTCACAAATTGCAAAGATTGACCTATCTGCTACTGCCAAAAGAATTGGCGGGGAATACGAAAATGGCATTTTGACTATAAGAGTCTTAGGTAAACCAGTAAATATCAATTCGAAGGGTGAAATATTCACCGATATTCATATGCATCCCTGGGTTCTATATCCTATTACAAGTTATATTCTTAATTGTAAAGGAGTCCCTCTAAGCAGGATATGGACACCCTTTAGGGAACTAAAAGGGGGAAAGAAATGGAATCCCCTTTTTGAACAGAAATGCCTTAAACCTTTAAAGAACCTTGCTGATAACTACATTGATCTTTTTAAAGATATAATAGATATTTTTGGGGGGCAGCAGATCGAGAGTTACCATAACTCTGATTTTTCAGTTGTTTTAAAGCCTTTACCAAAGGTTCCAATTTTAATTTCTTACTGGAAAGCAGATGAGGTTCTTGCATCTTATATAGACATTTTCTTTGACTCTGATGTGGAACAAAACCTTAATATAGAAGCTCTCTACGCACTATGTAATGGTCTCGTTATGATGTTTGAAAAAATAGTCCACAGAAATATTCTCCGATGGTGAGGATAAATCTTTTAGTCTTAAAGATACCACTAAATCTTACCTAAGATCATGAAATTATGGTAAGAGGTTTCTTTTAATCTAAGAGAATGAACCTCTAAAATTTTGGAGTTCCTGGATACTATGAAACCTATTGATAATTGCAAGAGTAGTTTTATCTTTGAAAGCCCCATAGGGTTTATCCTTTGCCTTTTTGAGGAGAATTTTCTTATCCAGGTAATCATTAACAAAAAAAATGAATTAGATTTAGAGGCAAAATTATCGACTGATAAATCCACTTCTTCATTACTTTTTAAAAAGGAATTAGAATTAAATAAAGAATATCCACTATTCCTTCATGAACTAAGCGATTATTTTTCTGGTACACTCAAAGTTTTTAATCAGCCCATAAAGATCAAAAGTGGCACTATTTTTGACCATAGAGTCTGGTCGGCATTAAGAGAAATTCCTTATGGAAAGACTATTACGTATAAAGAGTTGGCTGCAAGAGTTGGTTCACCCCAGGCTCATAGGGCTATAGGAAGTTCCTTAAAGAAAAATCCTTTGCCGATAATATTACCTTGCCATAGAGTAATTTCTGCAAAGGGGAATTTATGTGGTTACTCCTCTGGTTTAGAAATAAAAAAATGGCTTTTAGAGCATGAAGGAGTTTACCTATCATAGAGATGTTTAAAGGCCTAAGTACAATCTACAAAAAACTTTCTCAATTAATTATTGCAAGACTTGAGGGTGATAAAATTGCCGATGAGCGTTATCAAAAAACGATAATCTCTCTTGTTAACAAAGGTGTTGGTGGTTTTATCTTATTTGGAGGTACAAAAGATAAAATTAAAAAGTTCATAGAGTTTCTTCAAAATATTGCTGAAATTCCTCTTTTCATAGCCTCTGATGTAGAAAGAGGTGTAGGTCAGCAAATAAATGGTGCTACCCTTTTCCCCTGTTCTATGGCTTTATCATCGGCGTTAAAAAGAGGTAGAAAAATAGATTCTTTAATCCTTGAGAGTATGATAAAGACAGTCGCAGAAGAAGCCCTTGATATAGGTATAAACATGCCTTTAATTCCGGTACTTGACGTAAACAAAAACCCTGAAAACCCCATTATATGTACAAGAGCCTTTTCAGATGAACCAAAAATTGTTGCGTGGTTTGGTTCTCATTTTATAAAGATTTTGCAAAATAATGGTTTATTACCCTGTGCTAAACACTTTCCAGGGCACGGGGATACTTCAGTAGATTCTCATATTTCTCTGCCAATAATTAATAAAACCAAGGCTGATCTAATGGCTGAGGATATTCTGCCTTTCCGTGAGTCTATAGAGTTGGGTCTCAGATCTATAATGGTGGGACACTTAGTGGTTACCGAGATAGACAATAAACCAGCAAGCCTATCAAAAAAGATAATCACAGATTTTTTAAAGGGCGAGTTAGGTTACAAAGGTTTAGTTTTAACAGATGCTCTAAATATGAATGCTCTAAGGGGATTTAAGAGTGTGCCAGTAGAAAGTCTAAAGGCAGGCGCTGATATATTACTCCATCCTGTAGATTTTGAACAAACTATTGATGAACTTTTGATGGCAGTAGAAACTAATGAATTAGATGAAGGGCAAATCGATAATGCCCTAAAAAACATATTTAAAACCAAAAGCATGCTCCAGTTAGGTGGAGAGAGTATTGTTAATTACTGTAGCAATAAAGATATTTCAGAAAAAATATGTGATATGTCAATCTGTCTTGTTAAAGACACCCCTAATATTCTCCCTCTCACAAACATTGATAAGGTTCAGGTATACCTTTTTGGAGAAAAGAAGTTCCATAATTCATCTTTATTTAAAAACTTTTTAAATACACAGAGCCAAAAAAATGATAGCGAGACAGCCATTGTTGCGATATTCAGCGAGGTCTCAGCATGGAGAGGAAATTCAGGAATAATCGAGGGAGAGATTCAAAAAATCCACGAAATCATCAAGAAAAGTCCAAAATCTATAGTTATTTCCTTTGGAAGTCCCTATTTATTAAGGCACTTCACCAATGCAGATATTCTAATTTCTGCCTATGAATCTTCAGAACAAGTACAAAGATCAGTGATCAAATGTTTAAAAGGAGATATTCCCTTTGAAGGTATCATGCCTGTTAATTTATTCAAGTAGTTTCACCTAACAAATATTTATAGTGACTACTAAAACAATTCATTTTTGCATTTTAATTTATATTTATGCTTTTTATGGGAGTTTGAGGTTTTTAGATTATCTCTATTTTCACAGGCTAAAATTTGTTGTTCCCTTATTCAATTTAAGTTTTGTTCTTAAATTGCTGTTGTAGCTTAAATAACTTTTTAAATACCCTATGACAATTTCTGGATTTTTCAATCAATAGCCTTTATATTTTTTAAAGAATTAAATCTTTCCTACTGTTGCAAGGTAAATTGTAAACTCCTCTTCTCCATCTACTCCGATAAGCTCATCTATCATCTCCTGGTGATAAGCTCCCACAGCACATGCACCACAGCCAACAGCTGAACAAGCTAAATATAAATTTTGACATACATGCCCCACATCTACTGCAATAACTTTGTGGGATGCGAGATTATATCTCCATTCCATCCTATATGGAATAGTAGTCCATACAAAGGTAACAGCTCCCTTGCCAGTAAAATTTTGGTTGAAAGTAGTCCTGATTATCTCTTCTGAAATATTTTCATTTAGAGAGATAAGAAGCAATTTATGTGTAAGGGGTAAATAACGATATAAACCCTTTTCTAATCCATCAACATTTATTACACATAGGTATGTCTCAAAAGCATGACGACATCCAGCGGATGGAACAGTTCTAAAAGCTGTACCATTTTGAGTGATAAGTCTTATGCCTTGAGTAGCCCAGAGCAGAAAAGACAATTCTTCTAATGACAAAGGTATGTTTTTATAATGTCTATGACTTCTTCTATTTTTAATAGCCTCTACAAGACTAATATGAGAAAAGTTCTCCCAGTTCTCTTTCTTAATTAAATCAATTAAGGTACTATCAAGCGGGTAGGGCTTTTCTATCGGAGGTGGAGGTACCCCTTTGTTTTGGTCGGTCAGGGTAAAGTTAATCTTTTGCCTAATACTGTCTTTCAAAAAATAACGAAATAGCTTTAATAATTCTTCCATAAATCATCTTTACATAGCTTATTAAAAACCGTTTATAGAATCATTAACTTTAATAGCAATTAAAGTCCATAAAACTATAATAGACAAAGTACTTCCATATTCACAAGTTTTACTAAAATCGTCATTAGAAACATCTAAAAAGCAGCGTGTCAATTTTTGTTGTGAAGCTATTTGCATCTTTTTTTAAACATTCACAAAGCTACCTCTTTTTAAAGAAATCTTTTTTTTGTATAACCATTTCATGGTACAGAATAAAATGATGGGAAGTCTTTTTTTATTACCAAAGAATTAGGGAAAATAAAGATAAGTTTTTCTATTATCTGGATATTTTTGATAAAATTACTCTATGACGTTAACTGACAAAGCCTTAAAGATTTTGGCTGAAAGATACCTTCTGAAAGATGAACAAGGACAGGTAATAGAGACGCCTGATCAGATGTTTAAGAGGGTAGCTCGTCATATCTCAACTGCAGAAAGCCTTTACTATGAAGACCCTAAAAAGTGGGAGAACCTTTTCTATGAGATTATGTCATCCTTGAGATTTCTTCCTAACTCTCCAGCTCTTATGAATGCAGGGAAGCAGATAGGGCAACTTGCTGCCTGTTTTGTTTTGCCTGTTGAAGATTCATTAACAGGTATATATGATGCCTTAAAGAAAGCTGCAATTATTCATCAGAGCGGTGGCGGAACAGGTTTCTCATTCTCACGGTTAAGACCTAAAAATGATAGAGTGAGATCAACAGGGGGCGTAGCTAGTGGTCCTATCTCTTTTATGAGGGTTTATGATATGTCCTCCGATGTAATTAAGCAGGGAGGTGTTAGAAAAGCAGCTAATATGGGGATCCTATCGATTGATCATCCTGATATTCTTGATTTTATTAAGATTAAAAGAAGTTCAGGGGAATTATCAAATTTTAATATCTCTGTAGCAGTGACAGATGAGTTTATGGAGACTTTAAAGAGAGATGGCTACTACAATCTTGTAAACCCAAGAGATGGTAAGATTGTTCAGACAGTTAAAGCAAAGTCTGTATTTAAAGAATTGGTTCTTAGCGCTTGGCAAACAGGCGACCCTGGCTTAATATTTATAGATAAAGTCAATATGGCAAATCCTACTCCCCATATTGGGACTATTGAAAGCACAAACCCTTGTGGAGAACAGCCATTGCTACCTTATGAAGCTTGTATTTTAGGGTCTCTCAATCTGTCAAAGTATGTAGTTAATGAAAGTGCTAATCAATTGTGGGAGCAAAAGGAAAATTCTTTACATTATGAATCTCTATCTGAATGTGTCAACTGGGATAAACTTAAAAATGATATAAACACTGCCATCAGATTTTTGGATGATGCAATTGATGTAAATGTATATCCCTTTAAAGAGATTGAGATTATGCATAAGGGCAACAGAAAAGTAGGACTTGGAGTTATGGGGTGGGCTGACGTGTTGATTCATATTGGCATCCCTTACGATCATCCCCTTTCTATTCTTTTAGCGAGAAACCTGATGAAATTTATTAGGGATGAGGCAAGAAACACCTCTGTAGAATTAGCCGAAAAAAGAGGTGTTTTTCCTAATTTTAAAGGTTCAATTTATGACAACCCCGGGATGCTAAAGTTACGAAATGCAACTCTTACTACAATTGCTCCAACAGGATCTATTTCCATAATCGCTGACTGCTCAAGTGGTATCGAGCCAATATTCATGGTAGCCTACAAAAGATCTATACTCGATACTGAATTCTTAGAGGTAAACAAATACTTTCTCAAAATAGCTAAAAGATACAGTTTTTTTAAAGAGGAGATTTTACAAAGAATTTACAAGACAGGAAGTATCCAAAGTATTAAAGGTATTCCTTCTAAGGTTAAAAGGGTCTTCAAAAATGCTTTTGAAATATCCTTAGAATCTCATTTAGAAATGCAATTAGCCTTTCAAGAAAACACAGATAATGCTGTTTCTAAGACCATTAACCTTCCTAAGTCTGCCTCTAAAAAAGATGTAGCTCGTGCCTTTATGCTCGCTTATGAGAAGGGTCTGAAGGGTGTAACAGTTTTTAGATACGGTTCAAAAAAGGGAACACTTCTGAAGATTGAGAATAATGATTGAGTAACCTTTCATTTTCTTTTTTTCGATATAAGAGGTTTATACTATATATCAACAAGTTTTATTGCAAATTAACTTGATCCTTTGATACCCTATTATGTAGGAATATTTTCAGAAACTTTGATAGAGTCACTAAAGATGGAGGATAAAAAGTGTTTTTGCAAAAGCTTTTTGGTACTTTTTCCAATGACCTTGCGATAGATCTTGGGACTGCGAATACGCTGGTTTATGTTAAAGGTAAGGGAATAATATGTAATGAGCCATCTGTTGTAGTTCTGAGAAAAGACAATAAAAAACCTGTTGCTGTTGGTTTAGAAGCAAAAGAGATGTTAGGCAAAACCCCTTCAAATATAATCAGCATCAGACCCATGAAAGATGGAGTTATAGCAGATTTTGATGCCACACAGGAGATGCTAAGATACTTCATTAAGAAAGCTCATAATAAAAAAACTTTTATTTCGCCCAGGATAATTATTGGTGTCCCATCAGGTATTACACAGGTTGAGCAAAGAGCAGTGAAAGATGCAGCTGTTGCCTCGGGTGCAAGAGAAGTTTATCTTATTGAAGAGCCTATGGCAGCCGCCATTGGAGTAGGATTACCTGTAGGAGAGCCATCTGGTAATATGATCGTTGATATAGGAGGAGGAACTACTGATGTTGCTGTTATCTCTATCGATGGAATAGTCTATAGCAAAGCTGTTAGAGTAGGCGGTGACAAAATGGATGAAGCCATAATGGCTTACATCAAGCGTAAATATAATCTGATGATTGGGGAGCGCTCCGCTGAGAATATTAAGATTCAAATCGGTTCAGCCTATCCTTTAAGTCAACCTGAGACTATGGAGGTAAAAGGTAGAGATCTGATATCTGGAATTCCCAAAGCTATCAGGGTTAATGACTCCGAAATCAGAGAAGCCCTTCAAGAGAGTATCAACATTGTTTTAGATACTATTAAGGTTACTTTAGAGAACACCCCTCCAGAACTCGGTGCTGATATAGTAGATAGAGGAATTGTGCTGGCTGGAGGAGGAGCTTTATTGAGAGGGCTTGATATTTTAATAAAAGAACACACTGGAGTACCTGTGGTCTTAGCTGATGATCCTTTAACTGCTGTTGTCAGAGGTTGTGGGATGATGTTAGATAAATTAGATTTGTTGAGAAGGATTTCTTTAAACACGAATTAGATTGTTTTAAAGGTGTGGCATTCTTTTCATATAATATAAATATCCGCTCCACTAGTATCCTAAATAATTTATAGGCGTTGATGTCAGCCTTACCTTTTTAATATACTCTTTTTTGTTTTATTTTTAGATTTTAGATTAGATATGTCAGTTTTTAAGAGTTTCAAGCATCTGCTTCACCCGACTTAAAGTTGATTCTAATCAAATTGAGTTCTAACGTATAAGGCAGTTTAGGATTGATTTTTTTCAACTATGTTTTGAAAACTTCTATAAGTGTTATAATTTTGTTTGAGGTTAGAAAGTCCTCAGAAAGTCTGTTCAAAGCTCTAATCTATAAATGATAAAGATAAAGAAAAGAAGTTTAATCATATTTTTTATAGTCTTTCTCTCTTTTCTGGTGGCGTCCCTTCACAAAAATGATTTTACAGGACTAAAAAATATATTTGTCTATCCCTTAGATGTTTTTAATTACTCTATATCACATATCAAAGAAACTCTTGCTAATATCTTTATTCTTAAGAAGGAAAATGAGGAATTAAAAAAAGAGTTATACGAACTAAAAATGGAGCGTCAAAGGTATAGTGAGATTATACTTGAAAATGAGAGATTAAAGAGAATTTTATCTATAAAGGATAGTGAGCCTTTCTTTTTCACTGTTGCTAAAACTATCGGTAGAGGATATGACAGCTTGCTGAACACGATTATAATAGACAAGGGTAAAAAAGAGGGGATAAAAAAAGATATGGCTGTAATTACTTCCAATGGCCTTATAGGCAAGATATATAATGTCAGAGATAGTTATTCAGAAGTAATACTTTTAAAGGACCCCAATTTTTCCGTATCTGTAAGATTACAAAAGAGCCGACAGGAAGGGATTGTTTCAGGTATTGGTAAAGATTACTATCTCTTAAAATATATCCCCCAAGAACAGACAGTAGAAAAAGGCGAGATTGTAATTACAACTGGTTTTGATGGCATATTCCCACCTGGAATTCTTGTAGGTGCAGTAAGGGAGATTAAGTCAAAGTCGACCGATTTTTTTCAATATATCGAGGTAGTCCCTTTCCAAGTTGATACGAAAGTAGAAGAGGTTATAATTCTTAAACCTTATTCTAAAGATGGGCAATAGTCTAAAAGTTAAAAGAAACTTCTTTACCCCCACAGATAGGGATTGGTGGCCACTCTCACTTTTAAAATGGTTGTTATTAATATTTTTGGCTTTGACTTTCCAGACCAAAATATTAATCTTTGGTTTTCCCCAGAATTTCACTATTTTAGTAGTTTATTACTTCATCGTTCAAGCCTTGAATGAACAAAGAAAAAAAGGCGAGATTGATTCTTTTCGTTTTGAGGCAAAGTGTATTATTTTTTCGGCTTTTGTAGGCTTTATAAATGATCTAATTTCCAATTCTTTTTTAGGTCCGTCTTTTTTAAGCAAAACTTTACTTGGTTTCATTGGTGCAATACTTTTTGGGAGTGTTTTTTTTAGATGGACGGTGATTTTAGGGATTATTGTGGTTTTTCTTTTTACATTACTTGATGGAATTTTTCAAGTGTTTTTAAGGGTAATTATCAGTGATATAAAAATAAATATTGGTAATCTTATAGGGATGATTCTCATCCAGAGCTTTATAAATTTACCCTTTGGAATAATATTGAAGCCCAAAGATTTCAGCTAAAGATGGTACAGAAAAAAATTAATCTGGGGATTTATATAATATCTGGTCTAATCTTAATATTGTGCATACGACTGTGGGATTTGCAAATTTTAGAGGGCGACAAGTATAGAAAACTATCTGAAGAAAATAGGTTAAGAATATTGAAAGCTCCACCTATAAGAGGAATTATTTATGACAGAAATGGCAATCCCTTAGTGCAAAATAAGCCCCTTTTCAGTGCCTCTCTCCTTTTAGATAAAAACAGACATGTTGATATTGATAAACTCTCAAAGCTTTTAGGAGTTGAAACTTCTCAAATAGAGCAAAAGATTCAGAAAAATGAAAGTTTTTTTATTCCAATAAAGCTTAAGCAAGGGTTGAGTTTTGAAGAGGTCGCCCGTATTGAGTCCAGAAGATCCGATTTCCCTGGACTTTTCATAGAGACGGAGATTTCAAGAGAATACCTTTATGGTAAAACTGCTGCTCATGTGATTGGTTATCTTGGTAAGATTAACTCTTTTCAGGCGGACAGCCCGAATCTAAAAAACCTGCCACCAGATGCCTTAATAGGTCAATGGGGTATAGAGAGATTACATGATGATGTATTAAGAGGTCAATCAGGAGAACGAATTGTAGAAGTTGATGCTATGGGTAGACAATTAAGACTAATTCGGTATGTTCCGCCAGTTATAGGTAATGATATTAAACTGAGCATCGATATAAATGTTCAAAAAGCTGCAGAAGAGGCTTTTGGAGATAAAAGTGGAGCCTTGATCGCTTTAAACCCAAATTCTGGTGAGATTATAGCAATGGTCAGCCTTCCTTCTTTTGATCCAAACCAGTTTTCAAGAGGCATAACTCCAAAGCAATGGAATTCTATTATCAATGACAGGAAAAACCTAATGCTAAATAGGGCTATTCAGAGTGAATATCCTCCTGGTTCAATCTTTAAAATAATTACGGCTGTTGCCGCTCTTGAAGAAGGCGTAGTAGACCCTTTTACTAAGATAAATTGTACAGGAGGTCTGAATTATGGTCGTTGGTCTTTCGGTTGCTGGAAAAAAGGCGGACACGGAAACGTTGATATGCATAGAGCTATTGTAGAGTCTTGCGATGTCTACTTCTATGAGATTGGGAAAAGATTAGGTATAGAAAAGATTAACAAATATGCACTTTTATTTGGACTTGGTAAAGAAACAGGTTTAGATATGCCACCTTCAAAAGAAAAGAAAGGTTTAATTCCCACCGCTGATTGGAAGCGGAAAAGATTAAATTTGCCATGGTATTTGGGAGATACTTTTATTTCTGCCATAGGTCAAGGTTTTGTTACTATGACACCTATACAGGCTGCTGTGATGATATCTACTATTGCTAACGGAGGATATATCTATAAGCCTACATTGGTAATTGGTGATCATGAGCCTCTTCATAGGATAAACTTAAAACCTCAAACACTCAACATTATAGCTAATGCTTTAGCTGGAGTAGTCAATGAACCGAATGGGACCGCACTGAGTTCTAAGTCTCTAATGACTAATATTGCTGGTAAGACTGGCACTGCTCAAGTTATAGCTAAGGGTCAGAGGGTAGCAGGAGAACATTTTAAAGACCATGCTTGGTTTGTTGCTTATGCACCTTTTGAGAATCCAGAAATAGCAGTAGCAGTATTTGTAGAACATGGAGGAAGTGGTGGAGCAGTAGCTGCACCTATTGCCAAAAGAGTGATAGAGGCCTATATGGAGAGTAAAAATATAAATAACATAAAAAGGATGGCTAAACTCGAATAGTCTTCAATGAGATAAGGTTTAGGTTCAATCCTGAGTAACCCTTACTACTTCGCTAATGGTGGTAACTCCATATTTAACTTTCTCTATTCCATCCTCAAGAAGAGTTTTCATGCCTTTCTTTTTTGCAATCTCTCTAATCGTATTAGAGTCAGCATTTTTAAGGATTAGTTTTCTTATATCATCGTCGACTATCAGAAGCTCAAATATACCTGTTCTCCCGAAATAACCGGTATAGGCGCATCTTTCACAACCTTTACCATAGTAGGTGACTATTTTATCACTCTTTGAATCTAATCCTAAAAGTTCTTGAATATCATCGGAAGACTCTTTGATATCTTTGCAGGTATCGCATATAATCCTTACAAGTCTCTGTGCAAGGACTCCTCTGATAGTTGAAGAGAGTAGAAAGCTTTCCACGCCCATATCGAGAAGGCGGGTAATGGAACTTGGGGCATCATTGGTATGAAGAGTTGAGAATACTAAATGTCCGGTAAGAGCAGATTGTATAGCTATTTCAGCTGTTTCAAGGTCTCTTATTTCTCCAATCATTATTATATCAGGATCTTGCCTAACTATATGTCTTAGGGTATTTGCGAAGTTTAGACCTATTTGTGGTTTAACTTGAATCTGATTAATACCCTTAAGTTGATATTCTACAGGATCTTCAACGGTTATTATCTTCTTATCAGGTGAGTTTATTTTATCAAGAGCACCATATAAAGTAGTAGTTTTACCACTGCCAGTCGGACCAGTAACAAGAATTATGCCATTTGGCTTCTTTATTAAAAAATTAAAAGCATTTAAGGTCTCTTGAGAGAAACCAAGCTTTTCAAGATCAATTAATATGCCCTCCTTTCTCAAAATTCTCATTACAACATTTTCACCATAAATGACCGGGATTGTAGATACGCGAAGATCGATTTCACTATCACCTACTCGAAGTCTTATACGACCATCTTGAGGCAACCTCCTCTCTGCAATGTTTAATTTTGACATTATCTTAACTCTTGAGACTATTGCTGGTTGAAGTTTTTTTGGAATAGACTCGATATCATGTAAAACACCGTCAATTCTATATCTCACTTTAAGTTCATCCTCAAAGGGTTCGATGTGTATATCACTGGCTCTGTTTTCTACTGCTCGTGTGATTAACATATTTACCAGTTTAATAATTGGAGCCTCAGATGCAAGATCCTTAAGATATCCAATATCTTCCTCTTCTTCTCTCAAAAATTCTATACTGCTTACATCCATATTTTCGATGATTTTGTTTATATTTTGTGATTCCTGACCATAAAACTTAGAGAGATATTCTTCTATTGCCTCTATATTTGCGGTATAAACTGTAACATCACATGACAGAGCCAACTTTATCGCCTCAATTGTTTCTTCATCTTCAGGATTTGCCATTATAATTTTAAGAATATTATTTTTAAACTCTACAGGTATAACTCGACTCTCGATAATGAATCTTGATGATAGTCCATTAATGAAAAAAGGTACCTTGGGAAAGTCATCTTTTTCAATGAAAGGTATAGCCTTAAAAGCTAATTCGTTGCTCTCCATGAGTAAATATACCATATCTATCTGCTAAAAGGTAAGTAATCTCAGATTTTTTCATAAGGAAAACACTCTGATGGGATAATAATTTTAGATTGCAACGAAGACTAAACATCGTCATAGTTGTACATCATAGAATGATTAAACCACAGAGATTGAGACAGATTTCGCAGATGAAAGGATAACCTCATTTTAAGAGTCAGTTTTAGTAGTTAGAAAAAACCTAAGCTACCACAACGATTAAGAGAAGCCCTAAAAATTAGAAAAAGAATTAGAGAAGAAGCCTTTTACTTTTAAAATGAACTTTAATATAGGCAGACTTTATTCTTTAATATCAGT
>FMSI01014676.1_pt1 | contig 15270 bp, 10 predicted proteins | sample 1504471 | NCBI WGS metagenome assembly FMSI01 (sample SAMEA4475357, study PRJEB15587) | soil metagenome | biome: Soil; feature: Field | place: India | collected 2015-03-11 | depth 0 m
GGGGGTATGAACATGGGGAGCGTAAGAGTTGGGGTCATAGGTTGTGGCGTCATAGGACGAGTTCATTTGAAGTTCTTGACAAAAAACCCTTTAGCGGAAGTCATCGCTGTCGCCGATATTAGGGAAGAAGTAGCGAAAGAAGCAGCAAAACAATTCGATGTGCCCAAAGTTTACACGGACGCCGATGGTTTGCTAAGCGACGACGAGGTTGATGCAGTCATCTTGGCTTTCCAAACTTCTGGAAGGGCACAAGTGGCGATCAGTGCTTTTGTCCACGGTAAACATGTCCTTGTTGAAAAGCCGGTGGCAATGAATGCCGACGAAGCGAACCAAATGATCGCTGCGAAAGGAAACTTGATTGCAGGTTGTTGCTCCTCTCGCCACAGGTTTTTGCCCTCCTTCCAAATTGTCAAGTCGTTCTTGGACAGCGGCGCATTGGGAAAAATTCGGCTCATACGCATCCGAGCAGCAAAACCTGATGAAGGTCCGCCGAAAGTCACCCCTCCTGCTTGGAGATTGAGGAGAGATTTGAACGGCGGAGGTATCTTGATGAATTGGGGTTGCTACGACCTTGACTATTTGCTTGCTTTGTTTGATTGGCAATTGCGACCTAAATTGGTCTTGGCTAACATGTGGACGGTCCCCACACCCTTTGAACCCCACATCGCCCCCGGTTCGGATGCTGAAACCCATGTGGTTGCCCTTCTGTTGTGTGAAGATGGGTTGACAGTTGCTTACGAGCGAGGTGAATACATGTCAACAGCACCTGAAGACGGCTGGGAAATCATCGGTGAGAAGGGTTCCCTCAGGTTCAGGATGATTCCCGAAAAAGGAAAAACCATCACCTTCCACAAAGCAGACACAAATTTGGGTGTTGTGCCGAAAGTTATCTGGCAAGGTGACGAAACTTGGGACATGCTTCACGAAGGAGTTGTCAATGACTTTGTTCAGGCGGTCATTCAAAACCGTCAACCTGCAACTACTTTGGAACAAGCCTTGATAGTCCAACAAATCACCGACGCCATTTACACCTCCGCACTGAAGGGGGAACCCGTTTCCATCTGCATTTAGCAGGAGACGAGCCCCAGAAATCCGAAAAGATATCGGTTGCGGGGGAATGACTACCCAGTGAGTTACAGTTTGTGACAGGCGCACTTGACACCGCTCTTTTTTGAATTAAATTTATTTATGCCAAAGGGGCTGGAAGGAAGGGCTGTTCGGGGCGTCTTAGAAAACAGTCCAAGGGAGGTGTTTTTGGTGACAAAAGAATGGACGCCCCGTGTTCTGGTTGTAGAAGATGAAGGGATGGTCAACCGACTCTACGGGCATGCTTTGGAGCAAAACGGATTTGCTGTCTCTCAAGTAACAACGGGCGAGGCGGCAATTGAAGTAGCGTTGCAACAACCCTTTGACATCGCAGTCATTGACCTCAGGCTGCCGGGCAAGTTGGACGGGTTGACAACATTTCGTGTCCTGAAAGCCCTTTATCCCGAATTGAAAGGCATCATCATCACAGGCTATGGCAACCGACAACTTTTGATAGAGGCGCTTCGGTTAGGCGTTGATGGATGGTTGGAGAAACCTGTAACTGTGACGGATTTAGTTGAGGCAGTTAGGCGCACCGCATCTTCAGAGGGCAGACAAGTCTCTAAATCCGATTGGTCTACTCCGCCACCTTCTGACAAAAGTGCCTTGCTCAGGTTGTTCCTTCAAATGCTAATGGCGACTACCGTTTCTAATGTCGGAATTTTGTGGTTAGTGGACTCTCACGAACAGCGTGTTCGCCCTCAGATTTTCATTGGTGAAAAACTCCCTTCCATCCCTCCCGTCCCCTACACTTTCTCAAGTGAATGGCTGATGACGCTTAGAGTCATGATGGATGACATAACAGCAAGTCCATGTCTCGTCGTTCCCATTCGGTGGCAAGGGGAGACTTTGGGGGCGCTCGGTCTTTGCCGATACAGGCTTTCCAACGTCCCTTACAGCCAATCTGATTTGAGTTATTTGGAACGATTTGCTGAATGGTTAGCGCCACTTTTGTTGGCATGGCTTTACCCAGTAGAGGTCTTGACCAACATCACCGTCCTCTTGGAATCGTTGACAGGATTACTCCACAGTCAAGTTGAACCGACGGAGCAACATCACCCTCAAAGGCTAAGGCTCATCGTTCAAAAGTTGGGGAAGGTCTTAGGGTTCTCACCCAATCGTTTAGTTTTGTTAGAATTGGCGGCAACTTTGCATGACTTGGGTAAACTGTTCCTGCCGCCCCACATACTCTCCAAACCAGGGGAGTTAACGGAAGAGGAACGAGTTCTCATCCAACGACATCCTGTTTATAGCGAACAATTCCTGCGACGGTTAGGCTTGCCAAAGAACATTGCCCTTTGGGTTCGTTGGCACCATGAACGCTACGACGGCAACGGCTATCCTGACCAACGCCGCGCCGACGAGATTCCTTTGGAAGCGCAAGTAATTTCGGTCGCAGAAACCCTTGACACTTTGCTATCACCTCGCCCATACAAGACTCCTGTTTCCTTTGATGAAGCCTTGGAGATAATCCGGCAAGAACGGAGCAAGCAATTTTCTCCCATCGTTGTGGATGCATTGGAGGAAATTGCAGAAGAACTTCGGAAATTGTTACAGTCGAAGGCTTCTAAAACGGAGCAAATTTTCAGCGTAGGTGCATGACGCACAAACCCCGTTCGTCACGAGCGACTACACCGTTGAAGTGATGGACACAAGGGGAAATTGAAGTTTGCCCGCAACGGCGACTGTAAGGTGACGAACCACCAAGGCAATTTTCTGTAAGCGGTCTACCATTAATGTTCTGCGTAACGCAACTTGAAGGCAAAACAGGAATTGCTTTAGCGTGACCATCGGCGAAACTGACATTGCAACTTCCAAGATGTCGTCCCTCCAAAGCAGGTTCAAAAGGCAAAAAGCCACATTGGTTTCCTGCAGCAACATTGCCATCATATCCCAAAGCCGTTTCCGAAGCGTATCTCAACTCCGTCAATTTGATGGGCTTTTGAGGGGAAAGTCCAAGGTGAGGTGAGTTGCCCGAAACGAAAACAGCAGAGTTTAAGGCGTAACTCCCCCCACCACTTTTCCCCATCCCGCACTCGCCACCAGTTATGCCCATCGCTTCAGCGTAACCACTTGTGTCGTAAGCGTTTGGCTCGGTTGGACAAGCCAAAATTCGCTTGTCACCCAAGAAGGGGTAAAGCGCAGAACCTACACTCACGAAACAAGGTCGCCCCAAAGCATCCAATGCCTCGTAACCACTCATAGGTAGCGTGTCATCCCAATCTTGAGCGTATTGAAGCGTTGCCGCAGCCATTTGTTGGAGGTTGCTGAGGCAAACAGTTTGCCTCGCTTTCTCGCGGCTTTGTATCAGGACGGGCAAAAGCAAACCTGCAAGCGCCGCTATAATCGCAATGACCACCAACAACTCAACGAGAGTGAAACCTTTTCTCATCGCTTTCACCATCTGAAATTTTGGGGTGCACGGACATAGAATGTAAAAGCGCAAGTGGTAAACCCTTGCCGAATTTGAAACGGGCGTGACAAATTCAACAACGATGAGGTGAAAGTGATGGCGAGGGCTTTGCCGAAGTTTTGCGAAGGCTTCGTTGTCCCAAGCAAAGAATTTGAGCCCGTTTACTTGGAGACTTACCGAAGCGGTCGCATTGGGGATAAGGTCGAACGAGCAAGGGAAATGCTTCACGATTGTTGTGCTTGCCCACGCCAATGTCATGCCAACCGTTGGGAAAACGAACTTGGGACTTGCGCTATTGGTCGCTACGCAGAAATTAGCAGTTACGGTCCCCATTTGGGGGAAGAAGATTGCTTGAGGGGATGGCGTGGCAGCGGGACGATTTTCTTTGCCCGCTGCAACCTCCTTTGTGTTTTCTGCCAAAACTTCAGCATAAGCCACACAGCCGTTGAGCGAGAGGAAGTGAAGCCCGAAAAATTAGCAAGCATAATGCTCTACCTTCAAAACATCGGTTGCCACAACATCAACTTCGTCACACCATCCCATGTAGTTCCGCAAATCGTTGAGGCTTTGCCGATAGCAATTGAACGGGGGTTGAGGGTTCCACTTGTCTACAACACCGGCGCCTACGATAGCCTTGAGGCTTTAGAGTTGATGGACGGTCTCATTGACATTTACATGCCCGATTTTAAGTTTTGGGACGAACAAAATTCAAGGCGATACTTGAGAGTCCCTGACTACCCCGAAGTCGCACGACAAGCCATAAAAGAGATGCACCGTCAAGTCGGTTACTTGACTTTTGATGAGAACGGTGTCGCCTTGAGGGGTGTCCTCATCCGCCATCTCCTCATGCCCAATTGCTTGGATGACACGAGAGAAATTTTGAGATGGATTGCAACGGAACTTGGGCGGGACACTTATGTCAACATCATGGAGCAGTATTATCCCGCCGGTTTGGTCGGTCGTGAACGCTACCCTGAAATCAACCGCCGCATCACCGACGAAGAATACCAACAATCAGTCGCTTTCGCTCGTGAATTTGGTTTGTGGAGATTGGATTATCGTTGGAGACGAGTTCTGATTTGGTGGTGATTGCTGAAAGAAAAACGCAAGCGGGGGGTGAAGTGATGAAGAGGCAAAAGCAATTTCAATGGCTGGCGATACTGACAATCAGCCTTTTATCAGTTGCTGCTTCGCTTCAAGATTGGCAAATCGTTGAAACCCAAACCATCGCCCCTGGAGTGTTCTATCAAGCCCTTAAACGCATCAATCCACCAACTTGGGTCGGGATTGTACGGATTCCTCTACCTTTGCCGAAGGAATTGACGATCACTTCAACTGTGGGTGACGGGACGGGTCTTGTCCGACGGACAGTTTCTCAAATCGTCAATTCAGTTCAACAAGGCAAAGGTTATGTTTCGGCGGCAATTAACGGTGACTACTTCAACATGACCTTTTCACCTTATGCTGGCGCACCGCTTGGGATTCACGTTCAAGATGGCGAGTTGATTACGCTGCCCTCAATGAATCGTTCCGCTTTGGTAGGTTTGAAGGACGGCGGCGTGTTTATCACCCGCTTCCGATTTTCAGCACGGTTGAAACTGCCCGATGGTACGGAAACGCAACTGGATGGCTTGAATCAATCCCCACCTCGTGAAGGTTTTTGTCTATTTACACCCGCTTTCGGGGAGACAACCCGGACGCCTCTGGGAACGACTGAACTCACCGCAACCGCCAACTTACCACTGCGACCCAATAAGCCGTTGACCTTGATTGCGCAACGAGTAACCGAGACAGGAAACAGTCAAATCCCCAGAGACGGGGTTGTTTTGGTGGCGACGGGGAAATTTTCGGAACGGTTGAGAGCAGTTGCTCCTGACGAAAAGTTGGAAATCACCGTGACCTTGACACCTTTGGATGCAAACTTTGACCCACAAAATATCGCATGGGCAATAGGCGGAGGCCCGAGATTGATGAGGTATGGACAAATTTCCATAGAGTGCGAGCAAGAAGGATTCTCAACAGCATTTCGACGAACAAAGCATCCACGCACCGCAGTTGGGTTGAAAGACGACGCTTTGCTTTGGTTTGTTGTGGATGGACGACAGCCAGGTTACAGCGAAGGTATGAGTTTGGATGAGTTGGCGGAATTCTTGCTAAACGCTGGCTGCAAAAACGCATTGAATTTGGATGGTGGGGGCTCGTCAACTCTCTTCGTTCGCAGTATGGTCGTGAACCGACCTTCGGACGGGAGGGAAAGACCCGTTGCGAATGCCCTTTTGCTTCTCAACTTGTTCCCGCCTCAACCTTTTGTGAGGCTTTGGATTTCTTCGCCTGTTGACTCTCATCTACTTGCAGCCACCCCTATCCCTTTCCAGGTTATGGGCGAGGATGCCGTTTATCGGCTTCTGCCTCTGGATATCAACAGAGTTTCCTTGACAATTTCTCCAGAACTTCAAGGTTGGCGCTGGGACGGTCGGAACTTATGGTTGCCTGAAATTCAAGGTGAAGAGCCCTTGCAAGTGACGGTCACGGTGACAGCCCAAAACGGTAGCGCAGGTCCAGTGACAGCGACCTTTTGCATTCACCCTAAACCTTCCGCTTTGACAATTAGCCCAGACATTATCGCAATCCAACCGGGCGCCTCAATGAGATTGCAACTTCAAGTGTTTGGACGTGAACGAGATGGTAGACTTGTGCCGCTCATATTTGACCCAAAAGAAGTTCAGTGTCGCGTTGAAGGCGATGTCGGTGAACTTCTTAACGGAACTTTCGTCGCTGTTAGAACGAACGAATTGAAGGTAGGAAAGTTAACTGCAACTCTCAGAGGTGTGACGACAACTGCTGCAGTATGTGTTGGCACGGCTCTTTGGAAGACTTTACACGAGTTTGACGATATGAGTGGTTTGAAAATTGCAGGCTACCCAGAAACAGCGAAAGCGGTAGGGCAAATTGTCACCCACGAGAAACGAAGTGGCACGGGTGCATTGTCGCTCCGCTACGATTTCTCACAAGGAACGAAGACAAGGACTGCCTCTGTCATCCTCAACAAGGTTTTACCAAGCAATGCTTGTCGGTTAGCGGTTGATGTTTACGGCGACGGGAGCGGCTGTTGGTTGAGGGCTCGGCTGCGCGATGGAACAGGTAAACCCGTTTTCCTTGACCTCGCAAACTCAATCAACTGGAAAAACGAATGGAAGGAACTTGAAGCCAACTTACCCTCGGGGTTGACAGAACCTGTGACTTTGGAAGCAATTTACCTTGTTGTCATCCGCGACGAGCAGAGATGCTCTGGGACAATTTTGTTGGACAATTTGCGCGTTGGAATCATCGGATTGTGACCATGTTGGCGAGAAGAAGCAGAGCAGCAAAGGCGAGCGAAAGAAAGACAAATCCCCCATGCCTATGGCTTTAACCAGTAGTTGATGACAAAGTAAATGAGAGCCAATCGGCGGAAAAAATTCGCCGTCAACCGTGGGCTTAAGAGCATGTTCACCTGTGGCAAATTTAAACCGATGGGGAGGGGAGAAACATGAAAGTATCGGCAAGCAGGTTAGCCGTCGTTATAAGTCTAATAGTCGTCTTCAGTATCGCGGTGTTTTTGAGCATCAGAGGGCGAAGTGAATCGGTTGAGTTTCTGACCGAGCATACCAAAGCCGTTGACATGCAACCCTCGGTTTCACCCGACGGCAAAACTTTGGCTTTTGTTCGGTTCAGGGAGTTGATGCTCCTTGACCTTTCCTCCCGCAAACTCAAAAAAGTCGAGCCTGACGGTTTAACAGGGATCGCTCACCCATCATGGTCGCCCGACGGTGAAAAATTGGCTTTCAGCGCCCTGCATTCTAAACCTTTCCACTACGATGACTTGAGCTCAGGTGTCCACCTCATCGTCATGGATTTGAAAACCCTCAAGTGGGAGTGTTTGACACCGGGCTTTGATTTCAACACCCGACCAAGTTGGTCACCAGACGGTAAAAAGTTGGCTTTCACCAAGTCATCAAAGGGAGCAGCATCAATTTGCATTTACGACTTTCAGCGCAAGGAAACGAAGAGGGTAACTTCGCAATGGGCTCGGTCACCAGCATGGTCACCTGATGGTAAAACCATTGCCTTCATCAGCGGGAAAGGGAATAGCCCTGATGTTTGGCTGATGGACGCAGATGGGAGAAATTTGAGACCACTCTTTGAAGACGAGAGCACTGACGAAGACATACCTTGCTGGACACCTGATGGCAAATTCGTCGTTTTCACCCGCCAAATCGCTTTATCTGCTGGTCCGCAACGGAGGGACTTGTGGGCTGTAAGGGTTTCAGATGGAAAGGCTTTTCAACTGACCGAGTGCCAAAAGGGTTGGTGGGCAATCGCACCTTGCGTTTCGCACCACGGGAAAGCTGTGGTTTTCGCACTAAGACGAGGTGACCATTCAGTAATTTGCCGAATTTTTGTCGACTGGAACGAGATTAAGTCACAAAAGTTGAGACAGTGAACTTGAATGGAGGGGTTAGGGAATGAGGTGGCTCGCTTTTACCTTTTACCTTTTGACAACTTCACGACTTTGTTCAATGCCTCAAATTGCACCCGATTGGCAAGGTCGTGAGCCGATTTTTGAGCCAAGTTCATTGTTTTGGCACACTCGGGAGTTTACTTCGTCACCCGTCCTTTACCGAACCGTGTTGACATTGACAAAGAAACCATTGGATTTCGCCGTTGCAAGGATTCAAACACGCCGCTACGCTTACTTGTTCGTCACACGCTTTGACAGGTTCTCCGAACTTGATCCGTTGGGCAAGTTAATTGCGAAAGGGGAAGCACCGAAAGAACGACCCGATGCCGAAATCAATTTGCTGGTTGACTTGACACCTATTATAGCGACAGGCGACGACTCCCTTGAGAAACCATCTCTACTCAAAATTGCCCTGCTCTTGAGCGCTCCTTCCGATGGCTTTCGCATGGAAGGTGTTTTGGTCTTTCGTGACGGTTCAGTGCAAACTTTCGGGAGCGAACCGAACCGATGGCGCGCTCAAAAGTTCCCGCCATTGACAGTTTTGGAGTTTGAACCATGCATGCTCCCTGATTTTAATGACCGCAACTGGTTTCCCGTCCGTATCGCCAGCGGTGCAATGGAGACTCCAAAATCACAACTTGTCGCTGAATTTCGCAAGTTCGTCCTAGAGGAGCGAAAGAACCGGATGCGCCGGCAATTGGACGATGCTCGGTGGCGGTTGACTTTATTGAGCGATAAAGGCTTCGTCATCGTGGACGATGAAGCCTTCGGTTGGGCGGGTTCAGAACGACTGCCAGAATGGGTGCGAGAAAACGCTGAAAAGTTGCTGCTGGCGATAGCAACGGATGGTAGCGAGCAAATCGTCTTGGCAACTGAAGCCCTTTCGCTTTTCGTTTGGGCAAGGGACGAAGTGACAAATCTTGCCAATCATGTCAAGTTGTGGCGAGCGCTGCACCAACCTGAAAGGGCACAAAAATGCGAACGCGAACTTAGCACCATCGCACCTTTGCTGCAAAAAGCGGAAAAACTTTTGCAACTGCCGGAGACGAAGTCAGTGAAAGAATTGTCTTCTGCCCTTGAATTGCTTCAAAAAATGAGGCAACGAATTTTGGCTTTGCGGCATCCCGATATCGCGAAAGCACTCATCATCAACGACCTCAGTGATGGTTTGGAAAACAAATTCGGCTGGTTCGACACGACGGTTTTATTAGACAACGACATCAGCCGATGGGGTTTGCGAACTTCAACACCCGCAACAGTTTTCGCCAGCCCGCTCTCACCTGCAGCGCTCGTAACTGTCAAGGGCAAGGAATTCACTTTGGAAGGGTGGGAAAATTTGAAGCCAGTTCGGATTTATCAAAAGCCACCTGATTCAACCCCCATTGGGATTTGGGTTGTGCTTAGTGGCAAAGTGCAAAGTTTGCGACCGCGACTTGACGGCACAGTTTATGACCGAACTCAACATGGTCGCATGAGCGAAAACTGGATGTTGCTCGTTTGTGACATGGCTCGCGGTGGTGGGTTACCTGTTCAATTTGTTTTCCTGCAAGCGCCATCAAAAGTCATGTTCCGACGGAGCGAAAAAGGCACAACGGCAGTCACCGTCCTTTTTGAAAAACCCAACTCTCAATTTTTCGTGTTGAAACCTTTCAAGGAATGGCGTGGGTTTTTGCGTATGGCTCAAGTCTTGACACAAACTCCGCTGAAGGAAAACGAAGCAGTACCTTACATCCAACAGTGCCGTTTGTGGTCGCGAGCGTTGCTTTGTTATCCTGTAACCTTCAGCGAAGCCTTTGTGCGAAATCCAAGCGATGCAGAGACATTGATTGTTGCCAACGCTTACAATTACCTTGAGTTGCGTGACGATTGGGAAACCGAACCGATTAAGTTAGCGCCACTGCCTCCATTAGCCAGTTACGGATTGCTGCAAGGTTACCCCAAACTTCAGGTCTTAAGCAGTGCGGAAGCGCTCGGTTCGTGGGGAGTTTGGGGCGACCATATCGCTGTTGTCGGAAGCGATGTCATTGTTTACCAAGTGCCAATTCATTCCTTCAAGCGCTTCGGTGGCTTTACAGCATTTTGTTTCGGACCAACAGACACCGGAGTCCCAGGCAACTTGACAGAACTTGAACTCATCAAAAGCACGGGTGCAAACAGTTTCCGACCGCAACACAACCGAGCAGATGAAGCGGCAATGAATTTAGTTCGTTGGTGCGTTGAACGAGGATTGCAGCATGTTTTCAATGTGGATGAGAAGTGGCTGCCCGATGTCGTGGAACATTACAGAACGCTGGCGAAAATGTGTAAAGATTTGCCTCCTGATGCCGTTGCTTACGATTTGCTCAACGAACCTGAGACTCGCGAACCCAAAGCCTACAACGCTTTACTCAAGCGCATCACTCAAGCAATACGGGAGTTTGACAAAACGCATTTGATTTACGCCGAAGTCATCGCCCCTTGGGGACCGAACGCACAACCTTACCCAGAAGCGGCGTTTGCGAACCTTGAACCGACAAGTGACCCGTTGACAGTTTACAGTTTCCACGATTACGAGTATCGGCTTATGCCTCGCTATCCTAACGAGAAGGTTGACATTCGCACCTTGCTTGAACGCTGGTTGCCCGCCTTTAAGTTCAGCATTGACCATCGTGCCCCCATTCACTTAGGCGAGTTTGGAGGATTTGAGCAAACAGAGGAAGACATTTACACCAACCGTTGCACCATCACAATGCTGCTTGACCACTTCCGCATTTTTGACCGTTTCGGTTGGCATTTTCACTACTACAGCAATCGCGGCATCGTTCGGGTGCGAAAGGATGGCAGCATTGAAGAGAGCCTCGTTCAGGAAGCGTATCGGCGTTACTTTGGACGGAGAAGGTTAAACGCAGTTCGGCAATGAGTGGGCGAGAATCAACAAGATTCACTATCTCGGAGGGCATCTCTCTTGAGCCGCTGGAAAGATGGGTATGAAAAGCAACTTACCTTTCGGAGGGCGGCTCTCCTGAGCCGCCGAGAAAAGAAAAGCGGTGCATCAAAAGACGCGCTTTCCGATTAAGCACGAGTTTGAGATGCGCTTATTTGTTCCAACAACTGCTCTAAGGAGTTTGGTTGAATGTCAACACGGACTGCCCTCAAGTAACCTCGCCCATCTCGGGTTCGTTGTGACAAGAGCATCGCCTTTTGGGTGAGCAATCTGGCGACACGAGCCAACAAGACATTGTGCGGTATTCCAATGCGCTGGCGCATCGTTTGAGCGTTTTTCAAAATTCGCAACGCCAATTCTTTGGCACGCCCATCAACATTCGGCTCTTGAGAAATCCCCGAAACCACTTCTCGTTCAACTGCGTCTTGAACCGCTTGCAAAGCGGAAATGGCTTCCCCATCTGTCAAGTCAGGATGCTCGGCTGAGAAAGTTGAAATAGCCTCTTCCACAGCGAACGCTGTTAATCTCTGTTCTATCTCTGCTCTCTCTGAACCTTTTTGTGCCCACTCCGATTCTTTTTTAGCCATTTCCAAAGCCTTTGCTTGCCGAAGGTAAGGGCAAGCAGATGGGCAGTTGAGTTTTTTAAGCCGATGACTTCCACAGCAAGTTGGGCAGATGACATTGTAGACAGCGGGACAAAACCTTTTCCCTTTCCTTTGACGACAAAGCACGCAAATGGCCAAACGAACTTCCCCCTTTCCAGAAATTAGGCTTTCGTTTTGAGTTTCTCTCTGTCAAGGGAGCGTTAGAAAATTTCAATCGCTTCCCTTACCCTTCTGTTCCCTTGCTCTCATTGCCCGTTCAATTTCCAAACCGACCACGAGTGGTGATGTGCTCAACATTCCTGCCATCCGTTGACAAATCCTTTCCAATTCCCTTGTCACTTCATCGTGACCTTGTGGATGAGAAGCGAGGAACTCCTCAACGAACTCTGCAATTTTACCTGCCCAATCCAAAAGGAATCTGGCTTTAACGAAGTCATACTGACGGTGAGGCAAATGGGCATGTTCTTGAGCGATTTGGTTGGAAAGCCACATCCAGTCTCGATGTTCCCTGACCCGTCGGACCGTCGCTTCCGTTACTTGGGCAGCGAGTCGCTTTTGATACTCTTGCCGAGATTTGTATCGCTTCCAGTCATCTTCCGTCGTCCCAGGGATGACTAAGACACTCATTTCCTTGCCAGTGAGTTCCAAGAGGATTTCACGAATTAGCGCTGTCATCGTTTGAGTTTCAAGGTAGGACCTCAAAGGTTCGTTTTCCTCGGATAGCCCGAGAACCAAAGTCGTTTCCTCCAAGGTAATTGGCACGGCTGCTTCCACGCTTCTCCACGCATCAGGTGAAAACGACATTCGCTTGCGGATGATAGGTTTCATTTGTTGCCAAAGTTCGGCAGCCGACTGCATACACATCACCCCTTTTAAAGGGTGTTTGCTGCCGAGTCAGTTTTAAGTTCCCCATCGCCAACTTGTTTCCAAATGAGCAGGTGCTTTTATCTCGCCCTCACAAAACCACCGCTTATCCTCCGTAACCTGAACTGTCACAAAATCCTTGTCGTCTCTTTCGCTCCCGTTCAGCCTCACTAATCGGTTACCGTGAACGGCGAACATTGGTTCCTCTGGTGGCAGAAGGGCTTTCAGTGAGCAAATGAATTCCGCTCCAACCAAAGATGGCTGTAATGCTTCTGGTGGTCGGAACGAAAAAGTGAAATGTTCAGGCGGATATGAGGGGTTGACAATCACTATTACGGGGCGACCAATTTGCGTTTCCAACAACTCCATGCTTTCCTCTTCCAAGACTAACCAACTTGCAACTTCGGGGTTAGCGCCGACCACAATTTCTCCTTCTTCATCTGGGGGGATAGTTGCGGCGAAGGAACGGATTTTCCTGCGCAATTCAATGCTCAAAGTCGGACTTGTTTTCACTCTGCCCCGACCTTGACAGTAAGGGCATGGCTTCGTCATCACACGCCAAAGGCTTTCCCCTCGCCTGTGACGGGTGATTTCAACCAGACCCAAAGGTGTCAAGTCAACGATTTTCGTCGGCGTTCGGTCGCGGCGAACATATTGCTCAAACATGCTCAAAAGTTTGTTTCGGTCACGGGAACGAAGGACATCAATCAAATCAACGAGGACGATACCGCTCAAATCCCTCAACTTCATCTGCCTTGCGACTTCCTCAATTGCTTCTTGGTTCGTTTGCATAATTGTTTGTGCTGCATTTTTGCTGCCCGTGTATCGCCCAGTGTTGACATCAATTATTGTCGCTGCTTCGGTCTCTTCGATGACCAAGTATCCACCGCTTGGCAAGGGTGTGACCGTTTCAAAGAGTGAACGCAACTGAGGCTCAACATTGTAGTGTTCAAAAAGTGGGGAACGTCCACGATAAACTTCCACTCGGTCCGCTAATTCCGGTCGCAATTCCCTCGCAAGATCCCTCAACTGCTCCGCTTCCTCTTCACCATCAACAATTATGCGTTGTGTGTCAGGAGGAGCAATGTCCCACAATAGGTCAGCGAAAATGGAAGGTCGGCTGAAGAGTAATGAAGGTGCGAGGGCAGTCGCAAACTCTTTAATCATCCTCTGCCATCTCCGATATAATTGCTCAATTTCAAACGCTATTGCCTCAGGAGTTGCATTCATGGCGTGATAGCGAATGATGAGACCACAATCTAAGGGGCGAAGTTGTTCGCCAAGACGACGCAATCGTTCACGAGTTCTTTCATCGGTGATTTTCACCGAAACCCCAACATGGTCGGAGCCTTGACAGAGTAAGACGCAATAGTGACCTCTCAGTCCGATGCGAGTCGTCAATCTAACGCCTTTTCTCGGACCTCCGTAGCGTGTGACTTGAACGAGAATTGTGTCGCCTTCACGGACGGCTTCCCTTATATTCTTGAACTGTTCTTTGTTTCCCCCACCAGAGACTCCCACTCCGCCTGGGACAATGTCAGCGACATAAAGGAAACCGTTTCTTTCCAGCCCGACATCAACGAAAGCAGCATCAATGCCGGGGACAACGGTCTTGACAACGCCTTTGTAAATGTTCTCAACGATTCTGGGTTCTCGTTCAACTTCCAAATCAACGACTTTTCCGTTTTCCAGAACAGCCAAACGAGTCTCCATAGGGTCACATTCCACCAACACCAAAACTTGGCGTGAATGAATCATTTCCAACCCTCCTTCTGAAACCCTCAGTTTGATCTGGGCTGCCAAGATTATGCCATCGTTGGCGTGGAAAGGGCATGTCACTTTAAGGTGAATTGTGTTAAACTTTGGCAACGCCACTTGACCCCATTAGATTGACTTTGGGAAGCATCAAAACGCGTTACAGGCTTAACAAGGAGGGACCCACCTTGCCAGTTGTCACGATGCGCGAATTGTTAGAAGCAGGTGTCCACTTCGGTCACTTGACGAGAAGGTGGAACCCAAAGATGGCAAAGTTCATCTTTGGGAAGCGCCAAGACATCTACATCATTGACTTGCACAAAACCCTTGCTCAAATGGAGCAAGCCTATGCCTTTGTCCGCGACACAGTGGCAAATGGTGGAACTGTTCTTTTCGTCGGGACGAAAAGGCAAGCGCAAGAACCAATTGAGGAGGCGGCAAAAAGTTGTGGGATGTTTTATGTTACGACTCGTTGGTTGCCCGGCACTTTGACCAATTTCAACACCATCCGCAGCCGAGTGGAGTATCTTAAAGAACTCCGTGAGATGGAGCGGAACGGGACTATGGATTTGCTTCCTAAGAATGAAAGCATGAGGCTGCGCAAACAACTTGCTAAGTTGGAGCAACTGCTCGCAGGGATTGAGAAGATGGACAAACTGCCCAGTATCCTTTATGTCATTGACATCAGGCGTGAGGAAATTGCCGTCCGAGAAGCGAGGAAGTTGGGCATCCCTATCATCGCCATCGTTGACACAAACTGTGACCCTGATCTCGTTGATTTCCCTATCCCAGGCAACGACGATGCAATTCGCTCCATCAGGCTCATCACGGGCAAAATCGCCGAAGCGGTGAAAGAGGGCTTGGCACTTAGGGAGGCAAAAGAAAAAGAGCAAATTGAAGCAGCCATGGTTGTTGAAAAGGCTGAGGAAGGCGAAACGGTTGCTGTAGCCACAACTGAAGCAGCAACAGAACCTAGTGTGGTTGTAGTAACTGCTGGTGAAGAGGAAGAAGTGCCTGACAGAGAGGAATTAGAACGGCTCTATGAAACCTACCTTGAGCCGCCTGAGGATAAGATCTGAAACAGCCCTTTGATGGGCCCCGACTTCTCATGTATTGAAAAAAA
>FMSI01051303.1_pt1 | contig 15268 bp, 15 predicted proteins | sample 1504471 | NCBI WGS metagenome assembly FMSI01 (sample SAMEA4475357, study PRJEB15587) | soil metagenome | biome: Soil; feature: Field | place: India | collected 2015-03-11 | depth 0 m
ATATTTATTGCATCAAGGATGCATAGTTAAATTTATCATTAGCTATCCGGTAGTGTCAAGACAAAACTTTATTTTGTCTAGTAGTTATAACTTATAACAATCAGGAAGGGTTAGTAAGCGACAGTAGTATCTTAAAATAAAGGCAAAATATTGGTTAGAATGAGTAAAAGTGATTATTAGTAAAGATGGCAAGCTACAGTTCTGTCTTTATGTTTTTTTAATTTAGGCATCTCCTTCTTACACATCTCAAGTCTTTCTGGACATCTTGGATGAAAGGGACAACCTGATGGAGCTTCAATGGGTATACCCTCGGATAAAGGAGCAATAGTATCAGGGAAATAACCTTTAAAGGCAATTTTTCTTTTTTGATAACCTGATAGCATTTGGTATTTAAGTTTTGGGGCAGAAGATAGGAGCAATTTTGTGTAAGGGTGCATAGGTGAACTGAATAAATCATCAGTATTTGCCATTTCTACTATCTTGCCGAGATACATTACAGTAATCTCATCGCTTATGTAATGAACAACATTTAGGTCATGGCTTATAAATAATATGGAGATACCAGTCTCCTTTTTAATATCTTGCAGGAGATTTAGTATCTGAGCCTGAATAGATACATCAAGGGCAGAGAGTGGTTCATCAGCTACTATTAATTCTGGGGATACAGTTAGCGCCCTCGCTATACATATCCGCTGTCTCTGACCACCACTAAATTCATGGGGATATTTAAACAAGGCATCACTGGAAAGGCCGACCTTCTCAAGTAAGGACTGAACCCTTTCTTTTATCTCTGACCTTGAACACAATGCATGAATCTTGAAGGGCTCTGATAGTATATTTAGGATCCTCATCCTTGGATTAAGAGATGAAAAGGGGTCTTGAAATATTATCTGAACAGACCTATAAAAACTTTTTATAGCTTCCCCTTTTAGGAGAGAGATGTCCTCATTTTTAAAGAGAATCCTTCCTGCTGTATATGGAATTAATCTTAGTATCAATTTAGCTAATGTTGATTTTCCACAGCCGCTCTCACCAACAATTGCAAATACACTATTTTTTTTGATATCAAAACTAACATCATCAACTGCCTTGATCCATTCTGATTGGACTCCAAGTCCTCTCTTTATTGGAAAGTATTTTTTAAGCCCTTCAACCCTTAATAATATGTCCTCTTCCCTCATGACCTTTGTACCTCAATCAATTAAGTGGCATCTAACAAAATGACCTGTAGTGACCTCTATTAATTTAGGCTCAGAAATATTGCACTCATTTGTTGCTTTGTGACATCTATCATAATACTTGCAACCAGGTGGAAATTTATCTGGTTCTGGAACAAACCCTTTTATAGGCTTGAGAGGTACTCCCTTTGCAACAGGAAGGGACTCTAAAAGCCCAATTGTATAAGGATGAAGGGGATTCTGAAAGATACTATCTACCTTAGCAAGTTCCATGATTCTACCAGCATACATAATAGCAACCCTATCTGCCTGTTCTGATACAATACTCAGGTCATGGGTTATTAACAGGATGGCCATATTTAACTGTCTTCTTAATGACTGAAGGAGTTCCAATATCTGTGCCTGTATAGTGACATCCAGGGCAGTTGTCGGTTCATCAGCAATTAATAAAGATGGATTGCAGGCTATAGCCATGGCTATCATAACCCTTTGTCTCATGCCTCCTGACAAAAGGTGTGGGTAATCTTTAATTCTATTTTCCGGATAAGGCATTTTTACTGCCCTTAATAAATCTACTGCAATATTTTTTGCCTCTTTTTTTGAAACCTTGAGATGATTAATTAATACCTCTGCTATCTGATCACCAATCCTCATCACTGGGTTAAGGGATGTCATTGGTTCTTGAAATATCATGGATATATCTTTACCCCGCACCATTCTTATTTCTTCATCAGTTATAGAAAGGAGGTCTTTATTCTTAAATATAATTTTGCCTTCTGAAAAGGCATTTTCTGGAATAAGCCTGAGGATAGAAAGGGCAGTTAGGCTTTTTCCACAGCCACTTTCACCAACAAGTCCAAAAACCTCTGAACTTTTTATAAAAAAAGAGAGATCAGATATTACCTTTAATGGTGCTTTATCTCTATAAAAAGAGATGTTTAAATTTTCAATACTTATCAGTATATCAGGCATATGAAACATATTTAATTAAAGAATGTTGAAAGATGGTTATAGAGATTTATAAGAGGATATATTTCATTATTTTTGTTTTTCTCTTACAGAGATCATGTATATAAATAATTTTCTACAGTTTTCCAATCTTTTCAGGTATATCTTTTTTTGTGGGTGTTCAGAGTTTTCAATAAGGGTCTTCAATTTATCGCATCTATCTACAAGCTGTTGAAGTTCCTCTATTTTTAAATTTAGAGATTCATCAGTTTTGCCACAGAGATAATCAAACTCTGCGATCCATTCTTCAACAGCAAAGGCAATAGATGATGAGCATATAAAAATATTACAAATAATAAGTATTATAGAAGTATATTTTTTTATACTATATTTTTTTATACAATGCATTATTAACTCCCCTAATAATAATCACCCATAGCTGGATGACACCTTTTGCAGTCATTTATAGGAAAAGCAACAGTAAGATGGCACACACCGCAGAACTTACCTTGAAGTATTGAATCCATTGAGAAATGCTGGGTTCCTTTTTTCTTTATATTAAATATATCAGGATGGCAGATTGAGCAGTCAATTAATTCTGAATGTATATCATGAGGAAATATTGCTGGTGGAACAAATGTCCATTCTGCCTTAAGTTCAAGTAATCTTTTAAAAGGCATTTGAGGTGGTGGTTTAACGTGAATGTAATTTTTGGGATTAATAAGCCTATTTTTCATAATCTTTACCCAATCCACCTTATTACCATATTTAGTTTCAGGAAATGTTCTTAGTCTTGAAAATTTATCACTACCATAACTTATATCTCCATTATGGCATTTATCACAGTTCTCTTTTGTATAGGCAAAGGCTATATCTCCATTATGGCATGTTCCACAAAACCTTCCTTCCATATTGGCTTGTTGGGTTATTTCTGTAGTATTAGCCTTCATATTAAATTCAAGCTCAAGATGGCATACTGTACAGGTATAATGGAGGCGATGGCTCCAGTGAGAGAATATAACTGGTTTCATATTATTTTTTTCTGATAATCTGTTTATAAGAATATTTCCATACTGTTCAGGTGGTGGCAGAGGAGGAAATTTCCAAATAGCAGAAACATGCTGGTAAACAAAAAAGACAAAAAAACAAGATGTAAGGATAATAATGAGAATCATTCTTTTCATATAAGTAGTATCTACTTAATTAATGTTATATAGTTTTACATTACTGGTTTGACATGGCATCTCTTGCAGTCATCATTTGGAAAGGCTACTGACCCATGGCAAACGCCGCAAAACTTACCATTAAAAATATCTCTCATGGTATATTTTGTTGTGCCTTTTCCAACATTAAATATATCAGGGTGGCAGACCTCACAGCCATTCCATATAGTATGCTTTTCATGAGAGAAGATAATATCTGGAATACCCTTTATCTTAGCTGTAACAGCAAAATCACCCTGAATAGGCATTCCTCCCTTTTTTATAGAAATACCCTCAATAAAATCAATGGGTTTTATTAACCCCTCTTTTTCTGCCTGCTCCCAATCTATTCCATTGCCAAATCTTTCTTTAGGGAATTTTGCTGTAAATGTGGCAAAATTATACTCTTTTTTTACTTCCTTTCCATAGGAGTGGCATCTGCTACAGGTTTTTAGATTTTCCTGTGAAAGTTCCTTTGTGCATGCATTAAAGACAACCTTGCCATCAATAACCATTTTGCCGTTATGGCATGTACCACAATAAAGACCATTCATATTATCCTCTGCAGTTATACGGGTTGCACCTGCCTTCATCTCAAATCCTATGTCAACATGGCATAGACGGCATGTAAATTTTGCCCTGTGAAGCCAGTGATCAAACTCAACAGCAGCTATCTTTTTTCTTTCTGAGAAGATATTTAAAATTACTTTTCCATAATCCTGTGGTCGTGGTCTTTTTTTCCTGACACCTATTTCTTGCGCAATGGCTATAGCTGTTACAAAAAGGCTAAGAATAAGCAATCCTAAGAAAAGATATCTTTTCATTTTTTTTCTCCTTGTATAGGATATAAGGAATATATCAAAATAGCATTATATTTAAATACATGTCAAATTTTAGAATTTATTTAAATTCATTTGCATTTATGTTTTTTAGCGCCCAGCAACCAGCATGGCTTCCAAGTTCACAGGCCCTTTTGAAATCATCAAAGGCAGATTTTATATTCTGTGATTTTAAAAATACAAGGCCACGATTATAGTATGCATCAGAATAAGAGGGATCTATCATAATTGCTCTATTATAATCATCTATAGCTAAATTGAGCATCCCCTTTTCACTGTAAGCATTTCCTCTGTTATTATATGCCTGAACAAAGTCAGGCTTTAGAGAGATGGCTATGGTATAGTCATTAATTGCTCTATCATATTCTCCAATCTCATAATAAACAACACCCCTATTATTAAAGGCGCTCTCTGATAGTGGCTTGATATTTATAGCCCTTGAATGTTCATTTAAGGCAGTTTCAAGGTTGCCAAGGTTAAAATAAGCAATACCCCTATTGTTATAAGCCTCTGAAAAGTCAGGTTTAAGAGATATTGCAATTGTGAAATCTTCAAGTGCTTTATTATATAAGCCCATTTTGATATATATATTGCCCCTATTATTGTAAAGGTCAGCAAATTTTGGGTCCAGAGAAATACCTATGTTGTAATATCTTAATGCCTCATTTATGGATCCTTCATTATTATATGCTGATGCAAGACTACCATAAACCCTTGATTTTTTTGGACTCTTTTTAATCCCATCTGTCCATAAACTTATACTATTATGCCAGATGGTATTTCTTTGTAAGGCAATAACTAATAGCGTAATAATTATAAGAGGAATTATAAGATAACGTGACATATTACACTATATATTATAACAATTTGAAATTGGAATCATCATTAGCAAAAGGAAGCATCCCTAATTCCGTGATAGAAAATAAATAGGGCTACCCTTATACTTTTATGAGAACCCATTGAGGATGTGAACCTATGAAGTAGATAAAGATATCCTTAGTTTTATCTTGATTGTGTAAGGCATGAGGTTGGTAAGGCTAAGGAGGTTTTTTTATTGGAGATGGTGCAGGATAGATAAGGAATCTAAAATACAACTATTTTTCGGGGGCGAAGGGCGTATTGAAGATCTGGCATTTAGAGAGGGAATTTAAAAAGGCATTTGGGGTTGAAGGAGGCGCATTAGTTGATGAACTTAAGGGATTGGCCTTAAAAGGTGAGGCAAAAGGAATAGTAGAGATGTAATTGCGGGAGGCGAAGCGCGGCAAGGGCTTATATAAAAGTGGCGACAATCCTTCTATTAAGAATCAGGCCTTTGAAACTTAATGGTGAATGTGATGCTTACTTTCAACAGAGGCAAAAGGAATATGTCCAATAGGCAGCCTAATTTTCATCGCCTTCCTTTATCATCTGCTCTTGACTAAAAAGGATTATAAAAGTTTTAATAGAAATCTATGAAAAACAAAAATTTATTAATTATTTGTTGTTATATATTCTCTATCTCTTATATTTTTTCTTTGATTTCATGTGGTTCAAAAGCCACAACAAAAAAAGAGGATATATTTGACCCTGAAAAATATCTCTTGAGAGCAGATAAGTTAATTAATGACAAGGATTATGAAGAGGCAAGAAGGATTCTTAATGAAGTAAAAAATAGGGATGTTACTAAAAATTTTTCTCCCTTGGCCCATCTGAAGATAGCTGATTCCTATATTAAGGAAGGAGAGATTGACACAGGCATAGAAGAATACAGGAGATTTATAGAGTTATATCCTGATAATAAAAATGCCGTATATGCCCAATATCAGATAGCAATGGCCTATTTTGGCCAGATTGAATCCCCAGATAGGGGATCAGGGGCAGCAGAGAATGCCCTTCGGGAATTTTTAAAATTAAAGCAACTATATCCCAGAAATCCATACAGAGAGGTTGTTGAATTAAGAATTGAGAAATGTAGAAATGTCATTGCTGATGGAGAATTTTTAGTAGCAGAATTTTATTTCAAAAAAAGGTCATATAATGCTGCTATTAATAGACTACAGGGGCTTATAAAACAATATCCTGATTATAAGAGAATGGATGAGGTTCTTTTACTTTTGGGTAAATCTTATAAAAATCTAAAAATACCAGATAAGGCGAAAGAAGCCTTTAGCACATTAATAGAAAGATACCCTTCAAGCAGGTTTGTCTCTGAGGCAAAGAAAGAGTTGTGAACCCTTTCTCTTTTTATCCTGCATTTATAAATCTTAATGGAAAGGACTGCATTGTAGTTGGTGGAGGCAGGATTGCTGAAAGAAAGGTTTTAACCCTTATCAAGTGCGGTGCAAGGGTAAAGGTAATAAGTCCATCCCTTACCAATCGTCTTGAAAAATTAAAGAAAAAGGGGAAGATAGATCATATAGAAAGGACTTATAAAAAGGGAGATCTTAAAAAGGCCTTTTTAGTTATTGCTGCAACATCTGATGAAGATATAAACAGAGATGTCTCAATAAATTCACCATGTCTGGTAAATGTTGTTGATATGCCAGAGATGGCTAATTTTATTGTACCCTCTGTAGTTGATAGAAACCCGTTAATTATTGCTATTTCTACCTCAGGAACAAGCCCAGCTCTGGCAAAGGCAATAAGGAGGGAGTTGGAAACTTTTTATAATAAAAATTTTAGCAAATATCTTGTCTTTCTAAGAAAAATAAGAAATAAGGTTATTGCAGAGATCCATGACAAAAAGGAAAGGGAAAGATTTTTAAAGCACATTGGATCAGCGGAGATGATAAATGTAATCAGAAAGAAAGGGGTTGCAAAGGCAAAGGAAATGGTTTTAAAGAGATTTAATTTAATTAAGCATAAAGGTGAAGATCAATGTTAAATATTGGTGTTATAGGAGTAGGTTATTTAGGACAGCATCATGCAAGGATCTATTCAGGTCTTGAAGGAGTCAGGCTTGTAGGTGTTGTTGATATAGATATGGGTAGGGCAGAGGAGATAGCAAAAAAATATGGATGCAATGCCTACACTGATTATAGAGAGATACTTGATAAGGTTGATGCCTTAAGTATTGTAACACCTACAATAAGCCATTATCATATAGCCATGGATTGCATAACCGCTGGAAAACATGTGCTTATTGAGAAGCCCATTACTAATAGTGTGGAAGAGGCTGATAGGTTGATAGAGGAATCACAGAAAAGAGACATAATCATACAGGTTGGGCATCTTGAGAGATTTAATCCAGTATTTCCAGTGATATTGAGGCTTGTAAATAAGCCTATTTTTATAGAGACCGAGAGATTATCTCCTTTTCTCGGAAGGGGAATTGATGTGGATATAACCTTGGATCTACTAATTCACGATATTGACATAATCCTTGCCTTGCTAAAAAGTGATAAACCTGTCTCAATTAAAGACATAAAGGCTACAGGCTCTAAGGTAATGACAGAAAATATTGATATAGCTAAGGCATGGATTGATTTTGATAATGGGTCACAGGCATTATTAACAGCAAGCAGGATATCCTTTGAGAAATCAAGAAAGCTTAAGATATTTCAGGAGGATGCCTATTTTCTTGTTGATTACCAGAACATGGAAATAAAGAGATTTTTTATGGATGGAGAGAAAATAAATCATGAGTCTATTAATATCAATAAAGAAGAACCCTTAAAAGAAGAGATAAGGGATTTTATAGATTGTATAATTAACAGACGAAGACCTATTGTATCTGCGATGGAAGGTAGAGATGCCATAAGGATAGCATTAGAAATAAATAGGATCATAAAGGAAAGGAAAGAGGTATTTAATGAAGCCAATGATTGATTTAAATAAGCAATATGTAGAAATAAAGGAAGAAATAACAGATATCCTAAAAGAAATATTAGAGAGTTCCCACTATATCCTCGGTGAAAAGGTTACCATGTTAGAAAATAAGATCAGGAATTATCATGGTGTAAAAGATGCCATAGGCGTTGCCTCTGGCACAGATGCCCTACACCTATCCTTGAAGGCTATAGGTATAGGTGAAGGGGATGAGGTGATAACCACTCCATTTACATTCTTTGCTACCGCAGAGGCTATCTTATATGTAGGTGCTAGGCCTGTATTTGTTGATATAGAGGAGGATACATATAATATTGATGTTTCATTGATTGAGGATAAGATTACAGAAAGGACAAAGGCGATCCTGCCTGTTCATATCTTTGGACATCCAGCAGACATGGAAAGGATAATGGATATTGCAAAAAGATATAATCTAAAAGTAATAGAGGATTGTGCCCAATCCTTTGGGGCATCATTAAATGGTAAGAAGACAGGTAGTTTTGGAGATGCAGGATGTTTTAGTTTTTATCCAAGTAAAAATTTAGGTGCCTATGGCGACGGAGGGATGATTATCCTAAATGATGATAAATTAGCTGATACAATCAGGAAATTAAGAAATCATGGCTCAAAGGGAGGATATAGACATGAATGTATTGGATACAATAGCAGGCTTGATGAGATACAGGCTGGTATTCTCCTTGTTAAATTCAAAAGGATTGATGAATATAACCGTAAGAGGAGGGAAAACTCCTCAATATACACAAGATTATTATGTGATATTGTGAAATGCCCTATAGAGAAAGAGGGGGCCTATCATGTCTATCATCAATACACTATAAGGAGTTCTAAGAGGGACTTAATCCAACAGGCTCTAAAGGAGAAGGGTATAGCCTCAGTGGTTTATTATCCTATTCCCCTTCATCTTCAGGAGGCATTAAGTTTTTTGGGATATAAAGAAGGTGATCTACCTGTATCTGAAAGGGTTGCCAGAGAGGTATTATCCCTTCCTATTTATCCTGAACTGGATGTAGAGGACATATATCTTACTTCTCAAATAATAAGAAAAACAGTTGTCACTTAGTTGAAATAATAATGCTTGACAATCAACTGAAAAGGGTTATGATTGTTGCTGGTGAGAGTTCTGGCGAGCTATATGGAGCATACCTTGCAAGGGAATTAAAAAGGAAAATAGCTGACATAAGGATTATTGGTGTTGGCGGCGAAAGGATGGACTCTGAAGGGGTAGAACTTATTGCAAGGATATCAAGCCTATTCGGTCTTGTAGAAGCCCTTAAATCTTATTCTCAGATCAAAAGGACATTCCAAAAAGTTATAGAATCCTTAAAATCCTTTAATCCCCAATTGCTTGTCCTTATTGACTATCCTGATTTTAATATAAAGGTAGCTAAAGAGGCAAAGAGACATGGCATAAAAATCCTTTATTATGTAAGTCCCCAGGTATGGGCTTGGAGAAAGGGCAGGATAAAAACAATTGGAAGATTAATTGATGAAATGGCTGTAATACTCCCCTTTGAAGAAGAATTATATAAAAGTCATAATATACCCTGCGAATTTGTAGGTCATCCGATTATGGATGAACTAAAGGATGTCCTTGAGCAGTTAATGGGTAAAGGTTATCTGAATGGGAAATATGACTTTTTAACAGATAATCTAAAATCTAAGGCAAAAGAGGGGCTTGCCCTGAAACCTCATAAACCTCTTCTTACACTTATGCCTGGCAGTAGACCCCATGAGATTGAAAAACTACTTCCTGTGATCTCAGATGTGATTATTGAAGTGAGCAAGAAATATCCAGATTTTCAATTTTTAATACCCATTGCACCTAATTTACAAGAAAAGGAGGTTGAAAAGATAAAGGCATTGGAGTATATAAATAGGGATATTACTATAGTCAAAGGACAATCAATGAAGGCCCTTATTGCATCAGATATTGCTATTATTGCATCAGGTACATCAGCCCTTCAGGCTGCTATTGTAGGGGTGCCAATGATAGTTTTGTATAAATTATCCTTTCTTACCTATATTATAGGGAGACTTATTGTCAAGGTAAGACACATATCCCTACCAAATATCCTTTTGGATAAATCAAGAGAAAATGATTCAGGTGTCCGTATAAAGGAATTTCTCCAGAAAGAGGTTAACAAGGAAAATATAATGAAGGAAATTGATTTGATAATAAATGATAGAAAATATAGGGATGATATAAAAAGGCAATTAAAAAAAATAAGGGAAATGTTCATTCATAAGGAGGCCTCCTCAAGGGTTGCAGGAAAAATAAAGTCCCTTTTAGAATCTTAAGATTTTTAAAGGCCCGATATATGTATTTGATATACTCTTTTATATACACAATTGCCCTTTTAATTATCTTGCCCTTTGAATATCTTAAACGACCAAGGGATATAAGAAAGAGATGGTTAAAGGAAAGGTTTGGCCTTTTACCTTTTTCATCAAGGCCTATTTGGATACATGCCGTTTCTGTCGGAGAGGTCATAGCAGTAATACCTCTAATAAAAAAGATTAAGGAAAGATATCCCGACAAAGATCTTCTTCTGTCTACTGTCACTGATACAGGACAAAAGGTTGCAAAGGAGAGGTTAGGGAGTATAGCAAATATTATCTATCTACCCTTTGACCTCAGACCTTTCATAAAAGGGGCTTTAAAAAAAATTAATCCCCTTCTTTTTATTATTATGGAGACAGAATTATGGCCAAATATTATAAGGACTATGGAGGAGCACAGGATACCCATATTATTAATGAATGGAAGGATATCAGAAAGATCTTTTAGGGGATATAAAAGGGTTGGTTTTTTTTTAAAGGATATCTTAAAAAGGATAGACATTTTTTGCATGCAAAATGAATTATATTCAGAAAGAATTAGAGCCCTCGGCGCAGTAAAGGATAGGGTTATAGATATTGGAAGTTTTAAATTTGATACAAAGCCCCCTTCTTCAATTCCCGAATGGACAGGCATATTACATAATAAGGGATTGGTAATAATCGCAGGGAGCACGCATAGTGCAGAAGAGGAACTGATTCTTGATATTTATTTAAGACTTATAAAGGATTTTCCTAAAATCAATCTTATTATTGCACCAAGACATCCAGAAAGATTTATTGAGGTAGAGGGATTGATAAAAGATAAAGGGCTTAAATATCTAAAAAGATCAGAAATAGTTACTAGTAAGAACAGACTTGGATCACCCTGTATTGAGACAACAGGTATCGTCATTCTGATTGACACTATAGGAGAGCTTGCCTCTCTTTATGGTGCAAGCGACATAGCTATTATTGGTGGAAGTTTTATTAAACACGGTGGACAGAATCCCCTTGAACCGGCTTATTGGGGAAAGGCTATCGTATGTGGTCCCCATATGGAAAACTTCCCCTTTATCCATGATTTTTACAATGAGGGTGGAGCAATTAAAGCAGACAGGGATAATCTTTATGAAATATTAAGGGGACTTATTAATTCTCCCGAAAGGATCTCAGATATGGGAAGGATTGCAAAGGCACTATATGAGAGGAAGAGAGGTGCAACTGAAAGGGCAATAAAGATAATAGAGAGATATTTATGAGACCTCTTGAATTTCTTTATTACATTGGTTACTCCATAGATAAACACTTCAAACTTAAAAGACAAAAATCCCTTCCCTATCCTGTTATAAGCATAGGTAATATAACGACTGGTGGCACAGGGAAAACCCCTTTAACAATGGCAATTGCAGAAGAGGCAAAAGAAAGGGGCTATTTGCCTATAATATTAACTAGGGGATATAGGGGAAAGGGAAAGGAACCCTGTTTTGTGTTAGCTAATAGGCAAGAAGGCATGAAATTTTATGAGTTTATAGATATAAATATACCTTTGTCCAGTCTGTATATCTGTGCTTCGACAATTGATGCTGGAGATGAGCCATTAATGATGTCTGAGCGCTTGAGGGATGTTCCCATAATAAAATGTAAAGATAGATTCAAAGGGGGAATGTATGCCCTGGAAAAACTTAATACCCCTAAACCATATTTATTTATCCTTGATGATGGATTTCAGCACTGGGGTCTCTTTAGGGATATGGACATTGTACTTATAGATGGAATTAAACTATTTGGTAATAATAGATTACTTCCCCTCGGGCCTCTAAGGGAACCAATAAAGGAATTAAATAGGGCAAATATATTTCTTATAACAATGGCACAATTTATTGACAAATCGGAGATACAAAATAGACTAAAAGAGATAAATCCCAAGGCGCCAATATATTTTTCAGAGCATAAGCCCCTTATTATAAGGGATATAGCAAGAAATGAGTTTCCAATGAATGAATTAAGAGACAAAAGGGTTTATGCCTTTTGTGGAGTGGCAAACCCTGAGTCCTTTAGAGAGACACTTTTGTCTGCAGGATGCCGTTTAGCTGGTTTCAGGATATACAGAGATCATTATAGATACTCATTAAGGGATATCCTAAATTTGCATAAAGAGGCAAGGCTCTTAGACTGTAACTATTTGATAACAACAGAAAAGGATATGGTGAAGATAAGGGAGTTAGAATCTATAAATAGCAATATCATTATCCTATCAATTGAGATTGGCCTGGATATTGATCCCTCCTTTTTTAGGAATGTTTTTGAGCATATTAATAAAATCCGGATATAGGCCTTCTAGCTAAAGACGTGGATAGTATCTCCACCATGGATCATACCACCAGTATGGATAGGGATAATAATATGGGTATGGGTATGGGTAGTAGGGTATGTAATATATTCTATTTTTTTCTTCCCAAAGATATATTTCCTTGATCTCAAAGACAGGATATATATATTCCATTTTATCAATAATTCCCCTTTCTAATTCTAAGAATTCTCCTGACATTGTAATCTTCCTACCTTTTTTATAAATCATAGGGTCTAAAATCCCTTTCTCCTTTGGATATATTGCAAGGAATCTCCCATCAGAAGGGATGGTCTCTTTAAGGTAACCTAATGAATCAACGGGAATATATATTAACTCTATAATAGAACCCCTCTCAGTTAGTTTTGTATCAACTATTATTCCGCCAAGAAGATAAACCTTTCCAATATGAAAATCAGGATATTTTTTTATGTCAGAGAAGGGAACATCAATCCTTGCGGTTCTGCTTATGTCCTGCTTCAAAACAGGTGCGCATGAAGAAATTATAGAAATAAGTAGGATAAATAATATAATTTTTAAGGAATTCATACCAAATTTTTGCACTAAAAAATAGGATTGTCAAGGTTGATTTAAATATCTCCTGAGATATTCACCTGTGTAAGATCCTCCGTGTTTCATTAAATCCTCTGGAGTTCCTTCAAATATTATATTCCCACCATTTTCACCGCCTTCTGGACCAAGGTCAATAACCCAGTCAGCCTGACTAATTACATCAAGGTTATGTTCTATTATTATGACAGTATTTCCTGCATTAACAAGCATTCTTATAATTTTCATAAACATGAATACATCATGAGGATGTAAGCCGACAGTTGGCTCATCAAGTATATAAAGAAAGTGGTTGTTACGATTGAGCCTTGATGAACCTAATTCTAAACATATTTTTAGTCTTTGGGACTCTCCTCCAGATAAGGTCGTTGCAGGTTGGCCAAGCCTGAGATATCCTAACCCAATCTCTTTCATTAATTTAATCTTTGTCCTTATCTCTTCATATTCATGAAAAAAATCATATGCCTCATCAACCGTCATCTCAAGAATATCACTTATATTTTTACCTTTGTAAGTCACCTTAAGTGCATCATCCTTGTATCTTCTTCCATTGCACTCCTCACACTTTACAAATATATCTTCAAAAAAATACATCTCCATCTTTTGGTATCCTTCTCCCTTACAGGTCTCACACCTACCACCAGGGATATTAAAGGAAAAATAGGCAGGTGTATAGCCATGAGCCTTTGACTCTGGTTGTTGAGAGAATATCTTCCTTATGGGATCAAAGATTTTTAAATATGTTAATGGATTTGATCGGGGTGTTTTGCCTATAGGAGTTTGATCTATTAGACTGACACCTTTTATATTTTCTATTCCTTCTATTTTTTCATAAGGCAGGGGCTGTTCTGTATCAATTTTAAAATGCCTTGATAATGCCTTGTATAGTGTTTCAATAATAAGACTGCTTTTACCAGATCCTGAGACCCCCGTAATAGCTGTTAATGTTTTAAGGGGGATCTTTAAATCAATATTTTTGAGGTTATTACCAGAGGCCTTATATAAGGACAAAAAACCCTGATAGTCCTGATTTTTAAAATCCCTTCTGATGAAATTTTCTGATATTAATTTATGCCTTTTTATATAAGTTGCTGTAAGGGTATCAGCTTTTAGGAATTCATTAATTGTTCCAGAAAATATTACCTCGCCACCAAGATGTCCACCGCCAGGGCCAAGTTCTACTACCCAATCGCTGGATGATATTATATCACTGTCATGTTCCACAACTATTATAGTATTGCCCAGTGATGAAAGCTCCTTCATAATATCCGCGATCCGCCTTGTGTCTCTTGGGTGTAGTCCGATTGTGGGCTCATCGAGCACATAAAGGGTTCCAGTAAGGGCTTGTCCGAGCTGGTTTGAGAGATTTAATCTCTGATACTCTCCACCTGATAGAGTCTTTGTCTGTCTGCTTAAAGTAAGATAATCAAGGCCCACTCGTATCAGAAATTGAAGTTTCGCAATAATTTGCTTGAGTACATCCTTTGCAATATCCATTTGCATGGGAGACAAATGTAGGGATTTAAACCAATTTAAGAGATTAGATATAGGCATGTCGCACAATTCTGCAATATTTAAACCCTCTATCTTATAGGAAAGCGCATCTTCGCATAACCTCTTCCCTTTGCATTGGGGACATGTAATAGGGCTCCTATATCTGCTTAAAAATACCCTTACATGTAATTTATAACGCTTACTTTCAAGTTCCTCAAAAAAATCGTTTATACCATAAAAATGTTCATTTCCCTTAAAGATTATCTCCCTCTCCTTTTTTGTCAATTTGTAGTAAGGAATCTCTGTATTAATAGCGCTTTTCTTTGCACCTCTAATCATCTGATCTTTCCACCATTTTGTTGAAGGTCTTTCCCATATCTCTATAGCACCTTCTGAAAGGGATAGGTATTTGTCTGGAATGATAAGGTCTTCATTATAAATGAGGATATTTCCAAAACCATTGCATTTTGGACAGGCGCACAGGGGGTGATTAAAGGAAAAAAGTATTGGTGTAGGATCTGGGATCTCTATTTCACAGTCATC
>FMSI01005609.1_pt1 | contig 15258 bp, 12 predicted proteins | sample 1504471 | NCBI WGS metagenome assembly FMSI01 (sample SAMEA4475357, study PRJEB15587) | soil metagenome | biome: Soil; feature: Field | place: India | collected 2015-03-11 | depth 0 m
CCTCGCTACGCCCTCAGAGTGCGCGTCGCTGGTCGGGCCGGGCTTCCGTTCTACCTCGCGCCTGGCCTCCACACCGGCCTCGATGATGCTTGGCATCTTGCAGACCAATCGCCAGAATATCCTTGACGCGCTGGCTTGTTTCAAGGAAAATGTCAGTCAGTTGGAAGACGCGTTGCGTCGCGGCGACGAGGAGCGCATCCAGACGATTTTAGACGAGGCTCGCGCTCGCCGCGAGCGATTCCTTGGAGAGGAAGTTGGCTCTTTATAAAAAGCGCCCACGATAGCCTCGTGGGCGAAAAATAGCCTTTCTGCGGCACTGACCTGTGGATACGCTTGCGATCACCCCTATCTCTCATCCTTTGAACGCCAGGGTACGCGTGCCAGGCTCAAAATCCCTGACGAACCGCGCGTTGCTCATCGCCGCGCTCGCCGATGGAACGACTCGCCTGACCCATGCCCTCTTTTCGGACGATTCGCGCTACTTCGCCGCGGCTTTGCAGAAATTGGGCTTTCCATTGCACCTTGATCCTGAGCGCGCGGAGATGCGCGTCGAAGGCCAGGGCGGATGTATCCCGGCGCGTCAGGCGGAACTCTATATTGGTAACGCGGGGACGGCGGCGCGCTTCCTGACCGCCTTCCTGACCCTTGGCCAGGGCGAGTACGTCCTCGACGGCGACGAGCGCATGCGTCAACGTCCGATTGGCGATCTTCTCGTAGCTCTGGCTCAACTTGGGGCGACCGTCTTGCCTATGAGCGACGCCGCCTCAGGCAAAGCGCCATCTTCCGCGATTTGCCCGCCGGTCAAAGTGCTTGCTTCCGGTTTGCCCGGTGGGCGTGCCGAGATCGCTGGTAATATCTCCAGTCAATTTCTCTCCGCTTTGTTGATGGTTGCACCATACGCCAGGCAACCAGTGGAAATCCTGCTCACTACGGAGTTGAATTCCCGTCCCTATGTGGACATGACTCTGGCAGTGATGGCTGATTTTGGCGTAACGGTGGAGCGTCAGGGGGATTCTCGTTTCTTTATCCGTCCTGGGCGATACCGCGCGTTGCCTGTCTATGCGATCGAATCGGACGCTTCAGCTGCCTCGTACTTCTTCGCTGCGCCGGCCATCCTTGGCGGAACGGTGCGCGTGGAGCATATCACGCGTCGCTCAAAACAAGGCGATTTGGCGTTTCTCGATGTGCTGGAGGAAATGGGCTGCCGGGTGTGGGAAGGCGCGGATTATATCGAGGTGACGGGACCTGTCGCGGCCCTGCGCGGCGTGGATGTGGACCTGCGCGATATCCCCGACACGGCCCAGACTTTGGCTGCCATTGCTCCGTTTGCGTCGACTCCAACGCGCATCCGCGGGATCGCCTCGGCGCGCCTGAAGGAAACCGATCGCGTCGCAGCCATGTGCGCCGAGTTGACTCGCTTGGGCGTGGAGGTGGTCGAACATCCCGACGGCGTGACCGTTCATCCCTGTGCCGCGATTCGGCCGGCGATCGTTCGCACCTATAATGACCACCGTATGGCGATGGCCTTTGCCCTAATTGGGTTGCGCGCGCCGGGCGTTTCTATCGAGAATCCTGCCTGCGTCTCGAAAACGTTCCCCAACTACTTTGCAGTGTTGGAGAGCTTGCGATGCTTCGACTTGGCCTGATCGGTTACCCGCTCGGACACAGCCTTTCCCCACGCCTGCACCAGGCGGCGCTCGCCTCCTTTGGACTGGAGGGGGAATACCGCCTGTATCCGGTGGAACCAGATGACCGCGCCGGCCTGGAATCGCTGGCGAATCAAGCGCGGCGCGGCGAACTGGATGGTCTGAACGTGACCATTCCTCATAAACAAAACATCATTGCGTTTGTGGACGATCTCACCCCCGAGGCGCGCGCCATTGGCGCGGTCAATACGCTCTACCGACGGGGCGGCGCGCTGGTAGGACACAATACGGATGCTCCCGGTTTCCTTGCCGATCTAAAGCAATTCTGGCGACCTGCGCCTGAGACTTCCCGCCGCGCTTTGGTCATCGGCTCCGGCGGCGGCGCACGAGCAGTTGTCTATGCCCTCTTGCAGGACGGCTGGGATGTGACCATCGCCGCCGCGCTGATGGACCAGGCTGCCGCCTTGGTCGAGTCGTTCCAGACCTTCATTGCCAGCCGTTCCTTGGACGTTGTGCCCAACGAGCGCGAAGCCGTGCGCCGTATCCTGGCCGGGGTCACGCTTATTGTCAATACCAGCCCGGTCGGAATGTCGCCCAATATAAGCGAGTCGCCCTGGCCGGAAGGGTTGCCGTTCCCGCCCGGCGCGGCGGTGTACGATTTGGTGTACAATCCAAGCGAGACGCTTCTCGTCCGACGGGCGCGTCAGGCCGGCTTGCCGGCGACGACCGGTCTTGGCATGCTCATCGAGCAGGCGGCGCGTTCTTTTGCCTGTTGGACGGGGCGCCTGCCGGCGCGCGAAGTGATGCGCCAGGCGGTGGAGGAAGGATGCTGCGGTTTCTGACTGCCGGCGAGTCGCACGGGCCGGCGCTCGTGGGAATTCTGGAAGGGATGCCGGCCGGCTTGCCGCTTTCGCTAGAAGGAATAAACGCCGAGCTGGCGCGCCGCCGGCAGGGGTATGGCGCCGGCGGACGGATGAAAATCGAACAAGACCGCGCGCGCATTCTGAGCGGGGTGATGGGTGGTGAAACCATTGGTGCGCCGATTGCGCTCTATATCGAAAACGCTGACCATGTGCGCTGGCGTGGCCGCAAAATCGAACCGATGACGGCGCCGCGGCCGGGTCATGCAGATTTGAGCGGCGCGCTAAAATACGGCTATCGCGATCTGCGCCCTGCGCTGGAGCGAGCCTCGGCGCGCGAAACGGCGATGCGCGTGGCCATCGGAGCGGTTTGCAAACAATTCCTTTCCCAGTTCGATATTGTCGTGGGCGGTTACGTGCGCGCGATTGGGGACGTGGTCGCCGATCTGGAAGACATCCCCCTTGCGGAACGCTTTGTTCGCGCCGAGCAGAGCGAGGTGCGTTGCCCCGATCCACAGGCTGCTGCGCATATGAAGGAGCGTATCAAACAGATCACGCGCGCCGGGGATACGCTTGGCGGCGTTGTGGAGATCGTTGCGCTAGGTGTTCCGCCAGGGCTTGGTTCTTATGTGCAATGGGATCGCCGCTTGGATGCTCGCCTGGGCGCGGCCATTCTGAGCGTGCCGGCGATTAAGGGCGTGGAGATTGGCGAGGCCTGGGAGAATGCCCGCCGCCCCGGAACGCAGGCGCATGACGCGATCCGCCTGGGAGAGGACGGCGACCGATTGACGCGTTCGACCAATCGCGCCGGCGGAGTCGAGGGCGGCATCTCCAATAGCCAGCCTATTCTCCTGCGCGCGGCAATGAAACCGATTGCGACTACGCTCACGCCCCAACAGACGGTGGACCTGGCAAGCGGCGAAGAAGCGCCGATGCGTTACGAACGTTCGGATTTCTGCCCGGTGCCGCGCGCGGTGCCGGTGTTGGAGGCGGTGACTGCGTTTATCTTAGCCGATGCGTTGATAGAGAAACTAGGCGGCGATTCACTTGCCGAGATGAAGCCGCGTTTTGCCGCGTTGCATCGGGCGCGCTTGGAAGATTTACCAATGGACAACGATACCCATCTCTGGTGGCCCGAATGAAGCACATTTTTCTCTATGGCCCGCCCGGTTCGGGCAAATCTACCGTTGGGAAGATTCTTGCCCGGAATCTCGATCTACCGTTTCTGGATTTGGATGTGGTGATCGAACAGGAGGCCGGGCGTTCTATCCCACAAATCATGGCGGAGGATGGCGAGGCGATTTTTCGTGATCTGGAAACCGCCGCGCTGGAGAGGGTGGCCAACGGCGCGCCGGCGGTTGTTGCACTTGGGGGTGGAGCGCTCCTGCGTGAGCGGAATCGCGCCTGCGCGGAAGCGAACGGCAGTGTGGTCTTCCTGGAGGCCACGTTAGAGACATTGCTGGCGCGCCTGCGCGCGGATAAGAATCAACGACCTTTGCTGGCCGGCGATCTGGAGGCGAAGTTGGGCGGTCTTCTGGAGCGACGCGCCGATCATTACGCCTCTTTTGTTTTGCGTGTAGCCAACAACGCCCAGGATAATCCAGAAGCGGTGGTCCATCAAGTGCAACGGCTGCTTGGTCGCTTTCGTGTGCGGGGGATGGGACAGGCATACGATGTCTGGATTCACCCGCGTGGCCTTTCGCACGTGGCAACATGGTTGCCCATATTGAATGTACGCGGGTCGCTGGCGGTGGTCAGCGATTCGAATGTCGCGCCTCTCTACGCTGCTGCCCTCCTGGATGACCTCCGTCGAGAAGGCTATGAGGTGACTCTCTTGACCATACCGGCCGGCGAGGAGCACAAGACGCTTGAGACGGTGCGATCCCTCTGGCAGGGCTTTCTCGAGGCCGGCCTGGACCGGCGCAGCACGGTCGTTGCCCTGGGCGGCGGTGTGGTGGGCGATTTGGCTGGATTTGCTGCAGCAACCTTTATGCGCGGCGTGGCTTGGGTTTGCCTGCCGACCTCCCTATTGGCCATGGTCGACGCCTCGCTGGGAGGAAAAACCGGCTTCGATTTGCCTCAGGGAAAGAATTTGATTGGGGCCTTCCATCCGCCGCGCCTGGTGTTGGCTGATGCGACTACCCTCGATACGCTGCCTGAGGCCGAACTACGCGGCGGGCTGGCCGAGGTGGTCAAGCATGGAGTCATCGGCGACCCCGAACTATTCCGACTGTGCGCAGATGGTTACGAGGCGGTGCGCGCGAATCTGGCCGAGATCGTCCGGCGGGCTATGGCGGTCAAGATCAGGATCATCGAAGCCGATCCCTTCGAGCACGGCGAGCGAGCGGCGTTGAACCTGGGGCACACGGTTGGCCATGCGCTGGAAGCGGCCAGCGAGTATCGGCTGCGCCATGGCGAGGCGATAGCCATCGGTATGGTGGTGGAGGCGCGCTTGGCCGAGCGGTTGGGTTTGGCGCGACCCGGGCTGGCGACACAACTGGCACGCGTTCTGCAAGGCTTGGGCTTACCCGTAGAGATTCCCGAAGAACTCTCGTTACAGGCGATTCGCAACGCCATGCAATACGATAAAAAAAAGACAGCTGGCGTTGTCCGCTTTTCCCTTCCCCTGGAGATTGGCAAGGTGCAAGTCGGTGTAGAGGAAAGAGACTTGACGTTGGTGTGTTAAAGGGCCACCTTCCCTTTCTCGATTTTTTTTCGCTTGAGGGAGCAACTTGGTCATCTGTACGCGGGTCAGAGCGATCTTCGTTCTCGCTTGAAGGGATGTTATGGTGATTTTTGGAGAGGGGGCTAAGGCCAGGAAGTGCTGGCGCCCATGTTTACCGGGGAAGTGCGGTTGTGGTTATTGTCCAAACATGGGTGGTATGCCTTAAAATAGTGAGTAACGGTTTTCCACAACCAATATGACTCCTCGAATGCGCTCTGGATTATTCCTGTTCTCGGCAGCCGTGCTTGCCTTTGAGATTACTTTGACGCGTCTGTTCTCGGTTGCGCAGTTCTACCATTTTTCCTTTATGATTGTTAGCATTGCCCTGTTGGGTGGCGGCGCCAGTGGCACCGTATTAGCCGTCTTTCCGCAGATTGTGCGAAGCAATCCTCGGCGCAGCGTGAGTGTGTTGGCTTTGGCAGCAAGTGTCGGTCTGTTGGCATCTTACCTGTTGATCAACTGGTTGCCCTTTGATTCGTTCAGTATGGCTGTCGACCGCCGGCAGATCGTTATTCTCGTTTTGCATTACGTAGCTCTGGCCTTGCCATTCCTCTTCAACGGGATGGCGGTCGGGATTCTGCTAGCAGCCTTTGCCCGGTCTGCCGGGCAAACGTATGCGGTTAATCTGCTCGGCGCCGCGACGGGGTGTGCTCTCGCCCTGGTCGCGCCCTCCCTGTTCGGCGGGGAGGGGATGGTTGTGCTGTGTAGCGGTTTAGCGGCGCTGGCGGCGCTGGTCTGCGGCGACTTCGGCGATCACATGGCAAGGAAAGCCGCTGTTGCCGCAGTGGCGATCCTTCTCGTACTATTTGCGCTCGCCGATTTGACGCTCCGACTCGCAGGTGGTTCGGGCTTTCCGTTCCTGACGTTGCGCCTTTCCCCCTATAAAGGTCTTTCCTATGCTCTTCAATATCCTGGCGCGCAAATACTCTATCGGCGTTGGAATGCCTTCTCGCGCGTGGATGTGGTGCGCAGTGGGGGCATTCACTCCTTGCCGGGGTTGAGCTATCAGAACACGCAACCATTGCCAAGTCAGGACGGGTTGTTCGTAGATGGGGATGACTTGAGTGTAGTCCTTCCGGCAGACGCGGACACCAGGTTTACCGCCTACTTGCCGGCGGCGCTTGCCTTCCACCTGCGTCCTGGCGCGCGGACACTTGTCCTGGAACCGCGCGGAGGGTTGGATCTGCTGACTGCCTTGGCTCTCGGTGCCGATCAAGTGACGGCGGTGGAGGTCAATCCCCTGATCGTCGAGGCTGCTTTGAGGGCCTATCGCGATCCGCGCGTGCGCCTCATTGTTGAGTCGGACCGCAGTTACCTGCGCCGAACCAAGGAACGGTATGATGTCATCCTCTTTTCGTTGGTCTCCTCGTATCATCCTGTGCGATCAGGCGCGTACAGTTTGGTGGAGGATTACCGCTATACGTTGGAATCCTTTCGGGATGCAATGGCGCATCTAGCGCCCGATGGGCTGATGGTTGTCACTCGTTGGATTCAGAATCCGCCCAGCGAAGACCTGCGCGCGTTTGCCCTGGCTGTTACTGCTTTGGAGAGCATGGGGGCCGATCCGCGCGCGCAAATCGTCGCGTTTCGCGGCTACAATACGGCCACCCTTGTGTTGAAGAACGGGAGATTCTCCTCGAGCGAGTTGCCGCTTGTTCGCAATTTCACTGCTGCGCGCGCGTTTGATTTGACTTATGCCCCTGACATACAGCCTGAGGAGACCAACCGCTATAACATCCACCCCGAATCCATCTATTATGACGCCTACCTCGCTCTGCTCACTGCCTCACCACGCCAGAGTTTCTACGCGGCTTATCCTTATGACGTTACTCCGCCCACAGACGACCGTCCATTCTTCGGCCATTACTTCAAGTGGTCGCAGGCCGGTCAAATTTGGGCGGAATTGGGAAAAACATGGCAACCTTTCGGCGGGGCGGGTTACTTTGTCATCTTGGTGTTGCTAGTGTTGGCCGTGTTGTTGGCGGGGATGATCATCCTGCTCCCGGTGGTCTTTCGTCATCGGTCAGGCGCGCGATCGGAACGGCCGTCTGTTTACTTGTACCCTTTCGCCTATTTTGCTTTCATTGGTTTGGCGTTCTTACTGGTCGAAATTCCTCTCATTCAGCGCTTCATTTTATACGTCGGGCAGCCCTCCTACGCGATGACGGCGGTCATCTTCAGCCTGCTATCTTTTTCGGCGCTCGGCAGTAGGTTGAGTCACCGTCTGCCCCTCCGTCCAGCCTTGGCGGGGCTGACCTTGCTCTTGCTCGTGGCGCCGTTCTGGTTGTCGCCCTTGCTCTCCTGGACTCTCGGCTTGCCGTTGGCCGTGCGGCTGGGGTTGACACTCGTACTGCTTGCCCCGCTAGGTTTCTTGATGGGCATCCCGTTCCCGGCTGGCATTCGCTGGTTACGGTCGACCACCTCGACGAGCAAATTAATGGAGAGTATCCTTATCGCTTGGGCCTGGGCGATCAATGGGACAGTCTCCGTCGTTGCCGCGATGTTGGCGGCACTGTTGGCGTTGAGTTTTGGCTTCCATGGGGTGTTGCGCATCGGCGCGCTGTGTTACGCCGCGACCTGGCTCACGGCCGCGGCGTCGGCGTCGCGCCGGTGACGCCCGTACCGGTCAAGGGAACAAAAATACACTCACCCATGTTGTACGCTTTCTTTTCACCGTTCTCTTTGACGAATAACCATAGTGTCTGATACCAGCCTGGTGGGCCAATCGGGATGACCAGCCGTCCGCCTTCAGCCAGCTGTTCGAATAAAGGCTGGGGCAAGTGATCCGGCGCTGCGGTCACGATAATCGCGTCGAAGGGAGCGTGCTCGGGCCAGCCGTAATAGCCATCTCCCTGCATGATATGGATGTCGGTATATCCTAGCTCCTGCAATCGAGCCTCGGCGCTGGCAGCCAATTCTGGGATAATCTCGATGGTGTATACTTCGACAAAACCCAATTCCGCCAACACGGCTGCTTGGTAGCCCGAACCGGTGCCGACCTCTAGCACGCGGTCACCTTCTTGTAGGTTCAACAATTCAGTCATCAAGGCGACTATGTAAGGCTGTGAGATGGTTTGCCCATAGCCGATGGGGAGGGCGCGATCATCGTAAGCTTGGCCGACGTAGTCGGGAGGAACGAACCGGTGCCGTGGCACCGTTTGCATCGCGCGCAACACCTCGGAATTCGAAATGCCGCGCGCTGCAATCGTCCGCGCGACCATTTCTGCCCGTGCCTGCTGGAAAGCCACTTCTTTGTAAGGGGGAAAGCCTGTTTGTGTCGGAGTTGGCGCCCTCGGACGGTCACCGGCGTTCGACGTCAGCAGGATCGCGGCACTGCTGACGAGCAAGAAGGCTAAGATGAGAACCCAAAGGAATTTCTTGCGAAGGGGGAGGCCCATGTGCGTAACTCCACACGAATCTTCGTAGAGAATGGCCCCTATGGGGGACGATCTCGCCGATGATTCTGCCTCTGGTACACCGATTCTCGAGAAGGTTTATAGTCTAACACATTTCTAACAGGAAAGGTAGGTGGTGCGTCTCTCCTGCGCCTCAGATAAAGTTTCGGACAGTGTCCATATGCGAAGGTCGTCTGGTCGGGTGGTTACATAGGGTTGGCAAAGATTCTCTTGCGACTTAGTTGCGGCAGGATGCCACGCCATGATATAATCGGCGGCAATCAATATGGATGAGCCATATCTGCTTAACAACCGGTATCAGTTGCTCGAACAGATTGGCAAAGGGGGAATGGCAAGGGTCTATCGCGCGCGCGATCTGATGCTCGAACGTCAGGTGGCAGTCAAGGTGTTGCGTGAAGATTATTCGCGTTCAGTGACGTTTCAGGAGCGTTTCCGACAAGAGGCGCGCGCGGCCGCCAACCTTTCGCATCCGAACATCGTCACAGTCCATGACTTCGGCTTTGACCGTGGGCAACTTTTCCTGGTCATGGAATTCGTACCGGGTATGGACTTAAAAACCCTTCTTCGTCAGCGAGGCCGGCTTCCACTGAGTGAGGCCCTGCCGCTGATGATTCAGGCCTGCGCGGGCATAGGCTATGCCCATCGCGCTGGGCTTGTCCATTGTGATGTCAAACCGCATAATATGCTGGTGACCCACGATCAACGCCTTAAGGTGACTGATTTTGGTATTGCGCGCGCGTTGGCCTCCATCGAGCCAAAGGAGCAAAGCGTTCTGGTCTGGGGGTCGCCGCAGTACTTTGCTCCCGAACAAGCGACCGGTGAGGCGCCTTCACCTGCGTCCGATGTCTATTCGTTGGGCGTGGTTTTCTATGAAATGTTGACAGGTTCGCTGCCTTTTCAGGCGCCGACGGCTGCCGATCTGGCGCGCTTGCATGTGGAAGCGCCGCCCACGCCACCCAGTGAATATGTGCCGGATATGCCACCCACGATTGAACAGATCATTCTAAAGGTGCTCTCCAAGGAGCCGTCGGCGCGCTATCGGACCGCCGATCAACTCGGACGTGTGCTGGTGACCTTCGGCGATGTGCGCGCTGCCCCGGCGCTAAGCCTAACCCCAGAAGCCAGACCTCCTCTGTCGCTCGAAAGCAACACAGCCGTTGCGCCAGCGACGGCGCTGGTTCCCTCTCCGTCCTCAGGGTCGGGCGTTGATTGGATTTCCGTCGGTCTGGGGTTGTTGGCGCTTCTGGCGGTTGGCGGGTTAATTCCCCTTTGGCTCTGGGTCTATTTTCTCTATCATCCTCCACTTCGCTGATGACAACGTACCTCATTGCTCCCTCCATACTCTCCGCTGATTTCTTGCGCCTGGGCGAGCAGATCGCTGAAGTGGAGGCCGCAGGCGCCGATTGGATTCACATAGACGTCATGGATGGACACTTCGTCCCGAATTTGACGATGGGTCCGTTCATCGTAGAGCACTGTCGGCGCGCCACGCGTTTGCCGCTAGACGTGCACCTTATGGTCACGGAGCCGGCGCGTTTTGTGAACGCCTTCGCGTATGCTGGCGCGAACTCGTTAACCGTGCATGTGGAGACAAAGGATCATCTACTTTCGACCTTGCAGATGATCCGTCACCTTGGCTGTCGGGCAGGAATCTCCTTGAGTCCCTCCACACCTGCCGACGCTGTGTATCCCTACCTCTCACTGGTAGATTTGATTCTGGTCATGAGCGTCGAACCGGGCTATGCTGGTCAGGAGTTCAAGCCGGAGGCGTTGCCGAAGATTCGGGCCATTCGCCGCATGCTGGATGTGGCCGACTCCTCTACCTGGTTACAGGTGGACGGCGGACTGACAACCGAGACAGTACCTCTGGTGAAGGCTGCCGGAGCCAACGTCTTTGTCGCGGCTCACGCCATCTTCCAATATCCCGGCGGCATTGCCGCCGGTGTGCAAGCCTTGCGCCGATGTTTGCACGACAACGAATAAGCAAAGAATCGCGGCATGGCCGCGATTCTTCTAATGAATGAGTGTTTTTGATTATGGAGGTTACGAGGTCTTGACCAGAGTTCGAATGCACTTCGCGCAGAGCACTTTCTTGACCTTGCGACCGTTCTCGATAACTGTCACCTTTTGTAGGTTAGGCCGAAAGGCGCGATTCGTTGCCCGCATGGAAAACGATACATTATGACCAAAGGTTGTGATTTTGCCGCAGTGAGCGCATTTTGCCATCTTCAGATTCCTTTCTCCCGTACGTGCGGAGGGTGTAATTCACCTGTGAGTATAGTCAATGTATTTTACCACAGAAGATAGCCGTCAGCAAGACGGGCGCGGTGACGTGATCTTAATGGACAAATGCCGAACTCGTCTCAGACCAAGGAGATGTGGAGGATCATATGGGCAAAGAAACAACGGTTTTGGGCGTTATTCATATTTCGCCGACAGCAGTGGCGACGATTGCTCACCGCGCCACGCTGGAGACCTACGGTGTGGTCGGCCTTGCGCCGAAGAATCTGGCAGAGGGCTTGGTGGTAACGGTCACGCGCGAGCCGGCGAAGGGCATTTCGGTTCACTATGACGGCGACGAATTGGACATTGATGTGTACATCATTGTCGAGTATGGGATGCGTCTCACCTCGGTTGCGGAGAGCGTTGCCAACAGCGTCCGTTATCATGTCGAGAAGGCTCTCGGCATGCCCGTTCATGCTGTGAATGTACATATTCGCGGCTTACGCGTAAGCGACGGTGTTTGAAACATTCTTTAGGAGAGATCCTTAATGGATAACAGGAATTTGAGCCGGGCCGGCCATTGGCAGAACGCGCCTCTGGACGGTCAGGCGTGGAAACAACTGATTGAGGCTGGTCTGACCTGGTTGCGAACCAATCAACAAACAGTCAATGCGCTGAACGTGTTCCCGGTGCCGGATGGCGACACGGGGACAAACATGGTATTGACGATGCAGTCTGCCTACGCCGAGGTGGAAAATCTTGGCCAGCGTCATGTTGGCCAGATGGCCGCGGCGGTGGCGCAAGGCGCCTTGATGGGAGCGCGTGGCAACTCCGGCGTTATCCTTTCGCAAATTTGGCGCGGCTTTGCTCGTGCGCTGCACGACCAGGAGATCCTGGATGGCTCGGCCCTGGTGAAAGCCCTTGTGGAAGGGCGCGATACGGCCTATCGAGGGGTGGTGCGTCCTGTAGAAGGAACGATTCTGACGGTTATCAAGGACGTGGCCACCGCGGCCGAACAGGCGTTACGCGAGATCGACGATCCTTACGAGATACTAGCTCGTGTTGTTCCTGCCGCTGACGCCTCGGTCAAACGCACGCCGGAACTTCTCCCGATTCTGAAACAAGCCGGCGTGGTTGATTCCGGTGGTCTCGGCTTTTTCTTTATCCTGGAGGGGATGGTACGCCTGATCCGGGGCGAGCAACTGGATTCACCCCTGGCTACTGTGCAACCGCTCTCGGCGATGAAACTGGAGCACACCATGGAAACGATTGAACCCGGTCAAGATTACGAGGTAGTCGTGGATTTCATCCCCTCCGCGGCGTTTGACTTGCAGACGTTTTACCGTGAACTGGAGCGGATAGGGACCTCGATTCAGGTTGGGGAAGGGGAAGGTCTGTATCGAATGCACATTCATGTCCCGCTGGATAAACGTTATGCGCCGATCGATTATGTTATGGGAGTGGGAACGGTTACCAAGGTGGCCATGGAGAACCTGTTGGCGCAGATGGAGCAGACCGAGCGGGCAGACAAGGGTGAACACATCGAATTCACGGCAGTGGAACCGGGGCAAGTCGCTGTGGTTGCCGTGTCACCTGGTCGGGGAATCTCGCGCGTGTTTGCCAGCCTTGGCGTGGCCGCGATTGTCGAAGGCGGCCAGACGATGAATCCCTCTACACGTGATATTGTTTCCGCCTTTGAAAATCTACCTACAGATAAAATCATTATTCTGCCCAATAACAAAAACATTATCCTGGCCGCACAGCAGGCGCAAGAGGTCACGGTCAAGGACGTTCGTATTGTTCCCTCGCGCACCATTCCTCAGGGTCTGGCTGCGATGTTGCCTCTGAATCCCGAGGGCGATATAGAGAGCGTGGTAGAGAAAATGACGCGCGCGATGCAGGATGTCATCAGCGGCGAGGTGACCATCGCGACACGTTCCGTGGAAATTGACGGCGTAGCGGTAACTGAAGGGCAAGTCATCGCGCTTCTGGACGGCAAATTGGCGTTGGCTGCCTTGTCTGTGGAGGAGGCTTGCCTTGGTTTGTTGGAGAAAGCAGAAGCAGATAAGTACGAGTTAATCACCTTGTTCTATGGAAAGGACCTCTCGAGGGCTGAGGCCAATCGCATCGCCGATGTGATCCGTGCCCGGTACCCTGCCCAGGAGGTGGAGCTGCAAGAAGGTGGCCAACCTCACTATCCGTTCATCCTCTCGATTGAGTAAAACCTGACGACAGCGAGGCTCTCCAACATTGATCCGTTGTTAGGTATGGCTGAGATTTGTATCGTGACCGACAGTACAGCGCAGTTCACACGTCCAAAGTTTGTAGGGCATGAACGCGTCCATGTTGTTCCGTTTCGGATTCTACCGAGCGCCCAGGAGAAGGAACTGATTCCGCCTCGGGTGGAGGATTTTGTTGATCTCTATAGCCGTTTGGGCGAACGCTATGATGCGATCCTTGTCATCACCCTGACCTCGTTCTTTTATCCTCTTGCCTCTATCGCGCAACAAGCTGCTCGACAGTGTGGCGGCAATCACCTGACAGTTCAAGTGGTGGATTCGCAGAATGTCTCGCTTGGCTTGGGTATGTTGGTGCAGTTGGCCGCGGCGGCTATCAGTGCAGGCGAATCCCTAGCGGCGATAGAGCGGCTGGTGCGGCAATCCATTCATAGTGTGTACATGCTTTTCTGCATTCCAACATTGGAGCGCATTGTGCGGTATGGTTGTCTTACCCAGTCGCAAGCGGTCGTGGGAGAAATCCTGGGCTGGCTCCCCCTCTTCGCTTTGGAAGAGGGCCACCTCATTCCCTTGCAAAAAGTGCGCGTTGCGCGCTATTTGTTGGAGTCCTTGCAGGAGTATCTGGGCGAGTTCGAGGATCCGCAACGAATCGGTTTCCTATACAGTCAACGACATCAGAGCTGTTATACGCGACCGATACGCGAGTTCGTCCGGATGACGTTTCCGCGCTCCGCCTTCGACGAGCAGATGCTGGAGTCTGTAGTGACTGCTCTGTTGGGAGAGCAAACGCTAGCCCTGGCGGTCATGGAACGGGGAGGGAGCAAGGGAAAGCGCGGAGGCGAGAAGGCGCGCGCGTAAGGACCTGCGGACGAGAGATTCTGCGGCTGGATACCGCCCTATGAGAATCGCTTTTGTCACCGATAGCACTGCCGATCTGCCGGCAGCCCTGGCCAGCCGGTATAGTGTTGAAGTTGTCCCTGCGCTGGTTAATATCCAAGGGAAGAGCTATGCGGATGGAATTGATATTACTCGTGAGGAGTTTTATCGCATCTTGCCCCGCCTAAACCCTCCGCCGACTACCTCCGCGCCTTCTGTGGGTAGTTTTCAAAAGGTGTACGAAAAGCTTCTTGCAGCCGGCAGTGAATGGGTTCTTTCCATTCACGCGGCGTCTCGTTTGAGCGGCATCTTTAACGCCGCGCGCGTCGCGGCGCAGGAATTTCGTGAACGGGTGAAGGTGTTGGATAGTGAACAGCTGAGCCTGGGGCTGGGATTCCAGGTGCTGGCGGGCGCCGAAGTCGCTCAGCAAAGAGGGCTGTTGGAGGACGTGTTGGCGGCGATAGAGAGCGTGCGTCGGCGCGTGCGGCTGATTGCTTTGCTGGATTCGCTGGAGTACGTGCGCCGCAGCGGGCGTGTCTCGTGGGCGAAAGCTGCGATTGGTACCTTACTGCGCCTTCAGCCGCTGGTTGAATTGCGTTTTGGCCGAGTGCAACGCTTGGGACAGGCGCGGACGCGTTCGCAAGGGTTGGAACATCTGAAAGAGGCTTTGGTCTCGTGGGGGCCGCTGGAGCGATTAGCCGTTCTCCATACCAACGCGGAAACGGCTGCCCGGCAGCTGCTGGAAGAAGTACGGGCCCGAGTGCCTGTGCTGCCGCTTCTGGTGAACGTTACGACGGCTATAGGTACCCATGTGGGGCCAAACGCTTTGGGCCTGGCGGCAGTCCCTGTCGCCTGACCGCTTCCTTCATAAAGTTAAAGCGACATGTTCTCCCTCTGGCGAAAAGAAATCTTACGTCGTCTGCCGGCTCTTGCCTCGCGCGATTTTGTCATTTTCTGGGTCGGTCAATTTATCTCCCTCATCGGCACCTGGATACAGAACACCACGCAACCCTATTTGGCCTATCGCCTGACCGGTCGCCCTTTTGATTTGGGATTATTGGGGTTTGCAGCTACGGTGCCCACCTTGTTTTTGGCGTTGCCAGCCGGCGTCTTGGTCGAACGCTGGGACAAGCGCAAGACCGTGATGGCGATGCAAGCAATCCTGATGTTGCAGGCTTTCCTGCTGGCTTTTCTGACTTTGAGCGGTAGGATTCAACGTTGGCATCTGATAGTCCTGGCCCTGGCGGCAGGGATGACGAGCGCCGTGGAGAGGTC
>FMSI01029835.1_pt1 | contig 15223 bp, 16 predicted proteins | sample 1504471 | NCBI WGS metagenome assembly FMSI01 (sample SAMEA4475357, study PRJEB15587) | soil metagenome | biome: Soil; feature: Field | place: India | collected 2015-03-11 | depth 0 m
CGAAAAACTCCGAGATTCGCTGGCTAAACTTGCTCTTAACGACCCATCTTTGCAGTATGAGCCGGAGACTTCTGAAGCATTAGGATTTGGTTTTCGCTGCGGCTTTTTGGGTCTTTTACATATGGAAATTGTCAAGGAAAGACTGGAAAGAGAGTTTGCTCTCGAGTTGCTAGCTACAGCTCCAAACGTTGCTTACATAGTAAATCTCAAGAATAAAAAAAGAATTGAAGTAAACAATCCGGCAAAGTTTCCATCACTTGGCGAAATCGAGAGCATTGAGGAACCCTTTGTTTCGGCAGTAATAATTGCTCCCAAAGACTACATTGGGCCGATCATGGAACTTTCAACTGAGAGAAGGGGTGAGCAGTTGAGTTTGCAGTTTTTAAGTGGCACCCGGGCTGAACTAAAATACAACTTTCCTTTGGCGGAAGTGATTTTCGACTTTTACGACCAGCTAAAATCAAAGACTCGTGGATATGCTTCATTTGACTATGAGTTTGTTGGCTATCGCCGGTCGGAATTAGTTAAACTTGAAGTTTTAATTGCTGGCGAACCTGTTGACGCCCTTTCTTTAATTGTTCATCGTGATAAAGCTTATTATCGTGGTCGAGACCTTGTTAATAAACTCAAATCGCTTATTCCTCGACAGCTTTTTGATGTGCCAGTTCAAGCTGCTATCTGGGGGAAGCCGATAGCTCGAGAGACAATAAAAGCACTTCGTAAGGATGTTTTGGCTAAGTGTTATGGTGGCGATGTAACTCGAAAAAGAAAGCTTATAGAAAAACAGAAGTTAGGCAAGAAAAAGCTCAAACAGTTGGGGAGAGTGGAGGTTCCTCAAGAAGCCTTTATTGAAATTTTGAGGGTTTAGAAGCTTGATAGCGTCAAGCAGTCAAACTATTTCTGTTTACGTTCACATACCGTTTTGCCAGAAACGCTGTTCGTATTGTCGATTTCTTTCATACACCACAAAAAATCATTTAATTTCTCAATATTTTAAAGCTTTAAAAGAGGAACTTCTTTTGTACGAAGATATTTTAAGAGAAAGGATTATTAGTACTGTTTACTTTGGAGGTGGAACCCCTTCGTTTGTTAGCCCTGAACATATCCAGTTTTTTTTCAATTTTCTTAAAAATAACTTTGATCTCTTGTCTGATGCAGAAGTGTCTCTCGAGGCCAATCCAGAAACGGTAACGCTTGAGAAATTAGAAAAGTGGTTTAAAACGGGGATTAATCGTTTGAGTTTAGGTTTTCAATCTTTAAAGCAAAAGCAACTGGAGGTCCTTGGTCGGATTCATACAGTTGATAAGAGCATTGAGGCTTATAATCTTGCTCGTCAAGTTGGCTTTAAAAACATTAACATAGACCTGATATTTAATTCGCCAGGCGAAACTGAAGAAGATTGGGAAGAGACATCTAAAAGGGCGGTTTCGTTAGAGCCTGAGCACCTTTCTGTTTATGAATTAACCTTAGAACCTGGCACTTCACTTTACCAAAAAGTTTTTGAGGAAGTGAATTTTTCTTTTGAGGGAGAAGGTTACTATGTTGAAGTCGAAAGGGCATTTAATCTTGAGAGCGATAAAGAAACTATTATTTTTGATTCCTCTGAGGATGTCAGTGTCGTCAAAAAATATTATTTTACTAACTCTTTTCTAAAATCAGCTGGCTATATTCATTATGAAGTTTCAAATTACGCTCGCCCCGGTTACAAATGTCGCCACAGTTTAAATTATTGGAAAAGAGGCGATTTTTTAGGGTTGGGTTGTGGGAGCGATGGTTTTTTAGGTAATTATCGTTGGAGAAATTTTACTGATTTAGAAAAATATCTTGAGACCGTTTTTCAGGGGATAAAACCATATGAAAAAAGATATTTTATCAACTCTAAGGAGGCTCTAAAGGAAAAGCTTTTTGAGGGCTTACGTTTAATTGAGAGCTTAGAAATTGAAGAAATTGTTGGAGGTTTAGAAAAAAGTAAAAAAGAAAATTTTATGCGTAAACTCAATGAGCTTGAAAGTCTGAAGCTATTAAGAGTCAAAAGCGGGAAAATTATTCTAAACATTAAAGGTCTGCTTGTTTGTAATGAAATTTATGCCAAGCTGCTTTCTTCGCTTTTAGATTAAATGGCTTAGAGGATAAAGAAAAAACGTAGAAAGTCTGGCCTGAGGTCAGTTATTAGAGCAAGTTTTTAGTTAGTTGACAACCTTTCTTCCTGATGGTATTTATTTGTTATGCAGCGCTATCGTGGGCTTGATTTAAGGAAAAGAGAGATATTGAAAGTTGCCATAAGAGATTATATTAAAACGGCTACACCGGTGGCATCGGCAAAGTTGGTCAGAATGTACTCTTTAGATGTTTGCCCGGCGACTGTTCGCAATGATTTGTCTTCACTTGAGCAGCAGGGTTATCTTAAAAGGGTAAGATTTTCGGCTGGTCGAATTCCTACTGAACTAGGGTATCACTTTTATGCTGGAGCAACTATGAATGAAAACTCACTCAATCAGAAAGAACTTGAAATCCTTAATGGTCTGTTTTCAAATCCAATTGACCTCGAGTGGTTGCTTAAAGAAACCCCACACTACCTTACTCAGCTGACTGGTTATCCGTCTTTTGTTTATGCTCCTGGAATTACGTTCAATTACCTCCGTCATCTTGATTTATTTTTAATTAGCTCTCATTCTTTTATGGTTGTTTTTGTTTTTAATACTGGACAGATAATTAAAAAGACAATTCAATTTGATTTTCCTATTGATCATCACTTTTTGGAGATTATCTCTCGGGTTTTTCAAAACTACCCGCGACGTTTAAGAGTTAATGAGCTTTCAAAATTAGCTGAAAATGAGGATTTACCAAGGAAGGTAAGATTGGGCATTAAATCAATTGCCGATGAAGCAATAAAATGTTTACTTCGTGATAAATTTTTCATTTCAGGCCTTTCATCTCTTTCAATTCACCCCGAGTTTCTTGATGTTGTTCGATTTGTAAAACTCCTTAAAGCTGTTGAAGATGGAGCGATAACCAGATTTTTAGCTGAGAATTATTTTAATTTCTCTGGCTTGGTTATCAGAATTGGTTTGGAAAATCCTCTCCAGTTTGCCGACTGCAGTTTCATTACAACTAGTTTTTCAGTTGAAAAAGAGCCGTTTGGAGTCGTTGGTTTGCTTGGGCCAATAAGGATGGATTATCCCCGAGCAACCTCGGTTGTCAGACTGGCCAGTAGAAAGCTGAGCGAGGCGCTCAGTGTCTGGTTTAATTGAGGCAGAATTTTCATCTTTAAACTCCTTAAATTCAGTCATTGTTGATTTGCTGTCAGGGTGGGGTTTTGCTGCCTGGGAAGAAGAAACCACTAAAGGCAAAAAAATAAAGGTGATTTATTCTTCAGCTCAAACTGAAGGTTTAGAAAAAGCCTTAAAAAATTTGCAAAAAATGAACGGGTGGGAACTTAAACTTTCATCAAAAAAGATAGTTAAAAATGAATACTATCTTAAACACTGGTCCAGATATCTTAGGTCTGTGTCAGTAGGGAAGAAGATTAGAGTTATTCCTTTAAACAGTGATATTGTAAAGACTGAATATTCAAAAGGTACAAGAAGGTTGGTTTATATTAAACCAGGACTTGCTTTTGGCACCGGCTCTCACCCATCCACCTTTTTAGCCTTGGATTTATTAGAAAAATATCTTAAACCTCAAGCGAAAGTGCTAGATGTTGGCACTGGTTCAGGTGTTCTAATAATTGCCGCCAAAAAGCTTGGAGCAGGCAAATCGGTTGCGATTGATTGCGATCGACAAGCTTTAGAAAACGCTGTTAACAACTGGAAAATAAATCAGGCTGAAAAGATATTTTTTTATCAGCTTCCGATATCTCAATGGAAAGATTTTGATTTCGATCTGGTTCTGGCTAATCTTACTACTAATGAAATATTAAACAACACTTCAATCTGGCAGAAATTTCGCTCAGCTTTACTTATTTTTTCTGGAATTTTGAGGTCTGAAGGGAAGATGGTAGAGGATTTGCTGTATCGATCAAAATTTGTCAAACTTGAAAAGAAGGAGAAAGAAGATTGGACCGCTCTGGTCTATAAAACAAGCTGATGAGCCAGCCATTTATTCATCTTCCAAAAGGGTTTTTAAATTCTAATTTTTTTACTTTATCAGGGAAAGATTTTCATCATTTGGTAAGAGTTTTAAGGTGTCGAAAAGGCGACAAGATTTATCTTTCAGACGGAAATTTAACTGCTGAAGCTGAAATTATTGAAGTGTACCGAAGGGAAGCTCAATTAAAAATTTGCTGTAAAGCGTTGGTGGAAAAACCTGCTTCTACTATTGCCTTGTTTTTTTCACCTTTGAAAGCAAAAAGAATGGAGTTACTACTGGAAAAAGCTACTGAGCTTGGAGTTGATGAACTTCATCCTGTATTATTTGAAAGAACTGTTGTTAAGGTTCAGGGCGAGAAAGCTTTAGAGCGTTGGGGCAAGATTGTTAAATCGGCGGCCGAACAGGCTCATCAACCTGTTTTACCTGAGATTTACCCTGTCGCTTCTTTTAAGGAAGCAATTAAAGCTCTTAGGCAGTATTCAAAGACTTTAGTTTTTCTTGAGGATGAAAAAAGTAATTCACTTATGGACTTGAAGTTTGAAAAAAATGAAAGATTGGCTTTGGTAATTGGGCCGGAAGGTGGATTTAACGAATCAGAGAAGAAGTCCTTCCGAAATTCTAATTTTTACTGTCTTACTTTAGGAAAGCAACTGCTGCGGGCAGAGACTGCCTCTTTGGTGGCTTTGACTCTGGCTTCGTTTTTATTAGGAAGGCGTGGTTAATGGATTCTTTTTATCTTTATAATTTTGGTTGTAAGGTAAATCAAGCTGAAGGAGAAGAAATCGCTTCAAAGCTATTCCAGCAAGGTTGGGGAAGGGTTTTTTCGCCATCCCAGGCAGATGTTCTGATAGTTAACACTTGTGCTGTTACTTCTGAAGCTGAAAGAAAAGCTCGCAAGCTGATTAGAAAGCTAAAAAAAGAAAACCCCAAGGCTTATCTTATGGTTATTGGCTGTTATGCTGAATTGCTGAGCAGCCATGAGCATTCATTTTTACCTTTTGACTTGCTAATTCCGCAAAAGAACAAAAAAGAAGTGATAAAAGAATTCGCATTGAAGTTTCACCCTTCTTTAAAAACATCTTTGAAAAGAACCCAGAACAGTCATTTTCCTGTTTTACCAGAAAAGATTAGGCGAAGTCGAATTTTTATCAAAGTTCAGGATGGCTGTAGCCACTTTTGTAGTTATTGTATAGTTCCCCATATTCGGGGCAAAGAAAGAAGTGTTTCTTTAAAAGAAATTTTAAAGAAAGTTCAGGAAGCTTCGAATTGCTTCAGGGAAATTGTTTTATGTGGAGTGCGTTTGGGTTGCTACGGACGCGATCTTTCCCCCCCAACCAATCTTGTTGTTTTGTTGGAAGAGATTCTTAAAAGAACTTCGGTTGGTCGAATAAGATTGAGTTCGATAGAGCCAAACGACCTTTCAGAAGAGCTTTTAGATTTAGTGGCTCAAGAAAAAAGAATTGCTCCACATTTTCATTTACCATTACAAAGTGGTGATAATGAAATATTAAAAAAGATGAACCGACCTTACACGGTGGAAGAATTTGTTGAGATAGCAAAAAAAATAAAAGAGAAAATACCGGAAGTTTCACTTACTACCGATATTTTACTTGGTTTTCCAGGAGAAAGCGATAAATCTTTTTTGAACACATTTATGGTGGCAGAAAAAGTAGGTTTTAGCCGTCTTCACCTTTTTAAGTTTTCCCCCCGACCAGGCACTCAAGCATATTACTTCCACCCTCGATTGTCGGAATCAGTTGTGCACCAGCGCTTGCTAAAGATGCGCTCGCTCGATCAGAAGTTGAGAAAAAGATATGCTTCTCAGTTTATTGGGAAATCTTTAAGCGTTTTAGTTGAAAGGAGGAAGGATGGACGGTGTGAAGGTTTGAGCGAAAACTATTTACGAGTTTACTTCCCCGCGCATTCTCAAGTATCTGAAATAGTCGATGTAAAGGTAGAAAAGGAAAAAGAAGGCGCAGTTTTTGGTAAAATTTTAAAAAAGGAAGGTGATTGAAAATATGGAATGTATTTTTTGTCAAATTATCGAGGGAAAAATTCCTTCCGAACTGGTTTACGAGAGCGAGAAAATAGTAGCTTTTAGAGACATTAATCCCCAGGCTCCAGTTCATATTCTAATTGTTCCCAGGAAACATATCGAACCGATGAAAGGCTATGAACTTGAAGATTTAGAGGATTTAAAAGATATTTTAAAAGTGGCGGAAGAGATAGCGAAGAAAGAGGGAGTTTTTAAGACTGGATTTCGCTTAATTTTAAACACTGGACCTGACTCTGGGCAGGAAGTGGCCCATCTTCATATGCATCTTTTGGGCGGCAAACCACTCGGTCGGTTGATAGGGGGTTAAAATGGATTTAAAGACTCAAATAACAGAGGACATGAAAGCATCTTTAAAGAAAGGGGATAAAGTTAAGCTTTCAGCTTTGAGAATTCTGCTTTCAGTCATTAAGAATGCCGAGATTGAAAAGATGGAACCATTAATGACTGAAGAAATCTACTCTTTGATTCAAAAAGAAGCTCGAAAATGGAAAGAGGCAGCGGCTGATTATCGAAAGGTGGGGAATGAGGAGATGGCTAGAGTGGAAGAAGAGCAAGCCAAGACTATTGAAAGCTATTTGCCAGCTCAATTAAGTCAGGAAGAGCTTGAAGAAATGGTGGAAAAAGTTATAAAAGAACTGAACATTTCTGGCCTATCCGGAATAGGCCAGGTTATGCAAACTTTGATGCCTCAAGTTAAAGGGAGAGCTGACGGGCGCTTGGTAAATGAGATTGTCAGAAAAAAGCTTTCAGCTTAAGTTTAGATTCCTTACCTTATGATGTTATAATTAAATTGGAGGTATTTTGAAGCAGCAAACAAAGCTTTTTGTTCCTGAAGACCTTTCTCTGATTGATGTCTTTGGTCAGGCTGACGAGTATTTAAAAATTATCGAAGATTCCTTACCAGCGGAGGTTTTGGTTAGGGGAAATGAAGTTACCATTAAAGGCAAAAAAAATGATGTGGAGCAGGTAACCACGGTTTTCCGCGAAGTTTTCAATCTTTTGGCTGAAGGTCGAAAGCTTGATACCCACAAGGTTGAGCAGATAATTGAAATAGTGAAAAGTGGAGATAAAGTAACTCCTTCTGAGGTTTTCTCTGATGTAATTTTAGTCCACCGCGGCAAAGTAATCGGACCAAAAACGAAAGGTCAAAAAGAGTATGTTGATGCGATGCGGAAAAATACAACAACTTTTGTTATTGGTCCAGCTGGAACGGGTAAAACTTACCTGGCAATGGCGATGGCAGTTTTAAGCCTTAAAGAAAGGCTTGTTTCCCGAATAATTTTAACTCGCCCAGCTGTAGAAGCTGGAGAAAAATTAGGCTATCTACCTGGAACTTTGTATGAAAAAGTCGATCCGTATTTACGTCCTCTTTTCGATGCCCTTTTTGACATGACTGACCCTTTGGAATTTCGCCGTCATATGGATCAGGGAACAATTGAAGTTGCTCCTTTAGCTTATATGAGAGGACGTACATTAAATGACTCTTTTATAATTCTTGATGAAGCTCAGAACACAACTCCAGAGCAAATGAAGATGTTCTTAACCCGACTTGGTTTCGGGTCAAAAATGGTGATTACTGGGGACATAACTCAAGTTGATTTGCCTCGATCAGATAACTCGGGGTTAGTAGTGGTGGAAAAAATATTGAAAGGAATTGATGGGCTGGCTTTTATTCATTTGACAGCTCGAGATGTGGTTCGCCACAAGCTGGTTCAAAGGATTGTTGAAGCTTATAAACTTTATGAAGAAAGAATGGAGAAAAGCAAGAGTGAGGCTGAATTACGAAAAAATAAGCCTTCTTCTTAAAAATTACTTTTTAGGCTTTCAGAAATGGAATTATTTATTGTTATTCTTTTTCTTTTGGTTAGCGTTAGCTTCAGTTGTCGCTTATCCGATGTTTTCTTCTCCTTTGAAAGTTAACGCCCCCTCTCCATATACCATTAAATCACCTCGAGATGTAAGTTATATTGACGAAAAGAAAACTGAGGAATTGAGGAAAGAAGCCAGCCGGGCAGTAAAGCCTGTCTACCGTTATAGCGCGTTGGCCTTTAATCGGACCTCGCAGGATATTAAAAACTTTTTCTATCTCTTGAAAAAGGCTCATCTTGACAATACATCCAAAGAAGAAAAGATTAAGTTTTTGCTGGCTGAGCTTGGAAGTTTTTATGACCGGCGCACGCTTGAAAATGCTTTAAAAATCAAAGAGAAACGTATTCCTTCTTTAGAGGAGAAGAGTTTGCAGATTGCTGAGTCAATTTTAGCCGACCGAATAACCGAAAAAGAATTAGCTAAAAAAGAAGTTGATATAAAAAAAGCGACTTTAGAATTTAACCTTTCTTCTTTAGAAAGAGGAATTGTTGAAGAAGTAGTTATCACCTGCTTGCGCCCTAACTATGTTTATGATGCTGTTGAGACAGAAAAGCTACGTTCGCAAGCTGTGAGCACAGTAAAACCGTACGAAGTTCGTAAACTTAAGAACGAGGTAGTGGTGCGGGAAGGAGAGATAATTACTGAACAAAAAAGAGAGCTTTTAAGGATATTGGGAATTTGGGGTCCGAGATTTGACTATCGGACTTTAGTGGCTAATCTGGTTTTAGTGGGAAGTTTTTTAGGCCTTCTCTTTATGTTTATTTACTATTTTCGGCCTCAATACTTTAAGCCAAAATATCTTGTCTTGGTCTGCCTGCTGGTTTTAGGCGAAGTTTTCCTGACGGCACTGATAGTTCCTAAATTTCCTTCTTTCTTAATTCCTATAGTTTCTCTTCCAATGTTATTAGTGGTTCTCCTAGATGCCGAAGTTGCAACTTTAGCTCTAGCTATTACTCTTTTAGTTTGTTCACTAATCAGCGGTGTAGAACTTAAGTTTATTTTGCCTTCTTTTATTGCTGGTAGCTTGGGGGTCTTTCTTTTGCGAGATGTTCGCCGTCAAGCAGAACTTATTCGGGGTGGAGTATTAGTAGCTTTAGCCAGTTTTTTTCTTTCTTTTTTTTCCAGTTCAATTTATTTAAGCTCGATTCAAGCTGTGTTGATGGACGGCCTGGCAGGTTTGGGTGGAGGCTTTCTCTCGGCTGTTTTAACTATTGGAGCGTTGCCGATTCTGGAAAGTCTTTTCCATATCACTACTAACTTGCGCTTGGTTGAACTTTCTAACCCTCATCATCCATTGTTAGAAGAGTTAATAGTTAAAGCACCGGGCACTTACAACCACAGCGTTATGGTTTCAAATCTGGCTGAGAGAGCTGCTAGAGCGGTCAAAGCCAACCCGGTTTTAGCCAGAGTTGGAGCTCAGTTCCATGATGTTGGTAAAATTAAAAGACCTTTGTTTTTTGTAGAAAATCAGTTAGGTAAAAATCCTCACGACCGAACTAATCCTACTTTAAGTTTTTTGGTTATCACCTCTCATGTCAAGGAAGGAGTAGAACTTTCTAAACAGCATCGTTTGCCAATTGAGCTAACAAACATAATTGAAGAACATCATGGGACCGGTGCTTTAAATTATTTTTATAACCGGGCAGTCGAGAAAGGACTTTCTTCCGGGATTACCAAAGACAATTTTCGCTATCCTGGGCGCAAACCCCAGACAAAAGAAGCAGCTCTCGTTATGTTGGCTGATTCAGTGGAAGCAGCTTCTCGGGCTTTAAGAAAACCAAGCCCGTCTCGCCTAGAAGAGTTGATTAACCGAATAATAAAGGAGAAACTCGAAGATGGTCAGCTAGACGAAAGCAAACTTACATTGGGCGACTTAAACAAGATAGCGCAGAGTTTTAAGGAGGTTTTAATTTCTGTTTATCATTCAAGGATTGATTACCCTGATTTAACACCTAATGGAGAGGGGAATGTTAAGAATCGAGCTAAGGGATTTACAAAGAAAAGCAATACTAAATAAAAAGAGATTGAGAGAATTGACGAAAAAGGCAGCTTCGAAACTAATGATTTCCAAGGGTGATTTAAGTGTTGTTTTTGTTGGTGGGAATCGAATGCGAAAACTTAATTTTACTTATCGCCATCGCAACGAACCAACTGATGTTTTATCTTTTCTTCTCGAAGAAGAACCCTTCTTCGGCGAGATTATAATTTGTCCGGAAGTAATAATCCAGAAAGAAAAGAAAGATTATTTGGAAGAAAAAGATATGGAAAGAAAAGTTTTTGAGCGAATTATCCACGGTTTACTTCATCTTTGCCACTTTGATCACCAGACAGAAGTTGAAGCAAAAGTGATGGAAGTGGAAGAGAAAAAGCTCCTAAAAATTTTGACTGGTTAACGAATGAGGAAAAGACCTTTAATTGAAAGCTTCAATTATGCCATTGAAGGGCTAGTCCATGTCCTTAAGACGCAGCGTAATATGAGGATTCATTTTTTTCTTGCTTTTCTTGTTTTGTTAGTCAGCCTATTTTTCAATCTTACCCGCCTTGAATTAATTGCTATTTTCTTTGCTATAATTCTTGTTCTGGTGAGTGAACTTTTTAACACCGCTTTGGAGGCTAGTATTGATATTTACACTACAACTTATGACCCACTTGCTAAGATGGCTAAAGATGTGGCTGCTTCAGCAGTTTTGCTTTCGGCTTTGAACGCTATCTTTGTAGGTTACTTTGTCTTTTTTTCTCGTCTCAACAAATTTTCACTTTTAGCTTTGGAAAGGATAAGGTCTTTACCTCTTTATGTTACTGGAGTGGCTTTGGCGCTGGTTTTGATTGCTTCCATTGCTCTTAAAGCTTGGACGGGGGCGAAAAATTTTATGCGCGGAGGTTGGCCAAGTGCTCATAGTGCGGTAGCTGGTTCACTATTTACTTCGATTTCTTTGTTAAGTAAAAACTTTCTATTAGCTACTCTGGCTTTTTTTCTTTGCTTGCTGGTTATTCAAAGTAGAGTAGAGAAAGATATTCATAGCTGGTTTGAGGTGACAGCTGGCGGTGTGATTGGTATCCTCTTGACTGTCTTAATTTTTCAAGTTTTTGGCCTGATTTGAGAAGGAATGGAAACTATGGTTCTTGAAATAATTATCCTATTTTTACTTCTGGCTTTTTCAGCCTTTTTTTCTTCAGTTGAGACTGCTTTTACAGCAATTAGTAGAAGCAAAGTTCGAAAATTAGCAGAAGAGAACCTGAAGGGTTCTAAAGAGTTACAAAAACTTACCGAAGACCCACACCGCTTTTTAGCAACTGTGCTTTTGGGAAATAATCTGGTCAATATAATGGCAACTGCTTTAGCTACTCGTATTTTCTTAGAATGGTTTGGAAATTGGGCAGTTGCAATTTCAACCGGGGCAATGACATTTCTTATTTTGGTTTTTGGTGAAATTACCCCTAAAACTCTAGCAATTCGTCACGCCGAAAGAGTAGCTTTGCTTTTTAGCCGCGTTTTCTTTTTTGTTGAAATGATTCTTTTCCCTATATCAAGAGTTGTAATGTTTTTTTCTCAAATAATCGTTAGAGCGGTTGGGGAAGAGAGGATTAAATCAGAGCCTTTCCTTACCGAAGGAGAAATTAGAGCTTTAATTGAAATTGGGGGAGAAGAGGGCCTAATTGAAGAGGAAGAGAGAGCACTCATTCATCAAATCTTTGAGTTTGGCGACACGGTGGTTCGCGAAATTATGGTTCCTCGGCTTGATATGATTTCTCTGGAGAATAAAACAAAAATTGAAAAAGCCTTAAAGCTGGCGTTAGAAAAAGGCTATTCCCGTTTGCCAGTTTATGAAGGCTCGCTTGAGAATATTCGGGGCATTGTTTATTTGAAAGACATTGTTTCTGCTCTAAGTCGTGGCGAAAAAGATAAAAAAGTTGGAGAACTGGTTAGACCAGCTTATTTTGTTCCAGAGACCAAGAAAATAATTGAACTATTACGAGAAATGCAAAAAAATAAGGTTCATATGGCTATCATAGTAGACGAATACGGTGGCATTGCTGGTCTAGTAACGATCGAAGACATTCTGGAAGAAATTGTGGGAGAGATTTTTGACGAATACGATGTTCAGGAAGTGCTTTTTCAACCATTAAAAAAGGGAAAGATTTTAATAGATACACGAATTAGTTTTGATGAGGCTAAAGAGCTTTTAACCTTGAAAACCTCTGAAGAAGAGGAAGAAGAGTTCGATACCTTTGGTGGTTTTCTTTATAGTTTATTTGGTCGGATACCTCGAAAAGGAGAAAAAATTGAGTATGAAGATTGGAGATTTGAAGTTTTAAGAGTCACTGGCCATCGCATTGCTAAAGTTATGGCAGAAAAGGTTAATGGAAATAAAAGAGCTAATAAAGAAAGCTGAAGAGAGCTTCAAACTTTCTTACTCTCCTTATTCTTCACAAAGAGTTGGGGCTGCCGTATTGACAGAAAGCGGTGAGGTTTTTTCAGCAGCTAATATAGAAGTCTCTTCTTATTCGCTTACTATTTGCGCTGAAAGGTTGGCTATTTTTAACGCTGTTCTAGCTAGCCAGAAGCCAATGTTGGTGGCTGTAGTGGCTGAAGGAAAGGACACTTTTCCCCCTTGCGGCGCTTGTCTTCAGGTAATGTCGGAATTTGCACCGGAAGTGAAAGTAGCTTTTTATTACCAGAACGAGCTTAAAATTTTGGAGTTAAAAGAATTGCTATCTTTCCCTTTTAAATTTAAAAAAGATGGCTCATAAGTCTGGTTTTGTTGCAGTTGTCGGATTTCCTAATGCTGGAAAGTCAACTCTTTTAAATAAGTTAGTAGGTCAGGAAGTAGCTATTGTTTCTTCTAAACCTCAAACTACTCGTTTGCATACCCGGGGTGTATATCACTCCCAAGCTGGACAGATTGTTTTTGTTGATACTCCCGGTTTTTTTCAGCCCTTTGACAAACTGGGCGAGTATTTGGTCAACTCAACTAAAAATGCTTTAAAAGACTGCGATGTTCTGCTTTTTGTTATAGATGCAAGTTCTTTAAAAGGAGAAAAACAAAATTTTTCAGCTGAGTTAGAGTCACTTATTAAAAAGTTAAAATGCCCTAAAATAGTTTTTTTAAACAAAGTTGATCTTATAAAGCAGAAGGATATTTTACCTTTAATTGACGAGGTAGCTTCGTGGAGTATTTTTGACAGAGTCCTGAATGGTTCCGCCCTTTATGGTTCTGGACTTAAGGAGTTGGTCGAAGAAGTTTTTAATTTTTTACCCGAAGCTCCCCCTTATTATCCACCAGAAATGCTAACCGATCAGCCATTAGAAACAAGGGTCTCGGAGATAATCAGAGAAAAAATTTTCCAGCTCACCAAGAAAGAGATTCCTTACAGTGTGGCTGTTCGAGTTGAGGACTGGTTTGAGAATCAAAACAAGAGTTTAGTTGAAATAAAAGCGACTCTTTATGTTGAGCGAGATTCTCAGAAGGGTATAGTAATTGGACAAGGCGGAAAAAAATTGAAAGAGATCGGCACTTTGGCTCGAGAGGAGATAGAAAAAATCCTTAGAAGAAAGGTTTACCTTGAATTGCGGGTTAGAGTAAAGAAAAAGTGGCGTAAAGATGAAAGTTTTATAGATCTTCTCTATCAATGAGTTACTAATAGTTAATTTATTAACCATTTTTTTAAAGATTTTTTTATAATTAAAATATCGATGTTTTATGTTATAATAAAAAATGGGGAGTTAATTGGAAAGGGAAAAAATAAAAAAGCTCCTGATAATAGGCTCTAACGTTTTCGAGATGGAAGGCTTGCGCACTCTACTTGAAGACAAGGCTCATGATGTAAAGACTCTTCGAAAAAAGGACGATGTAGCAACTGTTGTATTAAAGTTTTCTCCTGAAATTGTTATTTTAGATGCTGAAGCTCCTGGGTTGAAAGCACGGGCTTTAACTACCAGGATTAGAGAAATAAAGAACCCACCTAAAGTTGTTTGGCTGGTAAATGAAAGGAACCCGGAAATCGAAATTGAATGCTTACTTTCGGGTGGTGACGGTTGCGTTTCCAAATTGGACCCTGACTTACTTTATCGTTCCATCGAAGTTATTCGAGACGGAGAGCTTTTCTTTTCTCGTCGTGCAATTGCCAAAATTCTAAAAGGGGTAACCGCTCTTCCCAAGTTTATCGGGGATAAAGTTAATGTTTTAAGCGTTAGGGAGCGACAGATACTCAATCTGGTAGTCCAGGGTTTGACTAATGACGACATTGCTGAAAAGCTATATATTAGTCCAGAAACTGTTAAAACTCACCTGAAAAACATTCGGCGGAAGTTAGGAATAAGAAGCCGTCGCCAGTTAACTTACTCTTAAAGTTTTCTTAAGTTTTTACCTTCCTTATTTTGGGTTATACCTCCTCACTCTATTTTTCTATTTAGATTTAAGTGTTTATGTCGAATTTTAAAGTAAAAAAAGTATGAGAAGGAAACCTCAATGAAAGGCAGGCACTTTAGGAGAAAAGGAACGCTCAAAAAGTTGAGAGAGAATGAAGTTGGGGATTATTCAGGTTATTCTTATCAGCGGTTGTTTTATCTGGCTTTATTCTTTTTTCTGGCTGTAATTTCGGTAATCTGGTGTTACATCGAAGTATCTTCTCCCTGGCTTTCTTAACGGTTTTTAAGGAAAAGGCTTATTAACTCCCTATTTTTCGATTCTCCTTGCTTTAAAAAAAGATAGGTAGTTAAGTGTAGCGGAAACCTTTAGGTTTTGGGAAAATTTTCAATAAATTTAGCAACCTTTAGATCGCTGCTACATTTTCATTGTTGCCATTATGAGTGAAGTGAAGTAATCCCATATTGTTTGAGAGAAAAAGCAATCTCTGGGAATGCTTCGTCCTTCGACGTGAGGCTGAAGAGCTCGCAATGACAGCTGGTGATAAAGTAGCGGAACTTTTGGGAGCCCAGGTAATTTTAGTTTTTTTGAAAAATACATTTATTTGGAGGTTGCAGTTAATCTGTGAAGCCAGGAGCTATGGTTTTTTATAGACATGCTGGACTGCTGGTATTATAATTATATAGGAAGCAGGTTGGGTAACCGCTTTCCGATATTTGTCGGGAAGAGGAAAGTCCGGACTCCGCAGGGTAGGGCGCCGGGTAACGCCCGGGTCTGGCAACAGACGGAAAGTGCCACAGAAAACAAACCGCTCCGATAAAAATTGGAGCAAGGGTGAAAA
>FMSI01006778.1_pt1 | contig 15200 bp, 16 predicted proteins | sample 1504471 | NCBI WGS metagenome assembly FMSI01 (sample SAMEA4475357, study PRJEB15587) | soil metagenome | biome: Soil; feature: Field | place: India | collected 2015-03-11 | depth 0 m
AACTGAAAAAGTTTTTTCACTAACTTCTGAAAATTCTCTATCTCTTTCATCGCCATCTCCTGGTTAATCTTTTTCTTTAATTCCCCGGGTGCGAAAATTGCGCCTCCGTCACCGTTTGTGCTATGTTAATAAAAATAGCCAATCCAGTCAATTGAATTTTAAGCCGGAGCCCAAGGCCGGTTTTATTTCCTCAGCCCTATCTATCAGACCCCGTTTTTAGCCAGTTTTAACGCCGGTTTCGCGATTGCCGATAAAATTTTGCGGGTAAGTTTGTTTTTGACAATGAGTTAGAGTTCTGAACCGCACCCGAAAACCGCCTGGGTAACGGTGGGGGGGACCGCCCCGGTCAGGGTTCTGGTTGAGGATGGAATTTTAGATTTTCTGGTTGATTTCGGTTTTGATTTGCCGGATGAGCCCGGTTTTAATTCCCGCTTGGACAGCGATTTAGAATTGCCCCAGGTTAGAATCGCAACAGTTGCGCCGGGTCGATCGGCTTACCGTCTTTTCTGATTTCCAAGTGGAGATGAGGCGCGCTGGTCTGCCCGCTCGTCCCGACCGTGCCGATAACAGTGCCGACCCGGACCGTATCCCCGCTCGCTACCTTCCAGGCGTCAAGGTGTCCGTAGTAACTCGCGTAGTTTTGCGGATGCCCGAGCAGGATATAGCGACCAAACTGTTTGTCGGTTCCCCGCGCCAGAACAACTCCGTCCGCAGTGGCGTACACCGGACCGCCCTTTTGCGCGGCAAGGTCAACCCCCGGATGGTCCGCGCTGAAGGCACGGGAGACAACATAGCCGCTAACCGGCACCAGCACCGGTATCCCTTGACTTCCCCAGGGCTGGTTTTTTGCCCATTCCGGCAGGGTTAGCGATTCGGTTACCACTCCGCCCCAGTCAACCGGCGGCGGTGTCAGTTCCACCCCGAGCATCTTCGCCAGTTTTTCCCTTTCCGCTTCTAAAAATTCCAGGCGTTCTTTTAACTGGCTGACCTTTTTGAACTCCTGTTCCAGTTGCCGGTTGCGGTGGTTGAGATAGACAAGCCGGGAGAAACGCCAGGCACCAGAGGCGACAATGCCGATGGCGGCAAACACGATAAGGAGAATTAAAATCAGGAGCGCAAACAAAAGCCTTGCCAGGTGCAGGGGCAGGCTGAAGCGGAGCGAGTTGGTGGTGTAGTTGCCAAAGACAAAGACGGTAATTTCTTTGCGCGGCATCAGACCTTTTTGATCAGTTTGTAAATCCGGTCCAGATCCTCCGGCGAGAAGAATTCAATCACCACCCGGCCCGGAGTTTTGCCCGCCGGGACAATTGTCACCCGGGTGCCAAAAAACTCCTGAAGCGCATCTTCCAGTTCCCGAATGTGGACATCCTTTTCCCGCACCGGGGTGGTCCGGGGTTTGCCCTTGCGTTCGCCGCAGAGCCTTTCCAGTTCCCGGACCGAGAGCCCTTCGTTTATCACCTTTTCGCACAGTTCCACCTGCTGGCGCCGGCTGGACAGGGAGAGCAATGCCCGGGCATGACCGGGAGAGAGCGTGCCCGCGGCAAGCGCATCCCGCACCTTAAAGGGAAGGGTAAGCAGGCGCAGGGCGTTGGTGATGGTGGAGCGGTCCTTGCCCACCCGGCGGGCGATCTCCTCATGGGTGAGGGAAAATTGCTCGGCAAGGGTTTTGTAGGCAAGCGCCTCGTCAATCGGGTTGAGGTCGGCGCGCTGGACGTTTTCAATTAGCGCCATCTCCAGCATCTCCCGGTCGTCAACGGTACGGATAACCGCTGGAATCGTGGTCAGCCCGGCCGCCTTTGCCGCCCGCCAGCGCCTTTCGCCCATCACCAGTTCGTAGCCATCGCGCCGCCGGCGCAAAACAACCGGCTGAAGCACCCCTTTCTCTTTAATTGACGCCACCAGTTCTAAAAAGCGCTGGTCGTTTTCCGGCTCTTTGGTCACCCGGGGCTGGAACGGATTGGGGCGAATTTCTTCAATTGGTATCGGGCGGGATTCGGTCGCCAGCGCCACCTGGGTTTTTTCCGGAATTATCGCCCGGATGCCTTTGCCCAGTGCCCGGCGTTGATGCCCGTCCTCAATCATCCGGCTACCCCTTTGTTCCGCTGATGGCGGGCAAGCAGTTCGTCGGCAAGCGCCAGATACGCCTGGGCACCGGCGGACTGCCCGTCATAGGCAAATATCGGCTTGCCAAAACTGGGCGCTTCGGCCAGCCGGACGCTGCGGGGAATGACGGTGTCAAACACCTGTTCTTTGAAAAACTCCCGCACCTCCTGCGCCACCTGCTGGCAGAGGTTGAGCCGGGCAGAAAACATCGTCAGCAAAACCCCTTCAATCTCCAGGAGCGGGTTGAGGCTGGAACGCACCAGGTTGATCGTTTCCAGAAGCCGGGACATCCCTTCCAGGGCGTAGTACTCGGTCTGTACCGGCACCAGCACCCCCTTTGCCGCCACCAGACTGTTGACGGTAAGAAGTAAAAGCGATGGCGGGCAGTCAATGATGATGAAGGAGTAGGCGGGCTCAATCAACCCGAGCGCCCGGCTCAGCCGGAACTCCCGGTCCGGTAAATCCACCAGTTCCACCTCTGCCCCAGCCAGGTTGATGGAGGCGGGCAGCAGGTCCACACCTCCAAACGGGTTGCGGATAATCGCATCGTCAACCCGCTGGGATTCAATCAGCGCCTCGTAAACCGATATCGTCAGTTTGGCACGGTCAACCCCCAGACCAAGGGTGGCATGCGCCTGCGGGTCCATATCCACGAGCAGCACTCGCGGCGCCCGCAGCGCCAGCGCCGCCGACAGGTTTACCGCGGTGGTGGTTTTGCCCACGCCGCCTTTCTGATTGCAGACGGCGATTCGGTATGCCATTACCAGAAATTTAAACCGATAACCTCCGCCTGTCAACAACAGAAGAAAGAGATTACCAGCGGTATTTCAGTTCTAATGAATAACTGACCGCGGCAAGGTTGTCCGCGGTGTTGGCGTGCCACTCCGGGGCAATGTTAAGCATGCCGGAGAGCACAAAACCACCGCGGGCGGTGCTGAGAAACTCCCAGTTACCGAAGAGGTTGATTTCGTTAAACCGGTAGTCCGAAATAAACCCCGAGTCGGCAGCAGCGTACTTTCTCAGGCCCAGCCGGTCCTCAACGGTAAGCGCCAGCCGCTCCGACCGGAACCAGTCAACACCGAGCCGGAGGGCAATCTCCTGGTAATCCTGGTCAGTGCTCCGAACCAGCCCCCGGCTCCTTGCCAGTTCCGGACCGAGGTTGACCGATACCTCTGCCCCCGGCTGCAAGGAGAGCGCCAGGGAGAAGTTGCCATCCACCTGATTCTGGTAAACTGCAGTTGTCTCGTCATACCAGACCAGACGCAGGTTGCCGGTAAAAACAATTGTAGCAGGAGGGGCGATGTCCCAGTCCAGGGTGACCGCCGGGTTTTCCTCAAAATAACTTTTCGCCCCTTCCCGGTACCGGCGCCGGGCAAAGTAGTTTGCCAGCCCGAGCCGGAAAACGGTGCCCGGATAGCCGTCCCAGTTGGCGTCAAGGGTATGTTCCTGATACCCCTGCGCCGCCACCTGTTCCGCCCCGAGCCAGGAGTAATAATAGACAAAACTGAAACTGGAAAAGGCGCCCGCGGTAAAATCCAGACCAGCGCGAAGCCGATTGCGGTAATAGTTGTAGTTGAAACTGTCCGCGGTGAAGTACCGGTGCAGTTCCAGTGCCTCACCACAACCAATCGCCAGATTTTCCCGCACCCGGAAATTGATCTCACCCTGAATGAGGTTGTTGACATAAGAAGCCCGACCGGTGGTGTCAGTGCCGACCGGCAGCCGGTTGTGAAAATAGCGCAGTTCACCATCATAGGCAAGTTTGAATTTTAACGGTGACTCCGGAGCCCTGCCGATTTGCGGGCTGAGCACCAGGTTAAACCCTAGCCGCTCCCGGATGGAGTTGCTCGCAACTGTCAAGGTATTATCTAACTGGGGTTCGTTCGCCACCAACCCGGGGTTAAGGGAAACCGACCAGAAGGAGGCGATTTCGGCATCCGCCTCGCTTGTGTCCCGGGTAATGGTGTCAACCAGGTTGTAGCGCTGCTGGAAATAGCTGCCGCTTAACCCCAGTTCATTCTGCCACCGGGCGCCGGCAATAAGACCGCTCAATAAAAGTGCCGACACCAGCATCACTTTGAGTCATTACTCCGGCTCATTTACGCCGATAAGTTCTATCGCCCGGTTAAGCAAAAGCCGCGCCTGATTGGTCTGGTTCAGCGCGCCGGCAATGTCCCCCGCCTCCTTTAACCGCCGGGCATTCGCCTGATGCTCCTGTGCCTGCCGCAACAACCCCTTTGCCTCTTCGCTATCACCGGATTCAATCGGCCGGGTCCAGCGCACAAACAGCTGCTCCGTCTCCTCAAATACCGCGGTAAAATCGTCATCAGCCAGACCGCTCTCCAGTAGCAGCGCCCGTAAGACCAGTTCCCGACTGGCCAGGGTCAAGCGTAACACCTGACCGAACAGCCGTTGCCGCAAGGCGTTGCGCGCCCGGATCTGCAGTTCACCCGCCCGGGCAAACATCTCCTGCGCCCGGAAGTTGCCCCGTGTCCGAATTCGCTCGGTTGCCCGCTGAATCACTCCCTCGGTGCGCTCCACCTCCCGGGCCACCATTTCCGGAGTGATACCGCTTTTCAGCAGTTTCAGTGCCAATTGAGTGTGCAGCCGGGCGGCAAATGTAAACCGCAGTGCCAGTTGCATCCGCCGCGCCCGCAGATGCTCTCTTGCGGTCAGCTGTTCGCTCTGCGCCATCCGCCAGAGTTCCTGAACCTTGGGAACATCGCTACGGCTGAGCAGGGGCCCGGCCTCATTCATCACCTCGGCGGTGCGCCGGAACTCCTCCTCAACCCGTACCCTCAGGACCAGCTGGTGCGCCTCCCACGCCCTTTTGCGGGCAAGAAATGTCCGACCCAGTGCCCAGCGATAACGTTGCGCCCGATAACCCTCCCAGGCAGAATTCTGAATCTCTACCGCCTGATTGAGGATGAGCCGCGCCTCCTCATTGCCTGATGGCTCCACCACCAGCCGCACCCTCTGGATAACCCCATCGGTGCGCTCCAGTTCGGCATAAACCTTTTCCCGACTTTGAGCAGATATTGCGCCGGTGACAACTAATATCAGGATGAGAAACTTTTTCATTCTTTATCAAACTTAAGCAACCGCCGTGCCAGAAAATTAAGTGACTGAAATTCGTAACTTATATCAAATAACCCCTTGGTGCCGCTGTTCAGATTGAAACGGTTGTGGTTGAAAATGTTCACCTCTTCTCCGGGTCTTCAATGCCGAACTTGCTCAGTTTGGTATACAGCATTCGCCTGGTGATACCAAGCATTTTTGCCGCCTTGGACTTGTTACCGCCCGCCTTAACCAGCGCCTCTTCAATCGTCTTTTTCTCCAGGTCCCAGAGTGAGCCAGATTCAGCCGCAGTTGCGCTGTGGGGCACAAGAACCGGTTCAGGAAACTGAATGTGCTGGGGTCTGATTTCACTGCCGGCGGCAAGGATGAACGCCCGCTCCAGCACATTCTCCAGTTCCCGCACATTGCCGGGCCAGTCATAGCCGGTGAGAACCTCCAGGACCGCAGGCACCAGTTCCAAAGTATAGCCCAGACGGTTGAGGATAAGCCGGGCAAGTGCTGGAATGTCCTCCCGGTGTTCGCGCAGGGGCGGAATTGTTATCGGGAACACCGCCAGGCGGTAATAAAGGTCCTCCCGGAACCTGCCGGCCCGCACCTCTTCAATTAAATTGCGATTGGTGGCGGCGATGATCCGGGTGTTAACGGTGATTGTGCGGTTTCCTCCCAGCCGGACAAAGGTCCGGTCCTGGAGAAAACGGAGCAGTTTTATCTGAAAGGCGGGCGGTATCTCGCCGATTTCGTCCAGAAAAAGGGTCCCGCCCTCTGCCTCTTCCACCCGGCCCGGCTTGCGGGTGGTGGCACCGGTAAAAGCACCTTTCTCATAGCCAAACAGTTCTGATTCCAGGAGCGTCTCGGGCATCGCCGCCGCATGCATCACCACAAATGGTTTCTGCGCCCGCGGGCTTGCCCGATGAATCATCCGGGCAACCAGTTCCTTGCCAGTTCCGCTTTCCCCGGTAATCAAAACGGTGGCATCACTCCCGGCCACTTTATTCACCATCTCCCGGACCCGTTTCAGCGCCCCGCTGTCCCCTACCATTTCGGCAAACCGGCTTGTTGCGCTCAACTCCTGTTTGAGCCGGCGGTTCTCCTCCCGGGTCTGACGGTGTTGAGCCAGTTTTTCCAGGACGGTCAGGAGGTGCTCCCGGCTTACCGGCTTGGTGATAAAGTCAAATGCGCCCAGCCGCATCGCCTCAACCGCCAGGGCGATGGTGCCAAACCCGGTAAGCATTATCACCTCGGTGTCCGGATTCAGTTGCCTGGCGGTTTTCAACACCGTCATCCCATCTACCGGGGTCATCTTCAGGTCAGTGAGCACAACATCGTATCTGCTCGTCTCCAGCACCCGGAGCGCCTCGGTACCACTGGTGAAAGTATCAACCTCATAGCCCGCATCCCGCAGGTTTTCCGCGGTCAGCAAACAGAACCTTTCCTCATCGTCAACCAGAAGAATCTTCATACCGGCAACCTCAACTCCACCGTTGTCCCGGTTCCTGGAGCACTGCTGATTTTCACATCCCCGTTGTGCATCTCCATCACCCGCCGGACCACAAAAAGCCCCAGACCGCTTCCTTTTTCCTTGGTGGTGAAAAACGGCTCAAACACCCGCTTGAGCTCCTCCCGCGGAATTCCCAGACCATGGTCGGTAATCCGGATTATCACCCAGCGCCGATTACCTTTCTCTTCAACCGCCCCGGTTATCCTGATCAATCCACCCTGAGTCTGTGCCTGTACCGCATTAAGCAGAACATTCATAAGAACCTGGCGCAACTGGGGTTGGGAAGCCGGCACCAGCGGTAACTCGGGAAGCAAATTTTCCACCCGAATTTCATTGCGGTTGAACTCCGGTGCCAAACTCTCGAGTACTTCGCCGACAAGCCCGGAGAGATCGGTCGGCGCCATATCCGCCGGTTTACCTGAACCCAGGTTAAGGTAGTTGGTTAAACTCCGGTTCAACCTTTCCACCTCTTCTTTAATGTAGGTAAAAGTCTGGTCGTTGCCCGCATCATAGCGAATTTGGAGCCTCTCGGTCGCCGCCAGGATGGTGGACAGCGGATTTCTGATTTCGTGCGCCAGAGCGCCCGCCATCTCACCCAGGAGCGCGAAGGTCCCGGCCCGGGCCGCGGTCTGCTCCAGGTGCAGGGCCCGGCGGGCGATTCCGACCGCGGTAAAGACAAGAACCACCAATAAAATTAAACTTAAACCGTTGATAATCAGAAGTCGGTTCCGATGGGCGTTGATTGTCTTAAAGAACCGGGCATCCGCTTCCACACCCAGCACCGCCCGAACCTGACCGCTCCGCTCATATACCGGCACATAAACCGTCTTCAGGTAATACGGCCCAGCCGCATAGAGCGGAGAGCTGGTGGCAACGCCGCTGAAAGCAGCAAAAATGTCCGCCGCATCCAACTCCAGTAACGGCTCGGTTTTCCCAACCTTCTCCGGTTCCCGGACATTGGCGATAAACTCCAGATTCTCATTTACAAGAAAAATGTTAAACAGCCCCGCCTCAGCCGCCATCTTGTTCAACCCCGGTACCGTTTCTCCCTGTGATAACTGAATCGCCAGAAGCTTCGCCAGCGACTCCAAACGGTCGGTCAGTTCCGCCTCCAGGACATTTCTGGTCTGGGAAAGGACCAGCCAACTGTGAATGTTAAACAACAACACCGCCAGAAGCGCAAGCAGCACCGCATAAACTGTAAACCTCTGCACCGGCATTAACTTTACCAGTAGAAATGACCCCCGTCAACCAGCGGTTCAGAAAAAATCGCTACCCGCTGGTCTCTATTACCAGCGGGTAGCGAATCGGCAGCAGGGCTAATTACTTAACCCCTGGTCGCCACGCTTTTCCCCGCGAACCGGTCGGAGCCGGAAATCAATGCCCCGGGTCGCCTCTCCTGGATGAACCGGAACCATGCTGGGATAAACCGCCGGCTCATACCCGGGTTTGCTCGCCGCCACCTGGTACTCGCCAGGATTCAGACCACCAATCCGATAAAAACCATGCCCATCGGTGCGAGCAAAACCTTCACCCTCCTCGCCCCGGGCAACAACCAGAACCCCGGGGATCGGTCTGCCGGTCCGGGCATCAACCACCTGACCGATAATGCCACCCCGGCGCGGTTTGGGCTGAAGGAGAAAGTTGATATTTTCGCTTACCTCACCAGTCCGAACCTCAACCGGCTCCGGGTATCGTTCCGCAAAGTAATGCCGGGCTTTAGCACCCACCTGATACCTGCCAGCAGCAAGCCCCCGGATAATATAAAATCCATTTCGGTCGGTGCGCGCTCGGCGACGATTGCCGTCCGGTGCCAGCACCACCACCACTGCGCCGGGAATCGGCTGGCGTGTGATCCGGTCAAAAACCCTGCCACTTATCGCCCCAGTGTGCCGGGGAATTTTCCTGAGCCGCAAGTCAATACCCTGGGTAACCTGACCCTCTTCAACCAGAACCGGAATCGGATAATGGGCCGGCAGATACCCCGGTGCCCGGGCTATTATCCGATACTTTCCCGGCTCAAGGTTATCAATTAGATAAACACCCCGCTCATCTGTCTGCGCTCTCCCAACCGGGGCACTGTCAGCGCAGGCAACAACAAGGGAGTTGACAACCGGCACACCGGTATTGATGTCAGTAACCCGCCCGGTAATCCCACCAGAACCGGCAAAACCGATTCCGATAACGGTACCGAGCAGGACCGCTGTAAAAAACTGCTTCATTGGGGACCTCCTTTTTGTTTTTTCATCTTGTCCTGAGTAGAGCAACCGTTGTGCCAGAATGATAATTTGTTATTTGTCAGGCAGTTAGTGAATAAAGCCGCCAAAACGGGCGAACCAGTTTGTTCAGTTGTGGACCTTAATGAACACCGCGATAGGCTGGTGTTCAGGGGCTCAACCGTTCATAGAAATCAACTCTCCCCACACCAAAGGGAAAGTCGGCAACCCGCTGCCAGGTCCCATCCGGCAGCGTCCGAATTAATACCACACCGTCAATCACACCTAGGGACCGCCCGATTTTACCCGCCTCTTTGAGCACCGTATCCCAGTCCCCAGGGTTGATAACCCGGCAGACAACCAGATAAACCCCGGACCCGGTTGTCTCGTTAATGAGCGATGCAGTTTCTGTTCCGGTGATGCTCTGACGCAACCGCAATAGTTCATCCGCACCCTGGGTAACCTCCCCGACAAGAATTTCGCCCAGCCTTTGCCAGCCTTCACAGGAGATGGCAAGCGGATGAAGTTTTCTTCTTGTCTGACTGATTGACTCTACAACGCCGAAAATCTCCCCCAGTTCTACTGGCACCCAGGGTGAAACAATTGTAATGTATGGCTCAAGTTGCGATACATCAGGAGCAAAACGCTCACGCAGGAGAAGCAACTCCCTTTCCTGACTTAATTTCGGAAAGGCAACAACGCTGAACTGGGCTACCCTCATCGCTAAATTATAACAAACCTATAAGTTTTTGCAATAGTTAAATATAGCAGAATAGGGTGGTTAACCAACAAGAAGCGGCCGGAGTTCCTCCTCTGTCAGCGCCGGCACCGAAACTATACCTGATGGTGTTTTTACCGCTACCGCGGGCCGGTTTTTCCCGTCCGAGTAACGGACGCAGAGCCGGGCGGCAAGCCGCATATCATCTTCACCGCCACCGTGCAAAATCAGCACCGTGGGTCCCGGCACATCCACCGGCTCCAGGAGTGTGTCCTCGGGAGTGGCAAGGTTGACCAATACCCGATTTTCCATCTCCTCTCTTCCCACCACCACCTTTCTGCCCGAGGGCAACCGGAAGTGTCTGCCCACCTTTAAAATCTTCACATCTCTCAAATTATCCTCCTGATGGGCGAAGGCATCCCGCAGACGCCGGGCAAATACCTTGTCCGTTAGCAGACACCCACCAGCCGGACAGGGATAGTCTTTAATGTTATACTGATGAGCAAGGGCGATCTGGGGCTTTCGGGACCGCCCCTGAATTGCCAGTAATTTCTCCCGGTTAACCAGCCCCTCCTTTTCCGGCACCGTCGGTTCCAGTAAGCGGGCAGACAGGGGCCGTAACAGCCTACCGGTCAACCCCGATTCCCGTTCAATCAACTGCAATGCCTGGAGATGCTGGGACATCGGCCTTTCCCCGAGCACCTCTCCGGTAAACACAAACTGGGCACCGATCTCCTCCATATACCGCCGGGCCCGGGTAAATGTGAAAATCCGGCAGTCAATACAGGGGTTCATACCCGAGCCATAACCGTGTTTCGGGTTTTTTATCATCTGGATATACTCAACCCCGGTCGGGACAACCTTGAGCGGAATCTGCAGGCTTTCTGCCGCCCTTTGCGCCTCGTGGCGACACCCGTTTTTGGTACAGGTGCAAAACGGACTCACAAAATTCAGCCCGAACACCTCAATCCCCTGGTCAAGAATCAACCGACAGGCAAGGATTGAGTCCAGACCGCCGGAAAGAAGACCGACCGCTTTTGCCATCGGTTTTAATTCTATTCGTGATGCGCGCAGGGTCAAGAAAGAAACGGCTGGAGGCGATTTAAAACAACCTATCATAATATCGGCAGTTGCACCGCTACCCTGGCTTATATCCTTGACTTCTGCAACCTGAACTTTAAACTACTGCTTATGCCCCGCGGTTTTATCAATGGAATTAAACTGTTTTTCCGGGAGTGGACCCCGGTTATCATCGCGGTTCTTTTAATCCGCTCCTTTCTGGTTGAGGCGTTTATGGTTCCCACCGGTTCAATGGAAAACACCATCGCCGTTGGCGACTTTATGCTGGTCAACAAGTTTGTTTACGGTGTAAAATTGCCGTTTACCGACCGCGTTATAATTCCGGTCTCAATACCCAAACGGGGTGACATCATCATCTTCCGTTTCCCGGCTGACCCGGATATGCCGGTGGACTCATTAAACCCCAACCGCTATGTCCGAATATTTCCGAAATGGCTACCCCTTCTGCCCCTGTTCTGGGACCGGCAGGCCAATTTCTTCGTCTGGTATACGCCGAAAAACTTTGTCAAACGGTGCGTGGCGGTAGCCGGCGACACCGTAGCGGTGCGCAACAAAGAACTCTACATCAACGGCAAAAAGGAAACCGCACCTTATGCAATTCACAAGTTTCATTACACCCTGCCGCCGCTTCCTGAAGAACTGAGACCCCGGTTTCAGGAACTCTGGGAAAAAGGCAGTTTCTATCGCTCTGATCTCTCGCCTTATGTGCGTGACCACTTCGGCCCAGTGGTGGTGCCTCCTGGTCACATCTTTGTGATGGGCGACAACCGGGACAACTCGGAAGACTCCCGTTTCTGGGGTCCGCTGGCGCTCCGCCACATCCGGGGCAAACCGCTGGTGCTCTATTTCTCTTCCAGCGCCGCCCCTAACATCGCCCGGATAATCATATCGCCCTGGGCGATTCGGTTCAACCGAATCGGCAGGCTGGTGCGATAACACCCGATGCCCGGAGCGGGAATCACGATAACGGTTCCGTTCGGCACCGAGCCGGACTGGCGCTTCGGCACTCAACCGGAAAACTTCAACCCGGACCGGGTAGAACGTTTTGTCGCCGCACTCCTCCGAGAAATCCAACAGCGAAGCAAAATTTTTCGCAAGGAGACCTTCACCACCGTATATTTTGGTGGCTGTGGTCCATCAAATCTGACCCTGGACCAGCTGTATCGTATCCTGGAGGTTCTTTACGACACTCTAACAATCCAGCCTGAAGAACAGACACTCATCCTCCTCCCCGGCACCGTGGACAGCGCGCGGGCAAAGGTTCTCCGAGAATCAGGCTTTGACCAGATGACCATCCGGGTCCAGAAACCAACCCCATTATCGCTCGCACAAGAAGCGTTCAATATCCTCCGAAAAACCGGGTTCTTCTCGGTGGGCTGGGAGATCATCGCTCCGGCAAGCACCGAAGAAGTAAAGCAATTTCATCTTCTGGAACCCGACCACATCATTTTTATTCCGCAATCAAACACCTCCCACCCCCCGGAAATTAAGCAACTCCTGAACTGCTATCAGGAATATCTACCATCTCACTTTGCCCGACCCGGAAAAGAGAATCACCATCTCATCGCCCTAACCGGCAACACCACTATCGCCGGATTTGGGCCCGGCGCCTTCAGCCGAAAAAATGGCAAAATCACCCCGAACCCGGCCTCATTTACCGAATATCTGAAGACGGTTTAACTCAGCGCCGCAGTGATGCTTTAGAAAAAAGTCCGGGCGGCATCGGGACATCAAACTTTATTTCCTCGATCACAAACTCAGTACCCCCGCCCGTCTTCAACGCATCAGGGAAAACCGCCCGGGTTGCTAACCAGCGACCGGCAAACTGTTTTACCTCTGGCTGCCACTGCGGGGTCGGGGTCAGCTCCATCCCTTTCGGATTTTTATTTCCCAGAAGCCCCAGAGCCAGACACTGTGATTGCCCGGGTAGTACCGTCCCAGCAAACCGTAAACCCCCTCGGTTATCTGAAACGGGTCCCGGGGGTCAATCCGGTCAAACCAGCGCAATGGTCGCAAAATTACCGCCGCGCCGAAGTTAATCTGCTGTAAACCGGCCCGGGGTTCATACCGCTCGCCACCATAACCAAGCAACAACCGGTAAGGGGCTAACCTCAACTCACTCTTGACACTGTCCCCGCGCAGACTGATACCGGCGTCCGCCAATAGCGAAGCCACAAAGTTAAACCCGCTGTTTCGCCCCGCCCGGTCCAGTTCCAGTTCCGGGCGGTACGCCACTCCTGTCTGCCCGACCCGCTGTCCCTGATAACCACCGGCACCCAGATTGGCAGACGCCTGACCGAAAAAATCAATTCCGCCGGTCAAAAGCAAAAATAGGAAAAACGACACCGCGGTAGGTTAAAATCACCTCACCGAGAAGAAGAATAGCGGTTGATACCCCTGATCATCAACTTCATCTTGCTAATCTGGTCTGCCGGTTTCGGAGCGATAAACTTCACCCACTGTTCCTGATTTGACTCCAGCATCACCTGATGCCAACCCCAGGGGTCGTCAATCTGAACCCCGTTCTGGTCATAAAAGAGCATCTTCACCTTACCGCCAATCGGCATATGCCAGCCGTTTTTCAAAAGGACATTGACAATCAGCGCCCCGTCGTTTTCCTCTTCTTTGACATCCAGCACCCGGATATCGCTCGCCAGAACCGGGTTGTTTATCACCCAGCGCCGGCTTTCTGTCTCCCGGTTTATCCAGAGAGAATTGATAGTTGTTGAACAGGCAACCAGCAAAAGCACCGCTACCGTACCGCCGAACAATCGCTTCATTTAAACCTCCTTTTAATAAACATAAAACTCCTCGGCCAGACCGGCAATAATAAAATATGTGCCGACGGCATATTTTGCCCGCAACTTCTTATTCCGCCGCCCGGCGTCATTCGGAACCGAATCGGACGCCGCGAAATCGCCCCCTGATTGCCCGCAACCACCGCCCGCAGACAGGGGGCATAGCGAAGAATCACCGGCAAGGGAATAATCACAATAGCCAATCATATCGCCCGCCTGGTTATAGAACACCAGCCGGACCGTCTGACTCGCTGCCGGAATCCGCAACCGGGCAAAGGCAAAATTCAACGGTGCGTATCCCCAGGCACGGAAATCCCGATTTTCTTCCTCCTTACCCAGGGTGATGTCGGCGATACCATCGGCAATGTCCTCGCCGATACCCGGCATCGCCTGCTCCAGCAATAACCCGCCCAGAATTCGTAACCCGGTCCGCGCCACCTTTGCCGCCGCCTCCTGCGCCGCCTTCCGGCTCGCCTCGGCAGCACTCAACCGAACCGCAAAGGAATCGGAAACCTCGGGTAAAGTTGCCACCGGTCCCCGGTTATCAATATAAACCTCGGTTTTGCCCACCGAGCCCGCGGTCTGATGGTCAACCTGCACCACCAGCTCCACCGAATCCGGCGCCGGCACCAGACCGCTATCCCGCAAGAGTTCCACCGAACGCACCAGACCGGTCACCCCGAGCATCTCCTCTAAAGGACGGAACTCAATCAGGGCGTCATCAAACTTCCCCTGTTTCTCATAAATCAACCCCATATAGAAATTGACAATGGGCAGTTTTGATGCCTCCTGGTCAAACTGGCGTAGTTTTTTGAACTCCACCAGCGCATCCTCTAGGTCATCCTGCAGCAAATAACATAGCCCGAGATACAGATGGACCAGTTCCCGTTCCCGTTTTTTTAGTTTATAAACCGTGCGGGAGTCCACCACCAGCCAGTCATAAAGTTTTGCCGCCTCCGGCCGCTCGCCGGCGTCAACCTTGTACGCCGCCCAGAACGCCTTCCTTGCCTCCTCCAGATTCAGCCCGTAGAAACTGGTGATGCCATAACTCAACAGGGACAGGACATAGGAAAGGTCGCGCCGTTTAAACTTCTCCGCGCCGATTTTCTGGTGCCTTGCCGCCGCCTGGTCATAAGCCAGACTGGAGAAATAACGGGGAGCAGAAGGAACAACTTTGGTTGGGGTGGGAACGCAGGAAAGGGCAAACAGCGCTACCAGCCAGTAACGGCGCATCAACCCTGCCCTGTTATTCGTACCAGGAGCGGGTACTCCTTTTCTTCAACTCCTGCTCATCCGCCCAAACAATCTCCGATGTCCGGACATTAACCAGACGCATCGTCAGTTTATAATAAGCCAGGGTGGTGCTACCCTTGGTTTTCTCGATACTCATCACATCACCGGCAAGGAAATAATCGGCGCCAATCAGATTGCCCAGTTTCACCGCTCCGTCAACGTCAATCCGCTGTGTCTCCTGCAGGGCAATCTCCTTTGCCTGCTGTTTCAACAGTTCCCGGTCAACAATCCGGAACTTCCCCAGTTTCATAAGCGCCACCAGTATCTTCTCGGCAATGCCCTCGGTATCAATGTGCTGGGATGTCCGGTTACCGATGTTGAGAAACGCCAGGACCGGCTTGCCGGTATCCTGCCCTGCCGGCAGTTTAAACTCCGCCAGCGACAATACCATCTTCTCGGCAAGCAGTTTCATATCA
>FMSI01162885.1_pt1 | contig 15196 bp, 27 predicted proteins | sample 1504471 | NCBI WGS metagenome assembly FMSI01 (sample SAMEA4475357, study PRJEB15587) | soil metagenome | biome: Soil; feature: Field | place: India | collected 2015-03-11 | depth 0 m
ATTTATAAGGGGGATTAAGGGGGATCGAAAGGGAAGAGCTGGATTTCGAAAAACTAAAGGTTTCCACATGTTTTGTTGATAAGGTTTTGCTACTCGTAATGACATTTCCTTCCTCGTCATTGCGAACTACGCCTCTAGCGGGGTGAAGCAATCCCAATGTTAGAGAAATTACTTCACTGTGCTCGCAATGACAAAAAAAGCGACAGTCTCCCGTCTTAATAAGAGAAAAAACACTCAAAAAAATTGAAAATGCCAATTCAAGATGAGTATAATTAAAAAGGGGTAGAGTAAAAGTTGAAAGAAAGAGAGAGGGAAGTTGAAGAAGCCATTTCCAAGATGCTTCAGCTTCACCGTAAAATAGTACGCGAAGCCAAAAATCTTGACGAAGAAATTTCTATTTTGGAAAAAGAAATCGAAGCAATGCTTCCTTCAAAAGATGATCCCGAAATCTTAAGACAACTCCTCACTCGCTTTTGCCTTCTCTCTGAGCTCTGTGGAGCTAAAAGCTTTTCTGAAATGATCAGGGCCCGCAAACTCTTCCAGCAAAACTTCCCCGATTATTTTCAGAGTTTCCTTAAGCAAATCGATGAAAAAGAGTGGGAACTTAAATGGTCTGGCTGCCTTGAGTGCGTCCATTTTAGTTTTGCTTGTAGCTTAAGTCTTGCCCCCAAAGAAGTTATGAAAGAAGGGCGCTGGGAAATGGAATGCCCTTCTCTTGAAAAACGCTATCGGTAAACCCATCTGGATAAGAGATTTTAACCAAGAACAGTCCTTTGGGTGGCAGTGGAGCAAAAGATGGTTTCTCTTTCAAGTTTAAATATAAAGCTATTTCTTGCTGGGTAGTTTTACCCAGCCCAACTTGAACCAAAGTCGCTCCCACCATTCGCAACATATTGTGCAAAAAAGAAAGGCCAGAAAATTTTATTTCTACCAAAGCCCCATCTTTCACGATTTTAATTTTATCAAAAGAACGAACAGTTGAACGTCTTTCTTCGCTCGTAGTGAAAAGCTTAAAATCATGTTTTCCTAAAAAAAGTTGAGCAGCTGCATCCATTTTTTCCAAATCTAAAGGCAGAGGGCAATGATAAGTAAGGTGCTCCAAAAAAGGAGATAAATATGGAGAGTTGTTAATTAAATAAGAATAGTGTCTCATAACTGCATCTCGGCGAGGATGAAAAGATTGGTAAGTTTTGCCAATCTTTACCACTCTAATATCTTTTGGTAAAACAGCGTTTAGATGATAAAGAAACTCCTTCTCTAGCTCCATCAGAGAACAACTAAAAGTGACTACTTGTCCAAGAGCGTGAACGCCAGCATCGGTTCGCGAGGCCGCTTTAATCCTTATCTCTTCTTTTAAAATAATTGAAAGAGCTTTCTCTAACTCTTCCTGAATAGTATGACAGTGCTTCTGTCTCTGAAAACCATGATAATTAGTTCCGTTGTACTGAACAATCAAGCGATAATAGCTAACCAAGGTAGCTCCTTATAAACATCAGCCCAATAAAGAATGCTAAAGTAGCAAATAAAAAAGCGTAATCTGCTGCTTTTAATCTTGTGCGATTCTCCAGGAAAGGAGAAATTCCAAAACCCCTAACTTCCATAACCTCAGCCAGCCTTTCAGCTTTTTCAAAAGAATTCATTAAAAGAGGAATAGCAATCCAAATAGCTTGTTTAAAGCGAGCAATAATTCCCTTGCTCAAGTTTAATCCTCGAGCTTGATGAACTTTCCTAACTCTTTCGGCTTCATTTTTCAAGAGAGAAACATAGCGCCAGGCTAGACTGATGCTTAAAGCAATTTCAGCAACAGGAAACCGAAATCTTTTTAAAGGAGCAAAAAGGCCTTCAAATCCCCAAGCTAATTGAGCTGGTTGAGTAGTTTCAGTTAAGAAAGTTGCTAAACAAACCAGCGAAACCAGGCGAGCCAGAGTAAGCAAGCTTGCCTGCAACCCCAAATAGCTAACTTTTAAAAAAACAAAAGAAACAAAAGGCGGTTCAGCAGTAAAAAAAATTTGAGCTAAAAAAGCCATTACAAGAAAAACGCTTAAACCTTTAAGATTTTTTAACAAACTCTCGGCTGGCAAACCTGAGACAAGGTAAACGAAAAGGAAAAAAGAGCTTAAAAAAAGCGCCAGATTTAAAGGTAAAATCATAGTGATCAAAGTTAGGAAAAACAAGTTGAAAATTTTTACCCGTGGATCAATCTGGTTCAACAATTCTTTTAACATTTATTATTCCTCTCCCACTTTAAAGCCAGTTCAAAAGGCAGAAACTCCAAAGGTATCTTTTTCCTCAACCCAACTGAAGCTTGGGCTAACTCATTCTTATTCCCCCAGAAAACAATTTTTCCTTCAAAAATGTAGATAAAAACATCTGTCAAATCAAAAACTTCCTCAATGTGGTGAGTAGCTAAAATTAAAGTCTCTTTCGACAAACCCTTTAGAAACTGATAAAAATTGGCAATAGATTTTCCATCAAGCCCCGTCTCCGGTTCATCCAAAACAATAACTTCTGGTTCAAGAACAAACAAAGAGATCAGCGCAAGCATGCGCTTTTCCCCCTTACTTAAAGAAAAGGGTGATCTTTTAGAAAATTTATTTATATCAAAAGATAATACCTTAGCTAACTCACCAAGTTTTTTCTTCCCCCGTTCAAAACTTAGGCCAGCTTCCCGCAAAGTTAAAAAAACTTCTTCCTCAACCGTAGTAGCGATAAAGCTGTTTTCAGGAAATTGAAAAGCCATAACCACTTCGCCCGGCCGCCGCAAATTTAACCCCGGCTGGGAGCGAAAAAATATTTTTCCACTGGTTGGTTCTAGAAGTCCAGCTAAGATTTGCAAAAAAGTAGTTTTCCCCGAACCTGATGGTCCAATAACCGCCACTTTTTGCCCTTTTGCAATCCCTAAGCTTGCTTCCTTTAAAATAAAGTTCCCAGAAGGGTAAGAAAAGCTAACTTTTTCTAACTGGTAGAGCATAGTAGCTCCAGAAAATGTTGACGCGTCAATAAAGAAGATGGTTTATTACCAAGCCAGTCTCGAGCTCGAAACAACCAGTCCGGAACGGAAAGACCAATTTTGCTAAAATATTCAAGGTTTTTTAAAATCTCAACCGGCTTAAAAACCTCAATCTTTCCTTCTCTTAAAACACCTAACTGGTCAGACAAAAGAGCTTCCTCCAGAAGGTGGGTTGTGTGAAAAAGAGTAACTCCCTGTTTTTTGAGTTCTAAGAAAAGATAGTTAATTCTTAGCCTGAGCTGAGGATCAAGATAAGCAGTTGACTCATCAGAGATCAAAAGCAACGGTTTTTTAGTTAAAGCTCCAGCTAAAGCCAATCTTTGTTTCTCTCCCGCCGAAAGGGATTCAATCAAAGTTGAAGGTGATTTATTCAGGCCAACCAGTTCCAGTGCTTGTTTGATAACCTCCCGGGTTTCCTTCTGAGAAAAACCAAGAAAGCGAGGAGAAAAAGAAAGGTCCTCTTCAATTGATAAGCCAATAAAATGGTCGTCAACATTTTCAAAGACAACTGAAATCAGTTTGCGGTGCTCTTCGGTGAATGTTTCCCCGTTAAACCAGTACTCTCCTTGCTCAAACTTCACCAAACCCAACAACAAGCGAACAAGAGTAGATTTTCCCGAACCCAAAGGCCCCATAAGAACAAAGAAAGAACCTTTTTTGACCTCTAAATTTAGTTTATTAAATAGAGGCGACTGGGAATCAGCTTCAGAATAAGAAAAAGATATCTCCTTTAAAAGGAGCATAAGAAAACTTAAGTTAATTCGAGATAAACCAGAGAAGCATTGTCTCCCTGGCGATTGCCAACCTTAACGATTCGGGTGAAGCCACTGTTTTTATTTTCGTAACGGGTTGGCATCTCTTCAAAAACTCGATGAACCAATTCTTTGTTGCCCAAAATAGCTAACGCCTGGCGCCGTGAAGCAAGGTCTTTTTTACGAGCTAAAGTAATAACTTTTTCCACCATCGACCTCACTTCTTTAGCTTTTGCTTCAGTAGTCATAATTTTTTGATGTTCAAAAAACTGACGAGTTAAATTTCTCAATAAGGCTTCTCGATGCGAAGCTTCTCTTTTGAGTTTTCTGCCTCTCTTCTGGTGGCGCAACTTTACCTCCCTAGCTCTTTAAGGTTAAACCTAGCTTGGATAATTTTTCTTTAACTTCCTGAACCGATTTCTGACCCATATTTCTAATTCGGGAAAGCTCATCCTCACTCAGCTCAAGTAATTGCTCGACAGTGTCAACTCCTTCTTTCTTCAAACAGTTATAAGAACGAGCTGAAAGCTCAAGCTGTTCAAGAGGAGTGCTGTAAATAGATTCCGATTGGACCTTAACATCTCTAAACATAACTGGTATCTCTTCGCTGGCACGAATAAAAAGGTCGAGATGACCTTTTAAAATCTGGGCAGCGTGATTAGCTGCTTCAACTGGCTTAATTGCGCCGTTAGTTTCAATTTCTAAGGTCAGACGATCATAATCAGTCTGCTGCCCAACTCTTGTTTCTTCAACTTTATAGCTTACCCTTTTGACCGGAGAAAAGTTTGAATCAAGAGGAATTTCTCCAATAGGAGAATCCGGATCTCGATTTTTTTCAGCCGTTACGTAGCCGCGGCCTCGAGAAACTTTTGCCATCATTTCAAGGCTAGCTTTTTCATTTAAAGTAGCGATTGGCGTATCAGGGTTAACTATTTCTACTCCAGCTGGAACCTCAAAATCTCCAGCTTTAATCTTGGCCGGTCCCTTAGCTTTTAACCTTAAGACTGCTTCTTCCAAATCCGACTTAATAACCACTTCCTTTAAGTTTAAAAGAATATGAATAACATCTTCTTTAACCCCGGGGAGGTTAGAAAACTCGTGAGAAACTCCCTCGATTTTTACCGAGGTTATAGCCACCCCAGTTAAAGAAGAAAGCAAAACTCTTCTTAATGAATTTCCCAGTGTATAACCAAAACCTCTTTCTAAAGGTTCAACCATTACTCGAGCGTAATTATCTGAAATTTCTTCCCAGCGAATTTTGGGTTTCAAAGCTTCAAACATAATCTAAAAACCTCCATTTCTAAATTTAAAATCCGTTATTTTGAATATAGCTCGACAATCAAATGTTCTTGAACAGAAAGGTCAATTTGTTCACGAGTGGGAAGACTCAGCACTTTTCCTTCCATTTTTTTCTCATCAAAAGAAAGCCAAGCGGGAATCGAACCACGAAAAGGAGAGGAAAGATTAGATTTTATTTTATCCACTGATTTACCTTTCGAAGTAAGGCCGATGATCTCGCCGGGTTTTACCAGATAAGAAGGCACGTTAACCTTTTTACCATTAACAGCAATTTGGCCGTGGCTTACAAGCTGCCGCGCTTCCCGGCGGGAAAGAGCAAATCCCAATCGAAAAACCACATTGTCAAGTCTTCTTTCTAAAAATTGAAGCAGGATTTCTCCAGTTTTCCCTTTCTTTTTAGCCGCTATTTCATAGTATCTGGCAAACTGAGCTTCTTGAACTCCATAGATTCGGCGAGCTTTTTGTTTCTCTCTTAATTGTAAAGCGTAACCTTTTTCTTTTCGTCGCCGTCGCCCGTGCTCCCCTGGAGGATAAGGTCTCTTGTCAAGCGCACATTTATCAGTGAAGCATTTTTCAGCTTTTAAAAAAAGTTTTGTTTCCTCGCGGCGACAAAGCCGACAAACGGAAGCCGTGTACCTTGCCATTTAACTACACTCTCCTCTTCGAGGGAGGACGACAACCATTGTGAGGCACAGGAGTAACATCAACAATACTAACGATATCAAAACCAAGAGCCTGTAAAGTTCTGATGGCAGTTTCCCGGCCCGAACCAGCGCCTTTAACCCTAACATCAAGCTTCTTCATCCCTAAATCTAGGGCTTTCTTACCCACAGCTTCAGCTGCTAATTGAGCAGCAAAAGGTGTACCCTTTTTGGTTCCGGAAAATCCAACGGTTCCCGCACTCTCCCAGACTAAAACATTTCCATCTTTATCAGAAATACTAACTATTGTGTTGTTAAAAGTTGACTTAATATTAACTATACCTTGCTCAACCCGGCGCTTTTCTTTTTTTCTACCAACTCGACGCCCACCTTTTTTAGCCAATTACACTACCTCCTACTTTTTGCCTTTCTTCGCCCCGATTGCCCTCCGGGGACCTTTTCGGGTGCGAGCATTGGTTCGAGTTCTCTGCCCCCTCACCGGCAAACCTCGAACATGTCTTATTCCTCGATAGCAACTAATCTCAATTAAGCGCTTTATATTTTGAGTAACTTCTTGCTTTAGTTCGCCCTCAACTTTAAAGTTTTCATCAATGTATGACCTTATTCGAGCAACTTCTTCTTCGTTTAAATCCTTAACTCTTTTGTCTTTATCCACTCCAGCTTGCTCCAAAATTAAGTGAGAACGGCTTCGCCCAATTCCGTAAATGTAAGTTAACGCTACCTCTACCCTTTTATTTTTTGGTAAATCAACTCCAGCAATTCGCGCCATTAATCCACCTACTTCCCTTGACGTTGCTTGTGTCTAACATTGGAGCAAATAACCATCACTTTGCCCTTTCTCTTAATAATCTTACATTTAGCACAAATTGGTTTTACTGACGGTCTTACTTTAATTTCAACCACCTACTTCTTTCGATAAGTAATGCGCCCCCGATTTAAATCATAGGGCGAGAGTTCAACAGTTACTTTATCACCAGGCAAAATTCTTATATAATTAATCCTCATCTTTCCCGAAATATGAGCCAAAACTATATGCCCATTAGGAAGCTCCACTTTAAACTGAGCATTAGGCAAAGCTTCCAAAACTGTTCCTTCCACTTCTATCTTCTCTTCCTTAGTCATCACCGATAAAACAAAAAGTCATTTTAACAAAAAAAATATTCTTAGTAAAGAACTATTTTGTTAAAATTAACGGCCCATTTTTAGTAATCGCCACGGTATGCTCAAAATGAGCCGACAAACTACCATCAGCTGTTACTACTGTCCAGCCATCAGACAAAACTTCTACCTGGTAACCGCCAGCGTTCACCATAGGCTCAATAGCAAAAGTCATTCCCTCTTCTAATTGAAGGCCTTTACCTGCCTCACCATAATTGGGTACTTGAGGGTCTTCGTGAAGTTGCCGCCCAATACCATGCCCAACAAGCTGCCTTACCACCGAAAACCCATTACTTTCCACCATCATCTGGATTGATGCTGAAATATCAAATAGATAGTTTCCTGGTTGGCACTGAGCAATCCCCGCCTGCAATGCTTCCTGAGTAACTTTTATCAATTTCTGAGCCAATGCTGAAATTTTACCTACTGGGAAAGTAGCTGCAACATCCGAAAAGAAACCCTGGTACTCAACTCCTAGGTCAAGACTGACTATATCTCCTTCAGTCAAAACTCTTTTTTCAGACGGCAAGCCATGAACTACTTCATCATTTATGGAAACGCATAAACCAGCTGGAAAACCACGATAGCCTTTGAAAGCTGGCCTTGCCTTCTGGTTAATAATGAAGTTTTCGGCTAATTCGTTGAGATAGCTGGTTTGAACCCCGGGCCGAATATTTCTTTCTAATATTTTCAAGGTTTTTGCCGCAATCTTGCCTGCTTGAGCCATCAAGCGAAGCTCTTGCGGTGACTTACAACTAATCATTATTTAAGCCAAGCACTTCTTTGAGCTGCCTATATACCTGGTCAGGATTTTGTTCGCCATTAACCTCCCATAAAATGCCTCGGCTACGATAGTAACTAATCAAGGGGGCGGTTTGAGCTAAATATACTTCCATTCGCCGCCTGACGGTATCTTCAGAATCATCACTCCTCTGAAAAAGCTCGCCCCCGCATTGGTCGCATTTTCCTTCAACAGCAGGAGGATTATAAATGATGTGGTATAAAGCACCACAAGTTTTACAAATTCGTCGCCCTGTCAGTCGTCGGATTATTTCTTTTTCGCTAACCTTAAAAAAAACAACAGCATCAATGCCTGAACCAAAAGAAGAAAGTTCAGCTTCTAGCTCCTGAGCTTGATTGACAGTTCGAGGAAACCCATCAAGAATAAATCCTTCCTGTGCATCTGGCTCAGCCAGTCGTTCTTTAACAATTCCTACCACTATCTCATCTGGTACCAGATCGCCGCGATCCATATATTCCTTCGCTCTAACGCCAAGAGGCGTCTCTTGTGCTACAGCTTCCCGCAAAATATCACCGGTAGCAATTTGTGGCCAGTTATACTCTTGAGACAACCGCCGGGCTTGTGTTCCTTTCCCTACCCCAGGCGGGCCTAAAAAAACAAGCCTCACTTTCTTTTCCCCCTTTACTTTAAAAGTCCTTCGTAATGTCTCATTAAAAGTTGGGCTTCTATTTGTTTAACAGTTTCCAGAGCAACCCCAACTGTTATTAAAATTGAAGTGCCACCGAAAAACTTAAAAAAGGGTATATTGGTCTGGGAAAGCAGAATAGTTGGGAAAAGAGCGACTATCCCCAAGAAAACAGCCCCAGGAAAGGTCACTCTTTTTAAAATGCGGTTTATATAATCAGTAGTTGGCGTTCCTGGCCGAACGCCTGGAATAAAGCCACCCCATTTTTGTAAATCCTCAGCCAGGCGAACAGGGTTAAAAATGATTTCTGAATAAAAGAAAGTAAAAAAAATTATCAGCATAAAATAAAGAAAAAGATAGAGAAAAGAGGTTTTTTCTAAAGAATTTGCTAAGTTCTGCAAAAAACCACTTGGCATCACTTTCGCCATTGCCGCAGGAAAGAAAAGAACTGAAGAAGCAAAAATTATTGGTATTACGCCAGCCGAGTTAATTTTAACTGGGAGGTATGTGCTAGCACCACCGTAAACCCGCCGGCCAACAATTCTTTTGGCATATGAAACAGGAATCCGCCTTTGCCCTTGCTCAATAAAGATAATCCCAGCAATCGCCAAGCAAACTACCACTACTACCAACCCGATATAAACAGGGCTCGCCACCTGGATGGTTTCCACAATAGCTTGAGGGAAGCGCGAAATAATGCTAACAAAAATCAAAAGTGACATTCCATTACCAATACCACGCTGAGTTATCAACTCAGCCATCCACATTATTAAAGCCATTCCAGAGACCAGAGTTAAAACGATTACCACTTTGTTGATTACTGGAACTTTAAGCCCCAATGAGTTCATTATAAAGAAAGATTGAATCAAAGCTAAAGCCAAAGTTAAGTATCTTGACCATTGAACAATTTTTCTTCTACCTTCCTCGCCTTCTTTTGCCCACTGCTCAACTTGAGGAATAACTACAGTCAAAAGCTCCATAATAATTGAAGCAGTAATGTAAGGCATAATTCCCAAAGCAAAGATTGCCAGATTTTCTAAGGCGCCTCCAGTAAAAATATTTAAGAAACCCAGGATAGCGCTTTCTTTGAAAAGTTTAGCGAAGATACCGCGAGGAACACCGGGAATGGGAATAAAAGAACCAAGTCGATAGAAAACTACAATCATTAAGGTAAATATAAGTTTTTTCCTTAAGTCTTCAACTCTAAAAGCATTAGTTAGTTCTTTAATCATTAATTAACTCTACTTTCCCGCCTTTACTAGTTATTTGCTCAACTGCTTTTTTGCTAAAAGCATTGGCTTTTACCACCAGCTTTCTCTCTAACCTTCCTCGACCAAGGATCTTAACCAGTTTTTCATTTTTCTTAATCAATTTTTTAGCAACTAGAGCTTCGCGGTCAACCACCGATTTATCCGGAAAAAGATTTAACTTATCCAGATTTACTTCGGCGTAAACTTTCTTAAAAGGGTTCTTAAAACCAGGGTAACGCGGTACTCTAAGATAAAACGGGTTCTGGCCACCTTCGAAATGAGGTCCTTTAGAACCACCAGAACGAGCTCTTTGGCCTTTGGTCCCCCGAGCGGCTGTTACCCCGTGACCAGAACCAAGGCCTCTGCCTAACCTTTTCTTGCGCTTGGTCGAACCAGGATTTGGTTTTAAAGCATCAAGCCTCAATCCGATACCTCCTCTACTTCAATAAGGTGAGATACTTTATTAATCATACCTCTAATGGAAGGAGTGTCTTCTTTGACCACTACCTGATTCAGTTTCCGCAAGCCAAGCGCCTTTAAAGTTTTTTTCTGGCTCTCTATCCGACCAATAGCGCTTTTAACCAATTTTATTCTTATTTTCATTCTTCTTCCTTACCAGTCTTTTTCTTTAAATTCCTAACTTCATCAGGATTAAGCAAGCTCTTCAGGCCCTTCTCGGCCGCCTTAACCATATTTATAGCATTTGCTGAGCCAAGGGATTTAGCAAGAACATCTTTAATTCCAGCTAACTCAAAAAGAGCTCTTATTGGACCACCAGCAATTACTCCCGTTCCTGGAGCTGCTGGTTTAATTAAAACTTTACTGGCTTTGAAATCGCCTAAAACAGCATGAGGAATTGTAGTCCCCCTTAGCGGCACCTGGAAAAGATTCTTTTTCGCCGCTTGTACTCCTTTCTGAATTGCCAGAGGAAGCTCGTTGCCCTTTCCATACCCAACACCAACTTGTCCCTTTTTGTCTCCAACTATAACCAGAGCAGCCATCTTAAATCTTCGGCCACCTTTGGTTACTTTAGCTACTCGATTTATGAAAACTATTTCTTCCTCAAACTGTTCCTGCGTTTCTAAAGACTTATTCATTTCCCACCTTTCCATTAAAACTCTAATCCTTCTTCCCTGGCAGCTTCAGCCAGAGCCTTTATCCGACCATGATATCTAAAGCCACCTCGGTCAAAAACTACTGCCTTTATTCCCTTTTTTAAGGCCTTTGCCGCAATAAGTTTGCCAACTTTTTTAGCTGCTTCAATGCTTTTCTTCCCTCTTAACTCTTTAAGTTCTTTATCTAAAGTGGAAGCTGAAATTAAAGTTACCCCTTTATTATCATCAATAATCTGAGCATAGATATTGTAGTTGCTGCGAAAAACTGAAAGCCTCGGTCGCTCTGAAGTTCCAAAGACCCTTTTTCGAATCCGTTGATGCCTTTTCTTTCGATTATAAACTTTCTCACTGGATTTACTTCGTTTCAACATAATCATGCCTTCCCTGCTTTCCCGGCCTTTCTCTTGATAAACTCGCCGGAGTACTTTATTCCTTTACCTTTATACGGTTCAGGACCTCTAATCGCTCTGATTTTAGCTGCTACCTCGCCTACCATTTGCTTGTCAATCCCTTTAACAATCACGGTGCTGGCGTTAGGAACTTCAAAATCAATACCCGGAATCTTTTTGAAAACTATTGGATGAGAGTATCCAACACTCAATTCAAGATCGCTTCCTTTCAATGCCGCTCGATAACCAACCCCTACTATTTCCAGTGTGCGGCTAAATCCTTGGGAAACCCCCTCAACCATATTAGCAATTAAGCGTTGGGTCAACCCATGAAGAGCTCGATAATACGGTTCGTCATTTGGTCTCTTAACCACCACCGAGTTGTCTTTAACCAACACTTGCATCTCAGGATGAATTGTCTGAGAAAGCTCACCTTTCGGTCCCTTAACTCTTACTAAATTCGGTTCTATTTCAATTGTCACATTAGCCGGTAAATCAATTATTTTCTTTCCTACTCTTGACAAGAAAGCCTCCTTACCAAATGTATAAGATTACCTCACCGCCAACGCCTTTTTGCCTTGCTTCTTTATCGGTTAAAAGGCCACGGGAAGTAGAAATTATAGCCGAACCTAAGCCACCCATAACCTTGGGAATTTCCTCTTTCTTGACATAAACCCTTAAACCGGGCTTGCTAATTCTCATAATCCCGGTTATAGCTCTCTTTTTGCTTGGTCCATACTTTAGTTTAACCTTTAAAACTTCGGCTGGACCTTTCCTTTCTACTTTAAAATCTTCAAGATAGCCCTCTTTTTTTAAAATCTGGCAGAGCTCTTTTTTGAAGCGAGCCGAAGGGATTTCAGTCCATTCATGATAAGCTCGACTTGCATTCCTGATTCTCGTAACCATATCGCCAACCGGATCTGTTAAAACCATCTTGCCTCCTACCAGCTAGCCTTTCTTAAGCCGGGGATTTCTCCCCGATGAGCTAGCTCTCTTAAACAAATTCGGCAAAGCCCGAAACGGGTATAAACCCCTCGAGCTCTTCCGCACCGACAACAGCGGTTATACTTGCGAACCGCAAATTTAGGTTCACGCTTTTGTTTAATTTTAAGCGCCTTTCGTGTCAACTTGACCTCCTTCAACTACTTTCTTCTCAGCCTGAGGTTTCTTCCGGAAAGGAAAACCTAAACCTTCAAGAAGAAAACGCGCTTCTTCATCATCCTCAGTAGAAGTGACAATACAAATGTCCATACCCAAAGCCTTTTCTGATTTGTCAAGGTCGATTTCGGGAAAAATATACTGCTCTTCGACTCCAAAGTTATAATTACCCCGCCCATCAAAAGACTCTACAGAAAGTCCACGGAAATCGCGAACGCGGGGAAGGGCAACATTTACTAAGCGATCGAAAAACTCGTACATTCGGTCACCCCGCAAGGTTACCTTGCAGCCAATAGCCATCCCCTGTCTCAATTTAAAACCAGAAACTGATTTTTTTGCTCGGGTAATGATGGGTCTCTGGCCAGTAATCAAAGATAGGTCTTCAACAGCTTGTTCCAGAACCTTCTCGCTCTGAGTAGCTTCGCCTATGCCAATATTTACCACAATTTTTTCCAGTTTCGGCGCCTCCATTATATTTTTTAAATTAAGCTCCTTGACCAGCCAAGGTCGAACCTTTTCCAGGTAAAGCTCTTTTAAGCGAGGTGTAGTTTTTTCCAATTTTTTTTCGCTTTTATTTGCCATTTTAGTCTATTTCACTCCCACACTTTTTACAGATTCTCACCCGACTGCCATCAGCTAGAATCGTTTTGCCTACTCGTGTTTTTCTGTTGCATCGAGGACAAATTAACATGACATTAGAAATAGGCAAAGGTGCCTCCATTTCAACAATCCCACCTTGAGGGTTTTTTTGCGTAGGACGAGAATGCTTTTTGACCACATTTGCTTTTTCCACAATCAATCGATTCTCTGTCGGAAAAACTCGTAGTACTTTGCCAGCTTTTCCACGATCTTTGCCAGCTATAACTTCTACTCGGTCACCTTTTTTTATTTTTACTTTAGCCACTTTTAATCCTCCTAAATCACTTCCGGCGCTAAAGAAACTATTTTCATAAAATTTTTATCTCTTAACTCCCTGGCTACTGGACCGAAAATTCGAGTTCCACGGGGATTACCCGTTTCATTTATCAAAACAGCAGCGTTGTCATCAAAAGACACACTTGAACCATCTTTTCTTTTGGTTTCTTTCCTGGTCCTAACAACCACTGCTCTAACTACATCACCTTTACCTACCGGTGCGCCGGGAACAGCTTCCTTAACAGTTGCCACAATTACATCTCCAACTCGCGCATATCGACGACGCGAGCCTCCCAACACCCGAATGCAGAGTATCTCTTTTGCACCAGTGTTGTCCGCAACTTTTAGTCTTGTCTCTTGCTGAATCATCTGTTCACCTCAGTCTTAATCAGCGGCTTTAATAATTTTTGTCACTCGCCAGCGTTTTTCCTTGCTTAAAGGGCGAGTTTCCATAATCTCAACCAAATCGCCAACTTTAGCCTGGTTCTTCTCATCATGAGCCTTAAACCGAGCTGTCTTTTTAATAGACTTACTTATTATCGGGTGCCTAACCATCCGTTTAACCGCCACTACCACTGTTTTATCCATTTTGTCGCTAACTACTTCTCCAACCAAAACTTTCCTTTTGATTTTTTCCATCAAAACTCCTTAAGCAGTTTTTCGTTCATTCTCTTTTAAAATGGTTAAAACCCGAGCAATATCTTTCTTGACCAATTTAATTCTTCTAACGTTTTTCAACTGCCCAGTAGCCAATTGAAATCGAAGATTAAATAACTCCTGACGCAATTCTTTAAGTTTTTCAATAAGTTCTTCATCGCTAAAATTTCTAAGTTCTTCGGCTCGCATTTTCACTCCCCCTCCCTTTGGACAACCTTCGTCTTAATGGGAAGTTTGTTAGAAGCTAACCTTAAAGCTTCAACAGCAGCATCTCGATCAATCCCTGCCAGCTCGAAAATTACTCGCCCTGGCTTAACCACTGCTACCCAATACTCAGGTGAACCCTTACCGCTCCCCATTCGAGTTTCCGCTGGTTTTTTAGAGATGGGTTTATCAGGAAAAACATTAATCCAAACCTTACCACCTCTTTTTAAATAACGAGCTATGGCAATTCGGGCTGCTTCAATTTGTTGGGCAGTCAGCCAACCGGGGGCCAAAGCTTTAAGACCGTAATCACCAAAGTGAAGAGAAGTTCCGCCCTTAGCTTGACCTTTCATCCGTCCGCGCTGAGCCCGGCGAAACTTAGTTTTCTTGGGTTGTAACATCCTCGCCCACCTCCTGTTTTAGCTCGTCTACCTCTACGCTTCCAGTTTTAAGAGCTACCGCTGTTTCAACTGATTCGGCTGATTCCTCTGCGCCAAGTAATTTTCCTGCTTCCTCTTCAATTTTTGGCTGTTCCTTCTTGAAAACATCTCCTTTGTAAATCCAAACCTTTACTCCAATTCGCCCATATTTTGTTAAGGCTTCAGCAAAACCATAATCAATCTGAGCTCTTAAAGTATGAAGAGGAACCCGGCCTTCCCGATACCATTCGCGACGAGCAATTTCGGCTCCGCCCAACCGTCCAGAACACGAAATTTTTATTCCCTTAGCGCCCATCCTCAAGGCTGAAGTTATTGCTCTCTTCATAGCTCGACGGTGAGAAACTCGAGCCTCAATCTGGTCAGCCACACTTTGTGCAACCAGATCAGCATCAAGCTCCGGAATTCTAACTTCTTTAATATCGACTTTTACTTTTCTCTGGTGAGTAAGTCTTTCTAATTGGCTCTTCAAAAGGTCAACCTCAGAACCTCTTCTTCCAATAACAACACCAGGCCGAGCAGTATAAATAGTAACCATAACTTCTTCGGCAGCTTTCTTGAGTCTGCTAATTTCTATTCTGGAAACCGCACCTTTTCGCAATTTTTTTCTTATATAATCTCGAATTAGTGAATCCTCAATTACGCCCTGGGTATAGTCCTTCCCACTGCTAAACCAATTAGAACGCCAGCTTTCAATAATTCCTATTCTAAAACCGACTGGATTAACTTTCTGGCCCACTACTCTTCCCCTCCAATCTCAGCC
>FMSI01021222.1_pt1 | contig 15194 bp, 11 predicted proteins | sample 1504471 | NCBI WGS metagenome assembly FMSI01 (sample SAMEA4475357, study PRJEB15587) | soil metagenome | biome: Soil; feature: Field | place: India | collected 2015-03-11 | depth 0 m
TTTTTTACATCTTTATTCATATTCGGTCTTCTCTATCGTATGGATTGCCCAATGCCTCAGGTTGATTTTGGGTGGATTTCTCTTTCCTAAGGGATGTTATAATAAGTACAAGTATAGTAAAGATGTAGGGTAGTGACTGCAAGATTTGGACTGAAATATTTGTTCCCATTGCTTGAAGTCTCAATTGATTTGCAGCTATGCCACCAAAAAAGTATGCACCGATGAGTGCTTTTCTTACATCCCAACTTGAGAAGATAACAAGGGCAACTGCTATCCAACCTCTACCAGCAGTCATATTTTCAATCCAAAGTGGTGTATACACCAAAGATAGGTATGCTCCACCGATTCCGACTATTCCAGAACCTATAACCACAGTCCAAAATCTATAAACATTTACATTTATACCTGCATTATCAGCTGCATAAGGGTTTTCTCCTACCGTTCTAAGGTTTAATCCAGCAGTAGTCCTATGTAAAAATAAGTGTATGAGAATGAGAAGTAAAATGCTTATATACACCATTATATCTTGATTAAAAAGTGGTCCCACTATTGCGGTGTCTTTTAATGAAAAGAGATTAAGTCTCTCGAGACCTTTTATATTTTCCCCTACTACAGATTTCCCCAACATTGCTGTAATCCCTGTACCAAACATCGTAAGGGCAAGACCACTGACTATCTGATTGGCTTTTAGATAAGTTGTGATGAATGCGTGGATCGATCCAGCCAATGCAGATAAAAAAATGGCTGCTAAGAATCCGATGAATAGATTACCTGTAATGAAGGTAAAATAAAACCCTGAAAGGGCCCCAATGAGCATTAGACCTTCGACACCTAAATTTATTATTCCACTCTTCTCCATCAGTATGGTTCCCATTGTAGCGTAAAGGATCGGAGTTCCAGCTCTTATGGTAGTGTCGAGGATTATCTCAAACATTTTTTCTCCATTTGATTGTTATCTTATGGTTTATAAAAAAATCAGCAACCAGTAAAGAGAAAAGTATCATACCCTGAAAAGCATTTACCATAGATACAGGGATCTGATAATTTAATTGCAGCGTATCACCAGCGATAAATATCAAAGCCATAAATAATGATGAGAATAGTATGCCCAGACTATTTTGATTGGAAAGCCAAGCGATGATGATAGCTGTATATCCGTAGCCTGGTGATATGGAGTGTTGAAGCCTATGAATCACCCCTGATACTTCAGCAAAACCTGCCAAAGCACTCACCCCACCGCTCAGAAACATTATCAAGATGATATTTTTGTTTATATTTATCCCAGCATATTTTGCAGCGTTAGGATTACTTCCGATTACCCTGATTTCATATCCCCACACAGACTTCTCCATCAATATGTAGTAGATAACAAGGAGTATTAGGGCGATTATTATACCTGTGTGCAGTCGCGTATCACCAAAAGTGGCTAGCTTTGCCACATCGGCAAACTTTTTTGAATAAGGGAAGTTAAACCCTTCTGGATCTTTTAGTGGACCATAAACGAGGTAATCAACGCTTAGTATAGCGATGTAGTTCATCAGTAGGGTGACTATTATTTCGTTTACTTGTAATTTCGATTTGAGTACACCTGCAAAGCTGCTCCACAATCCTCCAGCTACAAAGGCAGCTACAAACATTAGGGATATCATTATCAGATGAGAGTTCATAGGTACATAAAGGGCAACAAGGGATGAGGCAAGAGCACCGATATATAATTGCCCTTCGGATCCTATATTCCACAGTTTCATTTTAAAAGCAAATGAAACACCAATACTACATATCAGAAGAGGGATGGTTTTTAAGAGTAATTCTGTAATGGCATGTATGGATCCAAAGGCATCTATGTACAAATTTTTTAAAAGGTCTATCAGATCAACTGATAATATCATCAAAAACAGAGAACTTATTATAATCCCAAATAGGAATGATGAAACCTTTGCGATACCTTTACTGAGTGGGGAAATGGAAAGTCTTTTTTCAATTTTGATCATTCTTTGCTATCCCCCCCATCATCTTTCCTATCGTTTTTTTATCAGCATTCTTTGGATCTAAATATCCCATATTTTTCCCTCTAAAAATGACTGCTATTCTGTCTGAGATCTTTAAAAGTTCATCGAGGTCTTCTGATATATAGATAGTGCTCATACCTTTTTTCTGGTGTTCTATAATAGTTTGATGTATGAACTCCTGAGAACCTACATCGAGACCCCTCGTTGGGTAAAGGGCCACTAAAACGGTTGGATTTTCACTTAATTCCCTTGCTATGATAACCTTTTGAATATTGCCTCCAGATAGAAGCCTGACAGGTGCATTTTTGACACCATACTGTATGTTAAATCTTTCTACGAGATCATTTGCATATTTTTGTATATTTTTTCTGTTGAGGAGAAATCCCCCCAATTCATCGTTTTTGAAATTTTTTAGAATGAGGTTTTCCTCCACAGTGAGATCTGGGGCTATACCCATCGCTTTTCTGTCTTCAGGGATATGGGCTATCCCATGGATATATTTCTGTCTTGAATTACCGTAGGTAATGTCCTGTCCGTTGAGGTATATGTGTCCTTTGTAGGGGTCTTTAAGCCCAGTGAGAACTTCGGCAAGTGCCTTTTGCCCATTACCTGAAACCCCTGCAATACCTAAGATCTCCCCTTTTTTAACCTCCAAATTGAATCCCAAAAGATCTGAAAGCCCTTTATCATTTTTTGCATAGATATCTCTTAATTCCAATAATATCTCATCGGATGGTTTAACATCTTTTTCGTATTTCTCTTTTAATGCTGATCCTACCATCATGTATGAAATTTTATTTTCATCGAACTCATCTCTATTGATAGTACCTACAAGTTCACCTTTTTTTAAAATTACTATTCTATCAGATATCTCCATCACCTCTCTAATCTTGTGGGATATGAAGATGATCGATTTTCCTTCCTTTTTTAGATTTATGAGAAATTCAAAGAGAAAGTCTGTTTCTTGAGGGGTTAACAAAGTGGTGGGTTCGTCCAGAATTAGTATCTGACAGTCATTTATAAGTAGTTTGATGATCTCTATCCATTGCTGTTCACCAATCGATAATTTCCATAGTGGTATATTTAGGTCTATGTTTAGATTGAATTTTTCAAACAGTTCCAGAAACTTTTTGGTGTATTTTTCTTTATTTATAAAAAACTCTTTTTCCTTTAGTGCAACGAGAAGGTTTTCGAAAACAGTATTATTTTTCACAAGCATGAAGTGTTGATGAACCATCCCTATGCCATATTTAATGGCATCCTTTGGGCTGTGTAAAAAGATCGGTTCTCCGTTTAAGAATATCTCCCCCTCATCACTTCTGTAAAATCCTGTGATTATGTTCATCAGTGTGCTTTTACCAGCACCATTTTCACCCAGTACAGTTAAAATTTCACCTTTTTTTAGATCGAATGAAATACCTTTATTGGCCTTAAAATCACCGAAGCTTTTAGAAATATTTTTTAATTGTAAGATAGGTTTTTCCATATCAATATAAGAGGGGTGGCTTATGCCACCCTTTACTATTTTTTAATTGTTCCCTGAACGCCTTCAACGAAGAAATTGAAACTTAAGAGTTCTTGATCAGACATTACCTTTCCTGCAGGTACAACAAGTTTACCTTGATTATCCTTTATCGGTCCAACGAATATTTTATTTTTACCTGCTATAATGTTTGCTTTTTCTGCTTTTACTTTTTCTACAACTTTTGCTGGTACTTTTTCACTAATAGGTGCTAAATCTACTATCCCTGTTTCTATACCCCACCAGATTGCAGATGGTTTCCATGTACCTTTGCTAACCTGAGTGGCAATCTCTTTATACAACACACCCCAATTCCACACTGGAGCTGTTAAAAATCCGTTTGGTGCGTATTTCCTCATATCGGTATTGTATCCTATGACGAATTTACTTCTTTTTTCAGCAGCTTGAAGTGTTGCGGGAGTGTCCTGGTGCATTGTAAGTACATCTGCACCTACATCAAGTAAGCTTTCTGCTGCATTTCTTTCAGTGGCTGGATCAAACCAGGTATTCGTCCAAACAACCTTCACCACAGCGTTTGGGTTTACACTCCTTACTCCCAAAGTAAAAGCATTTATACCTCTGATAACTTCTGGAATAGGGTGGGCGGCTACATATCCGATAATGTTGCTCTTTGTCATAGAACCTGCAATGATACCTGATAGATATCTTGCCTGATACATTCTACCGAAGTAGTTTCCTACATTTTCGGCTGTTTTATATCCAGAACAGTGCATAAATACAACATCTTTAAACTTCTTAGCCACTTCTATGGTTGGATCCATATATCCAAAGCTTGTGGTAAAAATGAGGTTGTACCCTTTTTGAGCTAAATTAGTGATTACTCTTGTTGCATCAGCACCTTCTGGTACAGATTCGATGTATTGAGTCTTTTTTACGAATGGAAGTTTTGCCAATTCTTGCCTACCTAAATCATGGGCATAGGTCCAACCACCATCACCAACGGGACCTACATATACAAAAGCCACATTGAGATCCTTAGCCCAAGCCACATTCAAAGAGAATAGAAAAATTACCAAAATTAAGAGTCGCTTATACATATATCCTCCATCGTTTTAGTTGTAAAAATAATATAATAAATTATCTTTCATCGGTTGTCAATTGACAATAAAATCTTACCCTTAATATTGTCCAGTGTACCAGCTATGATTTCGTAAGAATTCCCATCTTCAAGAGCATATTTTTTCATAAAATATCTATTACTTGCTATGATTGTTATATTTCTGTCATCACCATCATTAATCTTAATGTTGGGAGGTACGAAACCTCTTAGATTTACCGGAGTATTCTCTTCACCGTTGAAATTCAAAAGAACTAATTTATCTCCCATTTTTACAGTGAGTTTTTGATTGTTGTATACTTTTTCGGTTCTACCGTTAATGGAAATTTCAAAGTATTTGCTCTCCTCAGGGGTATATTTTTCATCTTTTACTAATATTTTTATAGAACCGATGACTCTATGATCTTTTCTACATTTTATTTCAGTATCTTTGTTTAATGTATATTCTACACCTTTATCGTTTAAACCATTGAAGTTTAAAATATCGCAGGAAAGCCCTCTGCTGTAATTGGATACGATATCATTGATCTTTAGCGTTGCTCCTTTTTCAGCGGTGATAACTGATCCATTCATAACATCTATGGTTTTATTGTCCAATGTGATCTTGATATACTTCAATTCAGGTTTTGGTAGGTTTATTTCTGGTAATTCAGGTTTGATGTCAAAGATTTTGAAAAATTCGTTTATCAGATAGGTCTTGTGAAGTATTTTCGTCTTATCATCGGGGAGGTTTTTTGATGTTTCAAGTCCGAAGGATGGTATGCAGAAGTTTTTGAGAGCGTAGTATGTGGCAGTTTTCTTCATATCTTTGTATTTGGTATTGGGGTTGTCGGTATCTGTGTTGAAGTATTCAAAATGATAATCTTTATTTTTGATCTTTTTGTTTGTTTCACTTACCACTTGTCTTGCAATTTTACCCAAATTTAGTTCTTTACCATTACAAGTGTATTTTTCTGCATCTACTATCACAGATTGCCCCCATCTAAAGGGATTTCTGAGAGCATTGACATATTTTGGAGAATAGAATCCCGAACCATCGTGTAAATGAAGGAAAAAATCCACTTCTGACATCAGTTTCTGTATTATATCAACTACCTGATCCATCTCGTGCTTTGTTTTGTTGTCTATAAATCTTCTGTTCATATCTCCATCGACGCCACGATTGAAAAGTATGATAGATTTGAAATTTGCTCTGGGTATGATTATGAGGTCCCCTTTATCAAGCCAGGCATCAACATATAGATCAGCAGAAAGATACCCCCCAGGTTCATCCCCCTGGATACCTCCCACTATTAAGCCTTTTTTACCAGGCTCTTTTCCATAAATTCTGTAAATGTGTAATTCGTAGTCAGTTCCCTGAAGATAGACCTCATGTTTCAATGAGGGTCTATCTTGGGCAAGCAGGGTTATGGGTATTAAAAGAGCAAATATAATTGCTCTTATAATCATCTTGCCGGTCTCCAGGATTCTCCTATGATCTTGAGTTTATTGTTTTCCATTGTCAGTATGAGTGTCTTGATTCCTTTGTTGTTCATCGTTTCAGTTTTGTAATGTTGTGTGAATGTGACTTCATAGTTTCCATTTTTCATCTTCTTTATCTTTATATTGGATACAGATACTGAGATACTCTTTATCCTCTCAAATTTACCACCTTTATCTTGCTTCCAGCCTTCGTAATCTAATTCACCAGATTTGAAGTTCTTGCTGTAAAACTCCATATATCTGTCGATCTCTTTTGATTCCCAACTAACTCTCCACTGCTCTACAAATTCAGTGATAGTTTTATTTATATCCATCTTTTGTTCTGGAACTTTTGCTACTTTATCTTTTGATGGTTTAGTCGCTTCGTTATCTTTTGATATGGTTATCTGTTCAGGTTTTTTGATCTCTTTAATCTCTTCTTTTTTCTCTTCAACAGGTTTGGTAGTTTCTTTTACTGTTTGTGTTTTCACATAATTTTTAAATTTATCCGGGATAGGTTTGGCTATATATTCTTCTGCTATGATTTTGAAATCGTTTGCCTCTTTGATGAGATACAATCTCTTTGTTCCGTAAGTGGTTATATTTGGTGCAGAGTAGTATTGATCAAAGTCGAAAACTACCTCGGAATCGTTTTCCTTAAATATCTTGATATTTTCAAATACTATGGTTTTTTCGGGGAATTTTTCCATCAGCATCTTTTTTCTTTGTATATATTCTGCGTAACTTTTGTGGTTGCTATCTTTGAATCTAACATGGATCAGTTTACTCAGTCTATTTATATCGTTGTTTTTCCAGCTTTCATAGAATTCGTTTAAAAAGTTTAGCCAGTAAGATTTTTCAGTATTGTAGCTTATCTCATCAGTAAAGTGAAGTTTTTCGGCAATAACTACTGGGGTGCCTATGAAGTTTATAGTTTTAAGGTAATCTATATCCTCATTTTTTAGAACTACGCATCCTCGTGATACCTGCTTGTTTTCTTTTGGGTCCCTACCATGTATCCAAATCCCATGACCAGTTTTGCCGTATAGTTTATCCACAAAGTTGGGGTAATTAAGGGGGAATGCCCCTGTACCATATATTTTATCTAATTTTGATGGAGGTATAAACCCTACCACATAATAAACACCTGTGGGGGTTTTTTTATCACCTTCTCTAAGTTTATCTCCGTTACCTTCACCTACTATAATTTTATCAAATTCTTTTACCAGAGTGGGATGATCATTTTTAACCTCGATGAGAAAGGTTTTTTTTAGACCTTTATCAACGAGGAAAACTCTCTGTTTGTCGACACCTTTTGTCATAACATCGGCGAATATTTTTGTTGAAGCATAGGTTATATTGTTGTCTATTATAAAAATAGATAGTATCGTTAGAAAAATAACCCTAATCATATTCTACTCTGTTTCTCCCATTGTTTTTTGCCTTGTATAGTCTTTCATCGGCCAAACTTATTATTCTCTCTGGGTTGTCAGCCTCTCTCGAGGAGGCTATACCTAAGCTTGCCGTTATAGGTTCTTTACGGAAACTTACAGGTATCTCTCTTATCGCTTCTAAAACTTTTTGTGCTACAATAATGGCGTTTTCTTTTTTCGTGTCAGGGAGCAGAATGATGAATTCTTCCCCACCATACCTTGCCACTATATCAGTATTTCTCACAGAGTTTTTTACTGTAAAAGCTACATCGATCAGTACGAGATCGCCAGTGCTGTGTCCATAGTTATCGTTTATCTTTTTGAAATGATCTATGTCGAGCATGATTATTGAATATTCGGAGTTTGTTCTGCTGTGTCTTTTGTGCTCCTTTTCTAAGTTTTCCCAGAAAAATCTTCTATTGTAAAGTTTTGTCAATTCATCTGTGATAGAAGTAATAGTCAGAAGCTTATTTTTCGCGTCGAGCATATCTATGAGGTATTTTGTTTTGAGTTGGTTTCTGATTCGAAGATAGAAATCACCGGTATCGAAAGGTTTTAATATAAAGTCATTTGCTCCTATCATGAAGATCTCATATTTATGTGAGAGATCGTTTGAAACGGTGAGCATAATCACTGGTACCTGTTCGTAAAGTTTCGTTTGTCTCAGAAAGGAGATAGATTTGAGTGAAGTATCCTTTTCTAAAAAGAAATCCATTATTGCCAAATCTATAGTGGGTCTATTGTTTTCAAGGAAGCTTATCAGCGATTCGTTGTCTTTGAAATCCAACACTTTTAGTCCGGCAAATTCGAGGATACTTTTGATATATTTTCTTTGAAAATCGCTATCTTCAAGAAGAACGATGGGGTTGGTGGTATATGTGAGGTTTGTAATGATGGAGTTTAGATTTTTTACATAGCTTTTTAATCTTTTGGTGACCTCGTCTTTATTTATAAAGGCTATTGCACCAGATTCAAAGGCTTTCTTTCTGCTTTCTTCATCACTTGAGCTTGTAACTATGATAAGTTGGAGATAATTTAAAGATGGATTATCCTTTATCTGTCTGCACAGATCGAAACCCGAACCATCAGGCAGTTCGATATCGATAGTGGCGATATGAAATCTTTTTCCGCTTTTTAGAATCTCTTTTGCTTCCGAAAAAGAGGAGGCTATAGTTACATTGTATTCAAGTTCTCTAAATTCATTTTCTACGAGCTTTTGGAAAAATTTGCTATCTTCAACAACGAGGGCTTCAGGCATTACATTCCTCTTCCATACAGAAAGTATCTGTCTAATTTATTCTTGAGTACTCCGTCCAAATTCTTTACAATACCTACTGGTATATTTTTAAAAAAAAGAGTATTTCTATTTTTATCAACTTTTAAACTTATATCAAAACCTGACAAAAATTCAATAGCATTTTCTTTTTTTATATCTATTTTTTTGTTCTCATTGATATGGGCACCAAATTCCCAGAGGAATTGAGATGACATTTCTACATCATTTTTGATCTTTTTGCCAGCCTTTATACCTGTTTTTACAAATTTTATCTGTTTGATAAGATCGATATCTGACTGATAAAAGATCATATCTTCTATTAACTTAAATTCTCCTTTAAATATATCGTTTGGAAAATAATCTTTGAAGAGGTTGTGGGTATTGAAATGTCTATCTTTATAAGGTGTCAGTTCACCTTTTTTCTTGATTCCAGCGATGAAAAATCCATCGTAATCGCTTTTGTGAGGGAAAACTCTTATTACAGACTCATCTAAAAAAGAGTTGCCGGAGATTCCATTGTTGAATTTACCGTTGTTGATGTTTATCAACTCTAAATCGTTGTTTTCTCTTAGTATTTCCAATATATTTTCTTCATTTTCTTCGATGGAGAAGGTGCATGTTGAATATATTAATATTCCGCCAGGTTTTAGAAGTTGGATGACCGATAATAGGATCTCTTTTTGAAGTTTTTTCATTCTCATTACAAGTTCGTTTGACCAACTTTTATTTACCTCTTCGTTGAAACCTATCTTATTTTCATTGCTGCATGGAGCATCGAGGAGTATTCCGTCAAACAATGGTGGTAATTTTTTGTGAAGGATTCTGCCATCGTAAGAAATGGTGTTTACATTCCAAGCACCAAACTTTTCAAGATTAAAGTTCAGCGATTTTAATCGTGCATTAGAGGGTTCGTTGGCGATTATAGTGAGATTTCTCTTGGAAAATTCGCTTAGGGCTGTGGTCTTACCACCTGGGGCTGCTGATACATCAAGAACCAAACCTTTGCCATTTAGGAGTTCATTTAATATCATCGGTGGGATTATCGAAGAGGGGTTTTGTATATAGATGCCACCTGTGAGAAAGGAGATTGTATTTGTGATTATATCGTTTGGTTCTTCATAAAGGTAAATGGCTGGAAGAACAGTTTCGGTGATTTTGTAATCACTTAGCTCTTCAAAATAGTTTATCCCTCTTGCTGTGTTTAGTCTAAAATACCGTTTTCTCTCTTTTTTCAGAGATGATAAAAAATCATCAGATTCGGTGCCGAATATTGCTTTATATTTTTGTATAAAATCTTTGTTCATTTAGATTTTTAGAGATGTTATTGCTTTTTTGTAATCGGATGATTTAAAGACATAGTTGCCGGCTACCACAGCGTTACACCCTGCATCTTTCAACTGCTTGATGTTTTTGTCGGATACACCACCATCCACTTCGATAATGGTATTCAATTCATATTCATCTACCATCTGCTTTAGTTTTTTCACCTTCATGAGTGAAGATTCTATGAATTTCTGACCACCAAAACCGGGATTAACGTTCATTATTAGGACGAGATCTAAGTATGGAAGGATCTCTTCGAGGAATGATACAGGGGTGGAAGGGTTTATCGATACACCAGCCTTTTTACCTTTGTCTTTTATCTGATGAATAAGTCTGTGAAGGTGGATAGACGCCTCATAATGGATAGTGATTATATCTGCTCCGGCATCAGCAAATTGATCTACATATTTTTCAGGGTTCACTATCATAAGGTGAACATCAAAAGGCTTATCAGTGTATTTTCTGATAGATTCTACCACGATGGGGCCTATGGTGATGTTTGGGACAAAGTTTCCATCCATTACATCTATATGGATCCAATCTGCACCAGCTTTGTCTATATCAATGATTTCTTGACCCAATTTAGAAAAATCGGCGCTGAGGATTGAAGGGGCTACGATCATATCTTAACCCCTTACCTTTACAGAAAGTGCATGGGCATCGAGATCTTCTGAGAGTGCAAGTCTAAAGACATGATCTTTCTGTTTTAAAAAGCTTTCTTTGGAGTAGGATATGATACTTGATCTTTTAAAAAAGTCATATGTGCCAAGGGGGGATGAAAATTTGGCGGTACCACCTGTGGGTAGTGTATGGTTTGGACCTGCGAAATAGTCACCCATCGATTCTGGGGTATAATGCCCCATAAAGATAGCACCTGCGTTTTTGATTTTTGGTAGAAGTTCAAAGGGGTTTTGAACGGATAGCTCTAAATGTTCTGGAGCTATGCTGTTTGATAACTCCACAGCGTGATTTAGATCTTCCACCACTATGATGCCACCGTAGTTTTTGAGAGATTTTTCAGCGATCTCCTTTTTGGGTAGATTGCTTAGATGTAGGTTTAAATATTTTTCTATCTCTTTGGCTAAACTGAGGCTGTTTGTAATGGTGATAGATGATGCCAATTCGTCGTGTTCTGCTTGGGAGAGCATATCTGCTGCTATGAATTCTGGATTTGCCGTTTCATCTGCTATAATGAGGATCTCACTGGGACCAGCGATCATATCTATATCAACCTTGCCGAAAACGATCTTTTTGGCCAAAGCGACATATATATTACCCGGACCAACTATCTTATCCACCTTAGGAATAGATTCCGTACCGTAGGCTAAAGCTGCAACCGCCTGGGCACCACCCACTTTGAATACTCTATCTACACCAGCAATATAGCAGGCTGCAAGAACTATATTGTTTATACTTCCATCCTTTGCTGGTGTAACAAGTATTACCTCTTTTACACCTGCAACTTTTGCAGGAATTACATTCATTAGTACGGTAGATGGGTAACTTGCTTTGCCACCAGGTACATATACACCAACTCTTTCAAGGGGTGTTATCTTTTGACCTAAAATGATCCCATCTTTCTCGACAAACCAAGATTTTTCCATCTGATTTTTGTGGTAGTCTTCGATATTTTTTTTAGCCAATTGTAGATCCAACTTCAGTTGTTCATCTGTGGCATCGTAAGCTGAGATCAGCTCTTTTTTTGTTATTTCCAGTTGTTCATCGAGGTTGTTATCGAAGCGTTTTGAATAGTTTCTAAGTGCATTGTCGCCATTTTTTCTGACATCATTTATTATTTCTAAAACTGTTTGTAAGTACCTTTCTTCGTATTCTTCATTGCGATTTAAAATCCTTGGGAGTATTTCATTAATATCTGTGTATATCATCTTTTACTGTGCTTCTCCTTTTTCTTTTTGTACATATCTGTATCTGCCAACTTGAATATTACTTCGGGATTTTCAGTTGTTTTATCAATTGTTTCAATGGTTGAAACGCCAAAAGATATAGATGCCTTTTTTCTTAGTCCTGTGCTTTTGTAGACATTGTCTAAGATGGACACTGCCTTATTTAGCATAAGCTCTATTTTGCTTTTGTTGTGTTCGGGTGTTATTATGTAAAACTCATCTCCACCGAATCTACCAACGATATCGCTTTTTCTAAAGCTCTTGAGTAGGTTCTGACCAAATTTTGATAAGATAAGATCACCGGTAAGATGCCCCTTACTATCGTTGATCCTTTTGAAATCATCGATATCCATCAATATAAAAGTGAAAGGTTGATTGTATCTATAGCATCTATTTACAAAAGAATTTAGAAATACATACATCGCTTTTTTGTTATAACAGTGGGAGGATTCATCCACCATCGATTGATTTATAAGCATCTGTCGAGTATTAATATTTTTGAGAGATACCCCTATTTTAAAGCAGAGATCTTTTATGAAATCTGAATTATACTCATTGGTATATCTGAGAGGGTTTTTACTGTATAGATTTAGGCTTCCTATGATCTTATCATTAATTATTATAGGTGCAATCAGGTATGAACCGATATCCTCCATTACATTGAATTCTGATATGAGATTTACAGTGCCAGAACTTAGGTAAGGCCTTTTTTCGATGAAAAAATATTTGAATGTTTTACTATTGGCTTTCATTATATGTTTGAGACTATTGTCAACCTCTATTGCTAATTCTTCAAAGTTTATAAAAAGGACTGCCTTGTCTATCTCAAATATCTCCTCTAAATAACTCATCGGCTTTTCATCTATATCGTGGATACTTTCTGCAAGCAGAAATGAGTACTCAACGACTTTTAACCCTTTGGATTTAACCTCATTTTCAGCGATAACTTCCAAGATCCCTTCGAGCTCTTTTTTTAGCAACTGATTTTCTTTAAGTATATCGTTTACTTTTTTCACTTAAGTTCTCCAAGATTTCTCGAAATACTCACATTTACCTTGAGTGGTACTTTTAGAGGGTAAATGCTTTCCATAATTACTTTAATATCTTTGGCAGTTTTGTCAATATCTTTATCATTTATTTCAAAAATTAGTTCGTCATGAATTTGAAGGATAAGTTTTCCATCTATTTTCTGATCTCGAAGGTACTCATAGCTTTTTATCATTGCAAGTTTTATGATGTCTGCGGCTGATCCTTGAATGGGGGAATTGATGGCGATCCTTTCTGCCCTCTGTTTTACTGTGTTGTTGGCACTTTTTATGTCGGGTATAAATCGGGGTCTTTTACAGATTGTGCTTACAAAGCCTTTCTCTTCTGCCTCATTGACGATATCTGTCATGTATTTTTTTACCTTAGGGTATGTATCAAAATATTTTTTTATAAAGTTCTTTGCTTCGGTTTGGGATATCCCCACATCCCTTGATAATCCGTAAGGGCTTAAACCGTAGATTATACCGAAGTTTACCGCTTTTGCTATTCTTCTTATTTCTTTTGTAATTTCTGACTCTTTAAGACCAAAAACCTTCATCGCAGTTAGATTATGAATGTCGAGATCTTTTTCGAATGCCTCTTTTAAACCTTCATCATCAGTAATATGGGCTAATATCCTCAACTCTATTTGGGAGTAATCCACAGATAAAAATGAATACCCATCTTCAGCAATAAATGCGGATCTTATCTCAGAGCCTAATTCACCTTTTTGTGGTATATTCTGTAAGTTTGGATTGTTTGAGGATAGTCTTCCTGTGGCGGTTCCTGTTTGTTTGAATTGAGTGTGTATCCGTTTGGTTTGTGGATTGATGTATTCGGAGAGTTTTGATGTGTAGGTCGATATCAATTTACTGTATTCACGGTATCTCAATATGGCTTTGAGTAGTTCTTCGTATGATGGATTGAGTGAAATCATATTTCTCAGGGAGTCCTCATCTGTAGAAAACCCTGTTTTATTCTTTTTGAATGGGATCATCTTAAGTTTTTCAAAAAGTACAAAAGATAGCTGTTTTGGAGAGTTTAGGTTGATATCTTCGCCAAGGATACTGTCGATATGTTTCTTTTCATTGCTTAATAGGACTCTTATCTTTTCATCGGTTTCTTTGAGTCTTATGGGATCTAATTTTATACCTATCTTTTCCATATCTGCTAAGATCTGGATTATCTTGTGCTCTATCCCCCAATACAGTTCCCATAGATCGTATTCTTCCATCTTTTTTATAATTTTATCTTTTTGATAAAAAAGTTTTTCGAAGAAAGATTCGATTGTATCTTGTTCGGTAAATTTGATAGTTCCTGTATCGGGATCGGTTAGCCAGCTAAGGATCTCTAAATCTTTGATGTTATCTGTACTTATATTGTAATGTTTGATGAGATCTTTTAGGTTGTAGAAGTATTCGCAATTTATGTCGTACAGGTTGTCAGACTCTTGGTAATTTTTGCCGTCTGCCAAGTATATTTTTCCGTTTAAAAAGGCAATGACCTCGGGTTTACTTACCTCTCTTCGTGTGAGTAAAACTTTTTTATTTTCACCGAAGATCCTCTTGTAAATAGATTTTAGTTCAAGTTCTGATAAAATCTTTTCCAAATCACCATCTGATTGCAGTTTGGCGGTGTTTGCATCGTCCAAGTATTTGAGGGTTACGAGGTCTCTGCTTAGATAGGCCATATCTCTATCTTTTTCTAATTTTTCCTTGATGGAAGGTTTGATTTTTTCCAAATTTTTATAGATATTGTCGAGACTACCAAATTCATTCAGGAGTGAGAGGGCTGTTTTCTCCCCTATCCCTTTTACACCGGGGATGTTATCTGAGCTATCCCCTGTGAGGGCAAGATAGTCTATTATCTGCTCGGGGTAAATGCCAAACTTTTCGTATACTTTTTTTCTATCAAGAACTTCACTTGTTTGATAATCCAATATTTTTATTTTGTCGCTTACTATTTGGGCAAGATCTTTGTCCTTTGTTACAATTAAAACGGGATCCTTTGAATCAACTGAAAAAGTATAGATGAGGTCATCTGCTTCAAACCCCTCTTTTGCATAGAGTTCGATATTGAGTAGAGGGATGATCTTCTTTAAAAGTTCAACTTGAACGATGAGATCCTCAGGAGCTTTAGATCGGTTTGCCTTGTAATCTGTA
>FMSI01037183.1_pt1 | contig 15177 bp, 12 predicted proteins | sample 1504471 | NCBI WGS metagenome assembly FMSI01 (sample SAMEA4475357, study PRJEB15587) | soil metagenome | biome: Soil; feature: Field | place: India | collected 2015-03-11 | depth 0 m
CCGGTCTCCAAAACCGGGGGTTGGGGGTTCGAGTCCCTCCGGGCCTGCCAGTTTAATAAAATCGCTCGGTTTAATTTTTAGAGTTGGGTAAGTTCAGTGGTCTTAGCTGACTTTTTGTTTATTAGCTTGCTTTGATTAGTAATAATCTTAAGGTGGTAGTGGTTTTTTATTGACAACTTTCTTTAGTGTGCTATAATTCCCTTTTGTCTTTCCCATCAAAAAAAGCCCCTCTTCAAATAAAAAATGGGGCTATTGAGGAGATTTGTGGGTAAAAAACCAGAAAGAGCTAAAAAGAAAAAAGAAAAAAAGAAAGCCCGAGAAGGCAAAGTAATACCTTTTGTAGCCAAAAAACCGACTAGAAGAAGGGCTAATATTTTTAGGTCTGTAGTTAATTATTTTAGTGACGTAAAGTCAGAGCTTAAAAAAGTAACCTGGCCTAACCGTCAGGAGATTATAACTTCAACAATTGTAGTGGTGGTAGTTGTTATAGCTTTTACTTTGTTTATTGGTATTATCGACGAGGTTTTTATCAGGTTGGTCAAGTTTTTCCTTGGAGGTTAATTAATGAAAAAGTGGTATGTGGTTCATACTCACTCTGGGCTTGAGCACAAAGCAAAGGCTAATTTAGAGCGCAAAATTAAATCCTTGGGCTTGCAAAGTAAAATTTTTGAAGTTGTTATCCCAACTGAAGATGTTATTGAGTTTAAAGGTGGAAAAAGAAATGTCAGTGCCCGAAAAGTTTTTCCCGGCTATATGCTTGTTTTGATGGAATTAGACGAAGATTCCTGGTATGTGGTGAGAAACACCCCCTACGTGACCGGTTTTGTTGGTTCGGGAACCAAGCCTTTTGCTCTTTCTGACAAGGAAGTGGATGAGATTTTGAAGAAAATTAAAAGTGAAAAACCCAAGCCAAAAACTGAGTTTGAAGTGGGCGAACAGGTAAGAGTAGTTTCTGGGCCTCTGGCCGATTTAATAGGAACAGTAGCCGAAGTCAATCTTGACCAGCATAAATTGAAGGTTTTGGTTTCTATTTTTGGCCGGGAAACACCGGTTGAACTTTCATTTGAACAGGTATCCAAGCTTTGATGAAAAGGAGTGAATAATGGCAAAAAAGGTAATAGCAATAATTAAACTTCAAATTCCAGCTGGCGAAGCAACTCCAGCTCCTCCAGTCGGACCGGCTCTTGGGCAGCATGGTATTAATATAATGGAGTTTTGTAAAAGCTATAACGCTCAAACTGCTTCCCAAAAGGGGTTGATTGTTCCGGTGGAAATCACCGTTTTTGAAGACCGTTCCTTTACTTTTATAACCAAAACCCCGCCGGCTTCAGTTCTTTTGAAAAAGGCAGCAGGCTTAGAAAAGGGTTCGGGCGAACCTAACAAACAAAAAGTAGGAAAAGTGAGCAAGGACCAGATTAGAGAAATTGCTGAGTTAAAACTAAAAGACCTGAATGCTAATGACGTTGAAGCAGCAATGAAAATAATCGAAGGCACAGCCCGCAGTATGGGAATAGAGGTCGAAAGGTAGAATTGGAGCGGTTAAGTTAGAGGAGGTAAGATGAAAAGAGGAAAAAAATATCAAGAGGCGTTAAAAAAAATAGGTGAAAATAAGGGCTGTTTACCTGAGGAAGCTTTTAGGTTGGTTAAAGAAGCGAAAGCAGCTAACTTCGATGAAACTGTTGAGCTTCATGTTCGCCTTGGAATTGACCCGCGCCAGGCAGACCAGCAGGTTAGAGGTTCGATTAATTTACCGGCCGGTACTGGCAAAACCATTCGAGTTATAGTTTTTGCCTCTGGTGAGAAAGCAAAAGAAGCCAAGGAAGCCGGGGCTGTCGAAGTTGGAGGGGAAGATTTAGTTAAAAAAATTGAAGGTGGATGGCTGGATTTTGAGTCAGTGGTAGCTACTCCAGACATGATGAGAGTGGTTTCTCGTCTGGGTAAAATCTTGGGACCGCGTGGTTTGATGCCCAACCCAAAAACCGGGACAGTGACCAATGAAGTTGGAAAAGTAGTAAAAGAGCTTCAGAAAGGAAGGATTGAATATCGTTCAGATAAGTTCGGGCTAATCCACCTACCAATAGGTAAGGTATCTTTTTCTCAAAAAGACTTGTTGCAGAACTATTTAACGGTAATGAATGAGCTGGTTCGGGTTAAGCCGGCCGCTGCTAAAGGCCGCTACATTAAGTCAGTGACGATTTCTTCGACTATGGGACCAGGAATTAAGGTCGATCCCACCCGATTCCTTGAGGTTTCGGAAGAGGAAGCAATTGCTTAGCTTGACAAAGAGTTTGTTTTTTTTATAATAGCATGGTTGCTGAGAAATAAAGATAACGGCCGCAGACAGTAGGTGCGAGAGCTTAAACCGCAAGGGCCTACCGAGGCAGGATAAAGAAGTCCTCCTTGAAACTGCGGAGGATTTTTTAGTTTAGGAGGTGGAACTTGGCGAAACCGGAAAAAGCAGCTTTGGTGAAAGAAATAGCAGAAAAAATTAAGACCCCAGAGGCAGTTTTTTTAGCCGATTATCAAGGTTTGACTGTTCATGAAATCAGTGAACTAAGAAGAAAGCTTAGGGAAAATGAGGTTTTTTTTAAGGTTGTTAAAAATACTTTATTAAGCCTGGCTTTTAAAGAAAGCAATCGGGTTGAACTTTCTCTTTTAAAAGAGTATTTAACTGGTCCAACTGCCGTTTTATGGTCTGATGATCCAGTTAAAGTTGCTAAAGTCTTGAGTGAATTTTCTCGGGAGCACAATCAGTTAGAGGTTAAAGCGGGTTTAGCTGGGAAAGACTTTATCGATAAGGAAAAGGCAAAGCTGCTGGCTTCTCTGCCTTCTAAAGAAGAAATTATTTCCAAACTCTTAAGCTTACTAATTTCACCAGTTAGAAGACTGTTATGGTCGTTTAACTCACCCTCTACTCAGCTAGTTAGAGTTTTGAGTGCTATCAAGAAATAAATTAAAGGAGGAAAAATGGCGGAGAAAAAAATTACTCGAGAAGAAATTGTGGAAGCAATCAAGAATATGAGCTTGATTGAAGTTTCGGAACTCGTCAAAGAACTTGAAGAGGTTTTTGGGGTTAGCGCAGCTGCTCCAGTGGCAGTGGCAGCAGTTGCCGGTGCAGCTACAGCTCCAGCAGCTGTCGAAGAAGAAAAAACTTCTTTTGATGTTGTTCTTCAAGCAGCTGGCGAAAAGAAAATTCAGGTGATCAAAGTTGTTCGACAGATTACAAACCTGGGACTTAAAGAAGCAAAAGATTTGGTGGACTCAGCTCCTAAGCCTGTCAAAGAGGGAGTGACTAAAGAAGAGGCTGAAGAGATCAAGAAACAGCTGGAAGAAGTTGGCGCTACGGTCGAAGTAAAATAAAATCAGGCTTAAAGTAAAAAAATTTGACCATCTTCTATTGGTGTGATATAATTTATATTTGCTTTTATGAGACACCACATCAGAGTTAGAAAACCATTTCAAGGGGAGTGAATTAACTTTGACGAAACCCTCTTTAAAGAAGCGCGAGCGCTTTAGTTTTGGTAAGGTCCCGGAAATTCTTGAGGTTCCAAACTTACTCGATATTCAGATTAAAAGCTTCGAGTGGTTTAAGACTGAAGGAGTTAGAGAGGTACTGGAGGAAATTTCACCTATTGAAGATTTTACCGGCAACTTAGCCTTGGAATTCAAGGGACATCGTTTTGAAGAACCTCGCTTTTCAGTGGAGGAATGCAAAGAGAAAGACATGACTTACTCAGCTCGTTTGATGGTCGAAGTGAGGTTTATTAATCGAGAGACAGGGGAAATCAGAGAAAAAGAAGTAGTTTTATACGATCGGTTTCCTTTAATGACAGAAAAAGGCACTTTCATAATAAACGGAACAGAAAGGGTAGTGGTTAGTCAGTTAATTCGTTCGCCAGGCGTTTATTTTGGTGTTGAGGCTGAAAAAACTAGCGGAAAGCTTCTTTATAACGCCAAAATAATTCCCAACCGGGGAGCTTGGTTGGAATTTGAAACCGACAGCAAGGATGTAATATATGTAAGAATAGACCGAAAGAGGAAACTTCCAGCTACTCTTTTTTTAAGAGCTCTTGACTGGAGTAAAAATGAAGACATCTTGAAGCTTTTAGGAAATTCGGTAGCGGTAAAAAGAACTCTTGAGAAAGATCCAATTCACCGCAAAGAAGATGCATTGCTGGAAATTTATAAGCGCTTGCGCCCAGGCGAACTTCCAACAGCCGAAAGCGCTCAAGCTTACTTAGAAAACTTATATTTTAATAAACAGAGATATGATTTGGCTAAAGTTGGTCGCTATAAAGTGAATCGCAAGCTTGGCGTAGATTTCCCTCTTACTGTTACTACTTTAACAAAAGAAGACATTGTTGCTACTTTAAAATATTTACTGGGGCTCTGGAATGAAGAACCAAATTTCACCATTGATGACATTGACCATCTTGGTAATCGGAGAATTCGGACTGTAGGCGAATTAGTGCAAAATCAGTTTCGAATTGGTATTGCCAGGTTGGAGCGGAGCGTTAAAGAGAAGATGGCCACCACTGACCCTCAGGAAAGAGACCCCCAATTATTAATTAATGTTCGACCTATTGAAGCTTCTATCAAGAGTTTTTTTGCTACCGGTCAACTTTCGCAGTTTATGGATCAGACTAACCCTTTGGCTGGGTTAACCCACCGAAGACGCCTTTCAGCATTGGGACCTGGAGGTTTGTCGAGGGAGAGGGCTGGTTTTGAAGTTAGGGACGTTCACCCTTCTCATTATGGCCGAATGTGTCCGGTTGAGACACCTGAGGGTCCAAATATAGGCTTGATAAATTCGCTAGCTACTTATGCCCGGGTAAATGATTTCGGTTTTCTGGAGACGCCTTATAGAAAAGTAGTTAACGGAAAAGTTACCGATGAAATAGTCTATCTTACTGCCGATGATGAAATGGAGACAGTTATTGCTCAAGCCAATGCTCGTTTTGACCCTAAAACTGGGAAGTTAATAGATAAACAAGTGTTAGCAAGAAACAAAGGCAAAGTTGAATTAGTGAATGCATCAGAAGTTGAATATATGGATGTTTCGCCTAAACAAATTGTAAGTGTTGCTGCAGCCCTTATCCCCTTTCTTGAACACAACGATGCTAATCGAGTTTTAATGGGAGCCAATATGCAGAGACAGGCTGTTCCTTTAGTTAAGACTCAGGCTCCTCTAGTTGGCACTGGGATGGAAAGAAAAGCAATAGTTGACACTGGAGAAGTTATATTGGCTAAAAGGAGTGGGACAGTAAAGAAAGTTGTGGCTGATTTAGTTGAAGTAGAGGTAGCAAAGGGAGAAATAGATCGGTATGAACTTAAAAAATATCAACGTTCCAATCAAGGAACCTGCATCAATCAGGTGCCAGTTGTTAATGAAGGCGATAGAGTTGCGGCTGGTGAGGTGATTGCTGATGGTCCTTGTTCAGACCATGGAGAGCTGGCTTTGGGAGCCAATCTTCTGGTAGCTTTTATGCCCTGGGAAGGCTACAACTACGAAGACGCAATAGTTATCAGCGAGCGACTGGTAAAAGATGACACCCTAACTTCAATTCATATTGAGGAATACGAAGTTGACGCACGGGATACTAAGCTTGGAGCTGAGGAAATCACTCGAGAAATTCCGGGATTGGCCGATGATGTTCTGAAAAATCTGGACGAGGAGGGTATTGTTAGGGTTGGGGCTGAAGTAAAACCCGGTGATATCTTGGTTGGGAAAGTTACTCCCAAAGGCGAAGGTGAAATTACTCCGGAAGAAAAACTTTTGAGGGCGATATTTGGAGAAAAAGCTCGCGATGTTCGAGATACTTCATTGCGAGTCCCTCATGGAGAAGGCGGGAAAGTGATCCGGGTTAAAGTTTTTTCCCGCGAAAGAGGTGACGAGTTACCTCCTGGTGTTAATAAGTTGGTTCGAGTTTATGTAGCTCATTTAAGAAAGGTTTCAGTTGGTGACAAATTAGCCGGTCGGCATGGTAATAAGGGTGTAATTTCAAAAATTGTTCCGGTTGAAGATATGCCCTTTCTTGAAGACGGAACGCCAATTGATATTATTCTTAACCCACTGGGAGTTCCCTCTAGAATGAACGTTGGTCAGGTTTTAGAAACTCACCTGGGTTGGGCTTGTTCTGTTGGTTGGAGGGAGAATGGGAAGAAAAAAGAAGCGCCAGTTTATGTAGCTTCGCCTGTTTTTGAAGGTGCCCGCGAAGAGGAAATAAAGCAGATCTTGGAGAAAGCTGACCTTCCTATTAACGGAAAAGCTACACTTTTTGATGGAAGAACTGGAGAACCTTTCGAACGACCTATTACTGTTGGCTATATTTATATGATGAAGCTTATTCATCTGGTTGATGAAAAAATTCATGCTCGCTCGATAGGCCCTTACTCTCTAATAACTCAACAACCGTTAGGTGGAAAAGCGCAATTTGGAGGTCAGAGGTTTGGTGAAATGGAAGTTTGGGCTCTGGAAGCTTATGGAGCAGCTAACGTACTTCAGGAAATGCTTACTGTCAAGTCGGATGATGTAATGGGGCGAGTGAAGGCATATCAAAGCGTAGTCAAAGGTGAGAACATTCCAGAAGCAGCTTTGCCTGAGTCTTTCAAAGTTCTGGTTAAAGAAATGCAGAGCCTGGGTCTCTCGGTTGAATTAGTTTCTGAAGAAGGCGAAACCATGGAAGTTAAAGAAGAAGCTGAAGAAGAAGAAGCTGCAATGCGGGAGGCAAGGCGACTGGGATTAGAGTTTCGAACTCAATACGATGAAGAAGAAGCTCTGGTTAGTGAAGAACAGGCTGAAGATGAAATTTCATAAAATTCTGGTTTTGGAGGGATTTGTCTGTGGATATAAATATTTTTGATGCGGTAAAAATCTCTTTGGCTTCGCCTAGTCGAATTAGAAGCTGGTCGCATGGGGAAGTCAAAAAGCCGGAAACGATTAACTATCGGACTTTAAAGCCAGAGAGAGATGGTCTTTTCTGCGAAAAAATCTTTGGGCCGGTTAAAGATTTTGAGTGTTACTGCGGAAAATACCGAAAAGTGCGGTTTAAAGGAATTGTCTGTGAAAAATGCGGAGTTGAGGTAACTAACTCTCGAGTTAGAAGGGAGCGGATGGGGCATATTGAGTTAGCGGCTCCAGTGGCTCATATTTGGTTTTTCAAAGGTGTTCCTTCCCGTATGGCCTATTTGCTCGACATCTCTTCCAAAGACCTGGAACGGGTTATTTATTTTGCTGCTCCTATCATTATCAGTGTTGATGTCGAAAAAAGAGCTCAGAACATGAACACTTTAAAGGAGGAATTTACCAGCGACATTAAATCTTTAGATGAGGAATTATTGGAAGAGATTAAAAGACTGGAGAAGGAGAGAGAGGAAAAACTAACTTCTTTGGATACAGGCAAAGGGATTTCAAAAAGTGTTGAAGAAAAAGTGCGGAGGGAATACGAAACATTAATTGAAGAGAAAAAAGAGTTTTTTGAAGAAGAAAAGAAGAGAATAAGAGAGGCTTTTGTTACCTTTGAGAGACTTAAGGAACGCGATGTTATTCTTGATGAGGAAGTTTATCGAGAAATGCGTTATCGATATGGGGATTATTTTGTTGGCGGAATGGGAGCAGAAGCCATCAGAGAAATTTTGCAGAGAATAGACCTGGAAAAAGAAGCTAAAGAGCTAAAGAAAGAAATAAGAAGAAGTAAAGGCCCAAAATGTATTAAAGCAATCAAAAGGCTTAAAATAATCAGTGCTTTTCTCAAGTCAGAGAACCGTCCTGAATGGATGATTCTTGAGGTTTTACCTGTTTTGCCCCCGGAGATAAGGCCGATGGTCCAGTTAGATGGTGGGCGGTTTGCTTCTTCAGATTTAAACGACCTTTACCGGAGGGTGATCAATCGAAATAACCGTCTAAAGAAACTTCTTGATCTCGGAGCTCCAGAAATAATTGTTAATAACGAAAAAAGAATGCTTCAGGAAGCTGTTGATGCTTTGTTTGATAACGAAAAGAGATCAAGACCAGTTTTGGGAACCAACAATCGACCTCTCAAGTCTCTTTCTGATATGTTAAAAGGCAAACAAGGAAGATTCCGTCAGAACCTTTTAGGTAAAAGAGTTGACTACTCTGGTCGTTCTGTTATTGTTGTCGGACCCCACCTCAAACTTCACCAGTGCGGCCTACCTAAGATTATGGCTCTGGAATTGTTTAAACCCTTTGTTATGCGAAGGTTGGTTGAGCTTGGGCACGCTCTTAATATCAAAGGAGCAAAAAAAATAATCGAGCGATTAAGGCCGGTTGTCTGGGATGTACTTGAGGATGTCATCAGGGATAAGGCAGTTTTACTCAATCGCGCACCCACCCTTCACCGTTTAGGGATTCAAGCTTTTGAACCAGTTTTGGTAGAAGGTAAAGCAATTCGTATTCATCCTCTGGTTTGCCCTCCTTTTAATGCCGATTTTGATGGCGACCAAATGGCAGTTCATGTTCCTTTATCGGTTGCAGCCCAAGCTGAGGCAAGGATTCTAATGCTTTCGGTTAATAATGCCCTTTCTCCGGCCAGTGGTCGTCCTTTAGTAGCGCCAACTCAGGATATGGTGCTGGGCATTTATTACCTAACAGCCGATGCTGATCGAGAAGTTAAAGGCAATGGAATGATTTTTGCCAATCCTGAGGAGGCAATTAAGGCTTATGAACTGGGTGAAGTTCACCTTCAAGCTCGAGTGAAAGTACGCTTGAATTCTAAAAAAGCCAAAGGCTTGCTTGAAACTACAGTTGGTCGCTTGATATTTAACCAGGCTTTACCCGAGAATTATCCCTTTGTTAACTGTGAAGTTAATAAAAAGAAAATTATAGAAATGGTCGAGGAGTTTTATAGTTTATATGATGTGGCTGAAGTAGGTGAAATTCTCGATAACCTTAAAGAGATTGGGTTTGAATATGCTTCAAAGCCTGGCTTCACCATTGGTGTTGACGATATGGCTATCCCCCCCAACAAGGAGGAAATTCTTGAAAATTACGAAAAAAAGGCGGACGAGGTTGAAGAACAGTTTAGGGGTGGTTTGATAACTGAAAGTGAGCGCCACAAACGCGTCGTTGAGCTCTGGAACCGAGCAACCGATGAAGTAAAGGAAGCAATGGAAAAGAACTTTTTTAAATTCAATCCCATTTACTTGATGGCAAACTCTGGTGCTCGTGGCAGCATCAAACAGGTGCGGCAGTTAGCTGGGATGCGAGGTTTGGTTGCTAATCCGAAGGGAGAAATTATTGACCGGCCAATTAAGTCTAATTTTAGAGAGGGTCTTTCTGTTCTGGAATACTTTATTTCTACCCATGGGGCCCGAAAGGGTTTGGCCGATACTGCTTTGCGAACAGCTGACTCCGGCTATCTGACTCGTAGATTGGTTGATGTTGCTCATGATGTAATTGTTAGAGAAGAAGACTGCGGAACAAATCAGGGAATACCAAAGCCGGTTTTTGATGATGAAGGAAACCCGAATCGAAACTTGATTGGTCGGATAACCCTTGAACCAGTAGTTAATTCAGCAACTGGTGAAATAATTATTAATGCTGGCGAAGAGATTGACGAGGCAGCGCTTAAGAAAATTGTTAATCTGGCTGAAAGAGATGGTTTGAACGAGGTAATAGTAAGAAGTGTTTTATATTGTAATGCAGCTCAGGGTATGTGTCAAAAATGCTATGGTTGGGCTCTGGCTGAGCGACGGCTGGTAGAATTGGGTGAAGCAGTAGGTATAATAGCGGCTCAATCTATCGGAGAACCGGGCACTCAGCTGACAATGAGGACTTTCCATACAGGTGGGGTTGTTGGAGAGGATATAACTCATGGCTTGCCTCGGGTGGTTGAGCTTTTTGAAGCTCGCAAGCCTAAAGGACTGGCTTTGGTGAGTGAAGTTTCTGGAAAAGTTGAGATTAAAGAAGGAAAGAAGTTTAAAAAAATTGTTATTTACACTGAAACTGGTCGGGAAAAAACTTACACTGTTTCCAAAAGAGCACATATCAAGGTAGCCAATGGAGCTTTAGTGAAAGCTGGGGACCAGCTAACTGAGGGTTCTTTAAGGCCGCAGGATATCTTAAGAATAAAAGGCTTGCAAGCTGTTCAGTTGTATTTACTTGAGGAGGTGCAGAAAGTTTATCGTTCTCAAGCGGTTGAAATAAACGATAAGCATATCGAGATAATTATCCGCCAAATGTTGCGGCGAGTAAGTATTGTTGATCCTGGCGATACTGATTTCCTACCCGGGCAGATAGTTGACCGCTTTATTTTTGAGAAAGAAAACGAAAAGGTGAAGGAGCAAGGTGGCAAGCCAGCTTCAGCAAAGCAGGTTTTGATGGGTATTACTAAAGCTGCTCTAGCTGCGGAAAGCTGGCTTTCGGCTGCTTCTTTCCAGGAAACCACCCGAGTACTAACTGAAGCAGCAATTAAAGGAGACATAGATAACCTGGTCGGCCTCAAGGAAAATGTGATTATTGGCAAAATTATTCCCTGTGGTTGCGGCTTTAAGATGCATCGAGAAGTAGAACCAAGGATTGAAGGGGAGGAGGCAATACAAGCTGAGGAAGCTTTACAGCTTTTAAGCAGTGGTCTCAATGCTTCTTCTAAGAATGAGGTAGTTGAAGAAAAACAAGTTATGGCTGAAGAAAAAGTTGACAGTTAAAGAAATTTGAGTTACAATCAGCGATTGTTGTCTCAAGCTTGCTAGGTAATAACTATTGTGAAGAGGTAAAATGCCAACAATTAATCAATTAATCAGGAAAGGTAGAAAGAAAACAGGCTGGAAAAGCAAAACTCCAGCTCTGGGGGGTAATCCTCAGAAGCGAGGAGTTTGCATTCGTGTTTCTACCACTACACCTAAGAAGCCAAATTCTGCTTTAAGAAAGATTGCTCGGGTCAGACTGACGAATGGTATGGAAGTAACTTCCTATATTCCGGGAATCGGGCACAATCTTCAAGAACACTCGATTGTTTTAGTCAGGGGCGGAAGAGTCAAAGATTTACCTGGAGTGAGATATAAAGTTATAAGAAATGTTTATGACGCAGCGGCAGTTGAAGACCGCCGTCAAGGTCGATCAAAATATGGCGCCAAGGCGCCGAAGAGCTAGGTGTTGTAATTGCCAAGAAAAGGTCCGGTTCCCAAACGAATAATTGAGCCAGATTTAGTTTATGGAGACGAACTTGTTGCCCGCCTAATATCTCATGTTTTACGTAGCGGCAAGAAAAGTTTGGCTGAGAGAATAGTTTATAAAACTCTTGACTTAATAAAAGAAAGGACTAAAGAAGAACCTCTGAAAGTGTTGAAAGCGGCGGTTGATAATGTTCGCCCTCTTTTAGAGGTTAAGCCGAGACGGGTGGGTGGTGCAACCTATCAGGTGCCGGTAGAAGTAGAGGAAAGAAGAGGGATAACTCTCGCTTTGCGCTGGATAATTAGTATAGCTCGCTCTAAAGAAGGTAAACCAATGTACGAGCTTTTAGCAAACGAAATTATGGAAGCAGCTAAAGGTGAAGGAGCAGCAGTAAAAAAGAAAGAGGACCTTCACAAAATGGCTGAAGCAAATCGGGCTTTTGCCCATTATCGATGGTAAAGGTGGAGATGATGGATAGTAAGACAGTATTAGAAAAAACTAGGAATATCGGGATAATGGCTCATATAGATGCCGGCAAAACTACTACAACTGAGCGGATTTTGTTTTATACTGGCCGGGTTCATCGGATTGGCGAGGTTGATGAAGGTTCAGCGACAATGGACTTTATGCCTCAGGAAAAAGAGCGAGGAATAACGATTACTTCAGCGGCTACTACTTGTCACTGGAAAGATTTTCGAATTAATATAATAGACACACCAGGGCACGTTGATTTTACTGTAGAGGTAGAGCGTTCGCTTCGAGTGCTTGATGGAGCGGTTGCTATTTTTTGTGCGGTTGGTGGTGTTGAACCTCAATCAGAGACAGTCTGGCGTCAAGCTGATAAATATGGTGTTCCACGAATTGCGTACGTCAATAAGCTCGATCGCACTGGCGCTGACTTTTTCAATGTTGTTGAGATGATGAAAAGCCGTCTGGGTGCTCAACCGGTGGTTTTACAGCTTCCTGTTGGGGTTGAAGACAGTTTTACTGGAATAGTTGATTTGTTAAAAATGAAAGCGATTTATTGGGTTGATGAGCTTGGGTTAGAGATGGAAGAAAAAGAAATTCCGGCCGAGCTTGAAACTCAAGCTGTGGAATACCGCCATCTTCTTTTAGAAGCGGTAGCTGAGTTTTCTGAGGATTTAATGGAAAAATATCTTGAAGATAAGGAAATTTCTGTTGACGAAATCAAGAGAGCTTTGAGAAAGGGAACTCTGGAGGCTAAAATCAATCCAGTCCTTTGTGGTGCTTCATTTAAGAACAAAGGTGTACAGCCTTTACTGGACGCGGTGGTTGATTACTTGCCTTCACCTCTTGATATGCCACCAGTTGAAGGAGTAAATCCTAAAAATGGCGAAACTATGATTTTTTATCCTCGAGCTGATGAACCTTTTTGTGCTTTAGCCTTTAAAGTAATGGTTGATCCATATGTTGGAAAGTTAACCTTTTTCCGAGTTTATTCGGGCAAGCTTGAAGCCGGTTCTTATGTTTACAACTCAGTTAAAGGAAATCAAGAAAGAATTGGTCGTCTTTTACAAATGCATGCTGATCATAGAGAGGAGAGAAAAGAAGTTTTTGCTGGTGATATTGTTGCCGCGGTTGGTTTAAAAAATACTACCACTGGCGACACACTTTGCGAAGTTGATAAACCTATCATTCTTGAGTCAATGCAGTTTCCGGAGCCGGTTATTTCAGTTGCGGTAGAGCCAAAGACCAAAGCGGATCAGGATAAGCTTAGTGGTGCTCTGGCAAAACTAGCTGAAGAAGACCCCACTTTTCAGGTTGGTTTTGACGAAGAAACGGGGCAGACAGTTATTTCTGGTATGGGCGAGCTTCACCTTGAGATAATTGTTGACCGGCTAAAAAGGGAGTTTAAGGTAGGCGTAAATGTTGGCAAGCCTCAAGTTGCCTATCGAGAGACTATTACCCGTCCGGTAACAAATATTGAAGGAAAATATGTTCGTCAGTCGGGTGGTCGAGGTCAATATGGCCATGTCGTAATTAAGGTTGAGCCAAATATTGGCAGAGGTTTTGAGTTTTTTGACAAAATCGTTGGCGGAGTTATTCCTCGTGAATTTATTCCGGCAGTTGAAAAAGGAGCTCGTGAAGCTTTGGAAGCTGGAGTTTTAGCTGGCTATCCTGTGGTTGATGTTAAGGTTGAGCTTTTTGATGGCTCATATCACCCGGTTGATAGCTCAGAACTGGCGTTTAAAATTGCTGGCTCAATGGCTGTTCGAGAGGCTTTGCGACGGGCTCATTCTATCCTTCTCGAGCCTATAATGAGAGTGGAAGTTGTTATTCCTGAAGAGTACCTTGGCGATGTTTTGGGCGATTTAAACGCGCGTCGAGGACATATTGAAAGCATGGAAAAGAAAGCAAATGCCCAGGTAATCAAAGCCTATGTTCCTTTGGCGGAGATGTTTGGTTATGCTACTTCTCTTCGCTCCTTGACTCAAGGGAGAGGGTCGTTTACTATGCAGTTCCAATCTTACAAAGCTGTTCCTGAAGGAATAGCCAAGTTAATTATCGAAAAAGCTCAAGGCGATTCTTCGGAGGCAGTTATTTAGGAAGGGAGATATGGATTTAATGAATTTTAAACAATTTTGGAAGGAGGCCCAAAATGGCAAAGCAAAAATTTGAGAGAGTAAAACCCCATCTGAATGTGGGAACCATTGGTCATGTTGACCACGGCAAGACAACTTTAACAGCAGCTATCACCAAAGCTCTTTCTAACATTGGATTTGCTGAGTACATTCCTTTTGATCAGATAGACAAAGCTCCAGAAGAAAAAGCTCGCGGCATAACCATTGCTATTGCTCATGTTGAATACCAAACCGAAAAACGTCACTATGCTCATATTGACTGTCCAGGCCACGCTGACTATGTCAAGAATATGATAACTGGCGCCGCTCAAATGGACGGTGCCATTTTAGTTGTCTCAGCTGCTGATGGTCCAATGCCCCAAACTCGTGAACACGTCCTTCTTGCCCGCCAGGTTGAAGTCCCCTACATTATTGTTTACTTAAACAAGGTTGACATGGTTGATGACCCTGAACTTTTAGAATTAGTTGAGGTTGAAGTAAGAGACCTCTTGACTGAATACCAGTTCCCGGGAGAGGAAACCCCGGTTATCAAAGGAAGTGCTCTTAAAGCCCTTGAATGTGGTTGCGGAAAAAGAGAATGCGAAGTCTGCAAAAGTATCTGGGAACTCTTAGACGCTTTAGACAACTACATTCCTGAACCGGTAAGAGAAATAGACAAACCCTTCCTTATGCCCATTGAAGATGTCTTCTCTATAACTGGTCGTGGAACAGTTGTTACCGGAAGAGTAGAGCGCGGGAAAGTAAGAGTGGGAGAAGAAGTAGAACTGGTTGGTCTTTCTGACGAACCTCACAAAACAGTAGTAACTGGAGTTGAAATGTTTAGAAAAATCCTTGATGAAGGAGTAGCCGGAGACAACATTGGCCTCCTTCTTCGCGGTATTGGCAAAGATGAGGTTGAGAGAGGAATGGTGGTTGCTCAACCCGGTTCCATTACTCCTCATCGCCGCTTCAAAGCTCAAGTTTATGTCTTAACCAAAGAAGAAGGCGGTCGTCACACTCCTTTCTTTAACGGCTACCGTCCTCAGTTTTATGTAAGAACAACTGATGTCACTGGAACAATTAAACTACCTGAGGGAGTAGAAATGGTAATGCCTGGTGACAACACTGAAATTGAAGTTGAGCTCATTGCTCCCATTGCTCTTGAAGAAGGTGTCCGCTTCGCTATCCGCGAAGGTGGCCGAACTGTAGGAGCTGGGAGTGTAACCAAGGTTCTGGAGTAAGGGAGTATGCGGATAATAATTACATTAGCTTGTGGTGAATGTAAAAGAAGGAACTACACTACTTCAAAAAACAAGAGGAATGACCCTGACCGCTTAGAGTTTAAAAAATATTGTCCTTTCTGCGGAAAGCACACGCTTCACAAAGAGACGAGATAAACATTCTTAGGCCCGTAGCTCGAACTTGGTCAGAGCGCCGGTCTCCAAAACCGGGGGTTGGGGGTTC